>VFQN01003587.1_pt1 | contig 21889 bp, 23 predicted proteins | sample 3512371 | NCBI WGS metagenome assembly VFQN01 (sample SAMN10412370, study PRJNA504923) | tailings metagenome | isolation source: Replicate 2 from Balatoc abandoned mine | place: Philippines: Itogon, Benguet | collected 2017-08-28
GAAAAGTCTCTCAAAGGCAAGCGCCTGGCGCTGACCTACAAGACCGCGCGCGTCATGGCGGCTTCGTGTCAGGGCAATCCGGACTGCAAGAAGAGCGAGACCGTGGTCCTGATCGCGTCCGCCAAGCCCGCCCCCCTGACGGTGCCTGCCGCCCCGACGCCGGCCAAGAGCGCTCAAACCTCCTTCTGCACGCCCACCGAGACGATCGTCTTTTCGTGCCGCACCAGCCCGACCAAGCTGGTGTCGGTCTGTGCCTCGAAGGAGGCCGCGCCCAACAAAGGGTATCTGCAATACCGGACCGGCAAACCCGATTCGAGCGATCCGCTCGACCTCACCCTTCCGGCCGCCCAAATCCCGCCACCTCAGGCGGCCACGGGCGAATCGTTCCCCCTCTCAGGTGGCGGCGGAACGTGGCTGCGCGTCTCGGCAAAGAACAACATCGCCTTCGTCGTATACACCGCGATCGGCAATTGGGGGCCGCGAGGGGAGACACGCGAGAAAGCCGGCGTCACAGTCGAGCGCGATGGCAAGACGGTCGCCAGCCTCAAGTGCTCCGGCAAGGCGCTGGGCCTGCTCGGCCCGGACTGGTTTGCGAAGGCCGGCATCACGGCCAAGGGCCAGGACTTCGACCTTCCCGACTGAAGCGAGCAGCCGTGTTGCGCCCTCTGCAGCCCGTCATCATCGCCCTTGTGCTCGTGCTGTCCTCCATCGCGAGGGTCGGCGCGCAGGAACCCTGGCGCGCCTATGAAGGCCATGAAGCGATCGAGATCCGGTTCGCCAATGGCCCCGTCTCAGTGCACCACGTACCGGACGTCTGGCTCAGCCTGAATGGCTCGAGGCCGCGCCAGTTCGGCATGGACACCGGCTCCACCGGCATCGTCGTCTCGGCCGAGCATTTTGTCCCCGGACCACGCGACGTTGCGCAGGGGCCGGGACGGCTGGTCTACAACAGCAGCGGCCGCGTCCTGTCAGGCGAGCACTGGTTGCCCGATGTCGTCATCCGCCGCGACGAGCATACCCCCGTCGCCACGGCGCGCGTACAGGTGCTGAGGGTCGAACGGATCACCTGCCTGGAACATGCGCGCGACTGCCGGCCCGAAGTCGAGCCGCGCAATGTCAGCTACGTGGGCATCGGCTTCGATCGCGGCGCGGCGCAGGCGACGGCCGGCAACACCGCGCCGAAGAACCCCTTCGTGAGCCTCGTCTCGTTGGCGTCGGACCGGCCGGTAGAGTCGGTGCGACCGGGCTATGTCGTCACACGCACGGGCGTGCACCTCGGCATGACCCCTGCCCTCACCCGTCACATGGCCTTCGTGAAGCTGACGCCCAAGGCGGATCCCGCGGGCATACCGGACTGGAACGGCGCGCCCATGATCGTCTCGGTCAACGGCGTCTCCGGGCGAGGCACGATGCTGATGGATACCGGCATCAATTACATGTTCCTTTCGCCGCCGGCCGGCACGCGCCTGGAGCGCGGCCGGCGCGCCCCCGACGGCACACGGATCGAGCTCTTCATGCCTGATCGCGTCCGCCCGCAGCCGGCCTACTACGGGTTCACGGTCGGGCGGCGCGGCAACCCGCTCCATCCCGAACGCGTCGAGGTGGTGCACGATGCGACCGTCTTCGTGAACACCGGCCGCATGTTCCTGGAGGGCTTCGATTATCTCTACGACGCTGCCGGCGGCTATGTCGGCTACGGCTGGAACGGCCGTGTCAGTCACGAATATGGCGGCGCTACTCCGGGCAGCTACGGCGCGCCGTAGATAAAAGCCGTCGAGCTGTGTCGGGAGCCGGTAGCGCCGTTCGTCCTTGGGGCGGAACGTCTTCACAAGGAGCCCAAAATGACGGCGACGCCCACATCCGAACCCGCAAACGATCGGGAACTCGTCCTTACCCGCCTGATCGACGCCCCGCGCGAGAAGGTCTACCGCTGCTGGACGGAGCCGGCGCTGCTGAAGCAGTGGTTTGCGCCCAAGCCCTACGAGACGCCGGTCGTCGAAGTGGATGTGCGGCCCGGTGGCTGCAGCCTGTTCGTGATGCGCGGACCCGACGGACAGGACATGCCCAATCGCGGCGTCTACCTCGACGTGGTGCCCAACGAACGCCTGGTCGCCACCGACGCCTTCATCGAAGCCTGGCAGCCCTCTGCAAAGCCGTTCATGACCATGATCCTCACTTTCGAGCAGCAGGACGGCAGGACGCTCTACACTGCGCGCATCCGACACTGGACCGTCGAGGATCGCGAAGCCCACGAGAAAATGGGCTTCCACGTGGGATGGGGTATCTGCACCGACCAGCTTGCCGCACTGGCCGCGACTCTCTGACGGCCTGGCAACGAATGGTGTCCTTCCGGGGTTGAGTAGAGACCGACAACCCCGGAGGCGCCAATGATCAGACAGACACTCATCGCTCTTGCGGCCTGCGCCGCCATCGCTGGAACGGTCCACGCGCAATCGGGCCCGGGCGCCGGCAGCAGCGGCACATCGACGTCGCCCGCCCCGGCCGGCACCTCGCCAACCGTTCCGCCGCCGACGCCCTCTGCGCCCCCGAGCGGCTCGACCGTCAACCCCCCGCCGACCCCGGCAGCCCCGGGTGCGCCCAGCGCCGGCCAACCGGGCGTCGGTTCCGATACGACACGTCAGGCGCCGCCTGCCGGCACCCGCTGAATGCGGACTGCCACGCGAACGCGCTATACAGCGGCGGCATGTTCCAGCCGCTGCACAAGATCATCATCGGAACCATCCGGCGCCTCCCGCTTCCGGCCGCGCGATTTGCCTTCCGCGCCTACGACAAGGCGCTGCGCACGCTGAAGCCCGAACATCTCGCCACGACCTATTTCGGCGCGCGCATCCACTGCAATCCGCTCGACCTGATCCAGCGGATGATCCTCCATTTCGGCGTGTGGGAACCCGACGTTTCGCGGGTCATCGAGCGGAACCTGGCGCCGGGCGACGTGTTCGTCGATATCGGCGCCAACGTTGGCTACGACTCGCTTCTCGCCTCGTCTCTCGTAGGTGCAGCCGGTCGCGTCATCGCGATCGAGGCGTCGCCGCGCACCCATGCGCTGCTGCAGCGCAATCTCGCTGCGAATCCCTTCTCGTCCAACGTACGCGCGGTCAACGCCGCCGTCGCCGACCGGCCCGGCACACTCGACCTGTACGAGGTCAATGCAGCCAATATCGGCGCGGCGACCACGCTGGCCTCACGCGGCGGCACGCGCATGGCCTCTGTCGAAGCCCTGCCGCTGGAGCAGATCCTGACCGCGGAGGAACGCTCGCGGTTGCGGCTGATCAAGATGGATGTCGAGGGTGCCGAGCCGCCGATCCTGCGCCATCTGCTGGAGCATCTTCCAACATACCCGGCGACGATGGATATCGTGGTGGAGGCCACTCCCGGTGACGATCCCGAGGCGTGGCGCGACGTCTTCGAACGGATGCGCGCCGCGGGCTTCACGGCCTGGGCGATCGACAACGACTATGAACTCGAATGGTACTTGCGCTGGCGCCGGCCGGCGGAGCTGTCGCAGATCGACGCGATGCCGGCGCACCAGCAAGACCTGCTGTTCACGCGACAGCCGCGTTAGATCATGCTCGCCAGCACTGCCTCGCGCAGCACACGCAGTGGCGGTACCCACTGATCCGGCGTGTCGTAGTTGCCGGCCGTCACCGCCACCACGAGGTCGATTTCGGGGAAGACCCAGAGGCGCTGGCCGCCATTGCCGTAGGCGCCCTGGAAGCGTTCGAGGCGGTTGCGGTTCCAGCGCGGACCGGATGCGATCGAAAAGGCCATGTCGCCCATGTACCACTGGTAGCCATAGCGGCGGACTTCGTCGCAGCTGACGTACTGCGTGGTGGCGCGCACGATCCATTCCTTCGGGATGATGCGCCTTCCGTCGATCTCCCCGCCCTGCAGCACGAGCTGGCCGATCCGCGCGAGATCGCGCGGCCGCAAGCGCAGGCCGGATGCCGCGAAGGCGTCGCCCTTCTCGTCCGTCAGCCACTCGCTGGGACCGAGGCCCAGCGGCTCGAACAGGGCCTCGCGCGCGAAGTCGTGCAAGCTTCTGCCGGTTCCCTCGACGATCATCCGCCCGAGAAGCGCCGTGGCGCCGCCGCTATAGACCCAGCGCGTGCCGGGTTCGAACACAACGGGCCGGCCGAGAACGTAGCGATAGCGGTCGGCTGCGCGATCCATCTCGATCTCGCTGTTGGTCGGATCGGTATAGGGCACGCCGAGTTCGTCCCAATCCGTGCCCATGGTCATGGTGAGCACGTGATGGACCGTCCACTGCGCACGCCCCGGATCCTTTGCGAGGTCGGCATGGGCAGGGAAGGACGACAAAAGCGGCGCCTCGGGCGCCGGCACTTCCCCCTGCGCCAGCGCGAGCCCGTACAGCAGGCCGACGATGCTCTTCGACACCGAGCGCAGATCGTGCAGCGTTTCGGGTCCGAAGGAGACGGTGCCCAGCGGTCGGCCGCGCGCATGGTCGATGCCCGAGAAGTAGCGTTCGACCAGCAATTTACCGTGACGCGCCACCAGGACGGCGTGGACGTTCCAGATGCGCTTTTCGGCGATCAACCGATCGAGCCTTTCAGAAAGGTCGGGCACGAAGCCCGCCGCCTCGGCCGGTTGCGATCGCTAGGAATCGGACCGGCCTGTGTGAGCAAGCGTCATGCTTCTGACGATAACATGGTCCGTCCATGGTCACAGCATGGTCCTTCGGAAGCGCAACTGGGCACCAATATGCGGCGTTACCCCGACAGAGGTTCAAAGGGTGGCGTTGAGGTACAATGGTGTTGGCTGTGCGGGTTCGTCTCAAGCGAGTAGCATGGATTGGCGTGACCGCAGCGCTGATCCTCGGCACAAACACGCTACATGCAAGGGAAGCCGAGCAAGAGGCCGCGCTCTCTGCGTCTCCGTTGTGCATCGACCGTTCCGACATCCCGCCTGAAACCAGGGTTGCCGCGTGCACCCTGGCGATAGACGCGAAGAACCTGTTGGGGGCGGAGCTTGCTGCGGCTCATCTGACGCGAGCCCAAGCCTATCGGGCGACAGGCGATCAGGCTCGTGCTTCCACGGACTACAGTGCGGCGATCGCGCTGCTCAACGAATCGAGCCAAACGGCCGCGTTGAAATCCGGCCAGTTCCTGCAGCGCGGCATCGCCCATCACGCAATGCAGGATATCGAGCGCGCCCTCTCGGACTATGACGAGGCCATCCGTCTCGATACCGGCAACGCTCTCGCCCATGTAGACCGTGGCATCCTGCTGGCAACGCGCAAGGCCGACACGCGCAGGGCAATAGCCGACTTTGACCGCGCCCTCGCCCTCGTACCCGATAATGCCGACACGCTGGTCCTGCGCGGCAATGCCTTCACTTCCGTTGGCGAGCATGGGCGCGCGCTGGCCGACCTCGATCGCGCGGTGGCCTTGGCTCCCCGGAACCCTCGCGCGTTCCTGGTGCGCGGGCTGGTCAATGCGCGGCTGGGCAACATGCAACGCGCCTTTGCCGACTATAACAGGGCGCTATCCATCGATCCGCAGTATGTCGACGCCTTGGTGAACCGTGCCGCGATCCATTCGATGCAGGGAAACACGGAAAAGGCGCTCGCGGACCTGGATGTGGCAATTGCATTGCAGCCCAAGCACGCGCTGGCCCACTATAACCGCGGCTACGCCAACTTCGCCCGCCAGAATTATGAGCAGGCCATCGCCGATTACACCCGTTCCATCGAGGCCGATGCCCGCATGAGCTGGGCGTTTAACAACCGCTGCCTTACCCGCATGATCGCCGGCCAGGACCTTGCCGAGGCCCTGTCGGACTGCGATGAGGCGCTGCAGCTGCAACCCGACAACGCCGAAATTCGGGAAACCCGCGGCTTCGTCTTTCTGAAGCTTGGTGAGAGGGAAATTGCGTTGCGCGAGTACGACGCCGCTCTACGCGCCGATCCAGACCGCCCGGTTGCCCTGTACGGCCGCGGGCTCGCCCGCATCGCCAAGGGCGAAATCAGGAACGGCGAGTCCGACAAGGCGGCCGCGCGCGCCCTGCTGCCAGGCATCGAACGCCAGTTCGCGACATACGGAGTGAGATGAGCCGGGGTGTTGCCCCACAGCCAGGCAACCATCGCCTCTCCCGCGGGTTGTCGCAGGGACCCTAGGAGAACGACATGCGCCATCAGGTCCTGCCCGCGACCTCGCAGGACGTCGCCTACCTCGCGACAGTTCTGGAGGACGTGCCCGGTTATCTCGACTGGCCCGAAAAGGAGCCCGGTGATCGCCTGCTGGAAGCGTGTGCGTTCAGCACGCAGATCTGGGCGGCGCGGCGGTTGAGCGATGACTCCACCAGCGCGCTCTGGGGCGTGACGCCTCGTCTCGACAGTCCCGACGTCGGTTATCTCTGGATGCTAGCGTCCGCAACGTTCGACGAGCACTCCAGCGAATTCGCCGTGCTGTGCCAGCTGGTGTTTGCCGAGATGCTCGACCACTTCGGACGAATCGAGCAGCACATCGACGTTCGCAAGCATCGGACAATCGACTTCCTGCGCGAACTCGGCTTCACCGTCGGCCGAACCCGGCGGCAAGCGGGCTCACCCATTATCCTGCAACACGTCTGGCTGGAAGCAGAACAGCTTCGTCTTCCATCGCACCTTCCGGGCGGGATGGCGATTCACTGACGTTCAAAGAGACTCCAAAGCGGAAAGCCCCGCCGCCATTTCAGGCGCGGGGCCACGTCGATCGCCGGAAATCCGCCTCAAGTCACCATTACATCCGTGGCTCACCCAGGCGAACACCGCGCGACCGTTCGATCGCTTGGATGTTACAAAGATGGTTACTGGTTTCTGAATTTCAAGGTCTCGCCTCAGCGCCTCGCCGGTTTCGACGTTTTCGGTTTGCGAACGGATCGCAGCTCAGTCTAACCTAGTGGCCTCCAAGGAGAGCATATGACCCGGAATCGTTCTACGTTGCGCGTACTCGCTCAACTTCTGCCGTCCGGAGCGCTTGGGCTTTCGGCGGGATTGGCTGCTGCCGATGCCGCGGCCGCGACGACCCTGGAAACCGACGGCATGGCCGGTTCGATCGCCGGCCGGCTCGAAGCGCTGCGCGCGGACGTGTCCGGCGCGATCGAGCAGTATCGCCGGGATGGCACACCCTTTGTTGCGGTCGATCCCGAGCAGCGCCTCGCCTGGTGGGGCAATGGCGGCTGGCGCAACGGCGGCTGGCACAACTGGGGCAATGGCTGGCACAATGGAGGCTGGGGTAACGGCGGCTGGGGCAATTGGCACAACGGCTGGCACAATTGGTAAGGATGCCCGCCGCGCCTGAAATCGGCATGGTGGTCGTGCAGCCGACGGCCTTCTGCAATATCGCCTGCACTTACTGTTATCTGCCTGACCGTTCGAACAAGCATGTCATCGCCCAATCCACCGTGACGCGGCTGTTCGAGCAGATTTTCGCATCGGGCTGGTCGTGTTCCGAAATCACCGTGATCTGGCATGCGGGCGAACCGCTCGTGGTGCCGGCCTCCTTCTATAGCGAAGCCTTCGCGACGATCGAGCGGATGCGGCCGGCATCTGTCCATCTCAAGCATTCCTTCCAGACCAACGGCACGCTGATCGACGCCGACTGGTGCGATCTCTTCAAGGAATGGAGCGTCGGCGTAGGGGTGAGCCTCGATGGGCCGCGCGAACTGCACGACCTTCACCGCAAGAGCCGCAGCGGCAAGGGCACCTTCGATAGGACCATCGCCGGCATCCGGTGCTTGCGCGAACACGGCGTGGACTTCCACGTGATCTCGGTCCTCTCGCACGCCAGCCTCGACCATCCGCAGGAACTGCTGGACTTCTACCTGTCCGAGGGCATCGACCAGATCTGCTTCAACGTGGAGGAGTCCGAGGGCGATCATGTCTCGAGCCTGTTCCACGGTCCCGAGCTGAGAAAGCGCTACGCCGCGTTCCTGCGCAGCTTCTGGCACCTCGCCCGCCGGAGCGGACGGGTCCGCTTCGTCCGCGAGATCGACCTCGCGCTACCCCGCCTGTTCCGTCCCGAAGGTGTGCCGGCGCGCAACATCCAGGTCGAGCCACTGGCCATGTTGAACGTCGACAGCCACGGCAACGTCTCGAGCTTCTCGCCCGAGCTGCTGGGGCTCAGGAACGAGGGATATGGCGACTACCTCCTGGGCAACATCAACTTCCAGTCGCTCCAGGAAATCCACGACACCTGTCTTGCTTCGCCGCTCTATCGCGACATCGCCGCGGGCGTGCAGGCTTGCCGCGGAGGCTGCGATTACTTCTCGGTGTGCGGCGGTGGAGCGCCCGTGAACAAGCTGTTCGAGAACGGCAGCTTCACCGGCACGGAAACCTCGTACTGCACCCTGACTCAGATGGTTCCGACGGACCTGATCCTCGAAGCCTACGATCGCCTCGCGCGCAGCCCGGCCATGCCGGCATCGCAGTCTGCTCACACCCTTTCGCCCGTCCAGAGCGGCGACGCCGCCGCATAGCTGTCGAGGAAACCATGAACTGCAAGAAGCACTTCGCTCTCACCGCGCTGGTGGCTGCGGGCTCGATGCTTGCGGCCGCCCAGTTGGCTGCCCAGCAGCGCCCCGCTCAAAGTGGGCCGGCGCCCCAACAACAGACCACCCCGTCGACACCGAAGGATGCCGGGCCGACGCCGGGCGGCGGCGCGCCGTCGCCGGAGGGCAATCGCCCCTTCCCGGTCATGTTTGTCACCAGCGTCGAGCTGATCCGCTCCGAGCGGACCGGCGGCATGGACATCGTCCGTGCCCGCGGCCTGGTCACGTCCAGCGCCTGGGGCGAGCCGCACCTCCTGCCGATCACCCGCGGCGAGGGCATCGACGGCATGCTCGACCTCATCTTCCAGGCCAGCGCCCCGCCGGACATGGCTCCGCTCGGCCCCTTCATGCAGGTCGAGGCCATCCTGCCGATCGCCCATGGCCATCCCTACAAGGGCATCCGTGTCCGCTCGGGCTACAACGCCGTCTCGCTGAAGACCCTGCCGGGCTTCGCCGAGGTCGCCCCGCCCAAGGAGGATTGCGCCAAGTGCCTGGGCAAGTACTTCCAGGCCAAGGGCGCCGCCGCGCCCGCCGGCCAGGCCGCCGGCAACGTCGTGAAGGAAGAAGACCTGCCCTATCCGCTGCGCATCATCCGACCGGCCGACGGCATCCCGAGCTACGAGTACGAGCCCAACCGTCTCACCCTCGTCCTCTCCGAAGCCGGCCAGATCGTCGACGCCGCCTGGGACTGACGTTTCACCGACGTTCATCGAAGTTTCGATTGCCACTTCCCGCAGCCCTGTGCAGGTTTGCGGTCCGCCTGGGGGAGATCAAGATGTCACAAGACCGACGTTCGCTTCGTGCGCTGGCGCAGCTCCTGCCGTCGGGAGCATTCGGCCTTTCGGTCGGCCTGGCGGCTGCCGATGCATCGGCGACTGCCACGCCGGCACCGGAACAGAAGGCCAATGCGTCCGTCGCCGACCGACTGCAATCGCTCCGTACCGATGTCTCCAGCGCCATCGAACAGTATCGCAAGGATGGCGAGCCCTTCGTCGCCATCGACCCCGAGCAGACCCTGGCCTGGTGGGGCAATGGCTGGCACCGCGGCTGGGGCTGGCGCAACGGAGGGTGGGGCAACGGCTGGCACAATGGCGGCTGGGGTAATGGTGGCTGGGGCAATGGCTGGCACAACGGCTGGGGCAACGGCTGGCACAACTGGTAGGCCGCCCCGGTCGAGCCCGTCGATCCGACGGTTGTCCACGCTCAGAATATCCCGAGCGGCGGAAGCGCCGCACAGCCTTCGAGGATGCCATGACCCGCAAGAAGCTCTTCGCTCTCGCCTCCCTCGTCGCCGCCGGCACGATGCTGGGCGGCCTCACAGCCGGCGCGCAGCAGCAGGCTCCGCAGACCACCCCGTCGACACCGAAGGATGCCGGGCCGACGCCGGGCGGCGGCGCGCCGTCGCCGGAGGGCAATCGCCCCTTCCCGGTCATGTTTGTCACCAGCGTCGAGCTGATCCGCTCCGAGCGGACCGGCGGCATGGACATCGTCCGTGCCCGCGGCCTGGTCACGTCCAGCGCCTGGGGCGAGCCGCACCTCCTGCCGATCACCCGCGGCGAGGGCATCGACGGCATGCTCGACCTCATCTTCCAGGCCAGCGCCCCGCCGGACATGGCTCCGCTCGGCCCCTTCATGCAGGTCGAGGCCATCCTGCCGATCGCCCATGGCCATCCCTACAAGGGCATCCGTGTCCGCTCGGGCTACAACGCCGTCTCGCTGAAGACCCTGCCGGGCTTCGCCGAGGTCGCCCCGCCCAAGGAGGATTGCGCCAAGTGCCTGGGCAAGTACTTCCAGGCCAAGGGCGCCGCCGCGCCCGCCGGCCAGGCCGCCGGCAACGTCGTGAAGGAAGAAGACCTGCCCTATCCGCTGCGCATCATCCGACCGGCCGACGGCATCCCGAGCTACGAGTACGAGCCCAACCGTCTCACCCTCGTCCTCTCCGAAGCCGGCCAGATCGTCGACGCCGCCTGGGACTGAGGCCACGCCCCCCCGCAGGCAGAGCCTACAACGGCGAAAGCGCATGCTGCAGGGAATCGCTCCGGATCTGCATCAGCCCGTCGAATGGCTGACCCAGTTCGAGGATGAGGTAGATCGCGCTGGCCGCCGAGAGGGCGCAAAAGAACAGCACGCTCAGCATCGTCGCGTTGGCGTCCGCCGACATGGCGAAGGTGCCGAAGATGAAGCACAGCCACAGGACGAGCACGACCACGAACGGTTTGGAGAGCGAGTCGGACGGGTGCGCGTAGAGGGCGAGCTGGATTTCCGCCAGCACATTGCTGATGGTCGATGCCCTTGCCTGCAGCGAGGCCTGGAGTGAGTCGCGCGGCACGAGCTGCCGGAGCTGCGCGATGACCCGCGCTTGAGTTGCGGAAGCCTGCGTCCGGGTTTGGGCCGCGGTATCGGCGTCGCGCCAGATCGCATCGACGATGGCGGAGACGTCCTGGCGCAACGCTTGCCGCAGGGCCACGCCTTCGGCGCCATAGTCCTCGAGCAGGCGATCGAGCTCGACGACATTGGCGGTAAGCTGACCGACCTGGCTGCGGGTGGCCTCGTAGGAGGCACGGGTGGAGGCGAAGAGAAGCGCCGTCACCAGCGCCGCCATGGTGGCGACCAGCGCGGTCGCCAGCTTGATGACGTCCTTGGAGTCCCCACTCAGATGGGCCTCCGGGAGCTTGTGGCGGAGGAAGACGCCGACGGCGATGCTGGCCAGAGTCGCGCTCAAGGCAAGCAGGGCGGTTTCGACGGCACTCAACTCTTCCACCTCGTCCGGAGCCGGCCATTGCCGGTAACATAAGCGACATGAGCCTAACGCGACCGCCTTACCAGACTGTTACAGCAGACTACTTCGCCCGCCGCGGGCTGCGCCGTTATGCCGGCGTCTTCTCGCTCTGGGCCCTGGGCGTCGGCGCGGTCATCTCAGGTCACTATTCCGGCTGGAATCTTGGCCTGCTCGCGGGCGGCTGGGGCGGCTATGCGCTGGCCGCCGGCCTTATCGCCCTCATGTATCTCGGCCTGGTCTTCTCCATCGCCGAGATGGCGTCCGCCCTGCCTCACACCGGCGGCGCCTATTCCTTTGCCCGCGCGTCGATGGGGCCGTGGGGCGGCTTCGTCACCGGGCTCTGCGAAAACGTCGAGTACGTGCTGACGCCGGCGGTCATCGTGTCCTTCCTCGCGACCTATCTCGCGGCGGTGTTCGAGACGCCCCCGGCATGGCTGCCTGTCTACTGGGTGGCAGCCTACGCGCTCTTCGTCACGCTGAACGTCTTCGGTGTCGAACTCTCCTTCAAGGTCACCGTCATCGTCACGCTGGCCTCCCTTGCGTGCCTCGCGGTGTTCTGGACCTCGGCGCTCCCCGTCACGGAGTTCGGCCGGTACGCGCTCAACATCGCCGCCGGCCCCGACGGCAAGCCGGTCGAGTTGGCGCAAGGCGGCGGCCCGCTGCTGCCGTTCGGGCTGCACGGCGCACTGGCCGCCCTTCCCTTCGCCGTCTGGCTGTTCCTTGCCATAGAACAGCTGCCGCTCGCGGCCGAGGAATCGAAGGAGCCGTCTCGCGACATACCGCGCGGCATCGTGGCGGGCTTGTTGACGCTCTTCGTCTCGGCCGGCCTCACCGTCTGGCTCAACCCGTCGGTTTCGCCCGGCAGCTTCCACCTCGCCAGCTCCGGCGAACCGCTGCTCGACGGCTTCCGCGCCACCTTTGGCGGCGGCTTGGCGAAGGTGCTGGCGCTGGTCGCCTGCGTCGGCCTGGTCGCCAGCTTCCACACCATCCTCTTCGCCAAGGGCAGGCAGATCTACTCCCTGTCGCGCGCAGGCTACTTCCCGCGCTTCCTGTCGATCACCCATCCCCGCCACAAGACGCCCCATGTGGCATTGCTGGCGGGATCGGCCGTGGCACTGGCGATAATGTTCATGCTGTGGTTCGGCATGGGCGCCGAACGGGGCGCAGCCGTGATCCAGGGCATTTTGCTCAACATGGCGGTGGCGGGCGCCATGCTTTCCTATCTGCTGCAGGCCGTGAGCTTCCTCGTGCTGCGCGCGCGGTTGCCCGCCCTCGCCCGACCCTATCGTTCCCCGCTGGGCATAGCGGGCGCGGTGGTGACCTTCGTCATCGCGGCCGTGACGCTGCTGTACCAGCTTCTCGATCCGGTGTTCGTGGCAGGGGTGCTCGGCGTCGGCGCTTGGTTCGCGCTGGGAATCGCGTGGTTCGCGCTGGTCGGCCGGCACCGGCTGGTCCTGTCGCCCGAGGAGGCTTTCGCGATCAACGCCCGCGAAAAGGCAGCAGGATCAGTCGCCGACTGAAACCGCCGCCGGCCTGGCCTCGAGTTCGCGCTCGACGAGGCTGGCGGCCACCTGCTTGCGGAATCGCTCGAAGTCGGGACCGCGCAGCTGGGCGCGCTTCAACTCCGGATGAGTGATCGGGTTGACCGGTTTGCCGTCGACCTGAAGCTCGAAGTGAAGATGCGCGCCGGTTGAGCGGCCGGTGCTGCCGACGTAACCGATCACGTCGCCGCGCGAAACCATCATCCCCGGCTGCACGCCGCGCGCGAAGGCGGATAGATGTCCATAGACGGTCGCCAGCTTGTCGCCATGCTCGATGCGGATCCAGTTGCCGTAACGGCCGTTCGGCGCGGCTCCCACCACAAGGCCGTCGGCCGCCGCGACGACGGGCGTGCCGGACGGCGCCACGAGGTCGACCCCTTCGTGCATGAACAGCGATCGCGACGAGGGCCGTACCGACGGCGCAGAGACCGGCGGCACCCGGAAGCCACCATAGGAAGAGCTTCCATAGGCGGAGGCACCCGGCGACGCTGCAAAGCCTGCCCCGAGCCCCGAGCGCGGCATGTCGGTGGCGCCGCCTGTCGGCAGGCCGGGCGGGAGGCCCGGCGGACGATTCGGGCCGCCGGCGCCCTGCGGCTTGCCGCCATGCGGCCGGGGCGGCTGGTCGAAAGGATCGGCCCGCAGGCCGAACCCCGACGAGATCGAAACGGTGTCGAGCGGCAGGCGGAACGAGGGCGGTGTGGCGGCCTGTCCGCTCGCCATCCAGAATCGCTCGGTATTGTCGCGCCCCCGGAATCGATGGATCGCCATTACGCCCTTGGGGGTTCGCAACTCCATCCAGAGGACACGGCCGACATCCAGCGGCACCCCCGCCTGCGTGAAGGTCTGCTCGTAGCGAACGTAGAACCTGTCGCCGTCGCGCATTTCCTTCTTGAGATCGACCGAGGTCTCGAGCGCCTGCATGGCATCGAGCATGGCCGGCGCGGGAACGCCTGCGGCGACCGCCGAGCCTTCGAACGATCCGCCGGCGATCACGCCGCCGACCCCCCGCTGGCGCGAGTATGGCAGATAGGCCTGCAGCCGTTCGTCATCCCGGCCATCGCCCAGCATCGCGTCTTCGACGATACGCCCCACGGCCAGCAGGGACTCGGAAACCGGGCCATTCGCGATGGGAGGCGCGACATTGTCCGCGATCGCGATGAGCGGCTGGGGAAGCATGGTCCCGATGGCCACGACCCGCGCGAGAAGTCGGTCGACCGACGCCAGTTTCACGAAATGGAGATGGTCGCCAAGACCGGCGATGGCCGGGGGCTGGTCATGGAGAGGCGGCAATTCGGCCCCCTGCAGCCGAAGCTCGGCGACGCGGCCGGCCTCCCCCGCTTGCGCCTGTTCGAGCCACAGCGAATCGCGCGCGACGCCCTGGGACATCCCGACGAAAAGCAGTGAAGCGGCGAGAGCCGCAGCGACCGGAGGTCGGTTCATTCAGTCCTTCTTATAGGGCCGACGCCGGGGCATCGCTCGTGACCGCCGCGTGGTCGCGGACCTTACCGCACCTTCGGGACGGGTTTCCATGCCCGAACGCGCCTTTCCGCCTCGGCGATTTGCGCAGGGTTCATGCGGGCTGTGAGCGTCGCCAGGTCCTTTCGGGCCTGGTCAAGCCGATCCTGGTTCTTCGCCGTGTAACGGTCGATGGAAAGCTTGATCCATTTGTACGCCTCGATGTCGTCGCGCGGAGGGACGCCCTCGCCGAAGCCCAGCATGAACCCGATATTGTTCTGCGCACGCGCATAGCCCTGCTGGGCTGCGGCAAGATAAAGCCTCGCCGCTTCGTTCAGGTTGCGCGGCACGCCTTCGCCGCTCCAGTACATGGCGCCGAGCAGGGTTTGCGCCTCGGCCTCGCCCCTGGCGGCCCAGACTTTCCAGATGCGCACGGCGGTCGCCATGTCCTTGCGCTCGTAGGCGCCTGCCGCCTGGCGCATCTGTTCTTCGTAGGATTGTGCTGACGTGGGTGTCGCCAGGGCTGCGACGAGAAGCACGAGGAGTGCCGACAGGAGCGATTTCATGACCGCGAGATATGGCTTCAAGTCCGACTCGCTGCAAGCGACGGTCTACTTGGTGTGCAACGCCTGCCCGGAGTGCACGAGGTCGGGTTCGTCGCAGCGCGCGCCATAGACGTGAGTCCACGCCCGGGTGAACTCGGCCCCCAGCAGGAAGATCAGGGTCGAGTAGAAGATCCAGAGCAGGAGCACGATCAGCGCGCCGGCCGCCCCGAAACTCGAGGCCACGTCGGTCTGACCGATGTAAAGCGCGATGAGGTACTTGCCGCCCTCGAACAGGCCGGTCGCCACCAATGCACCGATTGCGACGTCGCGCCAGCGGATCGGCGTGTCGGGAAGCACCTTGTACATGATCGCGAACATTCCGGAGATCAGGACGACCGAGAGCACGAAATCGGTCGCCTGTACCGCCAGCTCGGCGACAGGAAACCTGCCTCTCAGGAACTTGCCGAGCGCCGTCAGAGCCGCGCTGAGGGCGAGGGAAACCATCAGCACGAAACCCAGGGTGATCACCAACCCGAAGCTGGCGAGACGGGCACGCAGCAGACGCGACATGGTCGAGCGCCGCGCCTTCGCCTTCCAGATCGCGTTCAGGGCGGACTGCACCTCGCCGAAAACGCCGCTGGCGGCGACGAGAATGGTGCCAACGCCGATCAACGTGGCCACGAGGCCAGACATGCGGTCGCTGGCGCTGCGGATCATGGCCTGCGTCGCCTGGGCGGTGTCCCGCCCCATCAATCCACTCAGCTGCTCGACGATCGCACCCTGGGCAGCGTCCTGTCCGAACGCGAGGCCGGCGACGGCAATGACGAGAAGCAGGACGGGGGCCAGCGAGAAAAGCGTGAAATAGGCAATGGACGCGCCGCGGCTGAAGGCACCATCGTCGATGAATCCTTCCACGGTCTGCATCAGAAGCCGCCGCACGCGGCCGAAGGGAGTGTGCCTGTCCACGGGCGCAGAACGCGTTGGGACGGAAAACGCTCCCCCTGCCGGGCGTGTTTATGACATGTTCCGCCCCCGGGTTTTCCGGATGCGTGCCCATCGAGGAACTTCATGATCGCTTCCCGCCGCACGGTGCTCGCCACCGCTCTCGCCGCGCTATGTTCGGCGCCGGCGAGCGCTCAACCCGTTGAGGAACCGCTCCAGAAGGTCGAGATCCTGCTCGACTGGAAGGCGCTGCCGACCTTCGCGGGCTTCTACCTTGCCCGCGAGATGGGCGGTTTCGAGCGCCGCGGGCTCGAGGTCACCTTCGCGGAAACTCAGGGAGCGATCTCGTCGGCGGAGATGATCGGCGCGGGAAAGCCATACTGGATCGGTTCCTCGAGCGGCATCGCCACCGCGATCGGCCGCTCCCGGGGACAGCCGATCAAGAGCCTCGCCGTCTACTACGCCAAGACTCCCACCGTAATCTATTCCCGCGGCGAGGACCGCATCGCCCATCCGCGGGATCTCTACGGCAAGACGCTGGGGCTCGTACCGGGCAGCATAACAAACGACGAATTCCGAGCCCTCATGGCCGCCAACAGGCTCGACCGTAGCAGGATCAAGGAAACCGCCGTCAGCTGGAATGCCTACGACCTGGTCGAGAAAAAGGTCGACGCGCTGATCGACTATGACGAGATGGCGCCCTCCGAATTGATCGCCGAGGGCCGCCGCATCACCATGATCCGTCTGAGCGACTTCGGCGTGAAGGCCTACAGCCTCAATCTCATCGTTAACGACGACGCCTGGGCCGATCCGGTCAGGCGCGAGATCGCGAAGAAGGTCGAGGAGGCCGTCCAGGAAGGCTACAACATGGTGCGGGAGCGACCTGGCGACGCCGCCCTGAACTTTTCCCGACTTTTCCCGAGGCTGGCGCCGCGCTACGTCGACCGCAGCATGGCGACCGTTTCGCAACAACTCTCCGGCCCGCCCACCGGCCAGCAGACCCGCGCCGGCTGGGAAGCGACGATCAGCACGCTGGAATCGCTGGGGCTGCTCGCCAAGCCGATCACGGTCGACGAGGTGGCGATTCTCGACTGAGGACCAGAAGCGCCAAGGTTACCAGCCCCAGAGCAGCTTGCGGGAAATCCAGCCGCGCAATCCTCCGTCGCGCTGGACCTTGACCCAGCCGCTCCTCCGCTCGAGCGTCTTCAGGGCGTCGCCATAGGAGACCTTGCCGATGATCCGGCTGTTCGTGGTCGGCTGGCTGCGCACGTTGGCCGTCTTGACCTTCACGATGTGATAAGGGGTGCTGCTGGTCAGGGTCCGAAGGATCCAGCCCTTGTCGTTCTCGAAATCTTGGACCCGCAGCCAGTCGCCGCGTCGTCCGACGACCTTGAGGGGGAAGCCTCTGCTCAGCACCCATTCGGCGGAATAGCGTGTTCCCGGACCGGATCGGAGATTCACCTCCTCGCGCGCCACACTGACCATTTGCTGGGCAACCGCCTGGGGAATATCCAGCGCGAAGATGCTGGCGACGAGGGCAATCAGGAAATAGCGAGCGAAGGGCATTCGTGGGATTTCCTTCCCGGAGCTGTTCAGGGAACACCCTTCCCGGATCAGGATCCCTGGGGAGGGTGGGCGTCGATTTCCTCATTGTCGCGCGATTACGGCCGCGCGTCACCCGCTTGACAGTCCATATGAGTTCGCCTCGCGGGGGGCTCCTTCTTCAATCCGGCCGACGCAGGCTATATTCGCCGTCCCACAGAAGGATTGCCGGCATGCAGGAACAGAAAATCATCGGTCGCCGCGAGGGCGCCGTGGGCCACGTCGTCTTTAACAACCCCGCGAAGCTCAATGCGGTCTCGCTCGACATGTGGGACGGCTTCGTCGGCATCCTGAAGGACTTCGCACAGGACCCCGAGATCCGCTGCCTGGTGGTGAGCGGCTCCGGCGGCAAGGCCTTCGTGTCCGGTGCCGACATCTCCAAGTTTGAAAGCGAGCGCGCCAATGCCGAGGCGCAGGTCCGCTACGATGCAATTTCCAAGGAGGGCTACGAGGCGCTCTACGACTTCCCCAAGCCGACCATCGCCAAGATCACCGGCTACTGTATCGGCGGCGGCATGAACCTCGCGGCCTGCTGCGACCTGCGCTACTGCAACGAAGGCGCCCGCTTCGGCGTGCCGGCCGCCAAGCTCGGCCTCGGCTACGGCTTCCTGCGCATCGAGCGCTTCTCGCGCATCGTCGGCCTGCCCCGGGCCATGGAGTTCCTGTTCACGGCCAAGCAGTACTCCTCGGCGGAGGCCTATGAAATGGGCCTGGTGCACGGCGTCGCCGCCGATGCCGAACTCGACGCCATGGTCGACGGCATCACCGGCGCCATCGCCCAGAACGCGCCGCTCACCATCGCGCTCGCCAAGGCTTCGGCGCGCGAGATCGCCAAGCCCGAGTCCAAGCAGGATCACAAGAAGCTCGACAAGATGGTCGAGGCCTGTTTCGACAGCGAGGACTTCAAGGAAGGGCGCCGCGCGTTCATGGAGAAGCGCAAGCCGGTCTTTAAGGGGAAGTGAGCCGTGACCGCCCTGCCGCTCTCCCATCTCTCGGTCCTCGACCTGACCGCGCATCGCGCGGGCCCCACGGCGGTGCGCCAGCTCGCCGACTGGGGCGCCCATGTGATCAAGATCGAGCCGCCCTCCGATGGGAAGAACGACTCCATGGGCGGCGCGCGGCATGGCTTCGATTTCCAGAACCTGCACCGCAACAAGAAGTCGATAACGCTCAATCTCAAGAGCGCCGAGGGCCACGCGATCTTCATGAAGCTCGCGGCCAAGGCCGATGTCATCGTCGAGAATTACCGTTCCGACGTGAAGCATCGGCTCAAGGTCGACTACGACACGGTGGCGAAGGTCAATCCGCGCATCGTCTATGGCTCGATCGCGGGCTTTGGCCAGAGCGGCCCCGATGCGGCACGTCCCGGCGTCGACCAGATCGCCCAAGGCATGGGCGGGCTGATGTCGATCACCGGCGAGCCGGGCCGCGGACCGATGCGGGTCGGCATTCCCATCGCCGATCTCACCTCCGGCCTGTTGTTGGCCCAGGCCATCATGCTGGCGCTCTACAATCGTGAACGCACCGGCAAGGGCCAGTGGGTCCATACCTCGCTGATCGAAGCGCAGATCTTCATGCTCGACTTCCAGGCGTCGCGCTGGCTGATGAAGGGTGAGGTCGCCAAGCAGGCCGGCAACGACCATCCGACGTCGATACCGACCGGCGTATTTCCAACCCAGGACGGCTACATCAACATCGCCGCGGCCGGCGACAAGATGTGGAAGCGCGCCGCCGAGGCGCTGGGCGCGGCCGCGCTGATCGACCATCCAGAACATGCGACGCCCACACTGCGATCGCAGAACCGCAAGGCCCTAAACGAACGCATCGGCGAAGTGACCCGGACCAACACCTCGGCTCACTGGATCGAAGCGCTGAACAAGGCAGGCGTGCCGTGCGGGCCGATCAACACGATCGACAAGACCTTCGCCGAACCGCAGGTCCAGCATCTCGGCATCGCCCGCCCGGTCAACCATCCCGCGCTCGGCGAGATCAAGGTGGTCGGCCAGCCGATCAACCTTTCGGATTATCCGCAGCCCAAGGCACTCAACCCGACGCCGGACCTCGGCCAGCACACGGACGAGGTTCTGACCGACCTGGGCTATGACGCGAAGGCGATCGCCGACCTCAAGTCCGGCGGTGCGGTCTAGCCCGGCGTTCCTCAGATACGCAAAACGCCTTCTTCCGCTCGCAGCGCCTGATCCTCGATCTGGATGGTGCTGTGAGACAGGCCGTAGGTGTCGCGCATCGCCGCTTGCGCCGCGGCAAGCGTCTCCCGCGAACGGGCCATGTCTTCGATGACGAGATGGCAGCTCATCGAGTCGATACCGGACGTGATGGTCCAGACATGCAGGTCATGGACCGCCGTCACGCCGGGAATGGTCAGCAGCGTCTTCTCCAGCAACGTCAGGTCTACGTGAGGCGGCGTACCCTCCATCAGGATGTGGATCGCCTCGCGCAGGAGCATCCATGTGCGCGGGATGATGAAGAGGCCGATGCCGGCGCCGACCAAGGGATCGGCGAGCGTCCATCCGGTCAGGAGGATGACGACGGCGGCGATCAGGACACCGAGCGACCCCAGCATGTCGCTCATCACCTCGAAGTAGGCGCCCTTGACGTTGAGGCTGTCCGACGAGCCTGCCGACAGCAGCTTCATGCTGATGAGATTGACGATCAGGCCGGCTACGGCGACCGCCATCATGGGCACGCCGAGGACCGGGGGCGGGTTCAGGAAGCGATCATAGGCCTCGTAGAGCACGAACGTCGTCACGACGAGCAGGAGGACGGCATTGGCCAACGCGGACAGCACCTCCATGCGGACGTAGCCGAACGTCTTCTGCGGCGTTGCCGGACGCTCGCCGAAGTTGATGGCGATGAGGGCCAGGGCGAGGCCGCCAGCGTCGGTCAGCATGTGGGCGGCGTCGGCGATCAGCGCCAGGCTGCCGGTGAGCAGGCCGCCGATCACCTCGACCACCATGAACGAGGCCGTCAAAACCAGCGCCCACTTCAGGCGCGTCTTGTGCTGGGCGGCAGCCGAGCCGCCTGCCTGCGAGCGGCCGAGCGAGCCGTGGGAATGCCCGGAACCGTGGGTATGCCCCCCTGCCATGATCGCCTCCTGACGCGCCAGCCACGATACGCTCGCCGTTTAGAACAGCAAATCAGTCGAATGGATGACAGGTCCCCTCGCCTACCGCTTCAGGAACTCGCGAAGTGCCCGGAGAAAGTCTTCCGGGCGCTCGATCTGCGGCAGGTGACCGGCTTCCGGGATCGTCACCAGCCGCGACTTCTCCAGCGACAGTCGCATCTTCCGGGCGCCGTTCTTGTCGAGGACCGGCGAGCGGTCGGCTTCGCCGAAGACCAGCAGCACCGATCCCTTGGGCGGCGGCGTCGCCTCCTCGCCGGACAGCAGGAAATCGAGGACCCGGTCGGCATCGGCGGCGCTGAAGTTCTCCAGCGTCCGGCCGATTTCGGCAGGAATCTTCGCGCGATCGTGGAAGGCGAGCGGCAGGACCTCCGGGCCGAAATGCAGCCGCTGCAGGTTTCCGCGCGCGAGGGCGCGGATCGGCGTCTTGCCGGCAAGCCAGCGCAGCATCTTCGAGTAGACCGGTGGCTGATAGCCGTTCACCAGCACGAGGCCGGCGCTGCGTTCGGGATACTGGCCGACGAAGCGCCAGGCGACGGTTGCACCATGCGAGTTGCCGACGAAAGTGGCGCGCTCGACGCCGAGCGCGGTCAGCAACTCGGCGAGCCAGTGGGCATAGGCGCCGAAGCTCGGCAGACCCTCGGGCGAGTGGATCGGCGGCAGCTCGGGCGCGATGACGAAGTGGGTGCGTTCGAGATCGTCGGTCACCGTCGACCAGTAGGCTTCTGCGCCCGCCCAGCCGCCGTGCAGCAGCACGATTGCCTGACCGGTGCCGCCGGTCCAGACTCGCGCCGGGCGCTGTCCGAGCATAGTTGTCTTCAGCTCCACGTCACGCCCTCTGAACATATGAAGCGGGAGATATAGAAGATGGCCACGACGCGGAGAACAGCTTTGGTGACCGGCGCCGGCCGAAACATCGGCCGAGCCTGTGTGCTGGAGCTCGCCCGGATGGGCTACGACGTCGTGATCAACGGCTCCTCCGATCGCAAGGCCTGCGAGTCGGTCGCCCGGGAAGCGTCGGCGCTCGGTGTCGAGACGCTGGTCGTCATGGCCGATGTCGGCAGCCCCGAGGAGTGCCGCTGCATGGCCCGGGAGGCGATCGCGAAGTTCGGCTCTGTCGACGTGCTGGTGAACAATGCGGCCCTGCGGCCGGCCAAGCCCTTCCTCGAAATGAGCGAGGCCGACTGGCGCCGCGTCATCTCGGTCGACCTCGATGCCGCCGTGTGGCTGTCGCAGGCCTGCCTGCCCGGGATGGTGGAGAAAGGCTGGGGCCGCATCGTCAACTTCACCGGCATGAACGCCATGCACGGCTATGCCG
>VFQN01003588.1_pt1 | contig 21889 bp, 19 predicted proteins | sample 3512371 | NCBI WGS metagenome assembly VFQN01 (sample SAMN10412370, study PRJNA504923) | tailings metagenome | isolation source: Replicate 2 from Balatoc abandoned mine | place: Philippines: Itogon, Benguet | collected 2017-08-28
AGGCTCGGCACTTCGCGGCTCGCTGCGCTCCCACCCCACTACAGGCCCTGGCGGCCCTCCCACCCCAGCCACCGGGCCGCTGGCGGGGTTTCGAGGCTCGGCGCTGGCGCGCCTCACACCTCAACCACCGGGCCGCTGCCGCGGGCCGGGAAGCAGCGCCCGCCCGAGCCCGCCTCTCCGCTTTGCTGCCTATCGGTGACCAAGCCGAGACGACCCGCAGGCCGCTGACAGTCGGGTGGTTTCGAGGCTCGGGCCTGGCGGCCCTCGCCCTCAACCACCACCGTGGCAACGCGACCGCAAGGCCGGGAAGCAGTGCCGGCCGAGCCCGCATCGAAGGCGCTGGTGGAGGCGCACTACCCGGACACCGCCACCGCGACCTCGCGACGTCGGCTATGGTGGCCTCGTCATGATGCGCAGCGTCCTCCTTCGCTGCCGCAGCGAGGTCTGAGCCAGAGCCGGACCCCCTCGTTGCGGAGTGAGTGCGTGCGCCGGCCCCACGGACCGACATCCAACGAGGACAGCCATGACCAGCGAGACCAATCCGCAGCAGCCCAGCGGCATGCCGTTCGAGCGCTACGTGCCCTTCATCCCGATCCAGCTCGCCGACCGCACCTGGCCCGACGCGAGCATGACCAAGGCTCCGCGCTGGTGCGCGGTCGACCTGCGTGACGGCAACCAGGCCCTCATCGACCCGATGAGCCCGGCCCGCAAGAAGAAGATGTTCCAGCTCCTCGTCGGACTGGGCTACAAGGAGATCGAGGTCGGCTTCCCGAGCGCCAGCCAGACCGACTTCGACTTCGTCCGGATGCTGATCGAGGAGAACCTGATCCCGGACGACGTCGTCATCCAGGTGCTGACCCAGGCCCGTGAGGAGCTCATCGAGCGCACCTACGAGTCGCTGCGGGGCGCCAAGCAGGCGATCGTCCACCTCTACAACTCCACCAGCACGCTCCAGCGGCGCGTGGTCTTCGGCCTCGACATGGACGGCATCGAGGACATCGCCGTCCAGGGCGCGCGGCTGTGCCGCAAGTTCGAGGAGCGGATCCCGGACACCGACGTCTTCTACGAGTACTCCCCGGAGTCCTACACCGGCACCGAGCTCGAGTTCGCGGTGCGCGTCTGCAACTCCGTGCTCGAGGTGTTTGAGCCGACGACGGAGAAGCCGGTCATCATCAACCTGCCCGCGACCGTCGAGATGGCCACGCCCAACGTCTACGCCGACTCGATCGAGTGGATGAGCCGCCACCTCAACCACCGCGAGAACGTCGTCTTGTCGCTGCACCCCCACAACGACCGGGGTACGGCGGTCGCCGCGGCCGAGCTCGGCTACCTGGCGGGTGCCGACCGCATCGAGGGCTGCCTCTTCGGCAACGGCGAGCGCACCGGCAACGTCTGCCTGGTCACGCTCGGCCTCAACCTCTTCACCCAGGGCATCGACCCGGAGATCGACTTCTCCGACATCGACGAGATCCGCCGCACGGTCGAGTACTGCAACCAGCTGCCGGTGCACGAGCGCCACCCGTACGGCGGCGACCTGGTCTACACGGCGTTCTCGGGCTCCCACCAGGACGCCATCAAGAAGGGCTTCGAGGCGCTCGAGCGCGACGCCGCCGCCGCCGGCGTACCCGTGTCGGAGCACGAGTGGGCGGTGCCCTATCTGCCTATCGACCCGCAGGACGTCGGCCGCACCTACGAGGCGGTCATCCGGGTCAACAGCCAGTCCGGCAAGGGCGGCGTCGCGTACGTCCTGAAGGCCGAGCACAAGCTCGACCTGCCGCGGCGCGCGCAGATCGAGTTCAGCCGGGTCGTGCAGCAGCACACCGACGCCGAGGGCGGCGAGGTCGTCCCCGACGAGATCTGGCGGATGTTCCGGGCCGAGTACCTCGACCGCGAGGCGCCGCTCCAGCTCAACTCGGTGCACACCTCGTCGGCAGCGGGGGAGAAGGACGCGCTCGACGTCAACGTCTACGTCGACGGCGAGTTGCACAGCCTGCACGGCGAGGGGAACGGCCCGATCGCGGCGTTCGTCAGCGCGATCAACGAGCTCCCCCAGGAATGGGACGTCCGCGTCCTCGACTACGCCGAGCACGCGCTCTCCGCCGGTGGAGACGCCGTCGCGGCGGCGTACGTCGAGTGCCTCGTGCGCGACCAGGTCTACTGGGGGGTCGGCATCGACGCCAACATCGTCACGGCCTCGCTGAAAGCCGTGATCAGCGCCGTCAACCGCGCCTGAGGTCCACCTCGGAGGACAGGGGCACTGCGCCCACGGCATCGGTGACCAGGAGCTCGAGGTTCACGAGCGCCGAGTCGGCGGCGCGCTGCGCACGTCGCCGTGCCTGCTTGCTGATGCGTGAGGTGGACTCCGGACCGGGCTCGGCGGCGGGGGACCGCAACGCCGCGGCCTGCTCGGCGACCCACGTTCGGAGCGCGGCGAGGTCCGCGCCGGAGATCCGGCGGGCGTGGCGGGCGGCCACGACCACCTGGAACGCGACGCCCGTCGCCCGGCAGGTCGCACAGGCAGCGTTGACGGCGAGGGCCCGGTTGTTGGGCACGAGGGACGGCGTCCCGCGGACGACGACCACCTGCACCGACAGGGCTGTCGCGACGCAGCCTCCGCAGGCCTGGGTCCACGCGGCGGCGGTGTTGTCCAGGCGGGTCTCCCGGCCGTTGCCGACGTAGAGGACCTGGAGGGCGGTGCTCGCGGCGTCGCAGCCGTCGCACGTCGCCGACGCGGTCGCGGTGACGTCCGCCTTCGACGTACGGCGCCAGGTCACGACGTCGTCGAAGGCGTCGTCCGCCACGACCGGCTCGGCTGCGGACGGGTTGGCGCTCGCCACCAGGTCGAGGTCGTCGACCGACCGGTCCGGGTGGGCCGCGGGCGCGGACGTGGCCGCCGTGGCCGCGACCAGGACGGTGGCGAGCGCTGTGACGGTCACGGTACGGCGCCGCGTCGTCGTGCGGCTCATGGCCGGTCGCCCAGCTGGACGAAGCTGTCGGCCACCGCGGCGGCGATGTCCACGAGGCTCTCGCGGGTCTTGCGGTGCAGTGAGGACATGTCGGTCAGGGCTCCTTGCTCCAGGGCGTCGTCCCAGGGGACGGTCACGACGCGCTCACATCGCTTCTCGAAGTGCCGGCGCATCAGATCCGGCGGCGCGGCGCCACTGCGCTGCGCGTTGACCACGACGACCGACCGTGAGACCAGGTCGTCGAAGCCGTGCTCGTCCATCCAGTCCAGCGTGAGCGCGCCGGCGCGCCCCCCGTCGAGGCCGGATCGCACCACCAGCACGATCTGGTCGGCCTCGGTGAGCAGCCCCTGGTTGGCGCTGTCCAGGATCCCGGTGCCGGTGTCGAGCACGATCAGGTTGTAGAACCGGTCGAGCAGCTTGACCAGCCGGTGGTAGTCGTTGCGATCCAGCGCGTTCCAGATCCGGGGGTCGTCGTCCGAGGCGAGCACCTCGAGGCGCGACTCCGTCGCCTGAGCGGTGTAGGAGCGCAGCGTGGCATAGCTGGTGATCGTGTCGAGGTCCCGGAGGACGTCGGTGATGGTGCGATCGTGCGGCGGCGCGACGCGGTGGGCGAGGTTGCCCGCGTCGGGGTTGGCGTCGACCGCGATGACCCGGTCGCCCCGGAGCATGGCGAAGGTGCTGCCGAGCGCCAGCGAGATCGTCGTCTTGCCGACGCCGCCCTTGCGGCTCATCACCACGACCCGGCGCGACCCGGTGATGGGGGTGCGCAGGCGCCGCTCGAGCTCGTGGCGACGCTGCTCCACCATGCTCGGGCCCGGGTTGATCAGGTGGCCGCTGCCGTCGTAGACGGCGCGGCGCCACCCGCGTCCCGGGACGGGCGCCCGCGGTCGGTACATGACTGCATCGGTGAAGTCGGCGGCCGACAGCACCGGAGGCGGGTCGGCGGCGAGGCCGGCGGCGTCGGGATCGAGGCCCATGCGGTCCTCCCAGGTCCGGGCCCGAGCGGCCATCCGTCGGCGCACGATCGCGATCAGCGTGGCGGCGAGCCGCCACAGCACGACGGCCATGCCGACCAACGGGGCGAGGAGCAGGGCGATCGAGATGACCGCCAGCGTCATGGCCGGCCAGTCACGCACCTGCCAGGCCAGGTCGAAGACCATCTGCTGGAGGCGGATGCCGGCGCGGCCGCGGGCGATGAAGTCGGGCAGGTGCCACACCGTCCACGCGACGGCCACGGTCAGCAGGGGGACGACGACGAGCACCCAGCCGGCCACGAAGCGCCGGGCGTACGGCCGCAGCTCGGTGACCCGCGGGTCGACGGGGTGGCCGGGCCGCAGGCTGCGCAGCACCGGGCCGACTCGCGCGAAGAGGTCGGGCACGCCGGCGACGTCGGAGACGACGTAGTAGCCGTCGAACCGGACGACCGGGATCAGCTGCTGGAGCATCTGCACCTGGAGCACGAGCGCGGTCAGGAGCAGCAGGCCGTTGCCGGTCGAGCTGTAGGCCGCCGCCAGGACCAGGACGGTCAGGGCGTTGAAGTAGAGCCCGCCGAGGTCGGTGCGGACCCGCCCTCCGCGTCCCAGCCGGTAGGAGTCGGTGACGTCGGTGTAGAAGGCAGGGAAGACGATGTAGATGCCGACGCCGACCTCGCCCGGGTCGGCGCCGCCGTAGTGGCAGGCCGCCGCGTGGCCGAGCTCGTGGATCACCGCGGCCAGCGTCAGCAGGGCGTAGATCCACAGCGCGAGCGTCGGTGAGGCGAAGACCTCGGTGACGGCCGGCCAGAACCCGCCGCTGGTGAGCAGGACGACGTCCGCCACCACCATGCCGACCAGGGTGGCGATGATCAGGGGCGGCCAGTAGAGCGCGCTGAGCACGCCGGCCACCCGCCTCGTCCACCGCGTCGGCAGCAGCGTCGCCTTCACGGTCAGCGACAGGATCGGCCGGGCGCGGACCGGCCGGGCCACCTCGTCGGCCTCCTCCGGGAGCACCAGGCCGAGGGGCTGGAGCCGGGTCGTGACCAGGTGCTCGAGCCCGTCGACCGTCAGCGTGCGTCCGTACGACGCGCTCACGTCGGCCGCGACCTCGGCCGCCGGGCGGGGCGGCTCCACGTGGACGACGACCAGGTGGAGCAGCTCGGACAGCTGCACCACCTGGTCGTCGCTCCGGCGTACCAGGTAGGCCACGTCGCGCAGCCCTGATCCCTGGACCGGCCCCAGGAGCTGCAGACCCAGTGCTCGACGCCACCGCGGCTCCGTGGCGGGCGGTGGGTCGGCGAGGTGGTCGACAGTCCGTGGGTTCATCGCTCTGGTGTGCTCTGGTGAAGGTGAGGACGGCGGGTGCGCCAGAGCAACACACCCACCGCCTGATCGGGGTCAGGCGCGGATCACCCCAGCTGCGTCGAGGTGAGGTACTGCATCGCGAGCGCGTTGGCCTGCGAGTTGATCGTCGCGGCGTTGATCGAGATCGCGAGGTTGACGCCGATGACGGGGCTGACGTTGACGCACGCGAATTGGCAGCTCAACGTCTCGCGGCGCGGAAGCGGCACGGCGATCTGCGCGTCGAGCTCGGCGATGGCCATCTCTGGACGAGACATCCCGGTTCACCCCCTTCCACCGTGCGCACGTACGAGGGCGGGTGGCCTCCCGCGCGAGCGGGAGGCCACGCGCGTGCATCAGCCCTGGCTGACGCTGATCGTCTGGACGGCTGCGCTGTTCGCCGTGGAGGCGAGCGACGCCGCGTTGAGTGCCAGCGATGAGTTGGACGCCATGACGGACGCCCAGTTGGTGTTGCCGAAGAAGAGCGTCTCCCGCGTCGGCAGCAGGTCGGTGCGCTCGGCCTCGAGCTCTGCGATGGTCAGTTCCCTGCGCATTGGTGTTCACCTCCCCCGTCGCGCTGTGGAATGAGGGGCACATGAGAGCGAGTCCTCCGTGACACCAGCGTGACCACGGCCGAGTCACGTCGAATGTTGGGTATCTCGGGCGACGGTTCGACCACCGGTCCGTCGCGTCTGCTCATGGTGGACGATTCCGTCTCGGCGGATTCGTGAGGTGGCGCCGCGGGCGTCGCGGCGCCAACCACGAGGTCGTCAAGGTCTCGGGGAGACAGAGATGCCGCAGCAGATCAGAGCAGAGGGGCGCTGCCCCCGCCTGCGCCTGCTGGGGCGCTGGCAGCTGGTCGTCGATGGTGAGGCCGTCGTGCTGGGCCACCGCGAGGAGCGGCTCACTGCCCTGCTCGGTCTGGCCGGACGCTCGAGTCGGCTGCACGTCGCCGGCCTGCTGTGGCCCGAGAGCACCGACGAGCGGGCGCTGGCCAGCCTGCGTCGAGCGGTGCTCCAGACGCAGAAGCGCAGCCCCGGGCTGCTCCAGGCCGACCGCCTCACCATCGGGTTGGATGCCGGCGTCGAGGTCGACGTGGACGTCGTACGGCGCGCGGCGGCCGCGGTCGAGGACGGCGACGCCGAGGGTGGCGCGCTGCTGGATCGGCTGGCCGGGGAGGAGCTGCTCCCCGGGTGGTACGACGAATGGGTCCTTCCGGAGCGCGAGCACCTCCAGCAGGTGCGCCTGCGGGCGTTGGAGCGGATCGCGCGGGGCGCTCTCGAAGCCGGCGACCTGGCGATGACCGTGGAGGCGGCGCGCGCCGCCAGCGACATCGACCCGCTCCTGGAGTCGGCCAGTGAGCTCGCGATCCGCGCCCATCTGGACCGCGGCGACGTCGGCAGCGCCGTCCGGGAGTTCGACCGGTACCGCGACGCGATGCGGGAGGAACTCGGTGCCCCGCCGGCACGCGCGATCGTGGAGCTGATCGAGCCTGCGCGCGCCGCTCCGCCGGTCGTCTCGCCGGTCGCCCCGGATCCACCAGCTCCTCAGCGCCTCCCCGTTCCAGCGCCCGCACCGCCGCCCGTCGCAGGGCCCGTCGCAGGGCCCATCGCAGGGCCCGGCGCGCGGCGTGCGGCCGCGCAGCTCGTCGGCGTCGTGGCGCTGGTCCTGGCTGCCGCGGTCGTGCTGGCCGGGCTCGGCACCGATCGCGGCAATGGAGGGGCAGCTGACCAGGTCACGCCGCCGTCGTCGATGCGGGTGCTCCCCGCCGACGACGCAATCCGGGCCGGCCAGATGGTGGTCCGCCTCGTCGACGCTGCCGCCGGCCGGGCCGCCTTCGTCGTGCGGACCACCCTGCGACCCGCACTGGTCCGCCTCGAGGTGCGCGGCGCGGCGGGCGGGAACGTCGTCCGCAGCCTGCTCGTGCGCAGTGCCCAGGGGCGTCGCCTGGAGCTGAGCGGGCTCCGGCCCGGGCGGTACCGGTGGCTGGCGTCGTCGCCCGTCGCGTCCACGGTGCGGGGGCGGCTGCGGGTGCCCGACCGGCCGGCCACCGTCGATGCGGAGAGCGCCTCCACAGCGGCGGGACCGGCGCCCAGCCCGACCCAGCAGCCCACCCAGCAGCCCACCGCGCAGCCCACCGCGCAGGCCGAGCAGCCCGCCCCCCAGCAACCGAGCCAGCAGCCGAGCCAGCAACCGAGCCAGCAACCGAGCCACTCCACGCGGCCCAGTCCCACTCCCGAGCCCAGTCCCACCGGTCAGCCGAACGACCCCGGCACCTTGCCACCGACTCCCGTGGGCTGAGGAGGCAGCCATGTCGAAGACCTCCACGATGTGCCACAGCACGGTGCTGCTGGTCGCGCTCCTCCTGGGCGCGGTGCCGCTCCTCGCCGTGCCCAACGTTGCCCTGCCGACCCATCCGCCCGAGCGGTGGGCGGGCTACGAGATACCCACCAACGGCCAGGCAGACGGTGGCTGGATCGGCGGCTACCGGATCGGCGGCCGGTCCGTCTTCGTGGTCACGCCGACCAGGCAGCCCAACCGCCGCGGCTACCAGCGCGCCCGGATCGTCGACGACCTCGGCGGCCGGCACGGCGCCACGCGCCGGGAGACCGAGCGCGCCGCCTGGATCCTCTCGAAGTACGGCGGCTATCGCGACGCCACGCAGGCCGCCGCGGTCGACGCGAGCGTCTATGACCTCGTGGCCGGTGGCCGGTGGCGCACCACGGGGACCTGGGGTGCCCGCCGCATCGACGAGTCGCCGCAGGCGGCCACGGTGCGCCGGTTCGCGCGGATCATGCTCGGCCAGTCGCGCCGGCGCGCGGGGGAGTACCACGCCCGGGTCGCGGCGACGAACAGCGATGTGGGCGGAGCGGTCGAGGCGACGGTCACCGTCACCGACGGCCACGGACGGCCGGCCGCAGGCCTCCCCGTCTCCGTCGAGACGACCGGCGCCGCGGCGGTCGAGGCCGTCACCGGCGACGACGGCCGGGCGGTGGCCCGGTTCGCGGTCACCCAGCCGGGCTGGCACGGCGTCACGGCCACCGTGCGAGGTGTGCCCGAGCATCGGATCCATCTCCGCCTGCCGGTCCGCCCGGAGCAGGCGGCCGCGGCCGAGGGCGGGGTACGGCGGACGCTGGTCGCCCGGGGGCGGGCCGCCGTACGGGGTGCGCAGACCGTGGCACTGCGCGGCAGTCCAGCCACGATCCTGGCGGGCGCACCAGCGCGGGTCACCGCCACGGTCACCGGAGACGGCACCCCCCGCTCCGCGTCCGCGACGCTCTACGGGCCGTTCGGATCGGTCTCGGCGGCGCAGTGCGCCGGCCCCGCGATCGGGACCGGAGGTGCGACCGTCAGCGGCGACGGTGACTACACCCTGCCGGCGTCGACCCCGGGGGCCTCGGGCTACTACGCCTGGCAGGTGACGGTCGACGGCACGCCCACCGCCCTACCCATCGCGGCGTGTGGCGCCGTCACCACCGTCAAGGCCGTCGCCGCGGTGTCGGTGAACGCCCTGAACGCGGAGATGCCGCCCGGCACCGCGGAAGTCCGGGTCGGCCTGTCCGGGCTGCCCCGCTACCCCGCGGTGGACGTGACCCTCGACGTCCGCGGCCCCTACGCCACGCGGGACGCGCTGTGGGCGAGCGGCTGTTCGGGCGCCATCGCCGTTTCGGAGCCGAGGAAGATGAACGGCGATGCCACGTTCGTGTTCGGCCCGTACGTCGAGCAGTCGGGCTGGTACTCGTTGCAGGCGACGGTTCCGCCCGGCGAGCTCCGTCAGGGTGCGCAGTCTGCGTGTCCGGCCCTGGGCGCCGAGCTGCACGTCTTCTGAGCGCTGATCAGCCGCGCGCCAGGGGCAGCCGGACCGTGAAGGTGGTGCCCTCCAGGTGGGCCGAGCGGACCTCGATCCGACCGCCGTGGGCGGCCACGATCGACGAGACGATCGAGAGGCCGAGCCCGGTGCCCTGGATGGCCCGCTCCTGGGCGGTCGAGGACCGGAAGAACCGCTGGAAGAGGCGCTCCTGCTCCTCGACCGGGATACCGATGCCGGTGTCGGCGACGGTCAGCCAGGCTTCGCCGTCGCGGCTCTCGACCCGCGCCTCGATCCGGCCGCCGTCCTCGGAGAACTTGACGGCGTTGCTGAGCAGGTTGGTCAGGGCGCGCTCGAGCTGGTCGCGGTCGCCGAGCACCGGCACGGGCCGGTCGGGCGCGGCGAGCGTGAGGTGCAGGTCGCGCCCCGCGAGATGGGTGCGGACGGCATCTTCGGCGCCGGCCACGATCGCGGCCAGGTCGACCGCGTTGCGCTGCCACGCCGTGGCGCCGGAGTCGAGGCCGCCGAGCGTCAGCAGGTCGTCGCACAGCAGGATCAGCCGGCGCCCGTTGCGGGCGATGCTGGCCAGCAGCGGTCGCTGCTCGGTCACGGGGTCAACGATCGAGCCGTCCTCGAGCAGCTCGGTGTAGCCGACGATGCTGGTCACCGGCGTGCGCAGCTCGTGGCTGACCGTGGAGACGAACTCGTTCTTCACCTCGTCGAGCTTCTTCATCCGCTGGACGGCGAGCCGCTCCTTCTCGAGCGCCGCGACGAGCATCTCCTGGCTGGCCCGGGCCTCGGTCACGTCCCGGCCGACGCAGAGGTAGCCGGAGCGTGCGGCGATCGGCTCGGCGGCCAAGCTGATCGTGGTGGAGATCGTGTGGCGGTGACCGTCGGCGCCGACCCATCGCCAGTCTCTGGCCGCGGTGGCCTCGCCGGCCTCGATGCCGGACACCAGCAGGTCGAAGCATTCCTCGGCCGTCGTTCCGGGGTACCGCTCGGCGACCTGTGCGGGGTCGAGCAGGTCGACGAAGGACCTGCCGACCATGTCCTGGGCGTCGTAGCCGAGCAGGTTGACGGCGCCGGCGTTGAAGACGGTGATCCGCCCGGCTCGGTCGATGCCGATGAGGGCGGTGGTGATGGCCGCCTCGAGCAGGTGCCGGTTGAGACTGGCGGCGGCGCGCTCCGCCGTGAGGTCGGTGCCGGTGATGACGACGTGGGTGGGGTGGTCGCGCTCGTCGCGGACGAAGCCGGTGTTCCAATGCACCCGGCGCTCTCCGCCCGAGCGGGTCACCAGCCCGGTCTCGCGGCTGACCACGGCCGTCGGGTGCTCGGGCAGCCCGGCCGGGAAGCCCGACGACTCCGGGGGCGCGAACGGCAGCTCGCCGATGTCGAGGCCGAGGAGCTCCTCCTCCGGATAGCCGGTGAGCGCGGTCGTAGCGGCGTTGACCCGCACGACCTCGCCCTCCAGGTCGGTCACCAGGATCATCGCCGCGGTCGTGTCGAGAGTGGCGGCGGTGAGCTTCTCGCTGTGCGCGAGCTCTGCGATCAGGCGACGGCGCTGGTCGACGGTCACGGCGAGCGGCACGGTGATGAGCACGCTGGTCAGCAGGTAGACCTGCACGAGCGTCGCAATGCCCGCCGCGCCGACCGCGCCCCGCTCGAGGTCGTAGCCGAACGGCCCCCCGCCGTGCATGCTCAGCACGCTGACCAGCCCGCTGGTGACGAGCAGCTCCAGCGTCAGGATCCGCAGGTCGAGCCGGAGGGCGGCCCACACGAGCATCGGCAGCGGGGCGAACTCGATCGAGATGCCCTGGCCGGGCCAGAAGGCCGCGAGCGTCGCGGCGACGAGGACGCCGCCCTGGATCGCGGACTCGGCGGGACGGCGCAGCGGCCCGCGGTGGGTGCGCCACACCAGCACCGCCGGCACGACGACCAGCGTCGCCGCGCAGTGGCTGCTGAAGAAGGTGCGCGCCACCTGGGCAGGCTCATGGTTTGTCAGCGCGGTGGTCGCGAAGACGGCGACGGCGGTGACGACAAGGGCGCCGAGGACGCTTGCCACGAGGAGGCGCACGAGGTCCTCGACGCGGTCCAGGGTCGGGATCCGGTCCCGGTCGCGGCGCAACACCCAGGCCGCGACCAGTGCCTCGGCCCCGGTGCCGATCGCGAACGCCGCCGTCGGCCCGACGTCGCGACCGCCGAGGACGCTCGCAACGCCGGTGAGCACGACGACGGACGCGGCGAGCGCGAGCCATCGGGAGCGGGGAGAGATCGTGAGCAGGGCGACCGAGACCCCAGCGGCCGGATACCACGCGGCGACCGTCCCCGACTCCGGCGTGAGAGTCACCGCGCCGAGGGCCGCCGCGAAGACAGCGGCGAGCAGGGCCACCGTGAGCGTGGTCCCGGCCGGGCGCGGGCTGGTCGACGACCCGGACGAAGACATGGGGGACAGTCTGTGGCACGCGGGTGCCGCGGCGCACGCATGCGACTACCGTGTCGAGCAGGTCGTCGCCCTCGACGTCGCCGCAAGATCCCCGGCCCGAGTCGCCGACGCCACGCCGCCGGCATCGCGCGGGGGCCTGACCGCACCCGGCAGAATGGGGGCGTGCTCTACCGGGACGAGGCCATCGTGCTGCGCACCCACAAGCTGGGTGAGGCCGACCGCATCGTCACGCTGCTCACCCGTCAGCACGGCCGGGTTCGCGCCGTCGCCAAGGGCGTGCGCCGGACGACGTCGCGGTTCGGCTCTCGGCTGGAGCCGTTCACTCACGTCGACCTCCAGCTCGCCGAGGGTCGCGCGCTCGACACCATCACCCAGGCGGAGACGCCGTTCGGGAAAGGCCTCGGGCTCGACTACGACCGCTACACGGCCGGCACGGTGATGCTCGAGACCGCCGACCGGCTGGTGACCGAGGAGCGGCAGCCGGCGGTGCAGCAGTTCCTGCTGCTGGTCGGTGGCCTGCGCGCGATGGCGGCGGGGGAGCACGGGGCCGGCCAGGTGCTCGACTCCTACCTGCTTCGCTCGCTGGCGGTGGCCGGCTACGCACCGTCCTTCGACCACTGCGCCCGCTGCGGCCTGCTCGGGCCGCACCGGTGGTTCAACCCGTCGATGGGCGGGATGCTGTGCGTGACCTGCCGGGTGCCCGGATCGGCGGGCCCGGCGCCGGAGACGGTCGTCCTGCTCGGCGCCCTCCTCGCCGGCGCCTGGGAGGTCGTCGACGGCGCCGACCCGCGCCACCTCAAGGAGGCCGGCACCCTCGTGGCGGCGTACCTCGCCTGGCACCTCGAGCGCGGCCTGAAGTCGCTGCCGTACGTCGTGCGCTGACCTCTCAGGCAGCAGGTCCCCCTCCAACTAAGCACTAGGCTGGATCCTCGTGAGACGCGCCGTACGCCCCCCGACGCCGCACCCGTCGGGTGCCAGAGCGCCGGCGATCCCGCGCGACCTGGTGCCGCGGCACGTCGCGATCGTCATGGACGGCAACGGCCGCTGGGCGAAGGAGCGCGGCCTGCCCCGCACCAAGGGCCACGAGCAGGGCGAGCACTCCCTCTTCGACGTGGTCGAGGGCGCCATCGAGGTCGGGGTGAAGGCGATCTCGGCGTACGCCTTCTCGACCGAGAACTGGTCCCGCTCGCCCGACGAGGTCAAGTTCCTCATGGGCTTCAACCGCGACGTCATCCGGCGCCGGCGCGACGAGATGCACGAGCTGGGGGTCCGGGTCCGGTGGGCCGGCCGAGCGCCGCGGCTGTGGAAGTCGGTGATCGAGGAGCTCCAGATCGCCGAGGAGCTGACCCGCAAGAACGACGTGCTCACGTTGACGATGTGCGTCAACTACGGCGGGCGCGCGGAGCTGGCCGACACCGCTCGCTCGATCGCCCGCGAGGTCGCGGCCGGGCGTCTCGACCCGGAGAGGATCAGCGAGAAGACCTTCGCCAAGCACCTCTACGTGCCCGAGGTCGCCGACGCCGATCTCATCTGGCGCACCTCGGGGGAGCAGCGGCTCTCGAACTTCATGCTCTGGCAGGCGGCGTACGCCGAGCTGGTGTTCACCGACGTGCTGTGGCCCGACGTCGACCGTCGCCACCTCTGGCAGGCGGTCGAGACCTACGCCCGGCGTGACCGTCGCTACGGCGGAGCGCTGCCGAACCCTGGCTGACCGACCCCCGCCCGCTTGCGGCTGCGTCAGCCGCAGCGCGGGCAGGTGCCGAAGATCTCCAGGGTGTGGCTGACGTCGGCGTACCCGTGCTCGTCGGCGATGCTGCGCGTCCACCGCTCGACGGCAGGGCCCTCGACCTCGACGGTGGCGCCGCAGGCGCGGCAGACGAGGTGATGGTGGTGGGTGTCGGAGCAGCGGCGGTAGATCGCCTCGCCGTCCTCGGTGCGCAGCACGTCGACCTCGCCGGCCTCCGCGAGGCGCTGGAGGGTGCGGTAGACGGTGGCGAGGCCGACCTGCTCGCCGCGCTCGCCGAGCAACTCGTGGATCTCCTGGGCCGACCGGAAGTCGGCGAAGGAGGCCATCGCCTCCACCACGGCCCGGCGCTGCCGGGTCGGGCGCAGCGGCGGCGTCGGATCAGTGCTCGTCATAGTGCTTCCCGTGGACGGCGTGCCGGTGGCCGTCGTGAACGTAGTCCACGTGGTCGCCGTGCGGCACCGCGAGGTGGCCGCAGTCCTCGCCGTGCTCGTGGGGGTGGTCCTCGATCGTCTGGTGGGCGGTCGCCTCGACGACGGGGAAGGGCTGGCGCAGCCGGCGCTGCCAGCGCAGCCACACGCCCACCGGCCACGCGAGGACGAAGCCGGCCAGGGCGAGCAGCACGATCGTCGGCCCCGAGGCCACGCGCGCGTACTCGGAGGCGTACGCCGAGAGCAGGAGCCCGCCGAGCGAGGCCAAGGTGCCGAGCGCCATCGCCGAGGCCAGCGTGGTGCGGAAGGACCGGCTCACCTGCTGCGCGGTCGCGACCGGCACCACCATCAGCGCCGAGACCAGCAGGAGGCCGACCGTGCGCATCGCGACCGTCACGGTCACCGCAGCGAGCACCGCGACCAGCAGGTTGTAGGCGCGGATGTTGAGCCCGGCCACCCGCGCAAACTCCTGGTCGTGGGTGACCGCGAAGAGCTGGGGCGCGAGCCCGACGCAGACGACCACGACGACGGCGGCGAGCGCCATCACGACGAGCACGTCGGTGGCCGAGATCGTGGTGATCGAGCCGAAGAGGTACTGGTTGAGCCCCGCGGCGCTCTTGTCCGCGAGGCCGGTGATGAGCACGCCGCCGGCGAGGCCGCCGTAGAAGAGCAGCGCCAGGGCGACGTCGCCGTTGGCGTGCCCGCGCTCGCGGATGACCTCGATCGCCACAGCGCCGAGGATGGCGACGATCACGGCGGTCCAGGTGGGGGAGGTGCCGGTGAGCAGGCCGATGGCGACGCCGGTGACGGCGACGTGGCCGATGCCGTCGCCCATGAGCGCCATCCGGCGCTGGACGAGGTAGGTGCCGATCGCCGGAGCCGCCAAGCCGGTGAAGACGGCGGCGAGCAACGCGCGCTGCATGAAGTCGAGGGCGAGCAGGTCCAGGTAGCCGCTCACTGCTGCCCCTCGATCAGCGAGGAGACGTGCGGCGCGTGGTCGTGCCGGTCCGGCTCGGGGTGATGGTGATGGCCGTGCTCGTGCAGGCCGAGGTGGGCGGTGGCGACCTGGTCGCTCGCCAGCGGCGGGCCGTCGTAGGCGATCCGGCCGTCGCGCATCACGACGGCCCGGTCGATGAGCGGCGCCATCGGGCCGAGCTCGTGGGCGACGAGCACGATGGTCGCGCCGCGGCCCGACAGCGTCTGGAGGGTGTCGGCGAGCACCTGCTGGTTGGGCAGGTCGACTCCCGCGGTGGGCTCGTCGAGGAAGTAGAGCTCCGGCTCCCCGGCCAGGGCCCGAGCGATGAGCACCCGCTGCTGCTGCCCGCCGGAGAGGGCGGCGACGCCTTCGCGGGCCCGGTCGGAGAGCCCGACGACCTCGAGGGCGTCGGCGATCGCCGCCCGGTCGGCCCGGCCCAACGGCCGGAGCAGCCGGCGCCGGGTCAGCCGACCCGAGGCCACGACCTCCCACACCGACGAGGGGACGCCGGAGGTCGCGCCGCCGCGCTGCGGCACGAAGCCGATCCGCTGCCAGTCGTGGAACCGGTCGAACGGGGTGTCGAAGAGCCGCAGCGAGCCGGTCGCCAACGGCCAGAGGCCGGTCAGGGCCCGGACGAGCGTCGACTTGCCCGAGCCGTTGGCGCCCATGAGCGCCACGAACTCACCCGACCGGACGGTCAGGTCGATGTGCCGCAGGATCGGGCGGCCGGCGATCGCGACCGCGCCGTCGCTCAACTCGACGATGGGCTCAACGACGGGTGTCAACAGCCGTTCGCCTCCTCCAGGGCCGCGAGGTTCGCGCGCATGAGGGACAGGTAGTCCTCGTCGGCCGTCTCGTCGGTCAGCCCCTCGATCGGGTCGAGCTCGTCGGTCTGCGCGCCGGTGTCCGCGGCGAGCTGCTCGGCGATCTCCGGGCTGACCAGCGACTCGTAGAAGACGGTGGTCACCCCCTCGTCCGCGATGAGCTCCTGGAGCTTGGCCAGGTCGGCCGGCGTCGGCTCGGCGTCGGGGGAGAGGCCGGCGATCCCCTCGAACTCGAGTCCGTAGCGGCTCAGGTAGCCGAACGCGTCGTGGGAGACGACGACCGTGTTGCGCTCGCACTGCGCCAAGCCGTCGGCGAACTCCTGGTCGAGCGTCTCGAGCTCGCCGCGCAGGTCGTCGGCGTTGGCTCGGTAGTCCTCGGCGTTGGCCGGGTCGATCTGGGCGAGCTCCTCGGCGACCGCGTCGGCCAGGTCGGCCATCAGCAGCGGGTCGTGCCAGAAGTGAGGGTCGGTGTCGCCGTTGCCGTCCTCGGCCGCCCGCAGCTCCACGGCGTCCGCCACGTCGACGGTGGCACCGGTCGCATTGGTGTCGACCGCGTCGTCCACGGCGGGCTGGAAGCCGCGCTCGTAGACCACGAGGTCGGCTCGCGCCACGTCGGCGGTCTCGCGGGGGGTGAGTTCGAGGTCGTGCGGTTCGCCGCCGGGGGAGGTGAGGTTCTCGACCTCGGCGAGGTCGCCGGCCACCCGGTCGGCGACGAACTCCAGGGGGTAGAACCCCGCCGCGACCCGGACGCCGTCCTCGGTGGAGGAGGAGCCGTCCTCGAAGGCGGCACACCCGCTGACGACCGGGAGCAGCAGCGCGGCCCCGGCGGCCGCGACGGCGAGTGGTCTCATGAGAACGATTCTCAGTCAACTTGAGAACGGTTGTCAACTCCGCGATCGGTACGCTGACCTCCGTGCTGGTGGTGAACAGGTTCCGCGTCCCGGTCGCCGACGGCGAGGCCTTCCGGTCCGAGCTGCTGACCGCGCGGGAGGCGCTCGCCGCATGTGCCGGGTACGCCGGGGGCGAGCTCGGCCGCAACGTGGACGACCCGGAGCTGTGGGTGCTGACGACGCGGTGGGCCAACGTCGGCAGCTACCGCCGCGCGCTGTCGTCGTACGACGTGAAGCTGCGGGCCGTCGCGCTGCTGTCGCAGGCGATCGAGGAGCCGTCGGCGTACGAGGACGCGGAGCCCGGGGCCACCCTCAATATCGAGTCGTCCCGATCGTTAGGCTGAGCCACCACGTCTCACTTACACCCGCAGGAGCTCCACCGTGGCCAAGCCGCCGCCCTCCACCGTCGACCACGTCGTCTCCCTCGCGAAGCGCCGGGGCTTCGTCTACCCGTGCGGTGAGATCTACGGCGGCACCCGCTCGGCCTGGGACTACGGCCCACTCGGGGTCGAGCTCAAGGAGAACATCAAGCGCCAGTGGTGGAAGTCGATGGTCACCATGCGCGACGACGTGGTCGGCCTCGACTCCTCGATCATCCTGCCGCGCCAGGTGTGGGAGGCCAGCGGCCACGTCGACACGTTCTCCGACCCGCTGACCGAGTGTCAGTCGTGCCACAAGCGCTTCCGCGCCGACCACCTCCAGGAGGAGACCGCGGAGAAGAAGGGGATCGACAACCCCGACGACGTCGACCTGGCGACCGTCGCCTGCCCCAACTGCGGCACTCGCGGCGCCTGGACCGAGCCGCGCCAGTTCTCGGGCCTGCTCAAGACCTACCTCGGCGTCGTCGAGGACGAGACCGGCCTCCACTACCTGCGCCCCGAGACCGCGCAGGGCATCTTCATCAACTTCGCCAACGTCGTCACCAGCTCGCGGCAGAAGCCGCCGTTCGGCATCGCCCAGATCGGCAAGAGCTTCCGCAACGAGATCACGCCCGGCAACTTCATCTTCCGCACGCGCGAGTTCGAGCAGATGGAGATGGAGTTCTTCGTCGAGCCGGGCACGGACGAAGAGTGGCACCAGTACTGGATCGACGAGTCGATGCGCTGGTACGTCGATCTGGGCATCAACCCCGAGAACCTGCGGCTCTACGAGCACCCGAAGGAGAAGCTCAGCCACTACTCCAAGCGCACCGTCGACATCGAGTACCGCTTCCGGTTCGCGGGCTCGGAGTGGGGTGAGCTCGAGGGCATCGCCAACCGCACCGACTTCGACCTCAGCACGCACGCGAAGCACTCCGGCCAGGATCTGTCGTACTTCGACCAGGCCAACAACGAGCGCTACACGCCGTACGTCATCGAGCCGGCGGCCGGGCTCTCGCGCAGCCTGATGACCTTCCTCGTCGACGCCTACACCGAGGACGAGGCGCCGAACACGAAGGGCGGCGTCGACAAGCGCACGGTGCTGCGCCTCGACCGGCGGCTGGCGCCGGTCAAGGTCGCGGTGCTGCCCCTGTCGCGCAACGCCGACCTGTCGCCGAAGGCCAAGGACCTCGCGATGCAGCTCCGGTCCGCGGGCTGGAACATCGACTTCGACGACTCGGGCGCGATCGGTCGCCGCTACCGTCGCCAGGACGAGATCGGCACGCCGTACTGCGTCACGGTCGACTTCGAGACGCTCGACGACCAGGCCGTCACGATCCGCGAGCGGGACACGATGGCGCAGGAGCGGATCGGCCTCGACTCGGTCGTGTCCTACTTCGCTGAGCGTTTCGTCGGCTGCTGAGCCCGGTGCGCAGGCACAATGGCCGCATGATCCGCCGCCGTCCCGGGCCTGCCGCCGTCGCCGTGGTGCTGGTCGCGGCACTCACTGGCTGCTCCGCCGAGGACGAGCCGCAGGGGGCGGGGGAGTCGAACGACCCGACCGCCTCGGCGAGCGCGACGCCGTACCTCCCGGTCCCTGACGGCGTCGACCTGACCCCGCAGGGCACCCACCTCGAGGTCGGTGACACCGGTGTCGTCGCCTACGAGCCTCGCCAGGACCTGGTCGGCGCGCTCGAGCTGACCGTCACGAAGCTCGAGCGGACGACGACCAAGAAGACGATGTCGGCCTGGCAGCTCTCCCCGGCGCAGCAGAGGTCGACGCCGTACTTCGTGCACGTCACCGCGCGCAACGTCGGCGACAGCGACCTCGGCCGCCGCCCGGTCCCGCTCTACGCCGTCAACGAGGACGACCTGCTGCTCGAGGCCACGCCGTTCGCCAGCTCGTTCGAGCCCTGCCCGAGCACCGGCTTCCCCCGGAACTTCGCGCCCGGGGCGAAGGCCGACCTCTGCCTGGTCTATCTCGCCCCGGACCGCGGCTCCCTGGAGGCGGTCAGCTTCCGCCCCGACGAGACCTTCGACCCGATCATCTGGACCGGTGAGGTCGAGCGCTACGTGCCGCCGAGGCCCCAGAAGCCCACGAAGGGCGCGAAGGGCAACCGCAACCGCGGTTGATGGCGGGCCGCGGGACCGATTCGGCTCCGCAGCCCCCCGTCCGGACAATGGGGCCATGCCCTCGCTCACCCTCGGCTCGCTGACGGTCGACGTGCCCGTGGTGCTGGCCCCGATGGCCGGCATCACCAACGCCGCCTACCGCCGGCTCTGCGCCGAGCAGGGCGCCGGGCTCTACGTCTGCGAGATGATCACCAGTCGCGGCCTGGTGGAGGGCGACCAGCACACCAAGGACATGCTCGTCTTCGACGACCTCGAGACGGTGCGCTCGGTGCAGCTGTACGGTACCGACCCGGTCTACGTCGGCAAGGCGGCCGAGATCCTGTGCGCGGAGTACGGCGTCGCGCACATCGACCTCAACTTCGGCTGCCCGGTGCCCAAGGTCACTCGCAAGGGTGGCGGCGGCGCGCTGCCGTGGAAGCGGGGCCTGCTCGCCGAGATCCTCGAGCAGGCGGTCGCCGCGGCGACGCCGTACGACGTGCCGGTGACGATGAAGACTCGCAAGGGGATCGACGACGACCACCTCACCTACCTCGATGCCGGCCGGATCGCGCAGGAGAGCGGCGTCGCCGCGATCGCGCTCCACGGTCGCACCGTTGCGCAGGCCTACTCCGGGCAAGCTGACTGGGACGCGATCGGCGAGCTCGCGGCGAGCGTCGACATCCCGGTTCTCGGCAACGGCGACATCTGGGAGGCCGCCGACGCGCTCCGCATGGTCGAGCACACCGGCGCCGCCGGAGTGGTCGTCGGCCGCGGCTGCCTGGGCCGCCCCTGGCTGTTCCGCGACCTCGCGGCCGCCTTCCGCGGCACCCTTCGAGACGCCTCGTCCCTCGGCTCCTCAGGGACCGAGTTGCCGGGTCTCCCGCGCCTGGGCGAGGTGGCGGCCATGATGCGGCGGCACGCCGACCTGCTGTGCCAGCACATGGGGGAGGAGCGGGGCTGCAAGGAGTTCCGCAAGCACGTGACGTGGTACCTCAAGGGGTTTGCCGCCGGGGGCGAGATGCGTCGCTCGCTGGGCCTCGTCCAGACCCTCGCGGACCTCGACCGGCTGCTCGCCGCCCTCGACCCGCACGAGCCCTTCCCGGTCGGCGAGCTCGGCGCCCCGCGCGGCCGGCAAGGCTCGCCGCGCGGGCGGGTCGTGCTCCCGGAGGGCTGGCTGGACGATGCCGACGGCGCCGGGTGCCACCTCCAGGAGGACGCGCACGCCGCCACCGGCGGTTGACGCGGCTGACCCGGTGCGACTCGTTTGAAGATTCCACCAGATTGCCATCGGTGTGGTTGACTCGACCACCGTTGCCGTTTCGTGACCTTCCCGAGATCGGTCCGGCGACCCGCCCAGACAAGCAACAGCAAAGGATTCAGCGCTGTGGCTGAGCACCGCCACAAGCGGGAGACCGCTGCCCGTCGTCAGCCCCGAGCCACCACCCTGGCCGCCTCGCTCGCCGTCCTCGCGACCGTCGGCGTCGTCGCTGCCGGTGTCGCGGCCAGCAACCCCACCACGGGCTCCCTCCTCGCCGACACCGCCGTCGACACCCCGTCCGATACTGCGACCGACACCGCGACCCAGTCCGCGCCCGACACCTCCTCCCGGGACGCCGCGGGCATCCCCGGAGTTGTCGAGCGGCCGTCGGCCGTCACGCGGTCCGCGTCCCGATCGAAGGCCCGCGCCGAGCGGAAGCAGGCCGCGCTGGTCAGGGCGACCACGATCGCCGTACGCCGGGCCGACACCCGGCTCTGGACGACCGCACCCCTCAACTTGTGGACCCGGGCCGGCGACGCTGCAAAGAACGTGGGCGAGCTCCCCGCCGGTGAGCGGGTGCTCGTCACGGGGCGCAAGCAGAGCGACCGCACCGAGATCGTCCTCGAGGGCAAGTCGCGATGGGTCACCGCGGGCTATCTCAGCGAAGAGAAGCCGGTCGGCGGCGAGTGCACCAACGGCACCAGCGTGCCCTCGGGCGTCAGCCCCAACATCGTCAAGGTCCACGACGCCGTGTGCGGCGCCTTCCCGGAGATCTCCACCTACGGAACGCTCCGTAGCGACGGTGAGCACTCCCAGGGCCTGGCCGTCGACATCATGGTGAGCGGCGACCGCGGCTGGCAGGTCGCCAACTACGTGCGCGAGAACTACGCCGAGCTCGGCGTCTCCTATGTGATCTACTCCCAGAACATCTGGTCGGTGGAGCGCAGTGGCGAGGGTTGGCGGGGCATGCCCAACCGTGGCACCGTCACCGCCAACCACTACGACCACGTGCACGTCACGACGTACTGAGCCCCCTCGGCCGCGCTTCGCAACGCCTCGATCCGCGGATCGCCCAACCTTTTGCGCCGCGACTTCCGTCAAGGTGGTTGAAGAGGAGGAAGGGGCGGTGGACTGTGTCGCGAGATGAGGACTTCGGTGCGTACGTCGCCGGACAGCGACCGCGTCTGTATCGAAGCGCCTGGCTGCTGTGCGGCGACCCGCACCGAGCCGAGGACCTCGTCCAGGAGGCACTGACCAAGCTCTACGTCGCTTGGCCCCGCGTCTCCCGTGTCGGGAGCATCGATGCCTACGTGCGGCGGATGCTGGTGAACGGACACATCGACGACGGGCGGCGGCCGTGGCGCCGAGAGCGACCCACGGACCAGAGTTTGGACCGGCCGTCGGCGCCATCGCCACGATCGTCCCGGCCTTCGACCCGCCCGGGGGCGGCGGCACGGCTGTCGCGCCTGCCGGACCCACCGCGAGCGACGTGCCCCCCGAGCCGTCGGCGACGGACGCCGAGAACCTGTGCACAAGCCTGACCTTCCCCCCGAGTGCCTCCGCACGCGTCTTCCCGGGCGGGACCGAACGCGGGTTCGACCTCTCCGACCCGGCCCCCTCCCTTCGGCTGTACCCGGGGATCAGGGATCCCGAGGTCATGCGCGCCCAGCGTGGCTACGCGGAGGCGGCGGCTGAGCTCCTCGACCCGGACGGCACCCGCATCGACCTCGCCAGTGACTCCAACGAGCTGGGCGGCGGCGGCA
>VFQN01003589.1_pt1 | contig 21881 bp, 26 predicted proteins | sample 3512371 | NCBI WGS metagenome assembly VFQN01 (sample SAMN10412370, study PRJNA504923) | tailings metagenome | isolation source: Replicate 2 from Balatoc abandoned mine | place: Philippines: Itogon, Benguet | collected 2017-08-28
AGGAATGGCAAGGGCCTGGGGAAGGTGTTAGGGGTCAGGGGGGGGGCGAAGGGGTATGGAGCGAGCGCCAGGGGAGGGGCATCGCGCGGCACGACGCCACCTGGAATTTTCCGAGGACGTGTTGGCAGGACATGGATATGTTGGCAGGCGGCCGCATGCCCGTATGAAGCAACCCTCTGGTGCTCGGCGCACACACACAACAGCGTATACGTGCTGACCGGCATGTGCGGTGAGTGCGTGTTCCCGGGTGGCAAGGGCCTGGCGAATGAGAGTATGGAGCGAGCGTCAGGGGAGGAGCATCGCACGGCACGGCGCCGCCTGGTGCTATGTCAGCCTGCCGCGGGTTGTTAGTATTGGCGGCAGCTGAGCGCCAGCCGCCTTGGCTTGGGGACAGAGCACCCGCCTAGCACGCGCGCCAGCGCTATTGCGCGCCAGTGCTGGAAGTCGCCATGGACGTGTTGGCAGGACATGGATGTGTTGGCAGGCGGCCGCATGCCGGTATGAAGCAACCCTTTGGTGCTCGGCGCACTCACACATACCAAGGAAGGCGTGGCATCCTGGTTGTTGTGCGTTGTCCGTACTGCACACACCCTGCAGGCGGTGGTGGAGGCTGCTTGACACCTGCATGTAAAGGATGTCGTTGCATCATGAGCGTTGTGCATTCTGCATGCATGCCCTGCAGGTGGCGGCTACTTCGGCTGCTTCCGCGAGGGTGTGCCGATGGCCATGCCCGACACCCTGGACTACGGCGGCGGTGAGCGGCCGTGCCGCAGTCAGTATACGGGGCCTCGTACTGCACCGGGCGCTATGCTGGAGCACCGGTCACTCTTGGACTGTAGCAAACAGGGTGTGGGCTGTTGCACGTGCAACAGCCGTACCGTGCTGTAGCTCCCTGGTTGGCCAACGCGTAATTGGTCATCCCCTACCCCGCGTGCACCCAGCGGCATTAGCGTGCATCCAGCTTCACCCGTGTGCTACTTAGCATAACAGTGCAATTCCTTTAACGTACTTCTGCTGCTGCTGGTATTTTGCGTCGGATCCTTTTTTGCAGATTACAACATGACCTTCCAACGGTGGGTACCAGGCCAAAGCTGTGCAAGAGCGGGGCGACCGGTGTGCAGGAGCGCAAGGGCCCAGCTTGCGTAGGAGCACGCGGGGCTGGGGATGCAAGGAACGAGTCCAACCACTAGCTTGTCAAGCTTTGCCCAATCTAAGTCTGCATGAGCCCTCAAAGGCCCGCACCACGGCGGCCCCACCAGGCCCCAACTCGCACCGTCCAGGATGTTTCCTTAGCGCCAAGTAAGCTCATGCACGTCATAGCCTAGCATCACCGCCGGTCTGGAGTGTGATTTATACATTGTAATTGTTGCGGGCATTGCAGGTGTCAGGAGGGGGCCCGGCAGGAGGGCGCGCCCTACTTCGGCCTTGCGGCGGTGAGTGCTGGTCCCTGGTCTGGGTCCGCAACGCACACCCAAAGACAGCTAGCATGTGGCCGTAGCAAGCAACTCTGCACCACCAGTCCCTCAGGCCCTCCGCCCCTGCTCGGCCCCCACCGGGAAAGGGTTCAGGGTGGTTGTGGTAGCGCCGCAAGGCCACTTGCTTCAGATTCCACGTGTGCCCCCTGCCCCATCCCAAGTGTGCTCAACGTACCGTATGCAAGCCCCGCACCCCACCCACACCTTCCTGGCGGCCAACCCTTCCTCCCCAGGGGTTGAGCATCCAGTCCGATGGTGTTTTGGGTTCGGGCTCATCAACAACCATGTAGTTTCGGGGAAGCTCCATGTCACCGTCTGCCTGCCTGCCTGCCTCCCCTGCCCCTCCCCAGGGCAACCAATGCTGGTTCGGCCACTCGCTGCGGGGCGTGGTGCAGCACGGCGTAAGCAGCGGCTGCAGCAGGCCCTGCTCGGGGAGCGCCAACGAGGTGCGCCGCTTATAGGATGTGCATGAGCAACGCGACACGCTAAACACAGTATATGTGTATTTGTATAAGCTGTTTCAGGCGTCAGCAGCGCGGTGCGGGATTCCTGCGTGGCACCGGTGGTACCGTAGCGGGTGGGGGCCGTACGGCGGAGGGGCGTGACAAGGGTCCCCGACACTGTTGGCAGCTTGGCACGGCGACCAGCGCAGCGGCGGTAGGACAAGGTGCTCATCGTGGGGCAGCTGCGCACAGGGCCATTGACCGCTGGGCGCCGTGGGTACCAGGGGTGGGTACCCGTAAAACGCAAGGAGACCGTGTGCGGTGTCAGGGAAGCACGGGAACGCTGGTGCCTGCGCGAGAAGAGCAAGTTGGTTGACGAACAAGTTGGGCGCCGTGGGGCATAGGCATTGCCAGGGGAGGTCTCCCTTGGGCACCGTAACACACGCACCGCTGCCAGACCCGGATCCAGACCTGGACTACACAGTAACACGTATGACGTATCATGGCCTGATGGGACAGGCACTGCCGAGGTAGGCACTGCCTCCGTGCGCGACGCTGCCGGCTCAGTCAAGGTGGTCTGAACCTGCTCATACATATGAAAGCTGTTTCCTTTCCTTACCAGCGTGTGCGTGCGGCCTGGCGCAGGTGTGCGGCGGCGCCGGGGAGACGCTGTTTGGGCTGTACAAGACGGACACGTGCACAGGTACGCCGTACCGTACCGTACTGCGGCCAGGGCTTGCAACCACCTTTGTGTGGGCCGGGGGCTGAGCGTCGATGAGCACGTACGGTTGAGACCCTCGCCTCATCTGCTGCATGCGTACACTGGGCAAAGCTCCCAGACCTGATTTAATCGCTCATTCCTGGTGCATATAGGACATGCTCTATCATACGTCCTAGACCTATCAGTAAGGCGCCGCCCGCGTGTGCTACCCCCTCCTCCGCTGCAACCCTCCCGCCCCGCTCGCCCTGCCCCCCAGGCCCCAACAACCAGACCCTGCCGGCGCGATGCACCCCTGGGGCTTGCAGTGCCTACGCCAGCGCCCCCGAGTGCGTGACCGTGCCCCAGTACGGCCCCACCGCCGGGGTGTGGGCGGGCAGGTGTATCGCCCGGCTGCCGGGTTTCGGAGACGGGACAGAAGTGGCGAGGCTGTGATGAGGCTTGAGGGCGGCAAGACTGCAGACTGCACTTCTGTGCCGCACTTTAGACGCGATAGGCTGCAACACGGAGGGGAACGTGTTGGGCGTGCAAGCTGGGTATCATAGGCAGAGCAGGTGTAGAGTACGGTGTTGAGGTGTATGGGCGCGGGAGGGAAGAGATGGGGTGCGGAGAGGGCTGGCTTGCTGCAGCAAGGACATTGGGTTGGGATATACAGGAACGTACGGGCATGCGGAGAAGGTGGAAGGGCAGAGGGGTGCAAGGGCGCCTCGATGACTGTCAGGTGTACGACAGTACGAGCGAGATGTACGACAATGAGGGCGGCCGTGTGGTGTGTAGCTCTCTTTGCACTGTGGCTGACTAGCGTATTGAGTGGTTCAGGAGGGGCTGTAGGCTGAGATGTAGGGGGGGGCGGGAGATAGGCAGGCGGGCGGCTAATTCTGTACGTGGGTATGCAGCGTGTTTCACACGGCGAATTGATTTACAAACCCTTTGGTATTCTTTCATTATGTCGTTTCCTTGCTTGTTGCAATGCTCGCCTGTCAGTCTGCCGGGCCACTCGGCCGGGTGGGCCCGGGAGAGCACACGGCAAGGTAGGTGCTTGCATCTGGCGGTCGCCTCTGCGCTTGCCATCCGCTGTACGCGCTTCCTGAGGTCTGAACTTGCACTTGTATGAGCGGTTGTGGTCTTCATGCTGCTAGGAAGTGGACCCAACTCCACACGGAGCTGCCGTGATTGGGTGGTGTTTCGACGGCGGTGTATTCGAGGTGTATTACCGCATCGCTGGTGTGTCATCGCACGTGAGCCGCAGAACGCCACCGACTTCGTTGCGCACCCGTCGTGCAAGGGGCTGAAAGGCCCCGTGGCAGGACTCCCCTGCCACGAAACCCCGTGGCAGGGCTCCCCTGCACGGAACCCCGTTGCACATCTCAGATAGCGTCATGCCAAGATAGCCCCACGCCTAGGAGGGCAACTGAAGTAGCGTATGGTAGTATGAATGCGGAGACAGGCGGATTGCGACAGGAGAGTCACTGCCGCACCAAGACACTGTCCTCGGGCGCATGTACGGTAGCGCTACCGTACATGCTCTAGCCTGGTGCGCTGGTGGGCCGTGGTTGTGAATGCTGGCATTAGCGACATGTAAATTGTAAATTGCGCGCTGTGTCCAGAGCTCTCCAGACCACGCGCGGTTGTGCCCACCACCTGCCACCACCTTGTGGGGGGTGCCGAGGCAAGGCACGAGGCATAGGAGGGCACCTGGACAAAGGGCATGCGGCGTGTAGGAGGTGCAGGAGCTGATCTGCAATTACGAGTGTACGACGGCAACAGACGGGCCAATAGTCCGGTGCGGCAAGTGCCATAACTGGCCGCACACAGGCACACTGCTCGCGGGAGCCCACGTGGCAGCTGGGACGCGTGGTTGCAAGCGAAGGTGATTGCCCCTGGCAGTTGGAGCAGGAGCCCAGGAGCCCACCCCGGGTACCTTGTCTGTAGGAGTCAACGCAATCAACAGGAAGGTGTCAAGGTCCACGTGTTTGACACATGTCGACTGTGCATGGGGGTGAGTGGGGGTGGGGGGGTGTGTCCAACCCCGGCAGCCCACGGCCCCAAGCCCCAAGCCTTGCCCCACTGCAACTGGCCCGCCAAAGAGGGCACCACGGCCCACACGAAGCCCCGTCCTTGGCGACGTACTGCTGACTGCTGGAACCTGGCGCCATGGGGCCTAACCGCTTCAGGCACTTTGGGAGGCAGGGGTGCTGCAGGCACAGGATGAGGCCTCGGGCGAGATTCCAGTCCTCGTCCGCCTGTGTGGTCTGCCCGGACCCATAGGGAAGGCGTGCTAGTGGCAGGTGGCTACCAGTGGATGATGAACCGCCGGGCATCAGCTGGTGGATGACTCCCAATCCCCTGTTCAGGAGTTTACTGGTGTGGGCAAGCTTGACGATGCTTGTCTCCACAGAGCCTCCTGCGCCGTCAGCTTCAAGCCGAGTGAAGAGACGACCTTGAGGACCTACCCGCTAAAAATAGGTATCCGATACCCCCATAACCCTTCTCCTAAGAAAAAATGAGCGGGCGGGTGCCAGGGGAGCACATCCTTTGCAGGCCTCTTCACAGGGCGTGCCAGTCAGTGGCCCAGGTTGCATCAAGCTGCGCGAGCGCTTTCGGTGGACTTGCAAAAAGCAGGGGTCTACCGTACCGTACTGGATGTGAGCTTCAGACGACGGCCCCAAGATCCCTGACGGGGCGCCAGGGGCCGCCGCCGCCCCACCCCTCACCCCACACCCCTGTTTCCCCCCATTGCAATCGACCAATGGGACTAGCGGGCACTGGGGCACGTGCCTTTTGGGACTTCGTTGGGGGGTGGGGTGGGGGTAAAACAGCTGCGCTAGTCTGTAAGCTCTGTATGGCAACTGCGGTGTTGTGCCAGGCAAACGAGCTGCAGCCTTCCGTTGGTGCACCCGGGCATCCGGTCCGTCGCTTACAGGGGGAGGAATCCCCGTAAGGTAACCTCCTGTACTACTCGTATCCAGGCAGATTCGCCCTGCCAAGCGTTTAAAACATGCAGTAGCCAGGGCGCGCGTCACCTGAATAACCTGCACGCTACGCAAAGCAAAACTCTTGCTAAATAGGAAGTCATACGACCGAAAGCATTACTCAGCCTTAGATGCTGTCTTCCCCCTGCACAGGGGGTTTTCAGGCTGTCCGTCAGCAGGTTGCCCAGACGGTAGCACGTGTCGGCCTTTGGTGCGCGGGGAGGCGAAGCGATTGGCCTTTCGACCCTACACAGCCAGCGGCATTAACTTGTATGAACAATGATTGCCTACAAGCTCGTGAACTAGCAGCTGAAGTCGCCTTCTGAGTCATGCAGGACCTGACCAATGGGGAGCACGGAACGGCATGCCGTCAATCCCATCCGTAGAGCACGACGACGCTCAGCCCCGTGTGATATATAAGTAATGCGGGCCTTTGACACCTTTTAAAGATTAGGCTCCACGTTTACCATTGCACCCTGGTTACATCCCCTGGTTACACCCCCTGCGATACTGAGACCTGAGTACAGCCTGAAGTAACGAAGCTACCATTTGAGTACATTGATCATCTACAGCAATATTTACAGGGCCTCCGCACTTTCTTACCTCACAGTGTGACTACTAGCGGACTGGGAGCTCTTTGGCGGGCGTACATACAAGTCCTCTCCATCAAGTAGAAGCGCATACAAGCAATTACTCATTATCACAAGGTGTAGATAATAGACAGATCTCTACGTCGAACGTCTATTGCCCCAAGGGCCCCACCGTCTGGTGACGACAAGCCGAATGGCGCCACGAGACGCACCAGCAATGCTGCTGCACTTCTTGCAACAGAGATGCCTTCTCATAGCCGTGGTCCTGTGTTCTTCAGGTAGGGTGCGATCCCCTACCCCCTCTGCGGCGACACATGCCTGTCGCTCACTGAACCAAGCAGCTATCGCACAGTTGGCTGCGCATAACCAAGCGCGTTCACGCTGCCTGGCGTTGTGACGAACGCTTGCATCCAGAACGGCTGCTGAGGTTTTTACAAGGCAGACCGGTCTGACTCTGCGCCTTAGCCTGGCGCCCTCGTTTCGCTCAGTCCCTTTGCTAATGATTAAAAACAATGATTAAACTGATCTATCTCTACCCCTACGCTGCCGTATCATCCATCTGGTCGCAGCGCTTGCCTCGATGGCGCAAGCGCCTGTCACCATTACCGGCCGTGTCCGGAGCATGCCCACTCACAACGTACCGGTTCTGTGGAGCGTTCTAGAATCGCAGACGGGCCTCGTCTATATCCTTCCCTCCCAGCCGACCGATGTTTTCAGCGGGCGACCTGTGCCCATCGGCAGCACGGTTTCTTTGGTGGGTCGCTAACGGGGCTACTGCAGCGCTACTCGTTGGGGATCGTAAGCGGAAATACACAGTGATTTAGCTCGTATGCAACGGGGGCATTTTGAGTACATGAGGAAACCTGCAGGTCATCCACGTCACAGGGGCCACACACGGCTTGCGTCCGTGCCAGCGGGACAACACACAGCCTGACTCCTTCCTGGACTGGAAAGCCTGACTGGAAAGCAAAAGTGTATCTATGGTGTGTTGCGTGTGCTGCTGTATGCGAGTGCGAGGTGGAAGGTCATTAACAGAGCTAGGTTCCTGGGTTCCTGGATTCCTAGGTTCCTGGGTTCTCGGGCCCGAGGACATAGTTCCACATGCCCAGACTCTGTCACAACAGCTGTTATCCTACATGCAATGCCGTCTCCTCATATGAGCCTGGTGCTCTTGTGTTGTGGCTACGGCATGCGCAAGCTCAGCCCACTCCTCTTCCACCGCTTACCCCCCGCCACCGCTTACCCGCCGCCTGCACCCGGCTGCCTCCCGCAGACCTGCAACCCGAATGCCGGTGTCAAGTCCCCTGCGGGCGACGTGGTTTGCTCTAGCATCAGCAACGTGCTGTTCCTCGGCGCCAACGCGCCCATGCCATCTGTCGACATCAACCTGTGAGCATGGCCGAGAATCAGTGAAGCAGCTGTACGCGCTGTGCCTTTGAACGAAGGGATGGAGTCCTGCGCATTTTCCCAGCGACTGAAGGCCACCACAGGGTGCTTCCGTTGTTGTTCAAGCACGTAGGATCAGTTGGTGAACCTAACAAATGGTAGACCCCCGACCAGGCCTCCTGCGCACGTTGCGCTGTGAGTGAAAGTGGTGGAAACGTTTGGTGCCCACAGGAACTGGCTCATCATGTTAGTCAACGTGCTGCCCGGCAACTGCAGCGTCAACGGGACGCTCAACAACGTCAACGTCAACACGGTACGCGCCTTGCGGGAAGTGCACCTCAGCTTGCGTGTGTTTCGATCGGTGGCCTGCTTGCATAGTTGCGCGGCCTTGGTGGCTTCCCCACCACGGTACCGGACCGCCCACCGTTGCCGAAGGTAGGCATTGTTCGTCATCCAAAGGGGGTGTCATCATCCGTTCTGGCTGGCCGCGCCCTGTGCAGGTCAACACGCTGGTGTGGAAGGCCTTCGATGGTTACGCCGCCTATTGGACCAACTGTTCGTACGCCAAGTACAAGCTCAACGCCGCGCAGACCAGGATCATCAGGTGGGGGCTGCGTCCTGCACAAGCGCCACACTGCATTTGAGCAAGCGTACGGGTAGTACGCAGACCAGGATCGTTAGGTGCGGGCTACGTTCTGTAGTAGCGCCATGCTGCATTTGAGCAAGCATACCGATGGTACGCAGTCTTGGAGTAGGCTTCTTCCCACCCGTCATCCTCCATACGGACAAGCATCTGTATTCCGTCTCACTTGAAGGCCTGCGCTTTGCTGCTGCAGTGTCAACATTAGCTGCACCTCCGACACCATGGTCAACAAGTGCGACTGGGGAGCCATCGGCAGGGCAGCGGACGCGCAGGCCCGTCTGCGTCTTGGAGGTGCGTGCGTGGAGCGGACTAGTTATAAAGCCTTATCGGCGAAGCTGTCGCACGGTGACGTACATCAGGGCCTTCTGTTAGCCTACCTGTACATCAGAGTCCACGATCGTGTCCTGAGCGCCACATACTGATGTATGCTTCCCACCCCCTTGTGACACGTGCCACGTGCAGCTCTGTACAACACCACCTACGAGGACGGCACGCTTGGGAGGCGCACGTGAGTCCCCTTGCCTCCTTGACACACTTCTGAGTTACAGAGCAGCAGCCAGTGTTTGTTGGTGCTGTAGTCCTGTGACGCCCATGGGAAGGTTGACGCACCTGCTGACGAATTCTGCAACTTGCGGTGTGTTCTGCCTTGCAGGTACGTCCTTCCTGCTGGCATGGTGAGCTGTGCGGGCCCTTCCTGCTGCAGCCCTGGTGATCCAGTGCCACACTGTGGGCAAAAGCCGGGGTCTACAACCAGACAGAGACACAGCGATGGCGTCTTGGGCCCTGGTATTCGTGAACCAGAGCGCCGCCTTGAATACTAATAATATTGTTACGCGGGCATGACCCTGCGTGAGATTAAGGGGGCAGGGCGTTTGTACGCGAGTACCACCGTGGGGGGTAAGGGGGGATGGTTGAAGGGTTGTGGGGGAGGTGGGGTTTGGTTACGGGGACCACCAGCCTCATGGTGCCGACGCATTTTGACGATGTGGTGCAGCCAGGAGACAGCGCCGCCTTGGAGTGCCCGCGAGCACCAGCCTAGGAGAGCAGCTACGCCCTTGCATAGGCCCATGCTCACCGCGGCCAACATGCCGGGCACGACCGCCGCAGTCATGGAGCCCTGGGTAGCAACATGGCAACAATGGTGGCCTTAGGCAATGGGTATTATAACGTTTTGGCCGGCTCCGGGCTTCCCGCAGCTACTCCGTGTGCTGTGTCCCCGCAGCCGCAGCAACCCGTGTCCTGTGTCCCCGCAGATCTCCTCCTGCGGCTTTGGCGGCCTGGCATGGATGCCGGGCGTGCAGACGTGGCTGCTGTCCGACCCGTGGAACGGAATCAACGATAGGCTGGGTGAGCAGCGGCAATTGAAACACCCACATACCACCGTCTCCGGCAGTAGCCGTTGCAGGTGCCTGAATATCGTGCTTTTCTCTCAACAGCTGTCAGGTGCGTGCCGCCTCTCACCTGGGCAGTGTCCACCTTCAGAGTGCTATCTCATGATGCCCAACTTATTTCCGACCCATGCCCCACCCGCTTTGCAGCGCCCTTCCACGAGAACCTGCACAACCTGGGTCTGGGGCACGCGTAAGTGGATCGGGCTGAGGCCGGGGGGTAGGAGGGCATCTCAACAGTTATTGGTCGCATGGGCTTGCTTATGCATGAAGCTGGCGGCATGCTGGGCGTGACCCTGACACTCGAAACGTGCGGTGTCAATGGGGCTGGCAAGCAGGGGCGGCCAGCAGCACATGTGCAGGATTTTGCATTGTCCCGTATCTGTAAACGTGTGTTGGCTGTATCTAACGCACGTTACCTTCTGCCCGGCATCATATGCTTCCTCAGGGGTTACAACGGCAACGAGTACGGAGGTGAGGGACACGTCCAGATGTGTGCCCAATGCACGACATGCTAAGCCGCAATCCCATGTATAGCAACAAGCGTGCCTTTTGCGGACGTACCCTTGCTACACCGTAGCCAGGCATTGTTATCCGCACATGTCATGAAACGCCTTTGGTACAGCACTGCACAGCTTACTCACAGGCGCACCACCCCCTGCCGCCTCCCCTCTCCTCCTTGCGCCCCAGACATCACCTCGCCTATGGGCTCAGGCTACGGGTGCGTTCTCTTAGCATGTGCTGTTCGACACGCTGCTCAGTTGCTTCCATTGGAAGCTCATAATGCACCGCATTGTGACCTTGAGGCAGGGGCTCGGGGCTTGAGGCATTGTGCTGCCTATGGCTGGCCACCAGGACCACAGCGCCGACTGAACCCGCCGGCCGCCCTCCCCCGCTCAGGTGCCCCAACGCGCCCGAGATGCTGTATCATCCGCCCCTGCTTGCATGTAGTCCTTTTGGCCCCCACGTGCCCACCGCCACGTGTGCGTGTCGGACACGTGCCGCACGCGTCGGTCTGACCTTGCAGGTGCCCCAACGCGCCCGAGATGCGCCGCCTGAACTGGACCACGGCGCTGGCCAACCTCGACAACGTCAACACCATCAACAACCGCTGGACGCGCTACACGCTCAACTCGCAGTCGGCGGTGGCAACCGGCGCCTACATTCGTGTCCAGTGAGTGCGCACACGTGAACGATCGGCTGCATCCGATGCAGCAGCGGGGGCTGTTCCGTGCTGGTGGTGCGCTGGCGTGCCGGGTGCGTGCGGGGTTCCTGCGCAGGCAGACGCTCGAATGCCCCGCTTTGTCGCCCGACCGCTTCCTGTTTTGTACTCCACCCTACTGGCGTTGCGTGCAGGCACTTGACTGGCGAAAGCGCTTTGATGAGCACAGCGTGCCAGTAGTTGGTCACCGCTCACCTGCTTCCTGCACCCCCGACCGCAGGCCCCGCTGGATGACTAACTACACTGCCAACGTGTACATCTCGTACCGCGTGAGGGTCAGGGGAGACCTCGGCCTGGCGGCCAACCTGCACCAGCAGGTGCGTGTGAACGGTGCACGAAGCGCAGAAGCCACACAGTATGGCTTCTGCGCTACTGCTCAATCTCTAATGTCCGGTATCCAGTGCCGCCCTGTACTCCATTCTGATTGTTCCTCTGCTAACTTTCCTCTGGCCATGCACACCCGCAGGTGGTCCTTCACAAGGTGACCAACCTGAACGTCGACAACGACGCCTCGCTCAAGGCTTGGGGCGACGCCTTTCCCACCCTTCTCACCTGGGGCGGCGTGGGCAAGACCCTGGACCTGCCCGAGTTCAGCATGGCCGTGCGCGTCGTTGGTAAGCAGTCTTGCGAGCGACGGCAATGGTGTGCATAAAGCAAAGCGTACACCTTCGGTAGTCATGCTGGTGCACTCCGCTTCGAGCATGTGGCATGGCGGGTGGCGCGTGACGCACGCCCTGCGTTGTGCCATGCTGCCATGCATGCATGGTGGAGAGCTGTACATTGCTCGCATTCTCTGGTCTGCAGCTGCTTTCTCTCGCGTTGCCCGCCGAAACCTCGCGCCGCATGCTGTGTGCCGCAGCTCTGGCCAACTCTGGAAACTCCATCGCGCTGGACTTCTGCCGGTGAGTTCAAAGAGTCTGCAGGGGAACAGCAGGGGCCTGGATTTGCATCAAGTGATAGATCGGCGCTTCGTTACATATTGGCTTGCGGCCGCTGTGACGAGCCTTGACGACAGCTGCCACCCAACGTGTTGCCGGGCCGACTTCCCAACCCCACAACTACCTACACCCCCGCCCCACCTCCACAGCTACTCCGGCTCTGTGTCGAGCTGCAGCGTGGCCAATGCGGCAGTTTCGCCGCCACCCTCTCCACCGCGGTCGCCGCCGCCACCGGCCCCCACCGTGCCGCCAGGTACGGACATGCCCTGGCCTTACTGTGCTTTGCGGTGTCCAACAGCGCTCTGCGGCTTTGAGCCCTGGCCTTCTGGTGCGCTTCGTTTCACATGGTCTGGGAAACTGCATATCCTCCCCGGCTCCTCCTTTCATCGTACCCGCCCGCCAGTGTCGTACACGTTCATGGGCTGCTACGCCGACAACGCCACGCGCGCCATCCCCGTGCTGCTGGGCAACGGCACCAACATGACGGTGGCGGGGTGCGCGGCCATGGCGCAGCGCGCGGGCTTCCTGCTCTTCGGCGTGCAGGCGGGGACGCAGGTGAGCAGGGTTCTCCATGTACACCCTCCACGCTGCATGTCCTCGTGAAACTGCGTACATCCGGCACATTGCACAGCGCACTAATGCGCAGCCTCACTGTGTGTTCGGTGTGCTGCCCCCGCTTTATTTCCCTTCCGCTCATGGCAAACAAACGCCCACACCATACGGACCGCTTGTCTGCCCTGCCTGCGCAGTGCTATGGCGGCAACAGCGTGCAGGACGCGGCAGCGCTGGGAAGGGTGGACAGATGCACCACGCCATGCGCAGGGGCCACCACAACTACATGCGGTGGTGAGCATTGGCGGGGACCAGGAGCGGGGTGTTGGGGGACACAGTGTTTCACTCACCAACCATTCGAGTGCCTGGGAGCGCGCATGGTCCTGCGTGGGGCACGTTGTGGCATCCTTGGTCCCAGTCGAGTCGTGACACGTCGACAATGGGTCCAGCACACCCGCCGAATGAACCATGCCGCACCACGCAACAAACACACTGTTTTTTGGTTGACCCGCAGGCGCCTTGGCCAACAGTGTCTACGTCATTGACGGTACATGCGGTGAGTAGGGCTCGCACCAGGAAGCACGTGCTCCTGGGTTCCCAGCAGTAATAATCTCGACCCTTTGCAGCAACTCCTGGCGCTGCTGGACGCACAGCAGAAGGCCTGTGATAAACAGGTCCTCGCCGCTGGTACTATCGTCCACCTGCTGACGCTGATTGTTTCGCTGCACTGTGGTGTATGTCTGCTTGCAGCTGGCGGTTACTACGGGTGCTTTGCCGACAACTACTACGACTTTGCCATGACGTGGGGTCTTGACCAGGGTGGCGACTTCAACATGACGTGGGAACGGTGAGCTACATGGATGTGTGCTCTCGTAGTGGCCGCCACGCGTGCAGGATTTACCAACGCTTGTAGCTTCGCGAGCAGCTGCGCCACGCACTCATGGCATCATCCCAACGCTCACTAACAACGATTCATGCATGTGCAGGTGCCAAGAGCAAGCCCGCCTGCAAGGCTGGCCGTACTTCGGCCTCGCTAATGTGAGTGGGCAGTCACTTGAGCGCCACCCGGACATGCCACTGCAATAGCATCTGCGTCCTTCGTCTGTCTTGATTGCACGAATTGACTTGGACACGGGCCTGCATTACTGCAACGTCCAACCGCCATTCAACAAACTGTCGCGCTTTGTACGACACAGGGCAACCTGTGCTGGTTCTCCGAGGAGCTGCAAAACGTGGTCAAGTACGGCCCTGTGACCGGCTGCACCAAGCCTTGCAGCGGCGACTCGCGGCAGACGTGCGGCGGCGATGGCGAGTACATGTTCAGCCTGTACCGCACCGACCGATGCGGCGAGCTGCGTGAGTCGGGCGGGGTGGGGCCTGGGGTACTGTTGTGCTGGTACGCAACAACCGACACTGGCTGTGCACATGTGTTCAGGGAAGTAGGTACACATGCTTGAATCACGTCATGCCATCATCGTACCGCGCCGCGCCTGACTCCTGCCCCCGGCCTTCCTACCGCGCAGCCAAGATCAAGTGCCGCCCCGGCGCCTGCGGTGCCTACCCAAACCGCACCGAGTGCGTGTCAGTGCCAACCTACCGCTCCGGCGAGTGGGGCGCATGGGCCGGGCAGTGCGAGTCGCGCCTGGTGGACTTCTCCGACCACAAGGGAGGCGCGCCAACCGTCACCGGCAACACAACCGCCTTCCTGCCGCCCAACTTCACTGGCGTCACGGTCAAGCCCGAGAACGGCATTGCGTCGCAGCGCCGCGACTTGCGCAAGAACGCGCCACCGCTGTCTCCGGTGCCCAAGCAGGCTGGCGGCGGCCGCCGCAAGCGGCCACCCCCGCCGCCGAGCCCAGCCCCGCCCCCGGTGCGCTCCCCCAAGCGGCCTCCCCGCAAGAATGGACACCACTAAAAACATCAAGCCTGCAAACCTGTAGATGCCAAGGGCGGGCTCTTCCCTCCAGCTCCATCACACACAGCTCTTGAGTGTGGGTGGGCGGCTAGCTGTTCTGCTATGTGCTCCGCCTGACCGCGTAGGCAGGGCCTGAACCATTGTTCTTAGTTCCATGGCACTAGACTTAAAGAGTAGGAGGAAGAGTTGGAGGACGTGAAGAGCAGGAGGACACGTAGCGTGTGTGCATCTGTGCTGTGTCAGTGTGACATGCGGTCACCATGTGCGGGCCAGATGCCCGCTGGTAGCTCCTGCAGCAAGGGGCAGAATCTTCATCCATCGGCGAACCGGCTGATTAACTAGCAGCTTAGCATGCTATTTATCCGTGTGATGACCATTTGTGTGGCTTTGGCCCGAAACTGCGGCGGGCCTTGACTATTCATTGCACCGCAGCAGTTTCGTGCGTGTGGGCGAACGGCAGGCAGGGCCGCATGCGGCTTTGAGGGAAGCAGTTTTGGGGTTGGGCATGTGGGGGCTTATGGAGCGAGAAGTGTGCTAGCTGTTAAGAATATGATGCGTCGTTTGTTTGAAACGGCAGCCCTTGACGGGTGTGGTGAAAGTGGGCACACGCCCTGCCTTGTGAGATAGGCACATGGTGCGTTGCTTCGCGAGAAAGCCGCCTGCATGTTGTACATCTGCACGTGTGGAGTGGCATGATACACTATGGGTGCGTATGCCTGTCGTGCGGGTTGCAAGGATAGCAGCGGCTCGGCAGGTCTGAGCAGGGGATGTATCCTGGCACAGCTCCAGGAAGCGGTTATGGGTGTGTGTATGCATATATCATGCAGGGATGCATGCATGTGTTACTAACTACGCCAAAGCGTGGTGGAACGAAGCTTGGAAGGGTCTGCTCATTGAGCTGATGATTTCTTTGCCTACATGACCTTCATTCATCAAGCTACGTTACTTGTAACTGGACATGATGTCTTTGAACGGACTCCTGCCCAAGTCCATCCCTGCCCTACGTACGGTACCTTACCGTACAACCGCAGCGCCGACAGTCCAAGGGTGGCGCACGGTTAGGGTGCATGCAAAGACCACCACAATCCACCCCTTACAAGCACAAGTACCGACCATTACCAGGGAATCGATACTCACACCCAGGGCATGGCCAGAGGCCTTCTGGCCACCGATCCCTCCAGTCCAGGGCAGGGGGACCCCTGGTCCAGGGTGTCCAGACTGTCCGCCCCTCCCCTGCCCACGCCTACCGCTATCCTGCACCTGGCAGAGTCACGTGGGTTCCTGAGCTTGTCGCCCCAGCCAGATATGGCGGATGAGAAGCCTCGTGATCATGCACGCTGGCTCCACAGTCGCTCGGATGGGTACTCGTCCACTGACACGTGCTGCGCGTGCTACAGCATGACTACAGCAGCCACCTTCGCAAGTTCGAACAGTACTGGGCATGCAAGAGCTTCATTAGATCATGATGCATTTGAAAATGACATATCGTTGACGGTTGGATACAAAAGGTTGCGCAGTTTATGGCCGAACTTGGACACCTGCCGCTGACAGCTCGCATTGCCCAAAAACAAGATACAGTAAGGCGGTTGAGCTCATTCGTGGTAACATTAGTGGTCAGTTCGACAATATTCGCTAGGTAGCGTCGGCGCGGGCCAAGCGACAACGTGGGAGCGTCATGCTGACGTGCCGCGAACTATGCTCGTTCCCGCGACTCTGTTCATCCTGTGCTTTCACATACTGGCATGTAGGTGATTTAGCTTGGATGTGCTCTTGCTGTCCTCGCGATTGCAGTCAAGGAGTGCTCGTATCAGGACCACTTGACCCTTGCCCCCCCCGGCGGTTCAGGCGCTCAACCGCTTGCTTGCCTGGCTGCTTACCGGTATGCCAAACTGCACCTCACCTTAGGTAGTCCTCTGTGTGTAACGTTAACGCCCCATTCACTTCACCCTCTTCACAGGTGGCGCGCAGGGCGCGCAAGGAGTCCCCGTCCAGGTGTGTCACGCACAACCACCCGGATTGCTACTGCTCCGCTCAGCACGCCCCCACCGGGGCGCGCCAAGCTCATCCAGACACCAAACACACGCCATTCCCTTTGCATGCAGTAAAACACGCAAAAGTCTTGCAGACATGAGAGTTGCTTGCCGCAAGGCTGCCGCTGCCGCAAACGGTGCCCACATCCTGCCCCCCACCCTCACAGCCGACGGCTTCCGCAGGCGCTGACGTCGTCCGCCCTACCCTCCATCCCCTCTTGCCTGCCCCGCTTCGCACACTTTGACCCGTCTAAACACAACGCTGTGAGGTTGTTGAGCGCCGCTTTGCACACCTGCCCCCAACAGGGCGTTTACTGGGATCCCCAGATGACTATCTGCTGTGTTGCCTTCTGCTGGTCAACCCGTTTCCTCTTCGCGTACAGGCACCAACGTTTCCGCGATTCCCTGACGCCTTACACGGTTTCTCGCGTTTTACGCATACCCCAACAGGGCCGGCTGCTGACAGTGCTGGACCACCGGGCGGGGCCTGATGCCACGTGGGTGGTGCAGCAGGCCGACAGCGGCCGCATCTACGTGCTGCTGCAGGGGCAGCCCACGGATGTGGTGTCGGGGCGGCCCGTGGCGGCGGGGAGCTTGGTGGCGCTGGTGGGTGGTAGAGGCAGGTGCAGGGGTGGGGATGATGCATGGGCGACTGGCGTGATGCGCGCCTTAAGGTTGCAACCGTGCTCAGCACTGGCCTGGTTGCGGTAAGGGGGTTTGGTGGTGTTTGGGGCCGGGCAGGTACCGTTGGGAAGGGACCTGTGCGATGCGGTTGCAGTGGACGGGGCGGACGCGCCTCGCCGTTTGCGATGGTCACACAATTGCATCGGGATTGACCTTAGCCATTCGTCCTGCTTTCCATGTCTGCTGCCTGCATGCCATTGGGCAGCAGGCAACTTCCACACTCCACCCACGGCACTAGCACGGACTAAGGGCTGTGCCATCTCCTACCTCCAGCTCCTGTTCCTGCACGTGTAAGGGTCCAATCCCCCAGCCTTGTAGCCCCCATGTGCCGCCCTTCGCCTGCCCCACCCAACCCACCCTGCAGACGTGCCGGCCCGCCCTGCGCCGAACAACTCTTGGAGACGTGGCATGCGCACGTGTGTCGGGTGTGCTGGTGCTGGCGGCTGCCGCGCCCTACCCCAGCGTCGACATCAGCGTGTGAGTGGTACGGCGGGGCAGCAGCACGCGGTATGCACGAACGCATGCTGCAACACAATCCTTACTTCGGCGGTCTGGTCGCACCTTTGCCCTGAGGCCCTTCGTGGGCCTCCGTGCTGTGTGCTGGCTCTGCGGAGCGGCGTAGCCGTGTAAACCCGTACGACAATCCTTGCGCGCAGCTGCCGAAGTGCAGTGGGGCGCAGCTGTAAGCGAGCAAGGGGTGCCTTGCCCCGCTCAGCCAAGCAAATTACCATGTGCTGCTTTTGCGGTTCTCTCATGGCAGGGACATGCATGGTTGCGCTGGCTCTCCCTGGCTACTGAGCTGGCTCTCATGGAACCCTTATACTGCTCCTTTACCTTTTTCATCCCTTTACCGTGCGTGCCCCCACACAGCAACTGGCTGGTCATGGTGGTCAACGTGCTGCCCGGCAACTGCAGCGCCGAGGGCTCACCCAACGGCGTCAACACCACGCAGGTGCGAGCCCTCTCGTGTCTTACCCTCGTGCACAGGCGCAGGTACAGCTGCCTCTGTATCGGAGCAACGGTAATAGCAGAAGGCAGGCAGCGCACTCTGCATAGCCCGGCTGCGGCGCGCACGTAATATGTGATCCGCGGGGCGTCGTCCTGATCCACGTGCGTCGGACCAAAAATGTAATGTCGTCATGCGTGCGCGTGCGGCCTTGCGTGCATGCAGGTGGCTGAGATGGTGTGGCGGCCCATCGAGGGCTACGCGGCGCACTGGGACAACTGCTCGTACGGCAATTACCGCATGGACTCCCACACCACGCGCATTGTCAGGTAGGCAGGGCCAGGCAGAGGCTGGCGGGCCTTGCTGGGGAAGGGAGCCAGAGCAGCACAGTTGCGAACTGGTGAAGACTCGCAACTCAAAAGCAACACTAGCCCTCGGCGTCATGGCAGGGTTGGCAGAAAGGAATAGGATGGATAAGGTTGGTCGAAAGGATCGGTTGATAGTCCCCAAGGCTGAGAGCCTGTGCGCACGAATCTGGTGTGTAGCGGATGCGGTGCGGGATGTAGGCAAGTAAGCCTTATACGATACAAGACATACAGGAGTAGCAGGCGGAAATAAAGGTGCGAGGCGAGGCGAGCCCGGAGAGTGGCATGTCGGGGGCAGTGGTCACTGTCGCTGATTCTGACGCGCTGGGATACTTAGCTGGAAAAGGAAAAGCCGGCTGTGTCGGTTGCCCCCCGGCACGCGCAGGACCAGACTGTGCGTGCTCACGCTTGCAGGATGCGTCTAATCGAATCTGGTGTGCATGTGGGGCCTTGAGGCAACCGCGGCCGCTCTGCTCCCCTCCTCGACACCATTTACCTGCACCACATGTTGGCCCCACAACGCTGTGCGTCCCGCCCTGTCGCGTAACAGTACATGACCTGGCGCTGTGATGCCGCTGCTATTGCAGTGTCAACATTCCCTGCGCGTCGGACACCATGCTCAGCCGATGCGAGTGGGGCCCGCTGGGCAGGGCGGCAGACCTCGAGGCAGCCAAGCTGTTTGGAGGTGAGGATTGGTAGTCAGGATGCCTACTTTTAGCGTCTGTCACGTGCCCGCTGTTCGCCGAGGGTAACGCCACGTGGTAACGCTGCCATGTGCAAAATAGCGTTACCACGTGGCATAGGCGTCTCCTTGCTTGCGCCTTGGTATGACACCCGTTCTTACTATTCTGGGCATGCAATGCCCGCCCGACAGATGACTACTCGCGCCTGTACAACGACGGCGTGTACGGCAGACGGACGTGAGCGCGGGTCGGACACCTGCTTGTGTGCACTGCTTGCCTCCTGCTTGGCTGTCCATTCGTGACCAGCCGCTGGTGGGGAGGTGCACGGCAGTAAGTATTGGCATGGACAGTTGATACAGCAACGCCCCGCCAATGGGGCATGCTATGCATACCGGTATTGTAGTACTCTGCATGGCGGCCCCCAATCTGTTGTTGTGTCACTCTCCCTTCCTACCAGGTACGTGCTACCCAAGGGCATGGTGAGCTCCAGCGGCGGGCGGTAGCCCACATTTGCATACTTTTACATGCAATTGAGGGCTCCTGCTGTTGGCTGGGCGCATGGCATAGCTGGAAGCCCACCACAGGCGCACCAGCGTACATGCTGCAGCCCACTTGGCGTACGTGCCGGAGCCCAGGACAAGGGCAGCTGCTTGTGTGGGATACACTTGGCACGGGGGCTTGGCTTGACATGCAGGGCATGCATCTAAGCACCAGGGCAGGGAGCACAGAAGCACCGTAAGAGGCGTAAAGCGCATGAGGCGGGCAGCCCCCCTTTGCACCACACAGTACTGCACCGCGCCTGGGGCTGGGTCCCACTGGCCGTGCAGCCACAAAGCAGGCCACACCACGCCCTGCCCCACGCACGGAAGGCCGCACCGAATGCCGCATTCTGTCCTGCTACGTGCGGCAATTGCAGATGGGGCCGTGTGGCTTTGGTGGCCTGGCGCTAATGCCCGGCAGGCAGACCTGGCTGCTGTCCGAGCCTTGGAACGGCATTAACGATAAGAAGGGTGAGCAGCTGGAAGTGTTAGCGCACCGCCACCTCCTAGTGACGCCAATAAGCTATACCGGGGCTAGTCAGCAGCGCACGTACCTCGAGAGTCACGCATGCGTGGGAACGGTCGTTTCAGGACTGGGAATCCTGAGAAGGTTTCCCCGCCCTGTGACCTGGAACCCGCCTCCTGCCCCCTTGCGCGCAGCTACCTTCCACGAGATACTCCACACTCTGGGGCTCGGCCACGCGTAAGTTTGCACGACTTGCTTGTTTGACGTTGGTGCATGCCTGTGTGGGCACCTAGGGAGCCCTTGCCCCTTGGTGGGCATCTTCCCTACTAATACCGCCGGTCACCGCTTGGCGCCCGCCTACTGGTCCAGTTGTACGGTTTTCAACCCGCGCTGCGCGTCCAGGCCCACAAGCCACAACTGACGCTGCCCTCCCTTACCGCCCCCTCACCGCCCCACCCCCAACAGGAGCTACAAGGGCGTCGAGTACGGAGGTGAGCCACTTTGCCGAAGGAGCCTTCCTCAGCGTCAATGCCGGCGAGAATGCGAGGTCATGGAGCCTGAAAGCCTGGTTACAGGCCACTAGCAGCACGGTACTGGCACAGCATGCTGCTCACCTTTGTCGGTCCTTCCCCCGCCCCGAATGCTATTGCGCAGACTTCACGTCTCCCATGGGCTCCGGCTACGGGTGGGTGCGCAGTCCTCCTGGCAACCAGCGCTCGCCATGCCAATTGTGACTTGTGTCCTGTAAACACCGCCGCAAGAGAATGTTACCTCACTTAAACCTCACCAGACAAGAAGCCCCACCTTCCGCTCATAGCTACGTACCCGCAAGACGAGACGAGATGTGCAGCTACCGGAACGCATACCCTTCCGCCGCCCCACGGCTGCGTCGGCTTACCTCTGCTAGTGTCATCATCCCTATACCCACCATAAGCACCTGCACCTCCAGACTGCATACACGCACCGCCCCGAACTGTCCACCCCCCAAAGGTGCCCCAGCGCGCCCGAGCTGCGCCGCCTCAAGTGGGCGTCCGGCCTGGGCCCCAGCTTGGGCGAGGTCGACCTGCTGTCGGACCGCTGGCAGCGATACACGCTGGCCTCGCAGAGCGTGGTGACCTTCGGGAGCTACCTGCGCATCACGTAAGCCACCTTGCCTGCAGATTGTTATTCAGCATGTATGTACCGGAACGCGGTGCACCTGCACGCCCGCGTGCCAACCCATGCGGCATAACCCAATGCGGTGATTAGAGGTGTACGGTAGTGTACCGGTGGCGAGCGGCCCAGGGACTGGCAGGTTTCGACATACAGCGCCTCCGTGCCTGACTCAGGCGTACACATTGCGCCGCCCTGCAATGCGCCCTGCGCCAACTGCAGGCCCACATGGCTGGGGCCCGCCTACTCATCCAACCTGTACGTGTCGTACCGCGTACGGGCCAACGGCGACCTGGGCTTGGGACCTGACCTGGACCGCCAGGTAGGTGCACTGAAACGCCACTGGCGGATGCTGATAGGACATGCTGTTCAGCGTGTGGCCAGGGGCTATAGACACAAGTCTCGTATCGCGTTGGCCAACTCGCGTATGCTGCCCGCCTCCTCCACGACCCACTGGTGCCTTAATACTTAGCCGGCTCGCTGCCCGGCTCGCTAGTCGGCTCGCTATCCGCACCACATCCAGCACCCTCATGCCCCCACACCCCTTGCTCGCCAGGAGCTGGTGCACCGAGGTGTAATGACCTGCAGGTGGATGACGAACCCTCCTCAAACCCCCGTGCGCCATGCTGCCTCCCCTTTGGCCTTGTTCGTCGCTCGCCGCTAACATCGCCCTCCGCAGGCTGACCGTTTCCGGTTCCGTTACTTTGCCGCTCTGCGTTTACCGCCCCCCCCCCCCCCCCCCCCCCCCCCCCCCCCCCCCCCCCCCCCCCCCCC
>VFQN01003590.1_pt1 | contig 21880 bp, 24 predicted proteins | sample 3512371 | NCBI WGS metagenome assembly VFQN01 (sample SAMN10412370, study PRJNA504923) | tailings metagenome | isolation source: Replicate 2 from Balatoc abandoned mine | place: Philippines: Itogon, Benguet | collected 2017-08-28
GTCTCACCACTACTACCTCCTCCTCGCGTTATTAGTACTTTGTTCCCCCCCCCCCAAAAAACCTCCGCCCCCAGGTGCACAAGGCCAAGCTGCGCTCCTTCTCCCGCGCCCAGCTGGCCCCTGTGTCGCGGGCGCTGCGCCGCGCCCCCACGGCGGAGCACGCGGTGGCTGCGGGGGAGGGCGCCTGGGAGGTGGCCAACCGCCTGGGCATGAGCCTGAGGGAGCTACGGACGCTGAACAAGGGTGAGCGGTGGGCGGTCTTCCGCTATGACACACAGCTAGTGATGCATGGGAATGGTCCAGGGGTCGCGCGGGGGAGGTGGCCCAGCCGCTGGGGCATGAGTGGGCGGGTCCCCAGGGTTTCGTACCGGGATGCGTGGAAGAAGCTTGTGCAGTTGTGGAGTAGGTCGCAACGCTGTTTGCCTTCAGTGCCACAGGTGGCCCTTAACCACTTTCCCAGCGATTGTTTCAGTTGAAGCTTGTACCGGTCCTTCAAGGGCTCGGTGCGTCACCTACCGGTATCTACACATCCACCCTGGCCCCACCTTCACGTATTAGGTGTGGACCTGGACCAGCTTGAGCCCGGCCAGCGGATCAAGGTGCACGCGCCACTGTCGCTGACGGCGTACGGCATCGTACGGCAGCCGAGCGGGGTGGGGGACGGCGGCAGCGACGGGGCCGACGCGGCGGCCGCCGCAGCCTCCCCCGCCGTGGCGGCGCTGATGCACGCGGCGGCGGCAGGGGAGGTCCCCAAGGACGGCCTGGTGGCGGTCAAGGTGCGTTGGGCGGTGGTTAGGGACGGTGGGCGGTTGCGCTGTGGACTTCAAGGGAACGGAAAGACCCTTTGCCCCTCCGCTGGGGAACTTGCTCGAGCCCCCTGTACAGCAGCAGCGACCGCCACCGACCCGTGGCCGCAGCCTTCCACACTGTGGGAGCTGCATAGTGGCCCAGGCTTTTAGCGCTCCTTGTTCCCAATAGCGTGTTCCCAATAGCGTGTTTGCGCAGAGCCTCACCTAGCCGTCCGCACATCAGAGTGCTGGTCCCCAGAACCTCCCGTGCCCCCTTCCCGCACATTGCCCAACGGTACCCACGGCCAACCGGTCTCACCCAGCGCCCCAGCCCCTCCCCCCGCCCTCCCCTGTCGCAGCCCTCCCCCCGCCGCACTCACACTCGCCTGCACCCACTGCCCTGCCGTACCAAGCCCATCCTTGCTGCCGTACATCCCCGTCGTACCGTGCCGTACACAGGTGCAGTACCCCGACGCGCTGCCCGTCATGACGGGCGACCTGCGCAATATCCGCGCCGCCGCCTTCTACCTGTCAAAGACGGAGCTCAAGTTCGACCTGGTCAGCGCGGTGGACGAGCTCAACAAGCAGATCCGCCTGGAGTTCGACTTCACGCGGTGAGGTGGGAGAGCAAAGGCTGGGAGGAGTGCCCAGGCAGGGGCATGTGTGAGCCACAGAGGGCGATGGCGGACCTTCTGATCCGGGTGACAGACCCTTACTCGCACTCTTTGGCCCCGCGCTCGGCCCCTTGTCCCTGTCCAGCTGGCCAGTAATCCATGCCGCGCCGCAGGCACCACCGTGGAGCAACGTGGACCGCACAAGTGGATGCACCCACGCGCACAGGACTCCACTGCGGTGCCTCTTGTCCCCTAACCCGCACCTCTCTTCTTTGCCCCCGTCCTGCCTCCCCCCTCCACTGCAGTGAGGCCCGCGTGATGGACACCATTTCGGAGCACCTGGCCCCCCTGCACCGCCGCCTTGCCATCCCGCGCTCCGTGGGGGGGCTGGTCACCAAGCGCCTCATGGTCATGACTTTCGTAGAGGTGGGGCGGCAAAGTTGCAGAGCGGCAAAGTACTGGAAACGGGGCGTGCGAGTGGCTGCACTACGATTACTGCTCATGATTGGTGATTGGCGGGGGTCAGGCAAGGTCAGGGGCAGGGGCAGGGGCGGCTGGTGGCTGACAGCGGCTGGCCCCCAGGTGGCTCCCGGCCTGGTGCACATGAAAGGGGTGGCCCCGCATCGCTCGGGACGCCCCCCGCCAGTCTGGACAGCGGTGCACCCTGGCAGCTGCCGCACTGCGGGGATATGCCCTGCTCAGGGCAGGGGCTGCTCACAACGTGCCTCGCCACCTTCCTCCGGACACCCTGCCTCGTGCCTAGCACTGATCTACCCCTACCGCAATCGCTGCACCACGCCTTCCCAGGGCGTGATCCCCTGTTTCAGGCGCACAGGAGCATGCATGCAGACGCACCCACACACGCGCAGTGTGGCTGCACTCCGTGGTACGGTGTACGGCGGCCCACGTGCGGTTTGCATCTGCAGCCATTTCCCGACCGGCACTTTCTCACGACCTACAATACTTCATACTTCCGCTACTCCCAGCGCTCGCCTCCTTCACCCCCCTCCCCCGGCTGGAGTGCCGGTGGAGTCTCGTCGAACGCGGTCCACCTTGCAAGCTTACAAATCTGTTTTGGCTGGGTTTGGGTGGGTATGTGGCTGCTTCTCCAGGGAGCTGGAACATTAAGTATGTTTGCTCACAAGCAAAGTCCTTCTCATCTTAAGCCCCCCTCCCCCATCCTGCCCCCACCCCCACTCCGCGCCCAGGGTGTTCCGCTGCTCGAGGCCCGCAGCCGGACGGCTGGACTGTCGGCGCGCAGGCGGGCCATGGCACAACGCCTCATACTCAGCCGGTGGGAAGGGTGGGGTTTGGGGGCGGGGGGGCGTGGAGGGGGAACAACCATACTATGGAGGGAGGGAGGGAGGGGGCCGGGAGAAAAACAGTAATATGGTGCTGGGTTAATCAAGTGGCCCAAATTGTGTGGACGTGGGGCACGGTCGTTTTGTTCGGATGACACATCGTCACTGTCAGTAGTGGTTTGTGCTTCGTAACCCCTTCCCCGCCCCCGTGCAGGGTGTCCGAGGCGTACGGGCGCATGATCTTCGGGGAGGGGCTATTCCAAGCGGACGGACACCCGGGTGGGTTGGGGGTTCAATGGGTGGTGATTGGTGTGCAGTAGGTAGGGCTGACGGCTTTCCTGTGGGGCCACACCTGCACACGTCTGTCACTGTACCTGCCTGGGGTGTGGTGGGGCCTCGGCGCACGTCTGCCTGGGCGGTCTGTGCGCACGGGACCAGCGGCACGCACACAGCACCACCGCGCACGCCAAACACGTGGAGGGGTCGCACACAGGCACCATCCTGCTTAATGTTCTCATCGGCACCCGCCCGCTCGCCTCTTGCACCTGCCAGTCGCTTGACCCCCGAACCTCCTCCTTTGTCCCCTAACTCTTTCCTCGCTTGTTGTCCCCCCTCCCCGCACCCCTCCTCGCTCCTCCCCCGCCCACCCATCCGCCATCTGCCCGCAGGCAACATCCTGATCGGTCCGCGCGGGCGCGTGGGCCTGCTGGACTATGGTCAGTCCAAGCAGCTACCAGACGATAAGAGGGTGGCCTTCGCGCGACTGGTGCTCGCGCTAAACAGGTGGGGAGGAGGGGCTAGATTGAAGGCAAATGGAGGATGTGTAGGAAAGGTGTGCAGTAGGCAATTTGGGGGCTTGGGTAGCGATTGGAGAACATGTGTGGGTGGCTGGGGTGAGAAGAGGGAGCAGCTGCTGGGTGGCAAGGGGTTCGGGGCTCGGTGCGCTGGCTTCATGCACCGATAACCGAGTGTAAGGTCATGTATCCAGGCGCAATGGGGCGTATGTGGGCCAACGTTTGGTGGTCACCCAACGCTGCTTGCCTCGAACCTCTACCTAAAAACCGGCAGCGCTGTTTCCATGTGCCACGTGATGTCATGTCACGTCGATGCAATAGAAGTGATAACCACTTACCAAACGCCGGGGCGAATAAGCCTTTTTCGGCAAAGTTGCAGTTCCTCCTAACAAACAGCCAGCAGCCTCTCTGTCCAGGTTCGGAATGGTAATCAAACAGCCCCAAGGGAATCGTTCATCTTTTATTTTTATGTCGTTATTCCTCGACATGGGCTGCAGGGGCAAGCCCGACGACGTGTCGCGGGCGCTGGGCGAGCTGGGGGTGGTCACGGAGCGGCACGATGCCGGCGTGCGTACGGAGATGGCGTACGGCATGTTTGACACGCGGGGCAAGGTACGGGGTTTGGCACTGGTCCTGCGGCACTCGCCCGCCACGTACTACATCAGTACCCTTACACATGCGCATGTGGTGCTCCGTACAGGCGCGCACTCCACGTCTCCGTAACCCCTGCTATTGCGTCACCTCCCTACCCCACAAACTCCTTCACCCCGCCCCACCTAACCATCCCGCCTGCTTGGTGAAGCACAGGTTGTGGGCAAGATGCATTCGTTCCTTGCATCATAACAGAGGACGTTCATTCCTCAGAAACTCGCCTCCCCCGCCCCCCTCCCCCGTCCCCCGGCCCCTCCTTCACCCGCAGGTTGACCCGTTCGACCCCAACTCGCCCATCAAGCGCTCCGCCATCTCCTCCTTCCCGCCCGACATGTTCTTCGTGCTGCGGGTGGTGCAGCTGCTCAGGGGCCTGGCGAACGGTGGGGTGCCCAAAGACACGTGTGGTCGTCCTGAGGCACGGAGTTTGACACCACGCTGCAGCACCAACAGGCTGCGTGCATGTGGCAACTAATCCAATCGGCCTGGTGTCCTTCACTCCGGTGTCAAAATCGTGCTCCTGCCCTCCTGTCCACAAGGCCCCTCCCTCCACTTCCCTCTTCTCCTCAGGCATGGGCGTCACAGACTTCAGCAGCGCCCACCAGTGGGAGCCCTACGCGCGCGACACCCTCCGCCGAGCAGGAAAAGGTGGCAGAGGAGGGGACGGTGCGGGGTGGCGCGGCCTGCGGCACTTCCTGTGGCCGCCCCTGGGCGTCAACGTGCTGCCTCTGCAGTTCCCGTGGCGGGGCGGGCAGCGGCAGTAGGGTGTGCGGGGCCCAGCGGGAGGAGGAACAGGGTGCTAGCAGGAAGTACAGAAGTACTGGGCCGGCGGGGGTCGGCGGCACGGGGTGGAGGGTGGAATGAGCGTGGTGTTAGGGGGAGGGCGAGGGAGAGGGCTGCAGGTGGGGTGGGGTAGGGTGGGGGATGCGGGCGAAGGTCTCCTCGGCGGCGGGAGGGCGGGCGGGAGGACGGGTGTGCGGGGTGACCGCGTGGGCCGCAGGTTGAGAGGACGCGCAGCAGCGACGGCGGGAGAAGCAGTCATTATGTTTCGGTTTGGTCGTGCATCCAAAGGATGTTGCGATTTGGTTGAGGCGGGGCAACAGCGCAAGCAGGTATGCACAGCGAACTAAGTTGGGGAGCTGGCACATTGGCAGGCGAGGCAACGAAAGGATTTTCGGCGGCATGTCACTCACAACCTCACCTGCAGGATGTATACTCTAGAATGCGAGAGGGCCGCTAAGCGCTGTGTGGACTGGCAAGGCTTTGTGGTGGTGTGCCATATATGTGCGGGTTTTCCAGGTGCCTGCTGGCATTGCCCGGAGGCGCCTAGGTCCAAGCCGTATCGATGTTACAGGGCGGTCCATGCCATGCATACGGCTCTTTCCCTGCGTCAATGTCGCAACCGTTTTGCTACTGCTTTATTTTTGCCACCAAACTACTACTATGTTATCGTATCAAGCCTAAAAGCCACAAAAAGGTGCATGTGTAAGCGTTTAGGCGGGTGCAGGTATGTGTAGCCGGCTGGTTCCGGCCCTTGTTGTGTGTGGGAGAGCGGAGCATGCAGGATTTCAGTTATTGTCTCGGCTAGATACCGGTATTTAGGAAGGACGCACCGGTGAAGCGCAGCGGCTTGAGCCTAGCCGTCCCTCAGTAGAAATATGTTGGAAGAAGGGTGCAAGTGGGGAGGATGCGCCCCGTCACGGCGCGCGAAACAGATGCCATGGACATTGTAGGTCCTGCTTCGGTGCTTGGCGTTGCTGCAGGCTGCTGTCGCCGTCTTGCACCAGCATTGCGGTGTGCAAATAAACCGGAGGTCCTGTGCCATGCCTTGGAGCAGTTACAGTTACAGTTACGGTACAGTGAGGTGAGGTGAGGGAGCAGTGAGCTTACCGTGCGAGTTCAAGTGTACAGTATACTGGCCAGTCTACGGTAACCGAAAGCCGTGCCCACGGGCGCAGAAGTGGCTACCTACCGGTACACCAGCGCAGGCACCCCTCAAGGCAGCGAGCGGAAATGCACAGTGCTTGGGGGATCGGGGCACAATTGCGAACCTCTGCTCCTCCAGAGGGCATGGGTCTACGGGACCAGCATCCACAAGGCATCTTGGACTCCGCTTCACTGATCACATGCACGCCTGCACCGGCACCGGAACACCGGAACACAGCAGTGCATGGATGGGCCTGGCACACTGCCGCCCTCGGGGGAGTTCCCTGGGGGCTGGGGCAGCAGGCACAGGGCAAGGTGGGGCCACGGTTGGGTGCAGGAAAGTTCTGGTTGGGTGTTGGCCTCGCAGCAAGCGGCGTACTCTGTCAGAGCACATCAACCTGAGCCTTAGGACGTTTTCCCACTATGCATTGCACCAAGGACGTGGGGTCACTCTAGCCCGCTGGGCATGGGGTGGATACGCGGCAAGGGAGACCCCGCCGGGCCTCCTCAGCCTCCACTTAACCTTCTTCCTGGACACAACTGCAATAGCAAAACTCCGATTTGACGTTTTTCATATATGCTATGATGTGCTGTACTGTGAGCTCAGCGTCACGTATGTGATAAATGCACAGAGCGTGGCCCCGCGCCTCAGGGCCAGCAGCCTGCCCGCCTCTTGCAGAGGAAGAGGAGCTGCAGTTAGAGCAAGAGCGGCACTCTGCGCAGGCTACCCTGAGGCAGCCGGGAGGGCCGGAGGATGCAGAAGGAGATGCGCGTCAGCTTGCAGTGGCTGTCGAGGACAAGCTAAAACTCGCTCCCATCCTCGCCAAGCGTTTAGAGCGGGTGTCCCACTCGTCTGGGAGCTTCAGTTCGCGAGTGAGCATTCAGGACAGCATTTTGCCGTTCGGGTGGGCTTCCAGACGTTGTTCATTTACCTACGCCTATGCATACGTTACCGTGCAGCAAAGCGTAACAATCGTCAACGCCGCTCACCCGTCGGGGCGAAATACGCCTCAACGACGCACCAGCGGGAGCCAATACCACAACGACTATGGGAAGGTGCGCAACTTCGCAGTGCAGTATGGCATGGGTAGGGTCTGCTGAGCGAGCATTACCTGTGAATTTTGCTGAGGCTCGCCCGACATGCCTGCATGCCGGCCCTCCACAGTTGAACTACCTCGTTACGTCGCTGGAGGGTAGGGGCGAGCGCAACCTCAAGGTTGAGGGCTCGGCGCGGCTACCCCAAGTGAGCGTGCCAAAGCTGGGGCTCAGGGCGTGGGGGAGGTTGAGGGTAAGAGCAGAGCTGACAGTGACGGTTTGCCCCGCAGGTGTCCGCGCGCGAGCCCAGCGGCTCCCCGACCACTTGCAGCCGAGGTGGCACGTCCCACTCTTTCGACGACGCAAAGCGACATGTGGACCGGGACCTGCGGCTGTTCCTGGAGGATGTGCGCGAGCTCTACAATCAGATCAGCCAGCGCGAGGGCGCAGACGTGCCCATCGTTCTGGAGGTCATTGCAAGGTGCGCAACAAAGCATACAAAGCTGAATGACAGCTCGGAGCGTAAAAGGGTGCTGGCACATTTACTTGTGCCTGCACCTTTGCCGGCTTTCTTGCGCAGCATCATGGACATCGCCGAGGAGTGCCTTGAAACACCGATTGAGGACTTCAAGCTCACAATCACTGACATTGTCGACAACATCGAGGTGCGCGAGTTGGCATGGGTGTAGCCCAGGGTACTGACACACTACACGTAAGAGCCTGACTGACCACTTTTCCAACGGTTCTGAATAACAGGAGGAGCGCTCAGCATGCCAGCAGCGTACAATACGCGCGCTGTACACGCGCATGCTATTCATCCTCACGCGGTGCAGTCGCTTGCTCATCACGGAGCAGCAGCACTTGTTCGCGACGGAGCCGCGGAACAGGAGGCGACACTCGCAGGTGTTCGGCCCAGGCTTTACGACAAAGACGCAAAAAGAGCTTGGGTTGCACCTACGTGAGTACATGAGGGTACGGAGTACGACATGCAGGCGCGTACTTGACAGCGGGAACACCCAGAGCATGTCCTTCGGTCCGGGCAGCACAGAACCGCATGCTGACAGGGCACCTGGAGACGCTGAACACCTGGCCGATGAACTCTGTTGCCGTCACAATATCCAATGGTTCGCTCATGGGGGCCCGCGTCTGGTGGTTGTGGTTTCGGCCGACGTGTGGGGCTGGCGCGGATGTGGCTGTTCGCGAGTGTCTCGAGCTTGCTGTCGGGGCCCCATGCCTGGTTGCCTCCCCGCAGCCCCGCAAGGCTCCATGCAGCCGGAGCCCACCACCCCCACGCCCAAGCCGGAGGACGAGGAGGAGGAGGAGCCCGTCTTCCGCTCGCACACAATGCCCGTCAAGTAAGTGCCGGCAACCCAGCAGGAAGGACATGATCAAGCGTGGGGAGGGGCAAGTGATGCAGAACGTGCTGCTGTCGACCAGCAAGCGGCGGTAACTGTGGCCGGTCGTGATGCTGTGGTGCTTGCTGTGCGCACATGGAGCCGTGAACGGCGGCAGCCATGGCCGGGGTCAACAAGGGCGTAGGTGGCTCAGCAGGTGTCACCCACGTCCTGGCCTGGGGCAGAGCAGCCCCATATGCCAAGACATGCACATGCAGCACGTTGGTTTGCGCAAGGGTGCCACACCCTTGGCGTCAGCGAGCAGAGGGTCCCTTGAGGAGAGGATGCGTGTTACGGCCGTAACGGGACATGCCCGGGCACAACCCCCTGCCACCCCCTGCCGTGGCGTCGGTGTTGCGCTTCTGTGTCCCGCAGGGCCATGTACAGCATGGTGCAGCAGCTGAAGAAGGAGCGGCCGGGGTTGCAGCCGCCGGGCATCGCCAAGGGTGAGCAGGGCAGCACTGCTGTGCGCCAACTGGCCAGCAGACCTGAGGCTGCACGTCTGTTGGGTTGCAGTCCACGGGCACGCCGACATTAGCACAGCATCGGTGCCCTGGTGCGGGGGAAGTCCTTCGTGGCCATATCCATGCACGCACGCGCAACCAGACCTGGTGATCCACACGGCACCCCACGGCTGGCCTGTCTCTTGCTGCCGACCAACATGCCTGCTCGTCCGCATGGCGTCCTGACCTGCATCGGTGACGCCCGCCCTGTCTGCTCGCAGCCACGTGGGCGGAGGGCTCCGAGTACTATCGCAGCACCAGCCAGGTGCTGGACTCCCCTGCACCCGGCCCCGCCGCCACCGCGCTGCCCTCGGAGCGGGGGGAGCCCAGTGCAGCCGCAGCCGTGGGGCCGGCGGCGGCGGTCGGGCCCAGCGGCACCACCACCGCGAGCGAGTTTGCGGTGCTGCGGCACGCCAGCCAGAGCAGCGACCTGGAGGGCTACGGGGGACCCAACAGCGACAGCAGCATGTCGGGCAGCGTAGCGGGGGGGCTGGGTGGCAAGAAGAAGAAGACGCTGTTCGGGAAGATCTCCAAGGGCTTCAAAAATTTGGCGGACGGTTTCAAGCGGAAGTCCACGGGGCTGGTGGGTGGGGGCCGGGGGAATGCAACGGCTTGGGGGGGGGGGCGTAACCGCGGCTGGGGGAGGGGGGGGGGCGAGGAGGGGGAGAGGGCAGGATGGACTGCGGAATGCGGTGGGTGCGCTGGTGCACATGGCGCAGGGCTGCGCCGAGCCCATTGGGGGTCAGGTGGCGTGAGGGTACCCGGGGATGTTACAATCGGCCAAGGGCAGCTTTGCTTGCCTTGGTCGCTAGGGACAGGGCCGCACAAGAGCTGAAAGTCTTCTTGTGCCGGCTGCTGTGGGGCTACGTACCTGTCGCGTGTATAAACTACTGCAGTGTCTGCCTGGGCACCCGACCTGACCTCTCCGCCTGTGCTTGTGGCTTGCGTGCCCCAGAAGGACAAGGACTCACCCGACGGCTTGACGCGGCCACACTCGGAGATGCTGCAGGTGGGGTGAAGGCTGGGGTGGGCCAATCAAATGTGCAGTTGGGAAGTGCGCCTGATGTATCCCTGATTGACGCGGCTGCAGCCCGCTAGCTTGTGCCCTTAGGTCAACGGCCACACCAGAAGGCAGGCCAACAGCTTTGCCCCGGGCTCAGTTCCGCACTGAGCATCTGTCACCCTATCAGAACGGTTGAGACATGTGCCCCCTGACTGACACACCCATCTCCTCCCGTCCTCATGCCCCCAGCAAACGCAGCACGTGCGCTTTCGCGTGCCCTCAGATGTGCCGCAGAAGGGCGCCGCCTCCTCCCCCGGGGGCAGCCGCCGCGGCACGCTGTCCGGCCTCCCCGGTCCGGACGGCGCCCCCAGCCCCTCGCGCCGCCTGGACCAGCAGCGCTCGGTGCGCTTCCAGGAGACGCCCGTCATCATCCTGGGGGAGGGACCCAGCAGGCCGGCCTCAACCACGGGGCTGAGACCGGCGGGCGCTACGCCAGGGACCAGCAGCGGCGGCGCGGGGTCGGGCGGCGAGGCAGGGGTGGGCGCGTCAAGCGGCAGCGGCAGCGGCGCCGGCGCGATGTCGCTGGACGGTACCAGCGGCGCGGGGGACACGGGCAAGCGCGCGAAGCTCATGGTGAACACCAATTTGGACACGGGGCCGGACCTGGGGACGGTGTGCCCTGTGGGGCCGGGGCACGCGCACCCGCACGCACACACGCACACACACGCGCTGCCGCCGCGGGAGTCTGTGGAGGGCGGGCGAAGCAGCGCGTCCCCCATGGTGTCCAGCGAGCTGGACGCGCTGGGGGGCGGTGGGCGGCGGCCGGGGCTATTCCGGAGGGCCTCGGTGGACCTGTACGCGTACGGGCACGGGGCGGGGTACGAGCCCATGAGTCCGGACGGGACGCCGCCGCCGGACGACCTCGAAGTGGTGGGTGGGGCCAGCACGAAATTGGGGTAGGGAGGAGTTAGGGGAACGGGAAAGGGAGGGTGAGAAAGTACTTACGGTGCGCGGGAGTGGGCGTGAAGGCTTGGGTATGGTGGGATGCGCCTGCCTTAGTTGTTGCCTGCAGCTCATGTCTGAGCGGTTGGTGCATGAGGGTGCACGGCTTTGGCAACGAAGGATTGGCTTGTGCCGGGCGTTGGCTGTCCCATGGTACGGCTTGTCAGCATTGCGGGCTCGCATGCCGTGAGCCCGCTGGAGACGCTGCCAACGCATCGGTATGGTGGCGCAGCGGGTTGTGAAAACTGGCGCGTGGCTCTGGAGGAAGCTGCGGCGTGGGTCCTACACCTACTGCCGCATCGATTAGGTGCCCCAAGCCCGCCTTCTGCCTAACCTTGCCAACCTTCCGTACGCTGAACCCGGCCCGTACCCGCACCTTCCATGCGCGTCGCACCCAGATCTGCTCCATCTGCGAGGAGGCGTGGCTTAGCACTGCGCTGGAGGAGCACAGCATACACTGCGCGGTGCTGCGAACGCTGTCCGGCAACGGGCTGTCTGTGGACGCGCAGCTGACCACCATTGCCAACGTGCTGGAGGAGTGGCTGGAGACGCCCATGGCCTTCCCCGCGCTGGGGCCCGCACCCAGCCAGTACCATACCAAGTGAGGAAACGCGGCAGTGGGGAGAGGGAGGCGGGGCGGTGCTGGGGCGAGGCGGCTGCGGGGGGTGGGGCGGGAGGGGGTGCCAAGGCATGGCCCGTGTTGGGCAGGCGTTTGCTGCAGGAGGCGTTGAGCCGTGGACCAGCAGAGCTGCTTCAGGCTGCTCAACCGCCCGGCGCAAGCAGGGCAACGATGCGTGTGTTCTTGGCACGGATACAAGCACCGGCCTTTGTACTGGTGCAGATCCGACTCCGCGCGTGTCTCTTGTACCTGCACCGTCCCGCTCACACGGCCCTCTGCCTTGTGCCTTGTCGCCCCGCAGGACGCAGCTGATGCGGCTGATCAAGGCGGCCCGCAACGCTGCCGCATTGCAGCCGGACGGGTCCAAGGTGCCCACCACGCGCTGCTTCTCGCTGGAGGGCGAGGTGCACGAGATGCTGCAGCAGGCGGCCGACAGCGGCAAGCTGGCGGTGGTCACGCAGACGTACGCGCACAGGGTCATGCGGCTGGTAATGGAGAAGGTGAGGGGATGGGGTAATGGGTGATGTTCACGGAAACCTTTGCCATGTGGTCGCCTGTCAGTGCAGCCAGCCTGAAGGGCTTCTAGACAGTGGGTCCAGGTCGGGAGGCGTGGCTATTTGACCAGAGCGTGGTGGCCCGCGGAGTCGGGGTTGGGGTTTGCGTGCTGTGGGCCACGGGGTCATACGGCCGATCAGCGAGGACTTGGGGGCCGCGCGGGGGCGCTGGAGTAACTTGGGTGAGGCCTTGCGGCAGGGCTGGAGGGGGCTTCGGGGGCACTGGCACAGCGGGACGGCGGCGCGATTGCCCTCCTCCCATTGAACGGGCTCCAGTATGCGAGCTACCTACGCCTCCTGCGTTCCCTCCTCGCTCCGCAGGTGTCTCTGCTGGCGGAGCCGTTTGGCGGCCCCCGGCAGCGCGGCGTGGGCAGCGACACGGGCGACAGCGGCACATCCACCCCCCGCTCCATGCCGGGCATGTCCATCGAGGAGTTTGAGATCATCAAGCCCATCAGCCGGGGCGCATTCGGCCGCGTGTACCTGGCGCGGAAGCTTGCCACGGGGGACTTGTTTGCCATCAAGGTGGGGAGAGTTTGGAAGAGGGGAGGGGGCAGCGGGAGCGAGGGAGTCAGCCGGTGGGAGAGGACGGGGTGAGGAGCAAGGGGGTGCAGTAGAAGGCAGCAGGGACTGGGGCTGCAAAGGGCGGCAGGGAACAATGTTGAGGAGTTTCGTAGACTAGCGCACCAGGCGGCAGACTCCTGACCTGCGGATCCGTGACCGTGTGCTGTTACCTCTTCTCCGCGCAGGTGATGAAGAAGCGCGACCTGATCCGCAAGAACATGGTGGAGTCAGTGAACAATGAGCGCAACATCCTGGCCATGGCGCAAAACCCCTTCGTGGTGCGCTTCTACTACAGCTTCACCAGCCGCGAGAACCTGTACATCGTCATGGAGTACATCAACGGGGGCGACTGCTACAGGTGCGGGGAGGGCAGGGAGGGGCGGGGTGCCTCGGGATTTGGGCCTTAGAGAGAGCGCTGCTGCTGCCATCGGCGGCTGCTCAGCACGATCGGGGCGGACGCCAAGGCGAGAGGCAAGAATGGTGACGGAAAAAGCAACCTTCCATGTCAACATCCTCCACTTTTGGTACCACCATCCAGCTGCACAACTGCGTTCTGTACGCCGCTTTGCATACTATACTCTTGAGGCTATCACCTCATGACGCCTTCGTCCCTTGCCTTCTTTGGACCGTACCTCCAGCTTGCTGCGCAAGTTCGGCGCGCTGGACGAGGAGGTGGCGCGGCAGTACATTGCGGAGACGGTGCTGGCGCTGGAGTACTGCCACGCGCAGGGCATCATCCACCGCGACCTCAAGCCCGACAACCTGCTCATCAACGCGCAGGTGAGGAGGGAAAGGGGCCGGGGAGAGTGTAGAGGGGCTGGGGCAGGAAACAACCACATCACATTTTCGACTTTACGTAACGCCATGCCAACCAGGACCGGTGCATGCGGCAGGATTACCATTTTCACTTTGCGGCTCGGCCGTGAGCACCGACCCTGGCCCGCCTGCATGCGCACCCCGCCGCACCGCAGGGCCATGTAAAGCTGACGGACTTCGGGTTGAGCTGCCTGGGCGTCATCGACCGCACCGACAACCTCAACGGCAGCCAGCCCATGGACACGGACGGGCCGGGGGAGGACGGAGATAGCGGATGGGGGCCGGCCTCGGAAGCAAACGGGTAGGTCGGGCAAAATAGGGTAGCCGGGTGCTGCTTGGCGTTGCCTGTCCCCACGCGCTTGCAGCAGGTCGCCGTGCTTCCCCCTTCACCGAACCATTCCTGCAGCTGTCGCTTTCCCCTGGTGACCTTGTCAGCCCTTGTAAGCTCCCTACGTACCTGGCCTGCCGTTTGCCATCCCCTGCGCCTTCGCCATGTCCTCCACACCACCCCAGGGAGTACAGCGGCAGCGGCGGCATGGGCGGGGACCCCATGGACGCCTCGGGCTCTGGCGTGGGATCGGGGCCCGCCCCCATGGAGCCCCCCTCCGGACCCGTCTCGGATGGCGTCCTCCAACGCGGCACCGCGGCAGGCGGCAGCGCCTCCCACTCGCACTCACACTCCCACACCCGCTTGTCCGCAAGCGGGCAGGGGTACGGCGGCAGCGCCTCGCAGCGAGGGCTGCCGCCGCGACCCGTGGGTCAGCCCCCGGCGGCGGGGGGGCCCGGTACCGGCCCGGGGCAGCACCAGCGCATCGTGGCTCCAGAGCACGAGGCCAAGCGTGCCGTGGGCACGCCCGACTACCTGGCGCCCGAGCTGCTGCTGGGCACAGGGCACGGGCCGGAGGTGGACTGGTGGGCGCTGGGGGCCATCCTGTACGAGTTTGTCACAGGTGGGTGATGGAAATGCGGGAGAGGGGGAGGGCAGGTTGGAGGTGAGGGGCGCATGCGATGGGGCCCGGTGCCCGGTGCAAGATGGCGCCAGGCATAGACGGGGTGAGGGTGGTTAGGAAGCACGGTTTGTGAAGGTGGAGAGGTTTGCAGGGCGCGGGATCTCCTGCTCGTGGAGCGTGCCACCACGTACACACAGTCCTTGCCGCACGAGTGCGCGTCTTCCAGTCTTCCAGCACCCGCCATGCTTCTTCAATTAGTTACTCACGTGCTTGCCTTCCTTGCCTCTCTCTCCCCCTCCAGGCACCCCTCCCTTCAACGCGGACTCTCCCGAGGAGATCTTCGACAACATCCTGGACCGCCGCATCACGTGGCCCGACGAGGACGACATGAGCCCCGAGTGCAGGGACCTCATAGACAAGCTGCTGCACCCCAACCCGCTCAAGAGGCTGGGGCACAGGTGCGCGGCCGAGGCGGGCCGCATACGATGCTGAGTGTTGGCCCTGTGGATAAGTCTGAAAGGCGCAAAGCGCACACCTGGAACCTCGTCAGCTGTCACACAGCCAGCATGTTTTTATGCAGTGCAGGTGGCATGCCGGCCATTTCCTGACTGGCAGGGCCTCTTGCTAGTACCAAAACATCCCAGCTTGGCCACGGTGTCTGATGCGCCGCTGCCTGTCTCACTGTCGTACCACCCTATCCCTACCACTTGCAGATCGCTATCCCCAGCCCCTTCAGCCCCACACCATTAAATCTCACGAATACTCCTTAATGCACGCCCTACCCTAGGGGCGCCGGCGAGGTGAAGCTGCACCCCTGGTTCGAGGGCCTGGACTGGACGGGTCTGGTGCGCAACAAGGCCGCCTTCATCCCCACCGTGGAGGACGAGACGGATACCTCCTACTTTGAGACCAAGGCCGTGTCGCAGCGCTCCATGGCGGAGGACCTGGACAAGGTCCGCACCAGCGCCACGGGGGGCGGGCAGAGCGGGGCGCTCTCGGCGGGGCAGCCCACGGTGGCGCCCAGCGGGACCGTGACGGTGCCTTCGGGGCCCAGCAGCGGGCCGGCCAGCGTCATGGGGGGCGGCGGGGGGCGCACGGCGGTGGACCGGCTCAAGGACCAGTACCACCGGGAGAGCAGCGGCGTGCGCAGTGGTGGCAGCAGCAACAGCCACGTGAGCCACATGAGCAGGACCAGCTGCACGGGCAACAGCCTGGCGGCGGGGACCGTGTGCTCCGTGGGACACGGGCCGGGGAGCACGTCGGCGGGGCCAGGTGGGTGGGCTGATGGGCGGGCGGGATGTCGGGTGCGGATGAGGAGCGGAAATCGTGGCAAGGTGCGAAGGCATGCCCCGTTACCAAGCAGTTGTGAGAATGCCTCGTTGCAAACCAGACAGGTATCAGCATGCGTGGGGCAAGTGCACTCGAGGGTCGCGGCGCTGATGCCACCACCCAGGGCCACAGTCACACGCTTACTGCCGATGTTGCTGGGCTAGCCGCCGCTTTCCACCCTATCCCGCTGTACTTCCCCATATTAATCGCCATCCCCTCGACTCCGACCTCTCGAACACCCGCCCCACCCCCTCCCCCGCCCCCCAGACTCCATGGAGAGCTCCCGCGTCAGCAGCAGCCCCTTCCACCCCTTCGTACCAGGTGGGGGCCCGGGGCCGGGCCCGGCGGAGGGCCCTGTAACCGGCCGCTTGCCGCACGGCGGATCCGTGGGGCACGTGCACCACCGCAGCAGCGTGGGCAGCAGCTGCGGGGTTACGCAGCAGCACAGCGGCCTGCGGGGCAACTCAGGGTCGGGCGCACGTGGCAACTCGGGCAGCGGGGTGCGGTACTCAGGCAGCGGCGCACGCGGCAGCGGCAGCGGTACGGACCCGGGTGGCGGGCCCATGTCGGACCGGCCGTCGCCCGCGTCTGGCGGCGCAACCGTGTCGGGCAACGCCACCACGTACGAAGACGACGAGGGGGGCGGGGAGGAGCACGTGGGCAACCTGCACGACGACGAGGAGTATGATGACGATGGGGTGCCGTACGACAGGGTGGAGGAAGAGGGCGGGGAGGATGTACGGCAGGGGGAGGAAGTACCGGGCGGGCTGGTGGGGCTAGTGGGCCCGGACGGCATGCCTCTGCGGGAGGTGGACGAGCTGGACCGCGACAGTGGCAGTGGCGGCGGGGGCAGCAGCGGGGGCAGCGGCAGCGGCAGCGGGGGCGACGACGGAGACGACTCGCTACCGCTCAACACGGAGCACGACCCCTTCAACAACTTCTCCTTCACCAACTATACTGGCTTGTCCGCTGCCAACATGGAGAAGATCCTCAAGCTGAGGGAGCAGCTCAACCGCCGGACGTCGTACTCGGGGCCGGGGATGTGAGGGCACCAGGGGAAGGGGAAGGGGGAGTGGGGGGGGCCGGGACAGCAGATGCAGCAGCAGCGGCAGTGGCAGCGGCAGTCTTCCCGTATAGCGCCTGCAGGTACCTGCCGCTTCGCTCCTGAGCGGTTTGCCTGTATGGGGGCCGGCCTTGCTGCGTGCTTTCACGTGGCAGATACGGGAGTCGTTGGACTACCCATGACCGGGACGGGTCATTGCAACGCATGTGACAACTGCAAGGAACAGCGGCGTGGCGGAAGGCGACATTATGCGAGTGGGGTACTAAGTTTGTGAGGCAGATAGGGGGCGCCGTAAGTAAGGGGAGGAACACGGGAGAGATGGTGAGGCTGGCCGCTATGGCAGGCGGCCGCTTGCGTGGCGTGCAGATGCGATGCAGAGGCGGGCGCTGTGGGCTTCGTGCTACAAGCCGCCCTTGCTTGTCAGGGGGCCGTCCTGGACTTCGACGTGTCAAGGCTCGCAGCACAACATCAACCGTCCTCCAGGCGTACACGTGTTCAGTTAGAGTTTTTGCCGTGCAAACGCCTAGGCGTGGCATGTAGTGCGGCCAGGGCACAGAAAATGGCGTAGCTGGCATTGGTGTTTGCGCAGGGCCGTGTGGGTACCGAGGAATAGCTTATGGATTGGCTAGTCCGCCGCACACTCTGCCGCACGGCTGGTTTGTGCTGTCCTACTGATGGGTGCTGCCCTACGGATGCTGTTGATGCTGGAGCGCTACCGGCATGCAGGTGCATCACCAGGTATGTTCCGGTCGTGTGCAAACGACCTGGAATTCGTATGGCTGACAAAAACAGGACCGCACTAGCTTGACTGGGGGAAGCGCACTGCACCTCGAGGGGTCGTGCTTTCGGAGCTTGGGTGGCACTTGCTGACTGGACGAGACGCATGCCGCGTAGGCATGCGTCCGCATGACATCCATGGCGTGGGCTGTTGTGTGGCTGGCAAGCGCGGATTGGGCATATGAGGACAGCGCTGTAGGGGCCACAAAGCATATTATTGTGGTGGGTTTGGTGATGACTGTTGCCAGTCGTCAGCGCCGTGTGCTGAGTGCTACCCGGCTGCTTTATTGTGTGCGTGCGTCGCAATGCATCTCGAGTTTACTGACTAGGTTGGTGGACAGTGGGGCCGTGGGGCGATTAGATAGCCGCAGCCCTTTCCACGGTTCTCATCCCATACTGGTGGCGTGCCTGCTACCTTGGCAACAGGTTGCAGCGGCGATGCCTGTCAAGGCGGACTACTGGTGTCTGCCAGGCAGATCAACGGTGCATGGTTCGCACTCGCGGCAATGCAACAGCACGTGGCGCCAGCTTGCAGGGCAGGAGAAGCATGTGTGTTGAACGTGGTGACAGCGGGTACATGGGCCCCGCACGTTTGGAGGATGGTGCGCACATGGTGCGGTGCCGCATATGGTGGCAAGTCGTGCAGCGGCTTCGCTGTTTGGCTTCTTGCTGTTGTTTCCTAACCTGAGCATGCCATGCAAGGTTGCAAGCGGGTATGCACCAGGGGGGCTCGCTTGGTCTGCACTGCGATATGCACAATGAGGGGTGGGCAGGGGCCGGTCTGCCTGCCTGCCGCAAGATGATGCATGGGCTGAGCTGAGAGCATACTGCCTCGAACATGGGCAGCTCGCACTGACACATGTAACGGTGGGCACTATGACATACACATTTTGTGTGGCATTTTGTGTTACATACAAACCATGCGGTGTGGCCACACGACCCTTCCTGGTCCCAAATATTGAAAGACATTTGGACACAATGGGCTACTTGCTGCGACGTCACGTTCCCAAGGCACACCGCGGATCCGCGCGCCATACAGGTTCACACGGTACAGGTTGACATGTAGTAGCTGTGGAGCCCACCCCAAGGGCCCTCGGGCAGCCATTACACGCATGGCCAGCTGAGCGGGCATAGGCATCCCGGGCTCTCCATCCACGCACACGTGCCCCTCGCCCCACACGCAGGGACACGATCGTAACGGTGCACTCGCGGCCGCTGCTGTCGGCGCTGGCGGCCGAGGTGGCGGCCAACGGGATGCAGGTGCCGCTCTTGCCACCGAAGGGGCGCCTGGACCTGGCCGCAGTGCTGGGAGCGCCTTGCTTCTTTCCATGACTAGCGCCGATGTTTTGGTGTGGTCGTAGTGACGCTTCCCCGTGGTTGTACTTGATGCGGATGGCAATGGTGATGGTTCGTTCACTGGGCGTGTAGCAATGGCGGTAGCAATAGAGCTGTAGCAGGCTGAGCTGGTCTAGTTTGCGTGAGGACGCCGGCGCCGTAGCTCGGTTTACGGTGCAGCGTGAGGCCCTCTGGCCCGCGGGTACAATTCAACCAATGAAGCGCCATGGCAAAGAGACTGGCAGCTTGCATTGGGCAACCTGGTGCGTCAAAATCTTCATGTCTTTCTTGGGGTAGAGGAGCTATTCGTGGGAGGAATAGTTGCAGGTACGGCACGGACCGTGGGCACGGACTGAGCGCAGGCAAACGCGTGCTGGAGTGGACGAGAGCAGGCCCGGAGGCAGCGGTTGGAGGGACAAGGACAGTTCAGATTCCAAGGGAAGAAGTGCTTGGGGGCCGCGGGGCGCCAGGGGTGGTGTACGTGTTGTGGACTTGTGACACGCGGCTGGCTACTCAGATGCACTAGCGTGTGGAGGGTTGCCGTCCTGGCTGTATGTGACCAAGGGAGCGTGTTTATGCATGGACAAAAGTCCGTACTGCTGCGTTACCGATATCACGTGGCGCTCCCGTACAAATGTAGCATTAGCCATCATTACCAGAGGCTTCGATTACAGCCATGTGCCGTCGTTTGTCGCTATGGGCAGGTGCGTGGAACAGCTCTTGTAGCGCGTGTGTCGATCCGTACACGTCCGGACAGCTGGCCTGGTCTCAATGATACTTTCCTAGTTTCAATCGGCCTTAAACTGGTGCGATGGACCCACTCGGTGCTGTTGAAGGCACAATGCACCTGGTGGTGTTGAATGGTCCTCAGTCCAGCTTAGTTTGCTGTAGACAGCACGAGACACAGTCTCACCCCGCCTTGGTCTGGCCTTGCTGCATCGGATGGAGGACTATTAACGCTGCGGACGCCTGTGCAGCTGAGAATATCATGCATGGCCCAGTCCCCAAACCCGCAGCCCTTGCTCAATTCGCCGCGACATTGCACATGTACCGCTCAGCCACCTGATGCACTCGACATACCAGCACACGCCAGGGGAAGCATATACAGTTACAATTACATTAGGCGCGGAATTTTCCGCTTGGATGTCTCTTCTCTTGGTAACACGCTACGGTGCCGTGTTTGGGTGTAACACACCCACCATTTGCCAGGTCAGGGGACAGACACCTCTCGCGTCCGCACCCTCCCACCGTGACATTCCTAATCCCTTCGCCAAAATTTGCCGCCATGCGCCCATGCCATGCATGAGCACTCCACCAATGCTGATGGACGTCCTTCACACATCAGGGCACCCAAGCTCCAGCTCCGACTGCTGCTGCTCCCAGCGCCCCGCCTCCGATGCCTACGTGCTAGTCGCTGCTGCTATCATGCCGCTGCTGCGATTACTTGGCGGCCACGACCTCATCCAGAGCGTAGTTGTTGGTCGTCACACCAGCGTAGTTCTGGTTCTCGAAGCGGACAACGACGGGGTACCGGATGCCGCTCTGCAAGGATGCATCGCGACCGTGGACCGGTCAGTAACAGCAAATCGCAGCAGGAAGCGCAAAATCGAACAAAGGCAGCAAGATGATTTCGATACTGTTGGTGGTGGCACGCACCTGGTCGACGGAAACGACCTTGCCGACCTGGTTGAACCAGTAGGACTCAGGGCGAAGGATCTTCACCTGCAGGTTAGTAGAGTTGCTTATCAGATACTGCACGGTAAAAAGCACCTCGAGGTGCGCTGAGGTCGTTTGCTGCTGGCAGTCCTCACCAGCGAGCCACGCTTGGGGCCGACCTCCTTCTTGGGAGCGGCCTTGGGGGCGGCGGCCTCCTCGGCGCGCACCACCAGGCGGGAGGACCGCTGGGGCTTGGCTGCATGCAGGCAAAGCGGGGCCCGGTTCACGAAGGAGGGAAGTCGCGCCATGTCTCCCGCGACTTTCATCGATCAGGTTCTAGGTCCTCACCAGCGAAAACGTTGCGAGCGGCCAGGGACTGCATGGTGGCTTGCTGGTTTAACAAAGGTGAAGGTGGTGGGTATCAGAAGCTCACGCTGCGGTCGCTGAAGCCCAGCGCGACCAACCCGACTATACCCGAGATGCACCGGATACGGCAGGCGAGATGGGCTATGTGGGCCCTATGCGGCCCGGCAATGCTCCAAAGACCTCCCCTGCATCTCGGTGTTGCTGTGAGGCAATGAGGACAGTCCTGTATATGGCTTCCGTCAAGCTCTGGAACAGCTGGGAGCACCCAGTGGCAATACGCAGCGAGGATGCCTGAGCCCAGTTCTGTGCACGTGTTTGCTGTCTTGCGACGTCCTTTGAGACGAATAATTGACGAATCTCGGAAACATGCAAATTTGGTAGCATGCAGCGGACACACCTCCGCACCGGGCACCATTCCGCACAGACTTGTTCAGTGCAGGGCTGTGAGTGCAGCTTATATGCCAGATATTGTCGATTGACTGTTTTCATAGTTGCCATTTAGTAGAAGTACCGGCGGGCCCTTGGGGCGTCGCAGGGCAGGGGAGCCCCTTAGCGGCTGGCCCAGTGGCCAGTTTGGCATGCGGAGGGCGCGGAGGGCGAAGAGGGTCTGGTGCCGCATGCCCCTTTGTCCCTGCTGTGACTCGGACGCTCATGCCTGAAAATGTGTTTTACGCGGCCCACCAGTAGCGACCAGGAAGGCGACAAAGAAGGATAGCGTACCACAAGGTGAGCCGACCTCATTTGTTACTGCTGTTACTGCTTGGGTGGCGGAAGGCCCCGACGTATGTATGGATTTACAGTTTTGGTCCCCTTCCAGGGCCCAGCCCCGTCCCACTCGGGAGA
>VFQN01003591.1_pt1 | contig 21878 bp, 26 predicted proteins | sample 3512371 | NCBI WGS metagenome assembly VFQN01 (sample SAMN10412370, study PRJNA504923) | tailings metagenome | isolation source: Replicate 2 from Balatoc abandoned mine | place: Philippines: Itogon, Benguet | collected 2017-08-28
CCCGCCCCTTAGGACAGGAAAAAGGGCGAAACCACGCGCTACGCACTATCACGACAGCGCAGGGAAACGCACGCACAGACCGCGAAGCCAACCGCCACACGTCCACGCGACCGCCAAGGCTTCCGCCTGGCCACGAAACCGCCGGCTTTGCCAGCCAGTACCCGGGGAAAGCGTCTACACTGTTCTTCCGCTGGCAACACCGCCAGCTGAAGGCGCAGCGCCACCCTCATGCAAGATGCCCATGCACCCAATTACCCGACCCCGAGCCGGGCCTGTACCCCAGCTCGCTAGCCCCCAGCCTAGAGCAGAAGCCCCTCCCCGCCGCCCCTAGCCCCCCCGCGGCTCGTCATCCCTCCCGCTCGGCTTGTGTGTTGCAGCGTTTCAGGTGATCTGTGCTACAAGCAACAAGTGCTAGCTTTGCATCCAGCCTAGAATCCAGGCCAGGGTGCCCTTCGGCCGCGAGGGGCAGATGGCTGAACGGCGGGGAACAGGCGGCGGCGGGGGCATGCTTGCGGGTACGGCGGTAAGCAGGAGCCAGCTACCAAGTGCTGCTTGCGGGTACGGAGGTGAGCAGGGGAGGACCCAGCTGGCAAGGCTGTCGACACAGAGTCCTGCGGCAGAAGTTCCTTCAGATACATAGCTTGACAGAAGTCGGGGACGCGCGCACTCCATGTGGGTGGCTACCACGCGCACATTAGTCAAACAGGAAACCCTTGTCTCCCAAACCTACCAAGAGGCCGAAGGGCCACTTGCACGCCGCCAGAGTGTTATTTACAATCATTGAGCACTGATTCTCAACTACGTGTAAGAGCACTGAACTCCAAGCAGACACCCTTTATTTCGCTTGGTCAAATTCCGAACCTATGCCGCCACGCACCCGGCGCGTGATTACGTACAATTTAACATCCGCAAATGCAAGAGATGCATTTGAAGAAGAGCTGGACTTGGAAGAGGAAGCCCAGCAGCAGCGAGCCCAGCAGTCGGGGTCCCGTCGTGGCGGAGGGAGCTCGCGGCGTGGTCGCGGCAGCTCTGCGTTTTCACTGCATGCTGACCTTCCAAACCGAATGCTACGTCATGATTTTGACGGGGAACACGAGGGAATGCATGAATATGATACGCCGAAGCAGACAGCGGATATGCTGAACCTCATGGAGCTGTTTGGCGCGACTGGACTGGACCGGGAAGTTATTGAAGGAGTCTACTTCGAGGTCAACTGCAACTTCGAGGTGGCGATGGAGCGCCTGATGGAGCTTGGGCAGGGCAGTGCAGGAGGTGGGCGCACGGACCCGTCTGGGCAACATGCTTGCCATCTGCAGCACACGAGGCTGATTTGTATGGGCACCCTGCAGGGATGTCAGCGACCCTGCGAGCCCTTGCCATCCTACCCTGCATCATTTTTGCCATGTGGCACCCTCCGCTCGTAGCAACCCTTGACTGCCTCTGCCCCGTCCCCTTTGCCTCCCCACACGCCAGCCCCTGTGCAACCTGCACCCATAGCCGGCGCTGTACCCACGGACAGCAGCGTCCTGCCTCCAAACAGCATCGCAGCTGCCGCTGGCGGCGGCCCCGCAGCTACAGCCCCCTCTGCTCCTGCTACCATAGCCGCTTCCGCTTCCGCCTCCGCCTCGGCCGCCAGCGCCACCGCCACCAACCCAGCCACCGCCTCCACCTCCGCCCCCGGGCCGTACAACGGCGACGCGCAGGACGACACGTGTCACTGGGACACGCTGCCGTCCGACGTGAAGCGCCACGTGTTCACCTTCCTCAGCAGCAGGGACGTGGCGCGTGCGGCGCGCACGTGCCGCGACTTCGCCGACCCCGCGCGTCACATGCGCACCAATACCAGGCAGCTGCAGATCCCCACGGGTACGCCAACGCGCCCAAGCAATGCCTGCAAACATACGTATGCTTGATACGGTGCATATTGCTGCATACGGTCAGTAAAGCGTACTGAGCTTGCGGCACTGTGTCTGCGCCCCAGTAGAAAGGCATACCACAGAGGTCGTGTTTTATCACGTTGCTTCTTTGCACCACCACCTCTCCCCGTGTTAATATTTTTCCTTGGATGCTCTTTTGCGGCTACCACCCCCCTCCCCCCAAGGCCTGGGCATGCACGGCATCATGGCGCTGGTGGGCGCCTTCGTCAATGCGCGGGCGGTGTCGCTGCGGCAGTGGGCGACCACACCCCTCACGGACGGGGACTTCACGGCGCTGGTGGTGGCGCTCAGCGCGGGGAGCAGGTGCGGGCGGCAGGGGTGTCGCACCACAGTACTGCAGCGTTGCGGGGCCCGGTGGCGAAGTCATGCGATGTTGCAAGAATGCAATGCAAGTGGTTTGTCAAACCTGCTACAGACGAGCGCGGGATACGCCTAGAAAGCATTCCCTGGTTTACCGCCCAGGCGTGCATGTGCGTGGTGTTGGTCACTGGGTGCATGGTGCGGTCGGGCATAGAGCCGAGGATTAGAGCCCAGGATGCAGTAGGGGTGCAGGTGGCCCCCTTGCGCAGTCGTGCACCTAGCTGACTAGCCGCACCAAGGCACTGAGATGCGTCTTCCCCATCCGGGACCGCCTGCAGGCACGAGCGGCGCGCCACCCCTGTGGAGGCGCTGAGCTTCAAGGGCTGCCGCTGGCTGACGGACGGCCACGTGCTCACCATGTGCCACACCATGCAGCACCTCAAGTGGGTGGCGTGGGGTGTGGCAGTGGGGGGCAGGGGGCAGGGGGCTGGAGTGCGCAGCTCGTGGTGAATGGCGCATGGGGTGGCGGTGTTGGGACAGTGGTGGCTGGCGCGGTCCAGCATGGCACAGCATGGCATCGGCCAGGGCCTAGGGGCTAGGGGGTGAATTGGCTATGCTGCAGCGGTCGCAGATCCCCCTAATGGCTCCGTCCGTCCTGCGCCGTAGCCAGCGGGCATGAGGCACGGCATGCGTGCCCAAATGGTGGCACGTGTTGACAAGCACGCAAGCCATGTTAGCACGAGTGTCATGGGCATGCCTGGTGTCTGCATCCATGCAGGGAGGTCGACCTCACGGACTGCGTGGGCATCACGGATGCGGGTGGGTGCGCGCGCGGGGCAGGGGCGGATGGGGTCGGGGCTTGGAGGGGCCGGCTGTACGCTTTGGGCGGGAGTTCGAAGCACGGCTTGGCGTTGACGCACCCGGGAGCTGCGCTCGGGGCCACCACACGCTGTGCGTGGCTGTCAGCTTGTACTCGTGGATCAGGATACGGCCGCCGATGGTGTAGATGCCTTATGGGTTAAAAGTGTGCGCTAGGCACGCGCCGCCAGCGTGTAGCTTGCTTGTCCTCATGGGCACGTGTCCTGCGTCCCAAGCCACTCAGCAAACTGCTCATACGTACGTCACTGAGAGTTTCCAACGCCTGGCTCACGTCTGCCCCCTACTCTCGTTGCACCCCACCAGCCCTGCTGGCGCTGTCCAAGTACCACCGCATACGGGAGGACCAGGTGGGGCGCAACGGCAGGGTGCATGGCACCTGCAGCACACCTGTGCAGCACCTGTAACGAGCACCTGTAACGAGCATGTGGCGTAAGGGTGCACGCCTGATGCGGTGCTATGGCCTTCCCGCTGGACTATGCACACTGCTGCACCTGTAGCTCTGGACGCTTCGTCCCGTTCGTGCAGGACTACACCGGATGCGGATACAGCCCCGTACTCGGTGCACCACCCGCAGAAACGCACCTCAATGCTTGCGGCATGCGCGGACAGCCAACGGATCGTCACCTCTGAACACCGCCCTCACCACCAACTTTCTTGCCCACAGGACGGCGGCGGCGACAGCTCTGACGACGAGACCATGACGTTGGATGACCTGGAGGCCGCCAAGGCAGCGGCGGCAGCGGCGGCGGCGGCGGCAGCTTCCACATCGGCGGCGGCCGCCACGCCGCCGCTGCCGCCGCGTCGCGGCAGCCGGAGCCACCGGGACACCCCGCAGCCGACGCAGGCGGCCGAGAGGGGCGCGCTGGGTGAAGGCAGCAAGGCGGGGCGAGACCGGGAGGGGGAGGACGACGATGACGAGCTTCAGTTTGAGTTTGAGGCTGCTGCGACGCCTGTGGCGCCGGCGGGGCTGGGTGCCGGGGGCGGCGGGGGAGTGCGGGGTGCGGGGCCGGGGCCTATCAGCGGCGGGGAGGAGGAGCTGCCGGGAGTGGAGGGAGCGAGCAGCGGGGACGAGGAGGAGGAGGAGGAGGAGGGTGGGCCCGCTTCCCGCTACCGCCGTGCTGGCAGGGATGCTGCCCTCGGGAGCAACAACAGCAGCAGCGACGAGGAGGAGGAGGTTGCGGACTTGGATGGCAGGAGCGTGGACTCCGTCAGTGTGGGGAGTGCAAAGCTGGCCTCAGGCCTGGCGGCCGCGTTCGCGTCAGCGGTAGCCGTCTCGGGCGGCAGGCGGCCCAGCGGCGGGGACGCAGGCAGCCTGTCGTCCTCGCTAAAAGCTGCTGCCGGCGTGCCCGCCCGTCCTGTGCGCACCGCCTCGCGCAACAGCGGCGGCGGCGGCGGCGGCGGCGGCGGGGACAGTGCTTCCTCGACGCCGCTGCACGGCACCTCGCCCGCCGTCGGGGGCCTGCTGGGCACCTCCTTTGGCGCCGCCGGCGTGACGCCATCGGGCGCTCGGAGCTGGCTGTACGGCAGCAGCCCTGTGATGGGCGCGTCGCCGTTCTTCCGTACGGGGCTTGCGCCCAGCGGCGGCGGCGGCGGCGCGTCCGGCGGCGGCGTGCTGGGCGGCGCGCACAACGCCTGGGTGGCGCGCGCCGCCAGCTCCGCCACGCGCAAGCACAGCCGCGGCCTCATGAGCATTAACGTGTCCGGTGGGTATGTGGTGCCCGCTCGCCAAGCATCACTGCAGGACCGTGCCCGCCACATGCTGCCCCTGCGTTGCCCTGCGGTACAACCGGGTGCTCGCGGTGGCCGGCGGCCGGCAAGGAACACTGCCTTACCGGCTCGGCTTCCCGTTGAGTTTTGCCCTCAGTGGCCTCCAAGTACAGTACGAACACGTACCGCCAGGATGCCCACCTGAGCACACTTGTTCTTGCATTCCCAGGAGTTTGGCCCCTGTTCTTTTACTCTGAAACTGTTGCCCCCGCCCAATGCCTGCCGCACAACCACCCATGCTTTCACCCCCAGGTTGCAGGGCCATCTCCGCCGACGGCGTGCGCGCGCTGCTGGCCGCGCCGCTGCCCAAGACCTGCCTGCTGCAGCTGGACATGTCACGCTGCCCGCGCATCACACGTGCGGCGCTGGCGCTGCCGGCCACGGTGCGTGGGGTACTCGTAACCCGCGAGGAAACTGTGTAAGGCGTCAGGGGGGGTATGCCTGGGTGGGGTAGCGGCCTGGGGGTTACCCGTGCAGTCAGCTAGGCTGAACAAGAGTCTGTATCCCTGTATATATACGGACAGGCGGCGAGCATTAATGATGCTAAATGTGAATTGCTGGCGCTGCCGGCCATGGTGCGACGGGGCGACGGGCTACGGCAAATGGGACATTGTGCGCTCACCTGCGTCGTGTGTCACCGTCCGGAGGACATCTATTGGGTGGCAAGCTAAATGGGAACCCGTGACAGTGTCAAGAGGAAGGCGGGGCACAGCTAATGCAAATTCTGCCGGCCTGCGACGCGGTCCTACTCAACAGCACACCTGCATCCACACGTGCTGCCGTACCTGCGCCCACGGCTCGGGCTATGCTGCCCCCCTCCCCTCCCCTGCTTTTACCCCCCTCCCCTCCAGAGCCACCTGTGCCTGCTGCGCGCCTCCGCCTGCCACAATCTGCACGAGGTCATCCTGCAGCTGCCGCTCACGTCGCCGCTCACCGAGCTGCACCTGGCCGACTGCAAGGCGCTGACCAAGCTGCACGGTGGGCGCGGGAGGGGCTTGGGCATGCAGCTTCGCGCACACCCTTGAGCTGCTATGGCTGGTGGTGCAGGTTATTCCCGTCCTTGCACGGCGCCACGCTTGCAGCCCTGCAACGGCGTACTTGTCCCGGTCATGCCGGTATGTTAGGTGGCAGGTGCGCATGCGCCCGGTTGCACCGTGCCATAAATGCATCAGGTAGGCAAACGGCCCCTGCCCTGTACGGCTGCATGGCTCCCGCTTTTACCATGCCATGCGACACCTCCCTGCCCTTGCAGTTGTGGCCCCCGCGCTGCAGCTGCTGCACGTGGGCAGCTGCCGCCACCTCACGCGCCTGCACGTGCGCTGCCCTCAGCTGCGCCAGCTCACCGCCAGCCTGTGCTTCAGGTACGGGAACGCATCAGGGTTTGGCGGAGGTTCGGCACTTTAGGCGTGCGGCAATCGCAACACTCTCATACAAGGACCACAGCGGCACGGCTACAATGTCCTACAACGGCACGGCTTTCGTTTAGACTGACCAGTATACAAGGAACAAAACATCCGGTGAAAGGATCCCAAAAGCGTCTTATGCCAAACGTGCAGTGCCACCCTCACGTGCACCTGCTGCATGAATGTGCTGTCAGCCCTTCTTCCGTACCGTATACCCTTTAAAGGCTCGCACCGCTGCATTGCACGCACCGCTTAGCATACAGGCTGCCGACCTGGACGTGACGATGTGGGAGGATACACCGATGCCCGCTCACAGTGCTGAACAGAGGTACACAAAGACAAACACTCCTCCCTATTTTCACTATTACCAGCCTCACTATTTCCAGCGCTGCCAGCAGGCTGCGTGACCTGGCTGTGTAGCGCTGGGAGGACGCAACACACACACATTGTTATAGCAATACTGTAGTACACGTTGTTCGCTCGTGATCCCTCACAACCGTTCCCGTTGCCGGCCAGGCTGCACGACCTGGACGTGGAGCGGTGGGAGGTGCCCCGCCTGGAGCGGCTCAACCTGTTCGGGTGCCGCCACCTGCAGTGGCCGCCCCTGGCGCAGCTGCTGCCCCGCGTGCCGCAGCTGCGCCACCTGGACATCAACGGCTGCAACGAGCTGGTGGTGGTGGACATACCGACCGGTGGGTTAGGGTGGCTTGTGCGTGGGGGCCGGGGCAGTGTGCTAGGGCCCAAGCATGTGGTTGCAACGAGCTGGTCGTGGTGGACGTGCCAACCGGTGGGTTCGCCGAAGGCGTGTGTCGTGTTGCCGGTTTACTCTCGGGACGTGCAAGGGCCGGCGGCTGTATACCTGTGGGCAGATCGGCCTGCGGGAGTGCATGTTGCGGATGGGCGGTGCCGGGGGGGGGGGCTCACGCCCTCATCAGGACCGATCGGGACAAGGCACGGAGGGGTGATGGCTGAACGGCTGACAAGGCGGGCTTGGCAGCTTTAAACCGTGCGACTACTGGCTTCAGGCCGCTTGCATTTCGTGGGGTGTCTTTTCATCCCCTGATCCCCGTGCCTTATCCTACCTCTCCTTACGCCTCCGTACCGATACACTCTCTGTGCACACCCACACCCACCCACGTCCCCCTCCGCAGCCAACGTGGTGCTGGCCCACGTGGACGCCAGCGGCTGCAAGGCGCTGCTGGCGCTGCGCTGCCCCTCCCCCGCGCTGGCCGCCCTGGCGGTGCGCTCCTGCCCCCGCCTGGAGGAGCTGCGGGCCGACAACGCCATGGGCCTCACACGCCTGGACATATCCAACTGCCCGCTGCTGCACCGCGTCAGCCTGCCGCACCTGGCGGACCAGCAGCAGCAGCACCAGCAGGTGGGGCTGCACCAGCAGCAGCAGCAGCAGGGTGGAGGGGGTGCGGAGGCAGGACCGGGGGCGGCGGGTGGTGGAAGGGGTGCGGGTGTGGTGGGGGTGGCGGGGCAGCAGGGGCTGGCGGTGCGGCTGGCGGGGTGTGATAGGCTGCCGTGGAATGTGATGGTGCGGCTGAAGCAGCTGAGGGAGGCGGCGCGGGAGGCGGCGAGGAAGGCGGCTGCAGGCGGGGCGGCCGGGACGGGGGTTGTAGGGGTGGTGGCGTGAAGGGAGGAGGGCGTTATGGGGGTGGTTGGAGACACTGGCGCGAAGCCTGGTTTCAAGTTGCGTCTGGTGTTGGCATGCAGGTCCCGGGGGCGCTCTCTTGGTGTGGCCGGAAGGGGCTGGGTCCTGGGCTGGGTCTGAGATGTGTTACCTAATGCAGTAGCCAGACGGAGAGTCGTCCTCTTGTGCTGGTGGCGCGGCGTTGTGCAACGCAACAACAGGGGGCATGCAGTTGCGCGACGGTGGGGTACTGCTATGTAGGTCGGCGGAGCGTACTTGAGGGCTGCCTCGTGCGGGGCGAGGTTGATGCCAAAACGCGGTAGTGAACCGGTACCGGCGGGTGCCGCATGCATTACGGTCCCCTGACGGCCTGCGCATGATACTCGATACGGTATTGCGGCCCAATACCGGCGCGTTTGGCACATGGTGAGCGGTCAGTGTGACGCCGTCAACTGAGAATGTGCCGATTATGGGAATGTGCAGCAGGAGTTGGAGTGGTGCCTGGGGATGGGGGGTTCGTCGGGGCCCGTGGGTTCCAGCTGCAAGGTGGCGGGCCGACGTATGGGCTCAGTGCCAGCACTGGACGTGGTGTATGAGGAGCTCCAAATGTTTAACAACGAAAGGAAACGCTAGCAACGGGCCGCGCAGCTGTTGAGTGCTGGGCGCGATGGGTTTGTCATAGTCCTTCATATGCTGAACCGTGCCACTTCGTCGTGAGATGACTAAGCTGCACATAGAGTATGATACATATCCGCCTTGAGCGCTCTGTCCCTGTTTCAGGTCCACACCGAGTACCTGTCGTGTCTCCATGCTCTGAGAACAGCTGGGGCATGCGCACAATTGTTTGCGGCCAAGCAGCACTCCCTTAATTACATACACACCGATATAAGCCTCATTGCTGCTTAAATTTAGGCGCTGTAGTTCTGCTGACTCGGTCCAGCGCTCAGCAAGCCTTTGCCCTCCATAGCCTGAAAGACCGCAACGACACTGGCTTTTGTGAACGGGACCCTCTGATGCCCATCGCGGCGTTTCGCCGCAGTAGTTTGGATAGGCGCCCGGGGCCATGTGATGCACCCTCGAATATCGTCGCGGCCGCAGGGGTCGCAGCAGCAGGCGTTGGATTCTTTGCATATGCAGTGCACAAAGCACGGTTAAGGTGAGCGATGTGGCCTCGCTGTGCTGAAAGGCCAGCTTCCCAACTGTCTGACGGAAATGCCCGAACGCCGAAACTAGCCCTTTTTGACACCTTTTCCCTCATCACACAGGTCGTCCGTAGGACTGAGCCAATGGCGCTCAATAATGGGCCCGGATGGCCGAGTTGTAGACTTTGAGGCCCTGGTGAAACACGTTGCGGACAAGGTGCGTGGGGATGTGCACTGGTTTCCGTGCGAGGAGCCTCGCACAACCTACACAAGAACCCAACACACCGCCCACACGGCCCATGACGTTCATAATCACACCCAACGTTGGCAATCATCGCGCCTGCCCTGCGGCCCTCTGTACCCCGCGGCAACCCTACGCCCAATCACAGCGCCCTCAACCGCTGCTGCAACCCGTCACCCCTGCTGTCGGATCAGGCCATGCAAGTCATGCGTCCGCCCCTTCCCAAACACGCGTTTCCTGTCACATCTGACTAGCTGATGCTCCCTTGTCCAGCACCGAAACTACTAGTGCACCCGGTAAAACCCAATGCGCTGGTCGTCCCCGTTCCTTGGCCAGGGCATCGACCATGAGGTGCGCGCCGAGCTGTGGCCGCTGCTGCTGGGGCTTTACAGCCCCTACCACACCATCCCCGAGCGCCACGCAGCCCTAGCCGAGCTGCGGGCCAGTTACCTGGAGCTGCTGCTGCAGTGCCAGGTGGGTTAGTACCAGGGGCGCCACCACACGTGCCGTTACCAACCACCATAACCAACAACACTGGCCTGTGTTGCCACCTTCACCTCCTCCCCACCTGCCTATACAACGCTTCATTGAATTATCTATAACCAGCACTTTGCACATTGCCTTGCTGCGATCGCTGCTTTTGGAAATGAGTCGCCACCACCGCTCCGCCTCCCGCGTGTCCCCACATCATGTGTCAGTACCCACTCGCTTACATACAGTACCTGCCACAACTGCCCCCACAGGCTCTGGAGGAAGCCTTCCTGCATGCCACCGCCACCGCCGCGGCTGCAGCCGCCTCCCACCGCAGCTCCCAGGACGGCGCGCTGCCGGGCCCCGGGGGCTCCCCTGGCGCCCAGCACCCGGCGCCCTCGCCCCAGGGGGCCCCCGACGCCAGCGTGGGCGACGCGGTGGGCGGCTGCATGGGCCTCGACAGCGACGGCAGCAGCCACGGCCCCGCCAGCACTTCGGCCGGGGCGGAGTCGGAGGGATCATGCAGCCCTGCGAGCGGCGTGGCCGTGGCGCCAGCGTGGCTGCTGGAGGCAGAGGGGCCAGAGGTTGGGGAGTGCGTGGAGCAGCAGCAGCAGGAGGAGGAGGAGGAGGGGGAGCAGGGCGGATGCGGGGAAGGCGGTGGGGAAGCGGGGGCCGGGGAGGACGGCGGGGGGGAGAGGGTCCAGGCCCATGGTGGGGGTCAAGCTGGTGAAGCGCAAGGCGACGAGCACGGCTGCAGAGGCGAGGTCGGAGCTGGGTCTGGGTGCCATGCGGCCGGTGGGGCTGCGGAAGGAGGAACAGCCGGCCCGCTGGGACCCTGCGGGCAGAATGCACAGGCTCATGCTGCAGACAAGCTGAGGAGCGCTGAAACAGCGGTAGGGGCAGGAGCAGCACATGCGGGTGCTGCTGCTGCCGCCGCTGTTCCCCGGCGCGAGTCCTCGTCCTCCGGCTGCTGCCACACACCCGGCAGCCTGCAGCCCTCCGCGCCCTCCCACACCTCCCAAGCCCACGCGCCGCACAGCGGCTCCCACGCCCATCCCCACGCCCACCCTCACTCCCACGTGCAACATATGGGGCATCTCAGCCGCGCCGACGTGCCCCCCATGCTGCACAGCTACTGGGAGGCCCAGCGGGTCATCGCTGTGGACGCAGTGCGCACCGACTTCGCCAAGAATACCCTTCCGGGCTCCCTGTCCGCCTCCTTGCGCAACACCCTCGCATCCATGGGCAGCTTCGCCAGTGTCAGCGCCAGCGGGAGCGGCGGCGGCGGCGGGGGTGGAGGCGGGGGCATGGCGGTCGGGGAGGCGTCCGGGTCGGTGTCGGACGCACCCTCCGGGTCGCTGGGGTTGGGGTTGGTGGATGCGGCGGTGGTGGGCGTGGGCGCATTCACTAACAGAGGTAGCGGGGGTGACAAGCATGGCGGGGAAGGCAAGTGTGGAGCTGCGGCGGGAGTCCCGCCCACGCCCGGGGTAGCAGCCGTTGGCGCAGCAGCGGCGCAGGAGGCGCTTGCACAGCCGGCCGAGCCTTCGGCCCCCTGGGAAGTGGAACTGGACACGTCCACACCAGCTGCAGCCGCCACAGCCACTGCCGGCCCAGCGGCCTTGCCCGAGGGTATCTCCCCGGAAGCTACAACGGCGGCTTCTGGGGCCCCTGCGCACACACCTATCACAGACACCATCGCTAAGACAGCCTCCGTGGGGCCTGCCCCTAGCAGCGCCAACGGCGGCAGCGGTGGCGGCGGGGTGACCAGCCGTGTGGGAGAGGCCCTGGATCGGTGGCTTTCGTCTGCCCGGGAACGCATAGCTCCATCACGCGAGCGGACAGAGGTCAGGGCCGGGGGTGACAGGGGCAGTGCCGTTGCAGCCCAGAGCGATGAGGAAACTGCCGCTGGGGCAGCTGCCACGCAGCCTGACGCTGCGCAGCTGCCACCGCCGCCGCCGGCTGAGGCTCCCTCGGAGCCCCCGTCGGAGACCGCCACACCAGTTGCCGGCCCGACGGCCGCCTCTGCACCGCCATTGCCTCCTTCTGCGGTCGCCGTACCTGATGGCACCGCCTCAGATGCCTCAGCTCCCACCGCATCCGCATCCACGGCCGACTTCACCGCTGCGCCGGCCGCCAGTGACGTTGCGCAGAACAGCGCCAGCGGTGGCGGCGGCGGTAGTGGCGCGACTGGCGGCAGTGGCCCCGGCAGCGGCGGCAGTATAACGAGCCGTGTGGGCGAGGCCCTGGACCGCTGGCTGTCATCTGCCCGCGGGGGCGGCAAAAGCGCCCCTGCAGCTGCCCCGCCTGCCCAGGCCACGGTTGCTGGACCGGCGGACGCACAGGGTGTGCCCGCCACGCATCTGCCGCCGCCTCCTCCGTCTCAGGCGCCTTCGGATGAGCCCTCTGGCACATCAACACCGGCCGCCGCCACCCAGTCCGCGCCTTTATGCACAGCTGAGGGCACCTCGCAGGACGCAACGGCTGTGACGTCCGACGCCCATCCACCCCCAACCACGGCCGACACCTCTGATGTACCGGCGTCCTTGAGCATCGCCCGGAATAGCGCTAGCGGCTTCGGTGGTGAAGATAGCGGGGTCGGTAGCAGGAGTGGCAGTGTCAGCGGCAGGGTGGCCAGCCGGCTGGGAGAGGCCCTGGACCGCTGGCTGTCGTCCGCTCGCGGCAGCAACAGCAACAGAGGTGTGCCCGGGGTCGCCCCCACCAGTGACGCTGCAGCCGCGGAACCGACTGCTACACAGCACCCGCCCGCGCACCTGCCGCCGGCCCCTCCGTCTGCACCCCTGTCGGACGCCTCCGCGGGCTCATCAACGCCCGCTGCCACTGAGTGCGTGTCTCCATTCTCAGCCGCCCCTGAGGGCGCCTTCCATGATTCAGCAGCCACCGCCTCCGACCGCAACCCACCCGCGCCCCCGACCGACGCCCCAGACGTCCCGCTTCCCAGCGACCTTGCCCTCGCTCGGAGCAGCGCTAGCGGGTCAATCCGTGTGAGCGGAACCCTCGACCGGTGGCTGCTGTCCGCGCGTGAGCGCATGGAGAGCAGTTCCCTGTTCCAGGCGGCACGTGTCGTACGGCAGCGGGGGGAGCTCCGAGACCAGGCCGGGCCGCCAGCGGCGGCGTCTTCGCGGGGAGGGAGCTTCACGATCCTGGGCCGCACGTTTGGGACGGATGAGGGGCAGGGGCGGGCGTCAGGGGAGCGGCAGCGATTCGAGGGCAAGGGCGTAGAGGAGCAGCAGCAGGGGCAGCGGCAGGGGCAGGGGCTGGAGCTGAGGGACGTTCGGGCTTCCGCTGCAGTGGCGGGTGGCAGCGAGGAGGGGGCCGCGGTGGCTGGTGCGGAAGGCGCTAGGATGGGTGGCGGTGCGGAGGCGGGGACGGGGGCTGGGGGGAGCACGGTCGGGCCAGCGGCGCTTGCGGAGGCGGAGGTGACACCTGCCGCTGGCGCAGCGGCGGGTGCAGGTGGAACTGGGCAGGAGGGCGCAGCCACGGAGCACGGTGCCAGGGCCAGCGCTGCGTCTGCGGAGCCGGGTGCGCCGTGCGCCATTGGGGCAGCGGTGGGGGTGCACGCCGACGCCGCATGCCCGCAGGCGCCCCAAAATGCACCCCAGCCGCAGCCCCAGTATCAGGGGCACGGACACCAGCCGCAGACTGTGCTGCCCCCGCGCCCCGCCCTTGCGCCCATCCGCACCAGCGCCGGAGGCGCCCCCACAGCCGCCGCCGCCGCCGCCACGCCGTCGCCCCTCTCCCGGGTTTCCGCCCCCTCCTGCTTCAGCCCCACGGCGGCAACCCCGTCCGCCACCCCTTCGCAGCCCACCTCGGCCCAGCCCCGGCCGCGGCCCACCCCGTCTCCTTCCATCTTTGCTGCTGGTCCTGCTACTGCAGCTGCGGCTGTTGGCACACCGTGTGCCGGCCCTGCTGCTCCTGCGGCGGCGGGGGTGGCCCTGGGCCAGCCGTGGCTTAGCAGCGTGGCTCGCTACCACCTGGAGGGCGCGGCGCACTTCAGCGCGGGGCAGCAGCGGCAGGTGGAGCGGCTGGTCACGCTGCTGTCCGCCTACGCGGTGCACGACGAGGAGCTGGGCTACTGCCAGGGGTGAGGCAACTCCGGGGAACTACTGACGCGGCAGGGGGCAAGAGTGGACGCAGTGCTGGGCGTAGTGCAGGCCGAGGCCTAGTAGTATGCTAGGGAGGGAGAGCGATATCGTACGGGCGTTCTTTGCCTTTGCTTGAATGCTCATGGAGACACATTCTCAACGCCGCCTTCGCTTCCTGCCCCACCCCTGCTGCCTCCTCGCCCCTCCCCCACCTGCAGCATGTCCGACCTGGCGCTGCCCTTCCTGCTGCTGACGGAGGACGACGTGGTGGCCTTCTGGTGCTTCGCAGCCTTCATGCGCAAGGTGTGGCAACACGGCACGGGCAGGGTAGCACAGCCGCCGCGCGCGCTCATTCCACCATGCCAGCCCGCAATCCACAACCCCGGGCCACCACGTACCGCCATCCTATGTTCCCTCTCTCCCCTCCACCCCTGGTTTGCCTTCCATTCCCCCTTCTTTCCGCCCCCTGACCTCCAGGTTCGCGTGAACCTGCTCCACTCCCAAGACGGCGTGCTGTCGCGCCTGGCGGCCCTAGGCGCGCTGCTGGGTCGCCTGGACCCCCCGCTGGCGCTGCACCTGCAGCTGCTGCGCGCCGCGCACTGCCACTTCGCGTACCGGCTGCTGGTGGTGGTGCTGCGGCGGGAGCTGCCGCTGGAGGGCGCGCTGCGGCTGTGGGAGCAGCTGTGGGCTGACGACCTGGTGGAGGCGATGGAGGAGGAGGAGGCGAGGGAGAGGCGGGAGAGGGAGGGGCGGGAGGAGCGGGAGAGGGTAGAGAGGGTGGAGAGGGAGCAGGGGGTGGAGATGGGGGAGGTGGCGACGGGAGAGCCGGTGTGTGGGGATGGGAGGGATGAGGCAGTGTCTGATGTTGCGGGGAGGAACGGAGCACAGCAGGAGAGCAAGCCGGAAGAGCCGGTGCAGCAGCAGCAGCAGCAGCAAGTGGAGAGCGATGAGCCCCCTGTGACACCCCTGAGGCCTGCGGCGTCCTCAGCGCCTACCCCGGACGACAGTGCGTACCCCCATGATGACAGCGCCGCCCACACGCCCCTTAGTCCGCTCGGGCTGCCCTCACCCATACTCTCCTGCTCCCCGCAGCTCCCGCAGTCCGCTGCACCTCGACCCAATGCCCTAGCTGACCCCCACCTCCAGCACCCACACCCGCACCAGGACCCTGGTGCTTCCCACCCGGACCCCTGCACGCCAGCACCCTGCAGCTCCGAGGCTGGGCCTTCACTCCACCCAGGGCCCCAGTCTGGGGGGGCGGACTCCGTGACACCCAACTCCCGCGGCCCCGGCAGCGCCACCGGCAGTGGACCCACCAGCGCATCCGGCAGCTTCTCATGCTCCACACATCCACCACACCAAACCGGACAACACCCGTCCGGCCAGGCGCCGTCGCCGCCAGGGCCCCCGCTCCCGGGGCCGCCGCCGGGTCGGGAGCTGCTGCCGTACGTGGTGGCGGCTGTGGTGCTGGGTCAGCGGAAGCGCATCCTGGACACGTGCCATGAGCACGACGACGTGCTGCGGCTGTTCCAGTCGCTGCCCAAAGTAGATGTGGCGGACGTGATAAGGCGGGCCAAGGAGTACCGGGAGGTGGTGGCGCCGAGGGAGGGGCAGCAGCAGCAGCAGCAGCAGCAGGGGGCGGGCGTTGGGGCGGCAGCGGCGGTGGGCGCGGCGTCGTCTGCGGGGTGGAGGTTTGGGGGAAACAGTGAGCAGCCGTGGCTGGGGGCGTCGGGGACGGGATCGGGGGCGGGCGAGGAGGGTGCGGCGACGGAGGCTGGGGCGGCGGTGGCTAAGCTGTGAGGTTTTCTGTGTGTGTTGGGGTGTGGTGATAGTAGATGTGGTGGTAGGGGTTACGCGTAGAACGCGAGAAACCGTGGAAGGCGTCAGGGAATCGCGGTGGTAGGGGTTGTGGTTATGGATGCTAGTGGTGGTGGTAATGGTGCTGGGTTGTGGCAGGCGTCGGTTGCAGGGGGCTGCGTGGAGAGAGCTGGGCTGCAAGACACGTACGGCAGTGTAGGCTTAGGTGTAGGTGTAGCAGCAGCGATGGCGGAGACATGCGCCTCAGGGCCAAGTAGTGCAGATGTAGTTGGACTAGGCGATAGGTGTAGAGAACCGGCTCCTTCCTGTGTGCTGGCGTGCATGCGTATTGGGCTGTGGCTTGGGTTTCCGTGTGCGCCGTCGTGATGCTTGCACGGTTCATCAACATGCTGCCAAGGTTTTTTTTTCGTGTCAACCCAGTTAGGGGAATGCTGTTCCCAGGCCCAAGCTGGCGAAGACAGGGTATTGGTATGCAGGCGCTGAGGGCATGGCAGCCGTGGCAACCCGCCGTCCCCTGTCGGGGTGCCACCCGTTTGGGCAGGCAGCCCATGTGGATAGGTACCGGCAACTTGCCGCCGCGTACGTAGGCTGTGGCTCATACCTGTTTCTCTTCCGCTTCCCGTAGGCGCAGCGTAGGGGTGATGGTCCCCGCATCACTGTTATCACTAAATTCTTTACATACAGTGTGCATGAGTACTCTAGCTGGCCGTTTGCTGCCGTGCGGCTTGCTGTGGCGTCGTGGGGCCCTGGCGCACTGGGCTGCTGCCCGAGCTTGAGGAAGGAACATGCGCTGTCTCCTTCCGCTGGCTGTTTGCTGAGGTACGGTAGTGTGGGTTAGTGGCGCCCTGGCGTACGGGGCTGCTGCCCGAGGGCAGGGCAGCTGGAAGAGCTCCGGCGTTTCTGTAGCTGCAGCCGCACTGGCTGCTGTGGGACTGTGCGACACGGTCTGGCGAGCGGACCGAGCACCCTTCCGTGGGTGGCGTTTGCACCAGGGCACCAGCCCTGGTTTGCACTGAACGGTGGGGCAGAGTGAGCAGGGTTTGCCCCGGGTATGCGGTGTGCGTGCACGTGAGCTGTCTAGGGGCTACTATTGGTGCGGTGTGCTGCAGTGGCTGAGCTGCTGGGGGGCACGGTCCCAGGCCCATCGTGATCACGGTTCTTAGGGCATGCAGGGTTGCAGGCTTGGCAGTCGAGGGGACAACGGAAGCGGCCACCGCAACGCCTGGTCTTTTAGGGGCGGCGGATCCTTGTGTACGCCGCTGAGGTGGAAGAGTGAATGCACGGGTTGGTGGCTTGTACCGGTATTGCGCATGCCTAGCCAGGGGAGCTCCCCTGTGCATAGCTGCGAACATTCTTCTTCTGCAGTGGTGTTGCATCTCATTCGAATGTAGCATGATCATATGCTTGCCTGGTGTTCGTCAGTATACAGTAGGGTATACAGCTGGTATACAGTAAACCACATACTTCGTTGGGTGTCATGCATCGTTTCCTAGCTGTCTAGGGCGGGGTCCCCATACCAAGTGTGCTTGGGTGGTTCATTATGGTCCCGCCTGCCATGCTCACATGGCATCCGTTCCAGCTGCGTGCTGACTGCGACTCTGTGCTTTAGCCGGTGGGGCAACATGCGTTGTGACGTTTCGGGGATCGCCAGGTTGCCACCGACCCGCCCATCAGGGCTGCATGTAATGCCTCCCTCCATGCTCGCCTTCTCAGATCGTCACTACGGTAAGCTACCTTTCATCTCTGATACGGGCCATGTCGCACAGCAAAATCTGTACTACGGGTCGGTAGTCCTGCCCCCCTTGCGCGCACGCTGTTTCGCTGCACGTGCCGCGGCAGTGGCCATGCACAGCTGGACCCTGTGCTGATCACCTCCCGTCCTGCCACATAGAGAAAGCGGGCCCGACGGCTCGCACGGCCGATCACCACGCAGGACGTGTTACAGCATTGATTGCGACACTTTCAACTGCCGCCACAGATCTCCCCCGGAGGATCAAAACGTCATGTCGAACAGGGATCTGTGTGCGTAATTCGGTCCATGCGCAGCAAAGCACGCGCCGTACGAGCAAAGCTTCTCTTCAAAGAGCTCCCAACGAGCTGACAGCGACAAACGCGCAGACAACAAAGCTACGCGGCTGCCGGCCAACACTTGGTATGTTCGTGCGACGAGCTAATCTCGACTTCTGGTGGTGGGTCCAAAACGCCATGCGCCCTCATCAGGCCACCGACCCCGGACCACGCGTGGGGCCAGCACACGTGGCACCCCGGGGCGGCTTCTCTCCACGGACGACCAACGGCAACGGCGGCGCCGCCATCACGAGTACGACAACGCCGCTGCAACCGCCGCAACCGCCGCCGCAGCTACCTCCAGCCCCGAGGGGCGCTTAGTAGATGCGGATGGGCTTGCCCATGGAGGACTTGATGTACAGGCAGCGCACGTTCTGCCAGTTCTTCTTCAGCAGGGACACCAGGAAGTTGATGGCGTACATGATGTTGGTGCGGATCTCACCCTCCGTCATGCCGACGTTGGCAACCGCCACACCCATGCACAGCACCTTCTTCAGCTGGAACTTGATGCTGCACTTGGTCTCGTTCACCTGAAGTTCAGGGCGGGCGCGGGGGTGGGGTGCAAGGCGGTCATCAAGGGGCACGAGCGGGAGAATGGTGGGAGGTGGAAGCCGCGCTGCGAGCGGGGCCAGGCCCCGAACGGGCTTGCGCTGAGCAAGCACCCGCGTCCCACTACGCAGTGTCTGCGCGTCGTGTGAGCATGTGTGTGCCAGGTGTGCCACGGAACTGGCCCGCCGTGCCTCGGCTGCACCACGAGGGCGAGGAGCCCCTGCTGCTGCGATGCTGCGGGCCATGGGCGCACGTCCCAGCTGGCACTGCCCTCCACCGCCAGACGGGCTCGACGCCCATGAGCTGAGCCCCCAGGCCCTCTCGCGAACCCCAGGGTCCGCCGCCCAAAGCTCAGCTGCAGGTAGCCGTCCTGAGACCCCAGGCATGCAGCGCCCCACAAGCGGGGCCCCGCAATGCCGATTCTCTCATCCGCTGCGCGCAGTGCCCGCACGCAAGGCACCCCTCTCCCCCTCCCCCGCCACTGGGGCGTCCTGCCGTACGCTTGCATGGCAAGAAGCGCAGCGGCAATGGCGCAGGGCCCGTAGCGACAGCAGCAGCTGACTGCCATGGCCTGCGCCAATGACCGCTTGCGCTGCTGCTCCTGGCATGAGGCCATGTACCCCACGGGGCTGAAATTGTGCGCCTTGCCCCACACCCGAACCCCTCCACCTTGCGTGACGCGGCCTGCGCCTGGCCGACCGACCCCCTGCCAAAAAACCCTGCCTCCAAGCCGCCGTCCGGTGGCCGCACCCGCCCCGCCTGCAGGGCCGCACGTCCTGTGCGGGCCCAACAACGACCGTGGGAGCAGCAGCCCGCGCCATAGCCCAGCCCGCCAGATGCCGCCCCCCGCGACTGCGCCCTGCTGCTGCATCGCCTCCCAAGCTGCCGCGCCTTGCCACCCTGAAGCTGACCCGCCCGTCAAGAGGCCTCCACAAGGCCCCGGGATGCAGTGCTAGCGGAAGGCCAAGCACTGCGGCGGGAAAGCCTGCCAACAAGGTGGCTCAGCCCGCCCCGAGAACGAGCAGCAGGGCTGCTCCACAGCTCCTGCGGCTGCGGCTGCAGCTGCTTGCTCGTAGCCGCCTTTGCCTCTGTCCGCCAGAGGCGCAGGGACGCTGAGCAGGGGTCTGCCGCTGCGTTCCACAGCGACTGCGCCGCCTGGAGACGCAACCCCGACCCCGGCGCAGCAAAGGGACAAACCCCTACCTGTGATACATGTTTAGTCTCTCCCCCAGCAGTTAAATGCCCCCCTCCCCAACCCACGAGCACTTCTTGTTCCCACCGACCCTTCGCGCATTGCACACGCGACGCTACTCACCATCTCCTCCAGGTTCTTGTTGATGGGGGCAGGGAACTTGCCGGCCTTGTTGAGGCCGGGGCCAAGCAGACGGGGAATCTGCTTGATGACCGAGTCCGAAGCCAGGAAAGCGTGGTAGCTCTGGGCTGCGTGGTCGAAAGACAAACGCGCAGTTAGAGGCGGCTCGTCATCGGCGGCAGCCGTCAGCGCGCCTATACAAAAATAGCGCAATTGTATTACTTACCCAGCTTCTTGACCAGCTTCTTGTTCTTGTTCAGCTTCTTCAGGTCCTCAACACCCTTGGCGTCGACGCCCAGAGCACCAGCCTGCTCGCAGTGCTTCACGTCACCGAGGACGCACAGCTTGAAGCGAGGGCGGGGCACGAACGGCAGCCTCACGGAGCCGCTGAAACGCTTGTCCTTCTGGGGGTCATAGTTCTTCAGACCAATCTGAAGCTCGACCGTCTCCAGGAACTTGCGGGGCTTGGCCTTAGACCCCTCCACCAGAGCTGAAATAACGCAGCCATTTCGGTACAAAAGTTAGCTACTTGCAGATGGGCTAACCTAAGCGACGACAGGCAGCAGCATCCTCACTGCTCACCCGAGACGCTCTCGCGGAGAACGTCGCCCGAGATCTTGCTCATCCTTAACTGCTTTGCTACAGCATAAAAGCAGGAGAAAGAGGGAAGCAGGGCAAAACCGGCCCTGTTTTGTTGCCGCGCCGCCTCGACCAATGTACGGCTTTGTCGACTTCCAAGGCCGCAAGGGTCAACCAAGCAGTCCACACCTTAAGATACTTAACAGTTATCTTCAATCCTATTCAGGCCATGCAGAGCGGGGCTTGCTACGTCCGTCCGAACCCTCCGCTGGGCGACTGGCAGCAGGCGTGCTTCCACCCAGTCACGCACCTTTCAGAGGGCTGACCGCCTCGCAGCAGCACAATGCTGCACAGTCAGCCAGGAACCTGCGCGACTCATAGATGCCGTTGGCTCAGGGGGCGCAGTGTACGCAGGTGTACGCTACCTCCTGGCGTTGTAGTACGGTAACCCAGGGTAGCCCACGCGCCCAGGTAGGTGCGGGTAGCCATGGGAGAGGGTAGCCCTTGGGGTGGCCCAGCCACCATTGCGCGATCGTGGCCCCGTCCGTGGTGCCCTCCTGCTTTGGAGCCGCAGCTGCCCTCAGAAGCAGCAGGCCCTAGCAGGCCCAAGCGAGCGGACGTTCGCGCAGTCCCAGGCTGTGCCGAAGCACTGCCGGATGTTGAAGCACAGGGGAGCTCCCGTGCTCCCCTGGCAGCCGGCACCTACCCCACCGGCACCTACCCACCGACGCCTACCCAACCGTTGCAAACGCTTGGCGGTGACGGTGAAGGGTTGCTCCTGTTCCTGCTGCTGCTCCTGCTGCTGCTTTACTGCGTTTGACGGCGTCCTGACAGGTGGGGCACGGTTGCAGCAAGGCGTGGAATGTAGCTTTGCGGAGGACATGTCCAGACCGAGTTCCGCTCAACAACGACACGGCTTTGCCGCTTTAGGCTCGTCGAACATTGTGGAGGCAAGGTACTTTACCTGAAGCGAGAGCGACGAAGCAACAAGCGTTGCACGGCTGCTGCACCACGTTAACCCGCTCGCCGTAATGGTGGCGTACCCCTTCCCCGCAGTGCCCACCTGCGACATGGGATCCAACATGCATGTACGGCGGGAAGCCGCCAGCACCTGCCGTAGCATAGGCGGCGGGCAAAGGATTCGACCGTGTCGAACATCAGTGCTACTATCCGTAACAGTACCGTAGCCCTCGAGGACGGGCACACAAACACTCTGGGAAAAAGAGTTGTCATTTTTGGGTCATTCCCTGTATGCCCAGTCATACGTGCTGATTCTGGGTATATCCTGGTCATGAGACACATGACCAGCCAAAGCCTGGTCATGTTGTGCATGACAGGGTCATGCGCTGCACGACTGGTCATGCCCTGGTCATGCCGCCAATGACGGGGCAATGACGGGGCATGTCTTGACCATATCTCCCATGACGGGGCATGCCGTGGTCATACGCACCGTATGACCGGCAAGGACTTCACCGTTTGAATGCAAGGTGCTTGTAGTACTTAAACCATGGCCGTGGAGGTATTCGACGGATATCACCCCGAGTGGGCCCGAGGGGTGAGGGAGTGACTTGGACTTCCCGAGCGGAGCCCCGAGGGCACGGAGCCCCGAGGGGCGGAGCGACATGTGATCGCCGCCGAAGGTGCTACAGCTCAACGCGTTGCTGTTGCCTCTGC
>VFQN01003592.1_pt1 | contig 21870 bp, 36 predicted proteins | sample 3512371 | NCBI WGS metagenome assembly VFQN01 (sample SAMN10412370, study PRJNA504923) | tailings metagenome | isolation source: Replicate 2 from Balatoc abandoned mine | place: Philippines: Itogon, Benguet | collected 2017-08-28
ATGGGCTGATGTGTTGGGGGATGTGGGGTAGGGGTTGGGGGTGGGGGTGGGGGGGGGGGGGGGGGGGGGCTCTGTTGTGTACGTAGTGCCTGTCTGTCAGACACTGTCTACGCCGGCATGTAACCCACTATTGTCAAGGGGCTCCGCCGCAAACCAGTTGATGGGCGACAGGGGCGTTCCTGCTGGCAGAGACCAGGCCCACGAGGGTGCGGCTGCTGCACCCTGCAGCTTCACGATTATAATGGACGTGCGGGACCCTGCCATGTTGGTGTACCACACTGGCACCGTCGTGCGATGTAGTAAGGGTGGCAGTGCATGTCCGCATGCGAATCGCGAGAGCTGTCCTCTTGCGCCCCTTCGGCGTGTGCCATTCCCGTAACCCTGCCTGGAGCGGTGATCCGTACTGAGCGTTCCTGGATTTTTGCCTTGGACCTTCGCGCCATTGTTGATGGCCCATGATGACCCTTTATGTTATAACCGATATGGATGTGCCATTCCATGCGTGAGGTCTAAACTGGTCGTACGGTTGGCTTGAGGCCCGCTGGCGCTGCGTGATGGCTACACGGCCTGCTTGTGTTTCAGTGCGGGAAGGATGGATCCGTGCTGCCGTGTGTGCCTCTATGTGCTGCAGGTGTCCCCAGGTGTACCCTGCTGTGCCCCTCACGTGCTGCTGGTCCCTGGCCCTACGGCCCCGACCTCTGCCTCCTCTGGTCCGGTCTGTCGGTAGCACTGCTCCACGCACGCGCACACGGGACTGCCAGGTGCCCATGTCCCTTCATCCGACCCCCTTCGGCGGGCGGTTGGCTATGCGATCTGTGGCGTAGTCGCTGTCTATGCACTGCCGTACACAGGGAGCTGCCTGCGGTTGTCCCGTCAGGCCCTGTCCAGCCATGACCGGCATGGCCGGAGTCCAAATGGACCAGTGGGCGGAGGCAGCAGCTTTAGGTTCCCCTTAGTCCTGCTGAAGGCCCAGCGCTATGTGCGTATTGGTCAGTCTAAATCCAAGCCATCATGCAGGTCGCCGAACGGAACTTGGACTTGGCGTAGTGGTTGACATGTCCGGCTTCGGCTCCAGCAGAGACCGTGCGACTGCGCCCCATAGCTCACCTGATAGTAGCGCTATGTGCGTAACTTGGGACCGGATTGTTCCTGGTAACAGGTGGTTCCTGAATGTCCTGAGGTTTCCGCCGCAACCGCCCACAACAGGCCCAGGCACGGCAAGACACGGCCTTGGGCAGAAGGCCTTGCATGGCGTGGGCGAGGCAGCCGACGCCATGGCCCACGGGACAGGAGCCGGCAACAACCCGTCGTGGCGGTTATTTCCACTTGACCACTGCCATGTATTAGAAGCATTTAATGCCCTTTGTAAAAGTCGGCTTAGCATCATCGCTATCAGCTGTCCCGAGCCTGCCTTCGCAGACTGTATCAAGCACCCTCCCTTCTTCCTTGCACTAATTTAGTCATTATTTAAGAAGTAGAACTCTGTGGCGATGGGGGGCCAAGCGCTGGCAGCGTACCGACAACTTTTCCGAACCATCAGTCGCAGTAAGTCGCTATTCCGCACGACACTGGGTGCTGTGCGCGGCCTGCTACGACGTGATGTTTATGATTGTCGTAATGCACCTGTAGCTTTCTCCGGGGACCCACCGGCTATTGGCGCTGCGCGCCGGGAGCTTCAGCAGGTGTTCAGGGTACGTCCGGTGGCAGAGTAGTGGGTAGTGCAGAAAGGGCTGACGTCAAAGCAGCTGGGACTTGTGTATTATAATTGATGCAGGGAAGGGAGTTCGCCCTTGCCCTTGGTGCAGGATATGGGGCAGGTGTGTGCAGGCTGGTGTGCATCTGCCACACCGCCGTGGCTGTCGCTGCTTCGCAACCTTGCCCACCGGTCTTGCGACGCTGTCTGTCCCCTCCGTCAAACCTGCAATCGTGCACGCCAGCCGCTGTCATCTTTCACCTTGACTACTAGCAGGGGCACGGCGACAGCGCTGAGCTTTGGCCGACATGTGCACGAGGCTGCGCCCACCCCTCCCGTGGCACGGCCCCTGCGATTGCACCCCGGCATCAGGCGCTTGCTGTAAAAGCGGACCATACACTGTGCAAATTTTAACAGCCAAGCGCAGTGTGTTGCATACATGCCGTACAAGCACATCTGTAGTGCCATGTGTGCCCAGTGCGTGTGCCCCCGCCCGCCCGCCTGCCTGCCAGGCCAACCGCAACCTGTCTGACCCGGCGGAGATCGAGGCGCGGATCGCAGAGGCCCAGGACGCGAACGAGTTCCTCCGTGAGAACGTCATTCAAGCGACTAAGAAGGACTGCGGAGCATATGGTAGGTGCTCTCCGGGCCGCTGCTCGCCGTGCGGGCACTGGTCTGCTGCACAGGCTAGGCCTCATATCCGTACCGGTACTTGTCCCATCCGTGACCTGCCTTATTTAACTGCGCGCACCAGTCATCCCAGCACTGCATAACCCTGGATAAGCATCGTGGTCCCGTGCACACAGCGGGCTGCACTCTTATTGAAGTCGTCCCATGACAACAGTCCCTTTCCTGTACACTGTCCAACCCTCACTGCAGAGTTGTCACCCGAGAAAGCGCGGCAGTTGAGGGAGATGCAGGAGCAGCAGGCGGTATCAGGGAGTGCGCAGCAGCCTGGGAGTAATCAATAGCTGGCCTGCTGGGACGCCGAAGCGGAGGACCAGCCGCAACCATGGTTGACAGCGCCGCGTGCCGGGCGTACTGAACGGGCTGTTGGCGCACACTGGAGTGGTTATCATGCGCCTTGGATTGGCAGGAGGGGTTGGTAGCCTTGGCACCGTCCTCTGGGCAGCCCGGCTCATGGGTGCGCATGAATTAGTAGTGGGGGGCTACCGACGGCAAGGGCCCCTGGACACTGCAGGTGTGCTGCTGCCTCCACTGACGACTGCGTGCGTCAGGGTGTACGCTGTACCTGACAGGCAGGCTGGGCCTGGGGCTAGGCCCGTGCATGCTTGCTTACTGGTGCACCCAGTGCACTCATGGCTGGAACAGGAAACTGGCTAGACAATGGATGGGTTGACCGGGCACGGCGGCTACGAGGCATCGTGCTGTTTTGGTGGAGCTCCCCTGGTGTGAGCGCTGTCTGCAAGGCCGTTACAGGAAGGCGTACGACCAGGGGACCGAGTGTCCTTGGTGTTTCCGTGCGGGTATATGTACCAGTCTAAGACCTGAGCCGTGACGTTGTAGGACGGAACCTGGTCTTGGAGGAGGGATTGACATGTCCGTCTTCGGCTCCAGCGTCAGTGCAAAACAGAGCCCGTGCGACTGCGCCCAACTTGCTCACCTGAAATATGCTTACCGTACCTTCTGTACGCTGGGATTATTTTGACAAGTGATAGCAGGTGATAGGCTTTGCATAGGCGCGAATGCTGCCGTGTAGAGCTACAGCCTTTGCTGTGTACTACCAGGTACTACCGGCGTACCGGAACATGAGGCGATGAGGGCCCATATTTGTGGCCGTCCGGGCTGTGGGCCTGTGTGCCCCAGCCAGGTTCCGCATGCAGGCCTTAGGCAAACACTTGTAACTGGAGTGGCAACCAAAGCGGTATAGTTTCAATCGCCCGAGCAGGACACAATCCATAGCGGTGCGTCCTCCTGACAAGCGAGTTGGGCAGAGAAAGTGAGGCATTAGCTGGTCGTCCCAGGTCCCATCCCAGATCCGTTAATCAGCAGCGCCGTATATCACACGCCAGCGGCCACCGATAGGGGCAAACTCCAAAGTCCAAACAAGCAAGTCCCAAGTGGCAGTGTTGGCCGAGTGCCAGCCAGCCAGTACCCATGAAGACGCCCTTGCTTCTGCCGCACTGCCACAAGTTGCAACGGGAGTTGCCGCTCACTGTGCCGCATCTTTGCCGCAGCCCAGGTGCACAGTAACTCTGCCCAGCAGCTACCACCCTGATGCGTTGTTGGCTCCGAACTATAAGCAAATTAGCGTCATAGGTCTGGTAAATGTGCCAGGTGCGTCATACGTTGATTATGGTAAAACGGGTGCCGAAGTCACCAGAGTTTGTGTCAGAAGCGTCCGATACATCCTGGTGGGGACATTGCCAATCAGGCCACAACGCCAAATGTATCGGTATGCTTGACCCAGCCCCTGGGACTGCTACATGCGGCGCTGCGCTCAGGGCCTGGCGCGCCTGGTTGGGCCAGCCTCCACCACCACCGCCCTTCGCTACCTGCGGCGACGGAAGGCTTCTCGCAAGCCAGCTTGCCGTACGCCGCCATGAGCAACATGTCCGCTAAGCGATATGCACGCCTGACGCACGATCCACAGCTTGTTGCTGCAGAACACCCGTGAGCTCCCAGAAACGTTGCTAAACTGCACGCACGGCAGCCACACAGTCCTCGGTCCGACGCATGTCCGTCTGCCCGCCAACCCGTATCTGTATGTCCGTCCGCGCGCCCGCTCTGGTCCTTCACACAATCCGCCACTTCATCTCGAAGGCGTTGGTGATGCGCCCCAGCGCGTAGGCTGCGCTGAGCGGGTACTCGCTGACGTTGAGCTCCTCGTCCACCCAGCTGGCGTCAATCTTGCCGTGCGCGAAGCCGCCCACCTGCGGGGATGAAATCGATTCTGGTGAGGGTGGGGTCTGCGTTGTTGAACAACGGCGCGACGGCAGCTTGCGGCAGCAACGGATGTCTAGAACCCAGGCCTTGCAAGAGCGCCATAGTCAAGTAACTTCCCATTGCAGCACCCCCGGCGGACTCTTCCGTCCGGGCCCTTCGCAGACCATAACGCTCAGCGCTGGATAACAAGAAGCGTGTTGCAGTCTTATCGCCCAAGGGCTCACCACTCACATCATGCATCATCCCCCGCCATCCGGCTCCTAACAGCAACCCCCAGCAGCATGCGTTTCCCCGCCTGTGCCTCCAGGCCGTGTGCCTCCTGCCCACCTACCCGGACCCTCTCAACGACCATGTCTTGCTGCCTTTGGGGTCGGATGCGCGACTGCAGCATTGGCAGTGCACACTACCGGTACCGCCGCTCGCTCTCATCCTGTCCTCGCAAACACCCTCCCCTCCTCCGCATCAGCGCCAGCGCCTCATTGGCACCATACGGTTCCATCCCCACCTGCTCCAGTCTCGCAACCCCCCGCTTGTCCGCAGCCACCCACCACGAACACCACCGGCTTGCTGTCGTCCAGCTCCGCCACCCACTCGTGCAGCGCCACGCGCTTGGCGGCGGAGAAGGAGAAGCCCACGCGCCGGCACGACAGCGGGAGGTACTTGGTCACCGGGCCCTTGATCACCTGGCGTGGCCGGGCAAAGCACGGCGGGCCAAGGAACATGGGCGGGTGAGACGCACGGTGGGAGCGAGGCTTGAGGCGCAAAACGCAGCGGGCAAGAGTTTTTCTCGAGCACCTCACAGCGGCGGCGTTCAAGTGTGCGGTAGTGCCAAAGCAGGTAGTTGGAAAGCTCGGAGCAGCAACGACCCGTGGGGCAAATGCCCACATGCTCTTCTCGCCCCGCCGCACCTTCATGAGCTTGTCTGGCCCGTTGGTGGCTCGGATGCTGAGCTTCTGCAGCAGCTGCACCATGAGGCCGGAGAAGCGCTTGATGGTGCGCGGGATGCGCGTCTTGGGGTTGATGGAGAACAGCACGTTCTTGTGCGTGCGCACGTACACCGCCTGGGGGCGCAGGCAGGGCAAGGCGTGGAGCCCGCACATGTATCAGCGGGCGTTGGAGCTGGGTGGCAGCAGTGTAGCGGTGCGTGTGCTCCAATAGTACTGAGAGGGCATAAGCGTAACGGTGGGCCGTGTGCAATCAATAGGATGCAGGTAAGGCGCTGAGTGGCTTGCCCGTGTGAGGCAGCACGGCACTGGAAGGAGGAGGTACGGCAGCCCGCTGGTGTGGTCTGAACTGCTGCAAGAACATTCCGGCTCTCGTCTGGCCTGGGGCGCGTTGCTGGTGCCTAGGTACGTATGTGCGGTATCATGCCACGGGGCACTGCGCTGGCCAGTCGAAGGCTCATGGCCATTGACGACGGCCTTGCATATCTCATTGCAGCGCCGAGGCAGCATACGGCGTATTCAGGAAAGCAAGCAGCCAAGCAGACTTGACCCTTCCCTATGGACGCCAAACGCCTGGCCATTGCCAGCTCACCTTGATCTTCCCGGCCTTGTTCAAAGGGCTGTCCAGGATCACAAGGAGTGCCTGCGGATGAGACACGACGACGCGTACGTCCTCTGTGGTGTGCTTAACAGGCACGAGGAAGGAGGGGACCGAGTAGCGGGAACACGAACCCGGCCAACACAGTCCAGCACCAGCCGCACCAAACGCCCCAACGCAGCAAACCCCAACCGCAACGATGGCACATACGAGTTCGTGGGCCAAAGCATCACGCAAATTGTCTCGCTGCATTGCTATGGGAACTGAGCGCGTAAACGCTAGTGAAACGTCCCGCTCAGCGTTGGAACTGCGCAGTCCTTGATGTGCCAGCCCTGGACAGCTGGAACCGCCATGCCATGCCAAGCGTGGTGTGGGCAGCCCTGCATGCATACCCCTAGTACCACTCAACGCACCTGGTGGCAAATGTCCGGTCGGTAAAGTGCTGGGTCCTTTTTGTGTTTTCGTAGATACGAGGCGTGGTCATCACTATTTAACAATTGGTAGGTCTGGGGGCAAGGAGGCGGCGGAGCAACTGGTATGCTGGGCCAAGACCCTAGGCGGGGTGACAGGCACAGGTGCTGCAGTGCCTCGCATAGCCCTCGGTGGCCGCTTCTTACAGCGACATACCAGGCAAAGTATCTGTGTACGTACCTTTCCAACTTGCGCCACCTCTAGCTGAGCATCGTCAAGGACGAATATAACGCCCTGGCCCTCCGCACGCGCCGCTGCTTCCTCGTCCTCGACCGGCGGCGGCACTAACCCACCAGCAACCATTTAAGCGGTAGTAGAAATGTTAACTGTGTAAGTTGCTATTGGCCGTGAAGGTCCTTGTTAAAAGGTAGACAGTCTCGGTCCACGGGACGGCCGGAGGCTTCAGGGCAATGTGGTTAACAGCGCTTCAACTTGTGAATGGATATGCTACTTATTGAAGCATGCTAAGCATGTGATTGCAAGTATCAGCAATCAGCTGAAAGTGTTTCAACGACAACGACCAACCCCCGCCAGGATTTCCCCAGGTGTAACACCTAGCCCAAACATTATCTGATGTAGAAGTACCTATGCACTCTGCGTTACGACCTGCTGAGCAGGCGAAACCTTTCCGCAAACGAAACTGCTTTTGCTCGGTTGTGAGGTGTGCTCAGCAGACTGCCTCAGCTACTTGGCTCGCATTGCATCGTTAAAGGAAACTGTAGCAAGGGCCTGGTGAACTTGGTTAGGCACGAGGACCGCCTGTGAGGCAGAAGGGCAGGACAATTTATGCCACGTCCTATGTAGCCCGGTTGGGATAATTCAGTCGTAGCCTAGGAGAACTAGGGCTACGGACCTCTAGGGCGAAAAATGGCGGAGAACGGCGCTGCTGCTGCCCAAGAGGAGGTGCACCATACAGACAGTGCCGTGGAGGTTCAGGCTGCCCCCTACAACCGTGAATACAATCAATTCCTGGTATGGTCCATGCTCGAAGTTATACGGATTAGCATGCAGGTGCATAGCACTGTCGGGGCATAACACGGGGGTTCATGCGCGCGTTTGCAGGTCTGTGGCAGCTTGTTCGAGTGCCCTGCCAAGTACCTTCCGATCAAACCTATCGGCAAAGGGGCATATGGAGTTGTTTGGTGGGTAACCATAAGGGGCTGGGTGCTCGACATGCCACCTGCACTCCGCATGTGCTGACCGTGGACACATTCGCCTTGGCGCGCAGCTCCGCCAAGAACCTAGAAAACCAGGAAAAGGTGGCAATCAAGAAGATCGCCAACGCGTTTGACAACGTGATAGACGCCAAGAGGACGCTACGTGAGATAAAGCTACTCCGCCACCTGACACACGAAAACATCGTGCAGATAAAGGACATCATCCCCCCAACCAACCGGGATGCCTTTAAGGACCTGTACGTGGTGTATGAGCTCATGGACACGGACCTCCACCAGATTATTCGCTCTCCACAGCCCCTGTCCAACGACCACAGCCAGTACTTCCTGTACCAGGTGCGAAGCGTTGTGGCAACGCACGGCACACGTGCATGTTCGCTATCGCTAAGCAGGAGCTCCGCAGCCACCTGCTTTGTCGCCTGCTGATACCACTATAACGAGAGTTGTACAGCCGCGGCTGGGCTTGGGGTGGACGGTGCCCTCGGAATCGGTGACAGCAGCACCAGCACCAGCAGCAGCGGCAGCAGCAGCGGCAGGAAAGGCGCTAGCCGTTGCCACCTGAACTGGGTCGGCGTCCCTGGCGCATTGAGACGTACCTGAGGTAGCACCCTAGGCTAGCCTTGCCGCCACCTCGCTCGATGCGGTCAAGGTCCTATCTGGCCTGAGGCTGCCGGCGGTCACGACAGCACCATGGGATGGAGAGCTGGCACGCAGCCACAGGGGACAGGGGCTCTCCTGGCAGCCATGCGGTTCAGGTCCGGAGTGGTGCCTAGCCACCTTTGCCTGCAGTACAAGTAGCAGCTGTGCCCTTCGCCGCACGGAAAGGGCTATGGGCGTTGCCAAGCACCAAGGCGCAGGCCACACCAGCAGAGCGCGGCGAAGGGCTGCGGGAGCGGTTGGAAGAGGCCTGGCGATGCGCAGCCTAGCGGAGCACAGCAGTGTCGGTGTACGCAGCTGCTGCACGCAGAGAGCTTGCTTGCCTCAGCCCGTATCCCGGTGCAACCGTGCTCGTTCGCTCGAGCTTTTCTGACGGGCCGGAGGCCTGATCGCTTCGGCCGCTCGCCCTGTTTGGCTGAACCCCGCCCCCTTCGCCCCCCTCTCCCGCTGACCAGCTGCTGCGCGGCCTCAAGTACATCCACAGCGCCAACATCCTGCACCGGGACCTCAAACCCTCCAACCTGCTGGTCAACGCCAACTGCGACCTCAAAATCTGCGACTTCGGGCTGGCCAGGACCAGGTGCGGCAAGCAGCCAAGCACCAGAGAGCGTTAGCTGCCCCGTTCACACGTGCCTTTGGCCAAGGAGGAACTTACGGTAGCTAGCAAGGACACGGCACTGCGGCATTCCATACATGCGTACCTCGTGACCGCTTTACTGGCTCAAAACGCGTACCTCTTGCTCCGGCCTAGCCTGCAGACGTGCTCTCCAGACCAAGCGCCTCGTGGAACTGCACGTTACGGGCAATACACTTATGTTTCTGCCTTACGCAGCACTAGCAACGAGAAGGAGTTCATGACGGAGTACGTGGTCACGCGCTGGTACCGCGCGCCGGAGCTGCTGCTGTCGTGCTCGGGGTACACCACCGCCATCGACGTGTGGTGCGTGGCGCTCGGGGAGGGAGGGGCGGGGCTGGGGGGCCGCAGAGCCTGGCGGTAGCACGTCTCGCGCATGCGATGCCAAGCTTCGTCCGCTGGCTCGGGCAGGGAAAGTCCCTGCATCTACTCTGGGCATGCCTGCTCAAGGTGGCCACAAGCAGGAGAGGGAGTGGCTGGCGCCTTGCTCTCCCACCTACTGCTCCGCTCTACAACTTAGGCAACCGCCCTACCCTACCCTTCTGCGTCCTGTCCCGGCAGGTCCGTGGGCTGCATCTTTGCGGAGCTGCTGGGCCGCAAGCCGCTGTTCCCCGGCAAGGACTACGTGCACCAGCTCAGCCTCATCACCAAGGTACGAGCACACGGTTGATCGGCAGCTTTTGTTGTTTTGCAGCGCAGCAAGGCCCGGGCCCCAAGGATTCCACTGCCGCCTGGCTGACCCCGCCCTCGCTGGGCGCCCCAGGTGATCGGCTCGCCCTCTGAGGAGGAGCTGGGCTTCATCACCAGCGAGAAGGCCAAGCGCTACATCCGGTCGCTGCCCCGCAGCGAGCGCGTGGACTTCAGCCAGCTGTGGCCGCACGTCACGAAGCCGGTACGGCGTGTGCGCTTTACAATCAGCAACGCATTGAGCGCCAGGCGCCTAGCCCGCTTCCCTCGCGTCCTCTTGACTTCGTCATGATCCGCGGGACCTTGCCGACCTGCCGGTACGTCGCACCGCATCCCACACCCACGGTGCTCCTTCGCCTGGGCTGCCGCTTTCCCTGCCAACGGTACCGGTATATGCGTCCCTGCGCTCCGCCCCAGGCGCTGGACCTGATTGACCGCATGCTGGTGTTCGACCCCACCAAGCGCATCACGGTGGAGGAGGCGCTGGAGCACCCCTACCTGGCCTCCCTGCACGACGTGTCGGACGAGCCGGTGTGCCCCACGCCCTTCACCTTCGACTTCGACGCGGACCACCTCACGCCCGACGTGGTGCGGGACGTCATCCTGCAGGTGGGTGGCTGTGGACGGGCGGGCTGGGAACTGATAAGTACGTGCGGTGGCGGTACGCACTGGTGGCTGCGGGTGTGCTTATACCGTATGCAGGAGCCGCTTCAGTCAACAGCATCTGCATCACCGGCATCATGCGATTTGTGCATTGCAGTTGGGGATCGGAACTTCAGTTTGCGCGTGCCCTGCCGTCACACCTTGCAGGACATGACCGACTTCCACACGTGAGGGGCGGAGGAGCGCTGGCGCGGTGGACGTGGAACCAGCTAGGCAAGCAAGCTGAGCAGCGCAGCTTGCGGTTGGCGTGGAGATGGAGAGGAGCAGCCGCCAGCGGACTGGGCGGGCTGCTTGTTACAGTGTCCATGTATAGGAGGCTGCCCACTCCGGGTGCAATCTAGGGCCGCCTTCCGAGGCGTAGCACAGGCACGGGGGTGCGGCACTGGGCTAGGGGTACAGGGGCGTTGCGCGTGGCCAAAGTTAGTATGGCGGCGGGTGAGTGGGCTACATGCTTAAGCCACGTGGTGGTCTGCCGCTGCAATGGTAGGCCCCAGGGCTTTCAGTCCAGGTCCAGGGCAGCTCCCAAGGTTAAAGCCGCGCGGTCATACAGGTATGCATTGACACATTCGTGAACCTGCAGGGATTTTGGGGGCCAAGCTGAACGGAAGCCGCGACGTTGTGCGGGTTTTGCTGGATTTCATGACAGGTCGGCTCCGTGTACAGGCATCGTGTATTGGGCGAATGCTCGTGCGACATCGAGCGGTGACCAGGGATGGAGTTTGTTGGTGAATGTAGGAGTACAGCATGGTGTATGCTGTCCAGGACGTGTCGTTGCTGGCGCGGGTTGCCGGTGGCTCTGAAACGCTGCTGGTGGAGCCAGGAGGGGCCCACTGCCTTAACTAGAAGGCATATGGAGGCTGCGCACGGCGACGAGAGGTACTACCCTGCGTTGAGCTGCATGGCATGCGATGCGCTTGAAGGACAAGGAAGCAAGTGCTGGACCGACACCACATGCGCGCACGCGTGATGGTGGATTGTGTGCAGGGGATTGTGTGCTCACTTACTTGGGCCCAGGTTGGCGCCTTCTTGTTTGAAACTGCTGCGCCGGTCTTTGGAGTGCCCGCCAACCTGTACCGAGCCGCTCAGGCCTGGCCGCAGCCCCGACTCACTGGGTTCGTCCGCTTCAGCCTTCAGCTTTGACCCTTCGCTTCAGTCAGGGGGCCTCCCCGTCGGTCTCCCCTGTTTCCAGTGGCCCTTGGGTCAACGCCACATCTTGCTTACTTGGAACCATTGTGCTCTCGGTTAAACAAAATAGAAGTGCACAAATAGTAACGCTTGCGGCACGTCGCGCTTGGCGTCAGTTGCCAATCGATTATTGCGGTTTATGGGGAACCAGCAAACCAGGGGCTTCAGGTCACTCACGGTTAGCTGTATTGCTCCAGCTTCATTATTACTTTCCGCCTTGCTTCGATGTTCCGACCGTAGCCCTTGCTACTGTCCGTGTCTGTCGGTAGAACTGCTAGGGTGGCGTAATTCTGTGCTCGCAGCGGCAACGGACCTGGCTTGCGCTTAAGCATCAGTGCCTATATATGCCTATAACATGATGAAGGGTTTGTCGCCGGAGCTCGTTGTCCAAATTGGCACGGAGCCTCTGCAGGCATCAACTTCTTCCTCAGACCCGGCTTCTCCCTCGCACCTGGCGACTGGCCACGCCAAAAGCATAAGGATACTGTTTAAGGTGACGCGATTATATGCCACGCGCCCCCTGGTTGCGTGAACTGGCAGGGAAACCACGCAGGCGGGGGGCCTGGTTCACACGATGTCGTCAACGCATCCACGCGAGCATGCAGTACAGACATGCAGGGCAGTTATACTGCAGCACTTATGGGGATCGGTTGCAGATGAAAAGTGGAAGCTAGGCGCGCGGGAAGGACCAGGAGTGACCCAGGGGACTGCTGGTGGAACAGGGGAGTCCCTTGCATGCAGGGGAGCACCCCGGCCACACACTGCACGTACGCCCACCCACCACTGCGTGAGGCATCTGTACATGAGGACCCTACTTCCCGTCAATGAATGTTGATGCGGACCTAGATCAGTGCGGTGTTGGCGGTTGCTAGGGATGCACACACGCACGCATTATTAGCAACATGCCGCACATCTGACACAGGGTGCCTGGTTCGGCATGCAGCCCTACCGCGCGCCCAACCAGGTGCAGCCCAAGGGCACAACAGCACAGCTCGTACTTGATGCACTGACGTGCAACCTCTGCCGTACACGTGTACACCCGCAGGACTTGTCGTACACGGTGGACAGCAACAGCGCGAAGAATGAGAAGGCCACGCTGCTCAAGGGCGTGTCGGGGTACTTCGAGCCGGGCCAGATGACGGCCGTGGTGGGTCAGCATGCGTGGGGCGACACAGCTTGCTTGCATGGCAGGGCTGGGCTTTTCGGGAGCATACCTCGGTCCAGTAGCCCACGGCCCGACTCCAAACACATAGGGTAGATACCCCGTCAGGCTGACTGCCGCGTGTTTTGGTCGGAACACAAGGCAGATATAACTGCCGCACGGTTATCCATTAGGCACGCAAGCATGACTTGCTGTTGCCGACCTGTCACAGCTAACGCGTGGCGTCTGCGCAGATGGGGCCGAGCGGCAGCGGCAAGACAACGTTCCTGGTGAGCAGGGCTCTGGCGCAGTAGTGGGCAGGCTGGTTGCCCAAGGCATGAGCGCCGGAAATTGACTATTATGATGACAGCCTTGACTAGGCGACAGTGCGTAGCACGGCTTCCCTAGCATCCTGCCGTCGTTGGTAGCCGGTCCTCACGTCACCGACCCAGTACACATGACCTGTGAACAGCGAAGCCCAATAGGAGCGTCATGGCATTGCGGCAGCAAAGCGGCGGGGCAGCGCTGGGTGTTCCTGGCCTCGGGTGTCCTGTTTGTGCAGCGGTGGTGTGCAGCGCCCGTTTCGCTGGCAGCATGCCCAAACCGACCATGCTGCCGTCAAAACGCCTTTTGTCGTCACCCCTCCACAGGACCTCCTGTCGGGCCGGAAGACGCAGGGCTCCGTCACCGGCACGCTGCTGTTCGGGTCCACGGCACCCTCACGCGCCTTCCTGCGGCGGTACACGGGATACGTGGAGCAGTTCGGTGGGTTGGCGGCTGGGCCGGTTGCGTAGGTCCGACAGGCCGGCAATGGCCACACGGCTGCTACGCGGGCTGTTGCGTGTACACTTACGGTGTGTGCGGTGTGTTATGGGCCAGATCCTGCTCTTGCTCCCAGCGCTGCTGCGGATTGTCGAACGGTCGTTAGAGGTCAATCTTCACGTAGCAGCACGATGCACCAGCCTGTACTACTGGCCATCGGCTGTGCGTCGTACTGCTGAACCCCGCTCGATGCCGTATCCGTGCCCGTACAGACACGCTGGTTGACACGCTGACGGTGTACGAGATGCTGCTGTACACGGCGGAGCTGAAGCGGCCGCTGCGCGAGCCGCTGGCCTCCAAGAAGGAGGCGGTGGAGCGCCTCATCAGCCGCCTGGCGCTGGACAAGTGCAGGTGGGGGCGGCGAGCTGCCATGTTCCCGTGGGTCACGGCCCACCGCCTCCACCGCCCCGACCGCCCGTGCTTCCAACGGCACCCCGCGCCTCTGGGGATCCCCGCCGCCGAAATTCGCTCTCCTCCACCTTACGCCCCTCGCAGGGACGTGCGCATCGGCAGCCCCCTGAAGCGCGGCATCAGCGGCGGCCAGGCCAAGCGCACCAACGTGGGCATCGCGCTCATCACCATGCCCTCGGTGCTGTTCCTGGTGGGTGTTACGTAAGACCGTGCTCCCCTGTCCCGCTTGTGTCCCGTTCTGTGCCTCCTCGTCCGCTTCATGAGCTGTATTACTGCGCCGTCCGGTCCTCTTGTCGACGTGCATCCCGCCCCGCTCCGCCCCTGACGTCAGTGCCAGCTTCCACGAAAGATATCCAGCGTCCACGCGTGCCTGTCAATGCGACCTTCCTCCCCCGTGCGTCCCGAGCCTATACTCTCAACCTCCCCATCACATAAACCTTCTGCCTGTCAAGCACACCGCCCCATTCCCAGTAAAGACGCAGCGCACACTAGGTATGCAGCTTCATGGCAACTGCTTCCCTGCTCTTCCGCCTCCCCAGGACGAGCCCACGTCCGGGCTGGACAGCTTCACCGCGCACGAGGTGATGGTGGTGGTCAAGCAGCTGGCCACGCTGGACGGCACCACCATCTGCGCCACCATCCACTCGCCCTCCTCGTCCTGCTTCGCGCTGTTCGACCGTGTCATGGTGCTGGTCAGCGGCTGGACGGCCTACAGCGGGGCGCCGGGTGGGTACCGGCACACCACGTTCACCACCATTAGCTCACCGGGGCCATCGGTAGCTCACCAGTGTTCAGGCCTGGGCAAAGCAACCGCTGTGGGCGAAAGGGAACGCGCTCCTGTCGCCAAGCGCGCGAGCACTGGGCCCCTAGGAGGCAAGGCACATGCTTCAACGCTGCTTGCTTTGCCTGCTCCCCCCGCCCAGCCCTTACCCGCCGTCCGGGGCCATTGGGGCGGTCATTTTCCGTCTCAAGCGTGACGCCGCTCCTACATTATCCTGCTGCATACCATGTGCCTGCGTGGGCCCCGCAGGCATGGTTGCGTCCGACTACCTGACACGTGTGTGCGGCTGCCGGCCGCTGGCGCACGGCGAGAACCTGGCCGAGTGGATGGTTGACTTCCTGACCATGGTGCGTGGCGCTGCCATACGAGGCAGGCAGCTTTTGCATGACGCCGGAAAACGGGCACACCTGCACGTGCAGTCATATCACGAGGCTAAGCATGTGTCTCGTAGTTCTCAACACTGTCCTCTGCTGCAGCGCGCAGTCCTCAACACTGTCCTCTGCTGCAGCGCGCATACCGTCGCCGGAGGTCGCATATGAAAACACCTACTGCCCGCTGTCCCGCGCACCTGCCCCGTCCGACACCAGGCCGACCGCGAGGGGCGGGCGCTGGAGCTGCACGAGAAGTACGAGCAAAGCGAGCTGGCGGCGGTGGGTGGCGGACGGGGGTTGCAGGCGGGCGGGACACGTGGCCGCTTCGGTATCACCATACATGCCACCGAGGTTGCGCCGGTGTAACGCTCGGACCGCTTCCGCCCACCTGTCCTCTGACCGTCTACCTGTCCTCAGTGCAACCTCCGCACCACCTCCTGGCCTTCTCTGATACGAAAAGCTGCCAAACGCACTGCACTGTGAGAAGGCGCCATGCTTGTACGTTTTATTAGTTATTTTTGCTTACCCACAGCCGCACGCTGCGTCCCACCCGCTGCTCCTACGCTCTCCTCAGGAGGCCAACGCCACGCTCGAGGCCCACCTGGCCGAGGCCCGGGAGGCCCGCGCCGCCGGCCTCACGCCCTCCGCCTCCATCGCCTCCGCCCTGGCCCTGGCCTCCATGAAACGATCCGCTTCAGCAGCAGCAACTTCAGCAGCTAATGGTGGTGGTGGGCCCGGCATCGCGCGACTGCCCAGCAGCAAGGGCGGAGGCGGAGGCGAGGGGTCGCTGGTGCCCGGGGCTGGGCTGGGGGAGGGCCCGGCGACGTGCTGCGGGGCGGTGGTGGAGGCGGTGACGGGCGGCGCGCAGTACGTGACGCCGTGGTGGTGGTCGCTCAAGGTGCTGCTGCAGGTGGGTTAACGGGGGCGCGGGCCGGCCAACTATGGCGCAGGTGGGTTAGGGTTTGAGGCGTGCCGGTCGCGCGGTAAATATATGTGCACGCGCCGTGATTGTGCATGCTGGTGGTGGCTGCCACTGAGGGCCTAGTGCCTTGGAGGCGGAGTACCGGTACTCCACCGCCTGCAACGCTCGCCGTGACGCCCACCCTACCCGCCGGACCTCATCCCGTCCTGCTAACACACCGCTGCTCCGTGCCTCGCAGTACCGCACGGTGCGCAACTACCAGTGCATGGACTACCTGGGGCCGCGCCTGTTCGACAAGGTCATCTTCGCGCTGGTCATCATGAGCCTGTACTTCGGGATAGGGGACGACTTCATAGGTGCGTGCTCAACCGGCGCCTCCAAAGCCCTGCAGCCAACCAACCAACGCGCCTCCACCAAACAAAACGCCCCAGCCCTCCCCAGGACGTCCCACCTCTTCCCCCATCGCGTCCGTGGTGTATCATAACCCAATGTTGCACACCGCTGAGGACTTCAGGCCCTCATTTGGCAGCGAAACCGAAACACGCAACACCCGCCACAGTGCAGGCAGGGGTCCTGGGGGGCCCAGGGCACAGGAACAGTTGCAACTGGTGCGTACCGGTACGGGCAGCAAGGCATGGAGGTGACGCACCCTTGGGCCCACGGTATGTCGGCGCTGATTAATATGCGCCATGGCGCTGATTAATATCCGCCACAGTGCAGGCAGGGGTCCTGGGGGGCCCAGGGCACAGGAACAGTTGCAACTGGTGCGTACCGGTACGGGCAGTGAAGCATGGAGGTGACGCACCCTTGGGCCCACGGTGTGTCGGCGCTGATTCTCCCTATCCTCCCCCCCCCCTCCCCCCCCGCCCCCTCCCGCCCCCCCCCCCTCCCCCCCGCCCGCCCCCAGCCGAGAACGTGCCCTCCATGGCCGCCCTCATGTACCTGTGCGTGGCGCAGCCCGCGTGGGGCGCCGTGGCCTACGTGCCCGCCATCATGATGGGTGCGTGTTGCACAGGCAACGAGTATATAAACGCAATCACAAGTTTAGCAGCTGAGCAAGGTAGTGTGTGGGTGGGGGAGACCATGCGTGGACAGTGCATCGCGGTGCACTTAAGGGGTGCGTGGTGGGCGTGGGGGTCTGGCATCCAGACTTTTGAGATTTCGTGTATGTGCCGGCCCACATGCTAAATTGCTGTCGTGCCAACGCAACCACCAATGGCAACAACTAAAGGCAATCAAAGGCAACAACTGTGTACTAACGCGTGGTACCCGCAGAGCGCGGGCTGTATGTACGGGAGCGGCACGACGGGCTGTACCGCCCTGTGACGTACCTCATTTTTAAAATGGTGGACGAGCTGTCGCTCAACTTCATGGTGGGGCTGGGCAGCACCGCCATCACCTTCTACGGCGTGCAGCTTCGCGGCAGCTTCGTCTACTTCTGGCTTAATTGCATGACCACCCTCAGCAACGGAGTGGGTGAGTGGGTGGGTGGCGGAGGGGCAGCAGCGCTGCCTGCTGTTCACCACCACCACCGTCAGACCCGGGCCGTGTGCACAATGACACCCGCCTGCCTGACACCTGAGCGCAGCAACAAATGCCCCGAGCAGGCGGGCCACGTTGTACGCTCCATTCACCAGCCACAACGCACGGCCTTGCCGTATCCTGTCCGGACATGCGCTTCCCGGCCTATTGCACTTCAGCTGCAGCCAATGGCAGCACCAGCCACCTGCACGCCTTGCATCCGTCCTACACAGCGGTCGTACGTGTGAACCCTCCAAGCCCCGCACTCCGCCACCCGCCTGCCCCGCTCTCCCCCCCTTGCAGTCATCGCCTACATGATGGCCGCCTTCAGCCCCAGCCTGGACGTGGCCAACGCCGCCGTGCCCACCCTGCTGGCCATCATGCTCTTCCTGTCGGGCTTCCTCATCAGGTGCGCGGATCCACGCTCCACCGCCCGTGCTCGTTCCCTGCATTACCTCCAACTCCAGGTCTCGTGGAGAGCCCTCTAGTAATGCCCATGCACCTCCTGGCGGCCGATTTCACTCTTCACTCTTTGCCGCTGAACGTCCAGGCCCTCCTATCTCGCGCCTGCTCTGTTGCTCCCACGCCCGCACCCGTAGCTTGTACCCAGACCCCGGCCCTCGAGGCTGAACGATACCGTACAGTGTTGTTAGCTTGTTACCCACCCTACACCATCAAGCCCCGCACCCCACACCCCACACCTGCACCTCGCCATCCCCCCCAGGATCGAGTCCATCCCGGTGTACTGGCGGTGGTTGACGTACGCCGACCTGCTGCGGTACAGCTGGCAGGGCCTCATGATCAACCAGTTCGAGCGGAACCCACAGGCGGAGCTGGGTGAGCAGCTGCCGGCCGGGCATCCCACGCTGCCTCTTGGAGCCCCATGTCACACTCCTCCCACGACGTCTTGATCCTCTTGCGGCACCGCAACACTTTTGCATGGGCAAGAGGCCTCGAGCCACATCCCGCCCGCCCAGCCGCCGACCGGCCCTCCTCCGGCTCTCCGAACCCACACCCCGTGTTCAGCCGGCAACCCCATCCACACCTGCATCTGCAGTCACACCCTCGCTTAGAATACCCGCAGCACCATGGCCCTTCCCATGCACGTACCAACCGCCGCCCTCCCCTTTCCCTCCATCTCCCCGCCTCCCGCCCCCCCGCCCCCTCCCCCAGCCGGCACCCCCATCCTGGAGTACTACAACCTGCAGCACGTCGACAAGTGGGCCATGCTGGGCATCATAGTGGCCTTCTTCGGCGGCTGGTCGCTGCTGGCCTGGTTCGCGCTGGCCTTCGTGCGGCACCAGAAGCGCTGAAGAGCGAAGGGGCGTACGCCGCGTGGCGCATGTGGCAGCAGGTTGGCGGTGGACGCTGGCGCTGCAGTTGCGCAGGGCTGCGCTGGCCTTCGTTCGCACGGCGTCGGGAGGGGCGTGGCGTGGCGTGGGGTGCCGTGCGAGTGGTGGCTGGAGTTGCGGCGTTGCACAGGAACACGACGAGGAGGTGTTAGGACTCCCCTTCGGGGCGAAACAGATGGCAAACGCAACAAAAGGCAATTTATAGCAAATAACGTTAGTCTTTGTTGGGCCCAAAGGGCGCGCCGGACAGCCTCGTGCCTCTTGCATGGCAGCGCTAGGGCGCCGGAGCGCACGGAGATGATGGGCTGATGGCGTCAGCAGCAACGTACCGGTATGCTCAAGGACCCTTGTCCGGCGAGCGCACCTGTGAGCGAGTGTAGAGCAGTGGTTGGAGGGGTCCGTTGCGGACACACGGGAGTGCGTCTGGGACGTGTGCGGAGGGGTGTGGTGTTTCGTGGCATGGCTGTGATGGACTGAGTGTCGGTGAACGGGAGTACCAGGGTGAGTTTAAAGCCGTTGTGATTGGGGTTCTGGCACCGCGTGAGTGTTGAGTGTGGCGGGGCATGCGGGGACTACGTGGCGCGACCGTGCAGGACGTAAAAGCCATACATGGCCGCAGGCGCTTGGGCTGGTACTGGAGGCGTGCGTTTAAGCCAAAGGTACCTATCAGGGCGTGGGACACCAAGCAGTGGGTTAAGGCATTGGGCATGACAATGGTTGCATCCAAGGTGGGCATGCTGTGCGTCTTCATGCTACGGTACGTTTGACCTGCGCACCCCTGTACAGCAAGCGTGTGGTAGTGCGGGCAGGTGCATGGGGAGGGTTGTTGTTACTGGCATGCACACGCACGCATAAGCATGGCGGCGAGCGTGCCAGGTGTGGCAGGGTGTGGTCTCGCACGCGACGCACGCCTCCTGGCAGCATGCCTTGCATACACCTCACTGCACATCTTTATTTGCCTCATGGCACATTTCGGTTGTGCGTTACAACACATATATGCTCCCGCCTTGTGCGACCAGCGGCGCATCCACCTGCCAGTCATGGTATACCACCTCTGTGCGCTACTACGTACAGTGGTCCTGTACCAGCTCGGTTGTTTAGTACGTACGGTACATGGGGGTAAAACAGGTTTGGTATGTGCGTTTGTTGGGTTTAGGACCATCGGCTGTGCGTGTGTACGATGACTGAGAGCACGTAGGACCGGGCAGTTGCGTTGCTTAGATCGGCACGGCAGGGCAGCGAGCACGTTGGTGGCACCTTTCGCAGCAGCCTTGGACCGCACCCAGCACGCTTGGAGGGGCAGCTGCATGCCTAGCGCGCACGTGTGCCGCGACGGTCTACCGTACCATGTGGGTAGCGCGATGGCTGCGGTGTGTGTCCAACGACCGGGTACCAGCGGGCAGCTACTTACCGGATCGCTTCCATGGGCTGCCCTGCCTGAACGCCTCTTCCCGTCCGAGAGTTTTTGAAACACGCACCAACAGACATGGCCCGTCACCTCGTTCTTCTCCATCCTTTGTTTCTCGGCCTCGCCCTGGTCGTGCAGTGCGGCAGGGGCATGGGTGAAGGGCTAATTAAAGCTTTAGCATCTAGTGCTGCTTTACGCAGCCCCGCCAAGCCACCACTTTCAGCGAGCCCCTGCGCACTGCGCCTGTACGCCTGTTCCACAGCCACAGGGACCACCTGCAGGACTGGGCCAGTGGTGAATCCCGGTGCAGCAGCCCCGCGCGCAGTGGGAGCGCAACCGGCGACTGGCCGTTGCGTTTGCCGCTCCAGCGAGGGATAACACCAGTACAGTAGCCCAGCACAGTAGTTTTACGCGTACCCCATAGCTCACCTGCCAGTACACCTGCCACAAAGCTGCACCGCTGCAGGCGGTGTGTTCCATACCCCCCCTGCGGCTCTGGAAGGGGCTCTGGAAGGGGCTCTGGAAGGGGACCAAAACTGTAAATCCATACATACATACCCCCCCTGCGGCCACACCGTGCAGGTTGTCAGGCTTGCCCACATGTTCAGTGGGTCTCCCTTGCACGTGAACGCTTGCTCGACCGAACCTGGTAGCCAGGGGAGCACTCCTGAAGTAACATTGCTCCACAACCTCCGGCTCCTCCCCCGCCTTCTCGGCCCGGTGCTGACCCGGGTGCACATGTCAAACTTCTTATGAACGGCGGTGCCAGTTGGCTGACGTGCGGCACCCGCAGTGGCCGTTCCACTCCAAGTGGAACAGGGGAGCTCCCCTGAAGTGGAAGGTGCTTCGCTGGCTGCCGGAGATGCTTATGTACTTTAGGCCGCAAAGTGTTTTATCACTAGCAGAAAAAATTGCAGTAAATTATATATTGTGGATATGACAGAGCGCGCTGCGAAACGACCGTACCAAGGTAACCTAGGACCTTCGATCGGTGCTCGCAATTTCGGACAAGTGTTGGGTACTACGAGTCACCACCTGGCTGGCGCCCTCCACACAGCACGGACCAGGTCACCCGTATCGCACTCTAGAGGACTGCACCGGCAACCGTGACACACGTTGTGAAATTCCTTATTATGTGCACATTGTACGCTTGCAAGGGTGGAACAGTTGACCGGCTGCAACAGGGTATAAAAGGTCAGAGATCGCGGTCGCGCGCACAAGCCGCAGCTGTATCGTGCAGCTCTGAATATGCTATCAGGAAATCTGTTTTCACCTGTTGTTGGGGTTGCGCCTGCCCGCAGTGGGCGGGGTTGCCCGCCCACCTGTGCCCGCCGATAAGACTGGTTGACAAAAAGGATTGCTACACGCATCAAAAGAAACACAAATTCGACTCCCACGATAAAACGTCTGTCGCTGCATTAGCGTGTCAGCACAATGCCTTGCCACGGAGGGCGGAGCTCGGCAACCGAGCTGGGTCCAGGGCGCCTGTCAGCCAACCGCCGAGTCACCCAGACCGGTAAAGTTCGT
>VFQN01003593.1_pt1 | contig 21862 bp, 11 predicted proteins | sample 3512371 | NCBI WGS metagenome assembly VFQN01 (sample SAMN10412370, study PRJNA504923) | tailings metagenome | isolation source: Replicate 2 from Balatoc abandoned mine | place: Philippines: Itogon, Benguet | collected 2017-08-28
TGAGAGTCGATTTGCTCTCTCATCACCCTTGTCTCGTTGCGGAGTTTAATGATCGAGGAAAGCTTTTCGCGGCCTTGAATGACATTTTGAGAAACATTTTCATTTCGTTCTGGCGATTTTGTGGCTGATGGCAAAACAGGGAGGATGGAATTCGATTTAGAGCGAGCGGGAGTAGAGGATGTCGATGCAGGTGGGGAATTCTGATTGTTCGATTTAGGAGGTGGATCTTGCTTCCTTCGACAAAGATCTTCGGCAATCCCGTCAAGTAGAAATCGAAGAAACTCCTGGCTATCTTGTTGCTGGAAGTCCATCAAATATGGAGCAAATACTCCAACCTATCATATATAAAATGAGTATGAAGGGGCAACAGAATGAGTAGAATTACTTACTGCACGTTGAAAGTTTACAGGCGCAACAACAGAACCTGATTTTCCATTGAATACCTCACGAACTAAATGATAAAAAGAGGTGGCGAGCATTCCTTTCTTAGGACTTTGAGAGTTAAGGTCATTTTCAATTTTTCCCTCGAGGAAGTATTCAACCAGCGGTTGAATATGAAGTAAGCATTGTAATGTAGAGTTCATAAAGCAAGTATTCCCAAGATTTTCCAGGCCAATTTCAAATTTACGGACATCAATGTCCTCTCGACGATATTTTTGCACAACTTGATTGCTTTTCTGCTTATGATTGTACTGTTGAGAGGAAGTTTGATGGTGGTGTTGTTGCAGTTGTTGCTGCTGATTTTGAAGTTGTATCAGAGATTGTCTCTGATGTTGATGTAAATGTTGTCTTGCCCGAGGACTGATGGGAGTGCCTCCAACGGAGTGAGAGTGGTACTCTCCGATGATGTTGTTCCCCCCTCTACGATTTACATCAGGGAAATTACGATCTATTGTAGGAGTTTCATATCTTTTAACTGGGGTAACATCATCTCGGGGATAAATCGGAGAGTGAGGTTGATAAATCTTTTGTTGAGATCCCACACGGCTTTCTATAATTGCGGAGGGATGTTTTCTCGATGATGAAGAATTTTCAGACGAATAATGTTTATCAGACGCCTAAAAATGAAAGATGAAGATTTTTTGAGTCAAAAAAAATGAAACGAATGAGAAAACGAAAAACAGGAAAATACCTGAGCATTCTTCGATTCCAGTGGAGGTCCAGGCATCTTTCCCTACCACATATAACCCAGAAGATAACGACTAAGAAGTTTCAACTGGGAGAAATTATAAAGGGTTCTTTAAAAATGAACTTGTCTGGTAACAGTTTTGTTGTGAACGCAGAAAAAAGGTAAAATAACGATTTCAACAAGTTTACCCGGAAAAATATAAGAAAAACAAAAGAATTCTTGTGGAAAAGTGATTAAGGAGAATAAAACTCGATAAATGAAAAGATACAGATTTTGAATATTTTTATGATAAATATATAAGATTTCCAAAACTCGAAGGTTTAAATGGCAATTTGTTATAAATTGCCGATGATCATTGCCACAATTTAATTCTCCTTTATGCAGTTTCTGAGTGACTAATACCAGTTTGCTCGACATATAATTAAAATATCTTATACTTTGTGCCTGAGGAAGAGATTTTGTTGGCTTGATTTACCTGATTTTTCTTTTCAAATCGTTCCGAGCATCTAGCTATCAGTACAATTTTAAATTGGAAAAATGAGTATATCTTCAGACGAGGTCAATTTTTTAGTTTATCGGTATCTGCAAGAGAATGGTAAGGACTTTTGAAGTTTATTGTATGGGAGTCTGATGTGATTTTCGTAGGATTCACTCACAGTGCTTTCACTTTTGGCTATGAATCGCTTGTAGTTAGAAGCAGTGCAGCACAGACTGACATCCCTCCTGGTGCTTTAATCACCTTTTTACAGAAGGGTTTGGAATATATAGCGATTGAGGAGCATATTGGAGAAGATGGGGCAATCCAAGAATTTGAAAATAATTTCTCCCTGTTAAGCCCATTAATATGCGAAGCTGTCGCTGTGAAAGAAGATCGAAGAACACGATCGACTGTTCCATCATCATCAGGTGCCACAGCAAATAATTTTGGAGGATCAGCCAATGGGGTGAACTCTGTGCCTATGGAAGAAGCTGCGCCTGAACCGCAAACTGAAGAAAATGGAGAGAATCGAAAAACTCAACCATCGACATTGCATTTAGTGTAAGTTATGCGCCTCACTTCTCGCCGATTTATTAATTATGGGTGTTATTAGGGAAGATAAAGGCAAGAAGCTGCTTCAACTGAAAGGGCATCAAGGGGAAGTATTTATGTGTGTTTGGAACCCAACTCGGAAGCAACTCGCTTCTGGATCAGCTGATGGAGTTTGTAGACTTTGGGGTTTATGGGAAATGAACAAAGAGAAATGGGAATCCAAAGAATCTGAAGTAACGCTGAAAACCTCTATCATGCCCCATACTTTGATAGAGGGTGAGAAGCTGAAAGATGTGACTTCAGTAACTTGGAGTCCTGATGGCAAATTCCTCGCCACTGGATGTTATGATGGAATGGCCAGAATTTGGGACAGTGATGGTGCGCTTGTGACGCAATTGAAAGAGCACACAGGGCCTGTTTTTTCACTAAAATGGAATAAATCTGGGAACTACATTCTCAGTGGAAGTTATGACCGAAGAGCAATTGTATGGTCACCTCAGACTGGTAGCATGATTAAATCGTTTGAACTGCACGATGGCCCGGTGCTAGATGTTGATTGGAAGGATGGTGATGTGTTCGCCACCTGCTCCTCCGATAAATCTATTTACATTTGTCAAGTTTCTGCGACGGAGCCTAATAGCAGCTTAAAGTCCTTCAAAGAGCACCAAGATGAAGTCAACGTTGTTTGTTGGAGTCCGGGCGGAGTTTACCTCGCAAGTTGTTCTGATGATGGCACCGCAAAGATTTGGACCGTAGAAACTGGTCTAAAACATGATCTTCGAGGACATTCAAAGGAAATATTCACCCTGCGGTGGACCCCCACTGGTCCAAACTCTAATAACTCGCATATTCCGCTTTATTTATGCACAGCCTCGTTCGATGGTACAGTAAAGGTTCGATTGTTGATATATTTGTGCATTGCTTGTTTTAACTTTCTTCAATAGGTTTGGAATGGTGAGACAGGAGAACAAGTATTTAGTTTTTCGAAACAGTCCATCCAGCCAGTGTATAGTTTGTCGCCCAGTCCTGATGGCCGCTGGCTAACATCAGGTTCATTAGGAGGAAATGTATCGATTTGGTCGCTGGAAAATGGCGAATTGGTAAGTTCTTTGTCTTTTATTACAGTTCGCTCAATACTTTCCTTTAGATTGAAGAAATACAAGGAGTTGGTGATACATTTGATGTTTCTTGGAGTTATGATGGAAGTTTGCTTTGCTCGTGTTTTTCTTCCGGCACGTTATTTGTTTTAGACACATCAACTCTACTTGACAAAGTCAAATAAAATTAATTTTCACTTAGGATGATTATTTATTTCATAGCTTTCTTTCCTTCTTTCTTTGTTTCTCTTTTTATTTATTGGGGATAATAATCTTAATACTACATGAACTCGTATCAACTAAATTTAAACCATCAAAATTAACCGGTAGACTAACGGCATGAACATCGTTGTCGGTAATTTGTTGAACTGATTCCTACAGAGTCAAACATCTGCATCATTTAATTTGATGAACTCCATTCTTTTCTGTGTGATTGTCTTGTTTTTTGTCTTTTGTAAAGCAGAAGCAACTAATCCTTTGAAGTGTTTGAAATTATCGAAACAGTTCCTGCCAACTAAATCTGTTTCCTTTGCTTCACAAGAATCCTCCATTCCACAATTATTAACCATGAAAGGAGGAGAAATTGCACCAACTTCATTTAAAGAAAAGACAAAACACAATCTTCTGGGATTGTGGGGTATCATTCAAGTAGTTTCCATTACTGCAAATGCTATCAAAAGATTACTTCCTATTGCAATTCGCCCATTTACCGAAAATAACTTCTTTACCCCACAGCTATGGGCTATGTACATAATTTTCAGTTTAATTATGGCTTATTCTGAGGGTTATCGAGGATTTCATCTCAAGTTCTCTCCAATGGTTGTGAACAGAGCCTTCAACCTTCATAACAACACCTCTTTTATAAATGTTCTGTTAGCTGGTCCTTACAGTATGGGAATGTTTGGAGCTTCTCGAAAACGTATGATAGTAAGCTGGGGTATCACTGCTGGCGTCTTCTCGTTGGTTAAGTTGGTTAAGTATCTTCCTCACACTTACAGATCAGTTGTTGATGGTGGTGTAGTGGTTGGATTAACTTTAGGAACTTTATCTATTTGTTACTATACGTTAAAGACTCTTTTCGGTAGCCCATCACGAGCAACTGAAATCAAGGATGAGTAGTTGCTTTGCATTCTGTTCTTTTTTGTTTCGCCTCTGATTTAACTTAAAACTCTTTCGTTTGAATTCTTTCCGCGTTTCAATTTATTGCAAAATAAATTTCGTCCACTCTTGCAAAAAGTCTTAAACTCTCGCAGAAACAACTTTGATGTCGAGAATAAAAACTCCGGTAAAAATGAAGGATAAATCAGAGAAATTTGAGGGAAATTACGCGGAGAAAAGATGACCGTTAAGTTTAAATTTTCAGTTTGTTTTATTAATTTTCTCGTTGTTGTGGATTTATCTTGGCATCGAGCTTAATCTTGTGTGATTAACTCTTTGAGAAAATTTGAAGAAGAAGGCAATACCCAGAACCTAAAAGATGACTGAATCATCTGTTAGAGTTGGTGTCCGTATTCGTCCATTAGTGTCAAAGGAACGAGGACAAAACGTCATAATCGACTCCTATGATAAAGAAAGGTAAATAATTGAGCACATTCTCTTCTTTCATTTGTCATGACTCTCTTCATTTTAGTATCGTGTTTCGAGGTCAAACGTACACCTTCGATCATGTGTTCGGCTTGGAGCTTTCCCAGACCGATTTGTACCAAAATACTGCTGCGCCGATGTTAAAGAATTTTCTTGATGGTTATAATTGTACTATCATGGCTTATGGCCAGACTGGATCAGGGAAAACCTATACCATGGGAACCTCTGACATCAACTGTCAGGACATTGAATCACAAGGATTGATTCCACGATTTGTGAATGATTTATTTGAGAACTTGAACCAGCCTCAAGATAATTTTCCTTCTGACTCAGATCAACAATCTGAAACGTCCTATAAAATCAAGGTTTCATTTCTCGAAATTTACGGTGAAGATGTATTTGACCTGCTATCGAGTTCGGCCTCCACTCGCTCGGCGGCTGATCGCGCATCATTACCAGTCCGTGAAGATGAATCCGGACGTGTTTTTGTCCAAGGCCAATCTGAAATTGAAGTAAAGAGCGCCCTCGCTACATTGGATGCTTTAAGCCTTGGTTCACACAATCGCATTACCGCCTCGACTGCGATGAATGCTGGAAGCTCCCGCTCCCATGCGGTGTTTACCTTGCATTTAGAACAAAGTATTCGCACTGGCACCAATCAAGATGATGTGAATACTGTAACTTCAAAATTGACCTTCGTTGATTTGGCTGGTTCAGAGCGAATTAAACGCACCGGAGCAGAAGGTCAAAGATTGAAAGAAGGAATTCAAATCAACTCAGGACTATTTAATCTTGGTCAAGTCATTAATTCTTTAGCAGATGAACAAAAGCTAAAGCATGGGAATCCTTCGAAGAATAATTTTGTTCCTTATCGAAATTCCAAATTAACTCATCTTTTAAAAGATGCACTAGGAGGAAATTCTCAAACTTTATTCCTGGCCTGTATCTCGCCAGCAGAAAGCAATGAAAGTGAAAGTCATTCGACTTTAAATTATGCTCGACAAGCAAGAAATATTAAGAATAAACCAGTTCGAAATTTGGATAAGCAGCAACTGGAATTAAAGAGATTACGCTTAACAGCCAAAGCTTGGATGATGAAAGCTATATCTTTAATGTTCGGATCCTCAGCTTCCCCTAAGGAGGGAGATAAGGATTTTTCTTCTTCAGTTCCAAATTCCTTTCATTCGCCGACAAGAACAGCTGCGAAGAAATTGCTCTCCCCTAGTTCGGCTACTTTTACCGCTTGTCGCCAACCACCTTCCTTGATGACATCCTTCAACTCGACATTAAGTGACGAAGAAGCATTACTTCGTCGACCTGAAGTAATTGAATTCATCAATACTTTTAATGCATCAATTCAAGAGAAGTTAGATCTTGCTAGTCCATCTCCTCGTAAAATTCGATTATCTCTCGGGTTTTCAGGTTATCATGCGGGAGGAGTTTCTGGTAGCTTGCTTCGATCGCCAACACTGAAGGCTTCATCTCATCCTTTAACAGGAGTAAAAAAGAATTTATATCAACAGCAACCATCAGTTGGGGAAGATGTTCCTTCCATGAATGCCTTTAATGATATTCCTACTTTTCCCTCTGCCTCGTTCAAGCCGTCTGGACGCGAAAGCATTTTAATGACTGCTGATATTAATAACGCGTTGGAAGCTGCAAACAATTTAGACGAAACAGAGCAATTGGTTGAGCGAATGATTGATATGGTTAACAAGGAGAAAAAACTTTTGGCTGGCGTTCATCATCCTCACCATCATGTCCATTCCTCTCCTGGTGAAGATGAGTTATTGAATGAAGGTAATGCAGAGTCTGGTGATGAGGATGTTGGTGCAACCAATGCTGGTTATTCTTTAAGCAATCTCCCCTCTGCCTCTAACTCAGTGGATGAGGAGGAAATTCTTGAAGTTGATCGGTTAATCCAAGAGAAAGAGGATATTTTGAATAAACTTATGGATAACATTAAGTCTTACAATACCATCAAATTAGAGTTTGAAAAGCTTGTCGATGCAATCAATAATCTCGAGAAAGAGAAGACAGAGCTAGAGGTAGAATTGGAGAAGGCAAAGAAGACTAACACCTCCTCGCTACAACTCGAAAAAATGAAAGAACGCTTCCTAACTATCAAAGATGAGCTGAAGAAAATGCAACAAGATAAGAGATCTAAAGAGTCTATGTATCAATTGATGCAGAAAGAATCAAAGCAATGTGATACAATGCAAAGAGAAATTCAGAAACTGAAAGAATCCAAAGTTACCCTTTTGAAACAGCAAAAATCAGCTAACCTTGCTTTGCAAAAGCTGAAGAAGGAAAATCAAATGAAAATCCAATCGATGAAAAAGAGCGAAATAAAGAAGCAACAATTAATGAATTCTTTAAAATCAGAATTAACCAAGAAAGAACGCATCATTGGCCATAAAGACAGAGAGTTAAATCGAGTTACGATGAAATTAAAGGCTTGTGAAGACCATATTACGCAATTATTACGTTTGCAAAATCGTCAGCGGAACAAAATTGTCAACCCAAATAATATCAGTAACAATAATCTTTTAGCTGCTGCGAGCAAGGAAAGCGCCAAAAATAATACAAACAAACAAGCATTCTTTCAATTAGAGAAATATAAGAGCCAATTAGAAAATGCTGACTACGATTATTATCAAACTTCTAAAAATTTGATCGAACAAGTAATTATTAGTCAGATTGAAAAGAAGATAATTGCAGTTCAATACCATAAGAAAGCCACTGAGCTGAAGGAGTTAAACAGTGACTTGCTGGCTCAAACCGAGGAATTGCAATCCTTACAGCGTCTCAAACAAGAAATAATTACTGAGCATCAACTTCCTTCGACATCAGATTTGACCGGCGAAGAAAATGCAATGTTTGTTGCCGGAATGCCGAATCTGGTGTCAGAAGAAATTCATTACGAGTTAGAGAATATTCTCCAACGCATCCAATACACAGAAAATCAAATCGAAAGAATTTCAAAGGAGATTGATTTATATAACTCTGATTTGGACGATTTGTCTCTGAGACTAGAACAAGTCAACAACACTCTGAGCAGTGGAGCCTCCAATAACTCCAATTCACAGCAAAATCTTACGGAAGGAGGCGTTGGGGTTTCTAATAACTGGCAGAACATTGGAAATGAAATAATTTCTTCTTTCAGTCTAGGTCAGTCTCAGTTGCTAATTAATGAGCTGTTGAACGATAAACTTACATACCTGGAGGCGATGAAGCTGTTGGAGATTAATGGTCAGAAAACTAAGACTTCATTTGAGTTATTGCAAGAGAAGCACGCGGATCTTATCTCTTACAACAAGCAAATGAATCAAATTTTCCTCCAAAGAATGAAAAATCTTGAAAAGCAAAGAATATCTGAAATTTGGACAATTTTAAAGAATTCTACCACCACGAATGAAAACGTGAAAGAACAAGCGGGCGGTTTTGATGAAGTTGCAAAGGAAATTACGAATAGCATTACCGTATTGCGTGCGAAAGAACTTGAGAAAGAATGCGAATCTTTATTAATGAAAGAGGAGGAGTTGAAAGAAGAGAACTCTTCTCACAAAAGCTTAATTGCAGAGCTAGAGTACCAACTCCGAATCTTACAAAATCAGATTGCTAATTATCAGCAAATGTCTCCTGCAACGAATACTATCGCAGATGGAAATGAAAAGATAGAAACTGACTTTTTGCAGGAGATTTCACACTATTGGAATGAAATGGGAGTAGAACCTGCCCTCCAGCAAGAGATGATTCAGTCGATATTGCAATCACAATCTATTATGCAACAAAAATTATTGATGGAGAGTAAACAAGAATTTTCCTTCCAACGTGAGGAAATTCAGAAATTTCTCTCTTTTATTGATTCAATTTTAGCTTTCACTGGATTAACTTTCCCTCAATTTATCGCGCAGTATACCAAATCCAGTCAAGGAATGAATAATTCGAAAGTTGAAAAATATCATCCATTATTACAAGATTCTTCTGAAGATTTCTTGAAAATTAAGCCGCAAAAAGATTGCGTTGAGGTTTTACTGGCATACTTGTTTAACTACTGTGTTGAATTTTATGGCAAATATTATCCTCAGTTCTCTGCAATGAAGGAACAAGCGCAAAGCCTTGTTACTGAAATGATGCTAAACTTGCAAGAACCCAATTTGAATCACTCTATTACGCTTTCTGCTTCATTTATCCAGCTAATGAAATGGAAGTCCCCTATAATTCCATCTCAATGGAATTTATTAGTTCAAACAGTTACTGAATTAGCCAATTCTCTTGTAATACGTCCGGACGATCGCACAACTGAGGAAAAGCAAAAAATGGTTGTGGTAGAGGTTATGAAAATCGTTCAATCTTTGACTCACAATTTTTCCCTAACTGTGAATAAAGCATGGAAAGAAGTGGATTCGGAGTTAAAGCACCTGAATCTTCGTCGAATTCAAATTACCAATCAAATCATTGCTCTACGTGATCAAATTTTACTCCTAACTTCAGATCAATCTCTTTCCATATCTGCAGAGGAGTTTACAACTTTAGCTCGCTCAATAATTCAGAACCCTACAGCTTTAATGTCGATGAGTGGGGATGAAGAAATTATGGGAAGAAATTCTTTCGGTGAAGGAGAGATTGACCAACAGGCTTTAGAAAAGGTTTATCATATGGCACTCCAGATTTTATCGAAGAAAACCTTGTCTAACCCTCCAGGAAGTGAACAAATCGTCGTATTTCTGGAAAAATTGAAATTTTTACTCGAGAGCATTCAATGCAATCGTACTAATTTAGCTAATTTAATGATTTCTTTAGTGAGTCAATGGTTAGATTACTTTTCAATTTCAGGTTCAGCAGACCAAACTTCTGCAAATTTTTCTTCCGCGGCCATTTTACAACGAATCCAGATTATTCATCTCAAGGAATCGGAGGAAGAAAATGAAAGAGTCGTCAATTTATCAGAGTTTTTAAAGATGCTAAAAGATGATCAAGCTCTTAACGATGATAAGAAGATGAGGTTGGCCAATTTATATAAGAAAGAAATAATTTTTCAATTGTTCCAGGTGATTCAAGAAATCGTTGAAAAGAAATGGAAAGATTTGTATCAATATCAATTTGATTCGGTCTTATCCTATCTCAAGGCCTTCAATAATGTAAGCACCAATGCTAACGCATCAGCTGCTTCCAGTGCTCAAAATTTGGTGGTGCTTAATGATATTACAAGTTCACTGACAGTTAGCGTGCAGACTGTTTGCAAACAGCTCGTTCAATATTACCAAGCGCAAGCAAAGGCAACCGATGGAGATGATGAAGGTGAAAGCACTTATAATAACCAAATGTTGCAAGTATTCTCTGATTTCTTCGAAGAGTGTTCCAATATGGTTGTGTTCCTCGAAGAAGGATGGATTCAATCTGCCCTTTTATCATTATTAACTTACTGGAAGCAGAGTATTCACCACTCTTCATATTACGCCGAGTTGAGCACCTATAGTGAATTTCACGTGCGTTACTCTCTCCAAGATATAATTTATCAAACCTCCTTCTTGTACTCTGAAAGTCAACGATTGCAAAATATCTATGAAACTTTCTTAGAAATGAAGAAGCAAGATACTGCCCTCATCAAGCATATTCAAGAGTTAGAGGAGTTTGAAAATCAATCAAATAAAGATCGTGCGAAGGTTTTATTAAGTGGAAATTCAAAGTTGTTGATGGAAGAAGAGAAATATCGTAAGAATGCTAAGAAGAAATATGAAGTGATTTCTGAGAAATTAGTGAACATATTCCAGAAGCTAATTAATCTCACGACATCAACCACAAGTCCTATTAATGATGGGAGTAGCAGTGATGCTAATTTTGTTGCCAATTCTGGAATCATGATCGAATGCAAAATTGATTTAAATTGCTTTAGTCAGTACACTCAAAGCATTCTGAAGAATGGTATTCAGAAAGAAAAATTAGAATTAATTCGGTTGCACACTTCAGCTGCAGCAATGTTTAATTCGATCGCTACTGCCGCTACTGTTCCTGCTACTACCAGTGCAACAGCAACAGCAAATACAGGCAATTCTAACCACCATGCAGTCTTAACAAAGAGAACGAGCACTGACAAAGACAAGGAGAAGGAGAAGGACAATGCTTCAGTTTCCTCGAATACCTCTACTGGAGTTGCAAAGAAGAGTAATCTTTACCAAAAAAGCAAGGAAAAAGTTGGAACCAAATCAGCTGCGAGTTCAAAGACCGCATTGTCCACGAAAGATGCGGCCGTGCATAAATCCGCCGCTCCTTCGACGGTTGTAGCTGCTGTAGAGCATCCGACAGTTACAAGCACATCAACAAATGCTTCCACACATGGAAATCGCAGAATGTCATCTTCTCGATTGTCCTCCAGCCATCATAATGCTCATCGATTGTCAATTAACTCAAGGTTATCAATATCTACAATCGAGCCTGGATTGATCGCTCATGGAACAGGTAAAGATGGAAATAGTAGTAACTACGCCTTCCAACCTCCAACACCACCTTCCCTAGCCAATGTGGAGGAAGAAGAAGGGGAAAATGATCCTGGAAATTTAAATATTCTCACAGGCATCCCATCGTGTGTTTCTCCTCTAAAGTCGACCTCCTCGACTGGAGGTAAAACGGAAGAGACACTAGAAGCAGCCGATAGCAGTGATGTTATGGACTTGTCGGGTATCGATATGAACTTCATCGAAGCAAGTTTATAAAAAAGGTTCGCGACGGTTGTAATTTACAAAGAACTATTGATTGAAGAGGGAAAAATTGAAAAACAAAAATACCTATAAAGAGCTAAGAACCGCATCAAACAGTTTCTTTGTGGTTGGTTTTCTTCCTTTCATAATTATTTTTGTTTTGTTTTTATTATCATGCTTGTCTCTAGCAATAATTTATTTCCTAAACAAAGATAACTTTCTCATTTATGAGTATTTTCCTACTTTATGCCTCAAACACAGAGAGACTCTTTTTCTATTTCAACTTGTTAAATATTATTAATATAACTCAACTCCAACCACACGCCTCATTCTTGAAAATTTCAATCATCTAACTTTCACATGGATGCTCAGGTACAATAATATCAGTCCAAAATCTGTCTAATTGATAATAATCTTTTTGAATACCATTTTCTATATCAGCTTGATGTATATATTTCATAAATAGATATAAATGTCTTTCTCGTTCTCTCCAATATTTATAACGGAAATGAATGTTTCTATCAGGAGTCTCTGGAGGATGCTGATAACAGTATAATAAATCTTTACCAAAAATTAAAATAATTTTAAATTGTTTAATTTCAAATTCTTCTTCTTTTTCAAAAACAGGTATAACAAAGATTTGTCGTTCGTTCTTCTCTGTGATCGGAATATTCGTCGCTGATGAAGAATTATTGGCTATGCAAGATGATGGATCTATAGTTCTGGTACACGAGGAGGATAAAATCGCTGTAGTCAAGGGAGGAGGAGAACCTAAACTATGTGTGAGAGTAGGATTTCTCTGATCAGGTGATTCTCTATTTGTCTGCTTTGGAAAACAAATATTCTTCACATGATGAGGCCAAAGACTGTTCTTTAAATGTTCTGAAATCACATTTCTTAACCGTCTTTTGAATAATTGGTGATCCGGACGGTAAGGAGTATAGAGAATATCATGTCTTTCAAATATTCGTTGTTGTAAATGATTTGTCCAGCGATCAAATGCCTTAGCAGGTTGTTTCCACCAAGGATGGTTAATTCTTTCTTCTTTTTCATTAATTTCTTCAATTGTTACAAACAATTGAATTATTCGATCAATGAAACTAAGGAAAAACACAATAATATTCGTGAAAATATTAAAGAAAAGATATAGAATATAATATATAAATTGTCTCCAATATTTTCTTCTACCAACTAAAATACAAAAATCAGGATAATTATATTTAGCATGTGAAACATACATTGCTTGTTTGACTTTATTATATAATACAATATCATCTTTAAATGCATCTTTAATATTAATGGTTGCCTCGGTTACAGCAACAAAATTTTTACCCGTGCCATCAGGACAATCTTCATAATAATGCCAAGTGATTGTTAATATGTCAGAGTTATCACGATGATCATGTGCCCATTGTTCGAACCATCGATTACTTGCAATTATGAAAAGAGTCGCAAGGGCATTTGGTAGACTATCAAAGGATAGTAAAAAAGACCAAACTTTATTAATAATAGCAACAAATAACTTCCAAAGACGATCATGTCGGGTGAAGAAGATATAAATATCCTTTAATAATTCCTTAAAATTCCATAATTTCTGAACATATTGCCCTATAATCTCAGTAATATCTTCAAGTTTATGATCATCAATATCAGAAAATAAATCAAATTTACTTTTTAAATCATCAACTTTATTAATAATGCCATCTAAATCTTTTTGCATTTTTTCGAACTTTCTGTTATTTTCAATGGATGCTATTTCATAAAGTTCCTTGATACGAGCTAAATTAATAATTAACTGTTGTAACCGCCCTGAATCAGTGCCATTTGTCAGAGATCTCAGGATTTGTAATCTTTCGTCTATACCCTGGATCCGTTTCTGGAGATTCCCAACAGTTTCATTCCAGGCAGAGTTCTCTTGTCCAAAACCCGTTGATGTAGTTAGATAAGTAGAGCAAGAAACAAATTTCACAAGAATTGATATCGTAATCACCAATCCAACGAGGAAAAGTGAGGGTCTGTTCATATCTCCCTCTGTCTTGAATCTTCGTAAATTTACAAAATATCAACGTAAATCTTCGGATACGAAAATTACGACTGTAAAAAGTGGTTGTTCATTGTACGACGTACCTTTACGCTTTCCAGCAACAAAACATTCGTTGAGTGTTTGAATGAAACGATTACGAAGATGAAAGGCCTTTACATTCTTGCTTTAATCTTATTAGTCTTCTTTATGTGCTGCCTAGGGGTAACTTCTAAAAGTTTGAGGGGTGAGGAAGAAGAAGAGTATCCTACTGATGCTGAAGAGGCGGAAGAAAGTCCTTCCTCCTCAACTGAAGCAGTTTTCGACTTTAAAATTCAAAGACAAGCGATTCAAGCATGGGGAAAGCAACTAACAGAAGATGATTTAAATCCTTCCGCCTGGAAAAAGCAACCTCAATATATGTTTGACCATTACATCCATGTTTTATCTGATATATTTAAAGGAAAGAAAGCAAAAGTCAACTTCATCCTCGTCGGTGCTTGTGATGGTACTCATGATATTACAATATCACAAGGTTACCTTCTTAATGATCATTGGCGTGGAGTATTTGTTGAACCTTTCGAGATCAATTATAATGATTTGACCAATTTTATGAAGAAATCAAATGTCTTAGATCGAACACATTTAATTCATGCCGCAGCAACGAATGTTTGTAATTCCACCACCATTAAAATGAAAAGACCTACGTTTGAAGAAAAAAATAAATCTTTGCCACATTGGATGAGACGTGAGATTGGTGCAGTTGTTCCATTTGATAAACTAGATCGTCCTGCATCTGGAGGATGGATATTTGAATATGTACGTTGTGTAAATGGACCAGAAATTTTAAAAGATTGGGCAATAGCATTAAGTAAAAATTTATCGAAAAAAAAGAAATCAAAATTTCCTATCCGTATTCGACCACATATATTAAAAGTTGATGTAGAAGGACATGATTATCAAGTAATATCTGGTTTTATTGCTGATAATGTACCAGTGACAGAATTACCATTATTAATTAGTTTTGAAGCAAAATCTATTGTAAAGCAATTTGATTTATTAAAAGAACAAATGACAAAGCGGTAAGATATATTACTTGACAAAGTTTTCTCTTCATTTCTGTTTATTTTTGTTTGTAGCGGTTATGTCATGTCTTCTCATATTGCAAATGATGGGTTTGCGATGTTAAAACCAGAAATCTTCTTAAGAGGAAGGAAACCGTCGCAGGCAGCTGCTGATGCTGGTGATGCTATTGGTGAATACATTCAGAAGATTCCTAATCCAGATGATCCGGAGGGAGGGAGAAAAGGCAAAAGAAAAGGTGGGAAAAAGAATAAGAAGAATCGTAAGAAGAGTCAATCGGATTGATTTCGATTAGATATTACGATTCATACCTTCTTTGCTTAGATATGAATATGTTTAAAGTGTTTACAAATAATATTTCCTATTGTTTCTTCTGCATATCTCTCTGGAACTAATCTGATAATCTATACATCATGAAGCCCATTAAATGCATCCATTAGAATCATGCAAGCGGCGTATGGAATCATCGGACGAAGATTAGGGATAACAATCATTGGTGTAATAGTAGCCGTTGCAGCGACTGCGACGTTCAGTTCAGCTTCCATTGGAACATATAACGCCAAGGTCTTTCGAGTTCCATGATAAAAACCAAAGAATCTAAAAGATTACTCATATTAGCACGAGGTGGGGAGATGGTATGAAGAGTTGCTCACCCAGCAAAGCGATAAGTGAAACCAAGAATTTTATTTGTTGCTTCTTTCTTTCGTCCAGTCAACAGCTTTGAATTCCTCAAGACTTCAACAAATCCAAAAGCAGCACCTGTCATTCCTCCCATCTATGAAAAGAGGTCAGTTAGAGAAGGCAGAAATCAGAAATAGACATACAATGACACCAAATGCAACTCTTCTTCCTATTCCTAAAACATCCTCCTTCAGATTTACTTCTCGCTTCTCTTGTTGTACTTGAGGCTGGGGATTATTTGCTTGATTCTTCTTCTTTTGTTCTAATTGCTCCTGAATGTAATGATTTGGGAGGTCGTCCCAGGCTATTCCTCTTGGCATCTTCAGATAATTGGTGTTTGATTTGATAATGATTGAAGGAGCAGCGCCTTCGTTTCAAAACGTGTCTTCTTTATGATTAAAAGCTCTTAGAGACGAACTCTACGCACAAGAATTATCCTCGCTTCAACAATTACCACGACTTTTGATCTTGAATCAAGAAAATGGAGTGGAGTTTTCAAAAAATTAGTGCAGACTACTATCCGAGACAGTTTGAATATCATCCTATTGAAGAAAGTAAGTTTTGTATTGTAAGTCGCTCAACCTCACTCTCTTAACCACACCTCTTTCATTGAGGCTTGATTTTCGGAACTTTGACTGGTGAAGTTTGTTCAGTTGATTTAACGACGAAAGAAATCAAATCTATTGAACATTTAGGGAGTAATTCACGTGATACTATCCTTGGTTTGTGTTGGTTAAAAGTTCATGGAAATCGTTTTATCTCCGGATCAGGTAAAGGAAGAGTATGTTGTGTTGATATTAATGATTTAGATGATATTAAAATACGTGAATTTCCTACATTTGATCGTTTAACAAGTGTTCATACCAATTGTACGAATTCCTGGCTATTATTATCAGGTTATTCACAAGGTGTCTCCCTTTATGATTTAGAAACAGCCAAGGTAATACGTGAATTTACTGACATCCATTCTGATCATATTAATATATCAAGATTTTGTAATACTTCACCCTATATTTTTAGTACTTCATCCTTTGATGGAACGATTAAAACTTGGGATTTACGTCTACCCGGCCCACCAAACCAAAAATCAAAACATTGGATACCAGAATCACCACAATACGAATCATGTGGTCCCATTAATACATTACGATGTAATACTGGTATTGTTACCATACATTTTAGTGCAGATGATGCTTTTTTAATTGCTAGTGCACGCGATAATGAAATTAATCAATTTTCTTTTGCTAATGGTACATTAAACTTTCGATATAATATACCATCTACTGGTTTAGATGATAATTTTACACGTGCTTATTTTACTGCATCAGGTCGATATACGTTAACTGGTGCATGTGAAGAAAGTAATGTGAAATTCTTATGTTCTTATACCGGAGAATTATTAGAAACTGTTGATATTTATCCGAATAAACGTGATCAATCTTTATATATTCAAAGTCTACGTGGATCACCTAGAAATGATGGACAATTTTGTGTGTTAGCGAATTATCATGATGCTCTTTATCGAGAACTTGTTTTAGCGAATTCTACAGTCCCAAGTACTGACAGAGGAGGCTCATATATCAGTGACACGGAAATTGTTCGTCCAGCCCAGAAAGAGACCATAGAGGATAATGATAATAGAAAAGAGATGGAGATTCTGGAGGAAGATGATCCAATCGAAAATATCGTCACTCCTCTCTCACATATGCATTCTTTTAATTATCTTCAACATTTATTTGATTTAAGATGCAGTATAAGTAAATTACACAACAAAACAAATGACAAACAACTCTCAGACAATAATCATTTGATTGTTTTAAAGCATCATCATATTCAACATTATTTGGAGATATTAGCACAGCATCAGAATGCACTTGATAATAACCCTACTAACCATTATTTCTCTTCTCCATCAACATCCTTTTATATAAAATCTATACAATTATTACATTGTTTTGTTGAGAAATTAGCAAATCAAGGAAATCTATTTATTCATTCATATATTGTTTATTCTCGATGCTCTTTTCTTTACCAGCAAGTTTCCTCTTCTCCTTCTCCTTCTTCTACCATGGTTGGAGAAATTGATTTAACAAATGTTATCAGTGTCTGTGATTGGATTTTATTGTCATTATTGATAGATTATTTATATGTTGGTTGTAATGCCTTGACTGTGTTAGTGCTGAGACATTACTGTTTAATTATATACTTCACCGAGCAAGATGATACTAAAAGCGAGAAGGAACAAATCGATTTTCTTGAAGCATTAGTATTTAAATATTTCCCCAAGGCTCTTTTAACTACTTCACTCCCTTTCTCATCACCTGAAGATTTATTTTGGCAGATTTGCAAGCATCAGACGATCTGGCACAATGAAAAGCGCTTAAATCAATGCTTGGCGAAGGTGATATTGCGTCTTCATAATCTGGCGATAGCATTGAATCTCCCTCCTCTCAGTACAAAGTGCAAATCATTACTATTGGGATCGATTTGTGCAGGAAATATTCTCATTGCGACAGAGTGGGCGTTTGTTAATAACCATTCGCGTGTAATGGAAGGCTGCTTGAATTTTATCGTCAACCATGCTGATGCCATTATTTTACCAGATGGCTTCTCGATTCAAACTCAGCTGCAGCGATTACAAATGCACCCCGCTGATCCTTCCAGTTCTCTCCCTGCACCTTACCCTGAAATCTTATCGGCCCTCCTTACTTTGCGTACGACATCATTAATTTCAGTTTTCACGAAAGATGAAGTGAAGAAAAGAAAGTTTGAGCGATGTTTAATCGAAGCTCCTCCCACTAGTCAAGCTTCTTCAGATAAGCTTGAAAACGCTGTTAGTCTTAGCTTGAGTGAAGAGATGCCAGTTATTTCTACAAGGAGTGAACAAGAAAATACCAAACGAAAATCTATTGGATTGGCATTACCAAAGTTTTTAGGTCACTCAGCTGTTGTTATGAATGAGAGTAAGGTTTTATTCTTTGGTGGTATGAATCGAGAAAGATATTATTGTTTATCACGTCTTTTAGCATATGATATAACAGAAGATTGTTTTAATTGGGTCACTGCTGACGCTTCGAAAGCGCCCATCACAGCAAATTTAAATCATACGATTCCTTTACAGAAAAGAAATTCCGAAATTGTGGTTTTATTAGGTGGGAAGTTGAAAGAAGACTTTGCTAGTGCTTCTGGCGACTGGAATACTCCGAAGAAAAAGGAGCAAAGACAAAGAAAGGAAGAAGCAATTGAAAAACAATTACAATCGAAAGAATTGAATGTACTCCGTTACTTTATCAATCAGAACGAGAAGAACGTGAGTAAGGGCAAAATAGAGAAAACCATTAAGAAAGATTCAAAAACACTACCAGAAAATAATGAGGAGGATTTAAAGGATGTTGATAACCAAAGTCCTGATGAACATCCAAGAAATGGCAGGCAAGAGAGAGAATCTGATGAGGATGAAGACGAATCTACTTCAATGGACGCGTCTTCTTCTACAGACGCAATTTTTGAGTTTAATTATTCTTCATTAAGTTGGTTACGTCGCATTCTTTACTACAACAATGGATTATCGTCCTCTTTTCCTTCCTCTCGAACTGGGCCGTCAACATCATCCATAGCTCGAAAGCGGGTAAGTTCAATTGCCTTTTCACCTGTCACGACGGCGAATCAAGCATCTTACGAAGACCTTAGACGTTCTTTTAAGAAGAGAATAGCACAATCGATTGTCCCCGTTTATTCTTCTGATGTGTCTTATCGCTGTCCAAAGTGTTTATTCCGTGATCGTAGCTTTGCTGCAAGTTGTGATTGTTGGGATTTGTCCTCAACATCATCGCATTCGAGAATTGAAGAGAAGGAGGGTGACAATTCTACTCAATCGAATCAAACGAAGGAAGTTCTGACATGGGCTGTTCAATTTGCTGGTTATTGTACAGAATTTGAAGAGATTGTTGCTGATGTTCATGTTCTATTTTGCCGCAATCTTCAAGCTCTTAATGCAACACAAACCTTGGGAGGAGAAACTGAGTATGAATATGAGTGGATGAAACTTCCAGTGCAAAGACCTGTGGGGATGATGTTGCCCTCAGTTCGATTCGGTTTAAAAGGAGCATTTATTCCAGCAAGATCTCAGCCAGAAACTCTCTTTTCCCCAATTCCCTCATCTTACCCAGAGCGCGCTCCAACTCCTCCCTTGACAACTCATCTTGCTGCAAATACAAGTCGAATCTTCTTTTATGGAGGTTGCAGTTATCATGAATACACTGATCATCTAATCTCTTTACGTATTAACTCTAAGGAAATTAAAGAAAGATATCTTATTGAAGAGGATTGTTCATGGGAAGAAGTTCGAGTTGCTTCATCACAACCTATGATTCGTTATGATCATAGTTTTCAATATATTCGTGAAGGTAATTTCTGTATATTATTTGGTGGAATGTATTCAAGTGGGCATAACGGTGCTGTGACTTTAAATGATATTTGGTTATTACAATGGCATTTTCGTATCAATACGAATAATGTTCAACCATCACATCAAACAAGTTCTATCAGTTTAACACGTCCTCCTATTCCTTTAGAGGAAGTTGTTGTTCGATGGACGAGAGTTAGAGCGGAAGGGATTCCTCCCTCCCTTCGATCCCGTCACACCGCCTCATATTTTATGAAAGAACCACCACTTCCTTCTCATCTTTCTCACAGGGCGAATCATGATGAGAGTGAAGTTGATGAAGGAAGAGGTTGTTTGATTATCTTTGGGGGTATGGACGAAACGATTCGAGAGGCTGAAGGAGAGGCCATGAGCCAGGAGATGCTCTTCGATGAAAGACAAAGAGAGTCTATTATTCATATTCTAACATGGAAGATTGGAATAAAAGATGATTATCGTGTTACTCCAAATGACTTTCGTTGGGTTTCGCGTGCTCCTTTGGGCGGTGACGCCTCTGATCCTGAGAATTGGTCAAAGTTTCTCAATGTTGATTGCTGTGGAAAAGATTTCATTCCTCCTTTACCTTGCACTCTGAGTCAAGATCTTCAAAATTATCTCCTTTCTCAGAAGGATAATGCAAATAACAGAAAGGAGACAATTCTCAAGCAAAGTCAACAAATTATAACCCCTGACGTTACCTTCCAGTTTGAGATTGCAGAGTTTCCTTCCCTCTCGTTAGAGGAGGCGATGGATTCTATGACTTTAACTGTCAATCCCTCACCTCGTCACACTTCTTTACAAACCTTCTCTTCATTATTATCTCATCGATGTGAAGTCATGTATCGCATGTTAGTAAGTGAGATGAAAGAAGGACAAACGAAGACAATTCAACTCTCCTCAGAACAAACAAATCTTCGTTCATTCTATTATTTCATCCAATATCTTCTTTCTGATCTTCTTCTCTTTACTCCGATTATCTCCTCGAACATGATTGATTCTTCCTCTTCTTCTACTTCATCTTCTCAAGAGAGAAATATTGTGACCGAGATTATTGGATTAATTGAAATTGGTCATTATTATCATATGACATCATTAGTCAAGAAATGTGAAGGTTTATTAGTATCATTAATCACTGAAGATACTGTTATTGAGATTCTTGAATATTCTGAACGAATGAATTTAGATTTATTGAAAATGACGTGTTATCAGTATTTATTTCGTAATATTAATCGTCATTCATCTTCTGCTCATCTTCATCCGATTACTACCATTACGAATAGTGGTAGAAGAGGAATTATTGGAAGTGGTCAGATGGAAGAGGAAGACTTTGAGGAAGTTGTTGATGATAATGAGGACGATGATGAAGATGAAGAAATCATTGAGATTTTTGAAGGAAGTGCAAAGATAAGTACAATAGGAAGTACCACGAGTAATAGTATTAATAAGAAGAAAAGAAAGAAGAGAATGAATAATTTATCATTAATATTGAATGAAGAGATTTGTAATACAGAATATCCTTCATCGATTGATATGATGGAAGGAGATATTCAAAGAAAGAATAAAGAAGATGAAGAGAACCCTGAGGAAGAAGAGGAAGAGAGAGTGAACCCATTAGTCGAAGCATTTAAACATGCATCAGTTGAAACAAAACAAAGATTTCGTGAATTTGCTTTACATCAAGTGCATGTCTTTCTTTATGATGTTTGGAAAGCACAAGATGAGAAAGCTATGTAAGCCTTAACTATAGAGATAAATTCTTTCGAATACTATCTAATATTCTTTTGATCATCTTTTCTTTATTCATGTTAAAGCACTTCACGACTGCATGTATTGATCTCCCTATAAATGATTCTTGATTCTTATTTATTCGGACATGATCGTGCATAATGTCCTTGTACATGACAATGAGTACATATAACTTCACTTGCATTCCATTTCGATGATGATGCGGAAGAACTTTTCTTCGGTGTGTAACTCTTTCCACCTTTATTACTGCCAAAAATTCTTCCAGTAGATCCTCCTGACTCATCCGCCCACTGAAAGAAGTCGCATCTACAGCCACAATCAAAGACGATAAGATCAAGACCAGCACAATTAATGAAATGCTCTCACCC
>VFQN01003594.1_pt1 | contig 21858 bp, 25 predicted proteins | sample 3512371 | NCBI WGS metagenome assembly VFQN01 (sample SAMN10412370, study PRJNA504923) | tailings metagenome | isolation source: Replicate 2 from Balatoc abandoned mine | place: Philippines: Itogon, Benguet | collected 2017-08-28
GTAGCTTCCCAAGTAACCGCATGAGGTCGAAAGTTTCAGCATCCCCCTCCTCCTGGCGCCCCAAGGGGTTGAAGGAATACTGCCGAGGGCAGGTGCAAGCATGGACACTGTGCCGGACTCACATGAAGTCCTGGAGTGCAAGTCGCCGGACCGTAGCGCAACATGGTGTACCCTGGTTTTGACTGCTTCAGTTACCGTACGCATGCCGTTTATGCTTTGAGGTGTACCAGTTCCTGGCCAGTTGCTGGCCATTGAGCCGCCGAAAGGCTGCAACCACACAGTGCAGCGCACTGCCCTGGGGTGGCCCACGCCGGAGCTTGGAGCCAGCATAGCCAATGTATTGTTCAGGTGTGGCTTTAGAGATTGATAAACTTGAGCCCAAGGCTCGTACATAGGTCTTTGTGCTTGCGGAGGGTGACCGGTGCTGACCCCTCCCCGTGGAACGTGGGCTACGGTGTGTGTTGCTGTAGTCTTCTGCAGTGCCACCATCCAGCGGTCTGTACCGCTAGGGGGACACGCACCACCGTACTGAGTGGGGAGTGTGTGACATATACACCCCTGACCTCCCTTGAGTCTGGTTTTGCCTGTGTGTCGTGGGGCAAGACGGCGTCTGCAGCGTCCCCCTGGTGCAGCGTCCCTCAAGGAAAAACGCCGCCTTTGTAGGCCCGGCCTCCATTCCCCTTGCCACCAAGCCCACGGAATTTCCCTTCATGCCAGCTGCATTGCGTCATGCATCACCGCCAGCTGCCAGAACTAGGGAGAAATAGGGGCGCCTCACGTGCACATTGCGTGGGCCAGCGTGGGCTCTTACAAGGACTTCGTGCAGCCGCGTTGTCCAACCGCCGTGTCTTACTTGTAGCGCCGTGCCGCCCGACGTTTCGAATAATGGATAATGCTGCTTGCACAAGGACATCTAAGCAGCAATGCGGCAAGCATACCACATGCTGCAGCATAAGGACGATAAAGGACCGCATGTACGGGCAAGTACGGGTCACAAGCGTTATGCACACCGACAACAATCAATCAGCTTCACTACCTCGTCATTATACACCGTGTCACAAGCCGGGTCATAGTAGTACGTCACAGTTGTGCACGTTGACATGCAATGCACGACATGCCTCCGCATCCAACCGGCGCCTCATCACTGAGAGATGCAGCGTCTGTGTGACATGCAGAAGGTTCTGCTGACATGTGCGGCACGCAGTCCACATGCAACTGAGCACGCTTCTCGCGCACGTGAAGACCGCGCACTATGGGCGTATGGTACATGTGTGAGTCTCAAGTCAAGTCCAAGCGACGAAGTTGTCAACCCTTTCGACGGCCCACGCGCCTGCATGCCCGCATGCGTGAGTGCATGCGTGAAGGCAGCAACTGTCTGCGCAACAAAACCGGGCCGATCGACCAACGCCACCAAAGCGCTTTTTCTCACGCACTCTCACGGCCACTCGCTCACACCCTCATCTATACATTTACAAGTGCAAATCAATCAGCCGTACTGCAGTATCGCAAGTACGGCATGCCTTGCTGCACAAAGCGCACCCCCTCGTGTTCACGACAGTTCCCCAGCGCCCTGCCATGGACCAGCCCGCACGCAGCCTGGTTCAGGAAAACGATACCACCAACAGCCCGTGCGCCACAGCCCCCACCCGCCTGTGTGCCAAGGCCGCCTCTCCAACCGCAACCGCCCGCCAAAGCGCTCATCACCCTTCCCACCACCTCCCTCCCCATTCCAGCACTCGTCACCGCCGCCCCGTGGCAACCACCTTGAGCTGCGGCCTCCTCGCCTCCAGCTCCGCCACCGCCCGCCTGCTGAGCCGGAAGCAGTGGCTCACGTCAAGCCACGCCAGAGCCCGCGCGCCCGCGCCGCCCTGGCCCTGGGCGCCCTCCCCTGCCCCTGTCCCCTGCCCCGCCCCCGGCTCTCCGCCGGCCAGCAGCCGCAGCCCCTCGTCCGTGATGCCGGCGCACAGCGACAGGCACAGCCAGCTGAGCGAGGGCAGCTCGGCAAGAATTGCCAGGGTCCTGCAGGTGCGAGGCAGCAAAAAGACCACAAGGAGAGTTGCGCGTTCAGTGGATGCGCTTCAGGATGGAGGCCCACCTGACCAGGTGCACCACCTGCAGGGACACAGTACAACACTCTGCTACCTTACGGTACGCCGGTTTTGAGCGTAAGACAGCAAGCGGCTTGCAGGCGTTACGGTACGAGGGACAGAGCCCACGGTCCCCTGCCCGCACCTGTCCGTGCACTTGGGGTTGCCCCGCAGCGACAGCCGCCCCAGCCGCCTCAGCGCCCCCAGCGCCGCCGCCCCCTCGTCCGTCACCCGGCCGCAGCCCGACACGTCCAGGTGCCGCAGCGAGCCGATGCGCGCAGCTTCCGCCAGCCCCGCGTCGGTCAACGCCACGCAGCTGGCCAGCGACAGGCCGGTCAACGCGCCGTGCGCCCCGAAACCGCCCAGCGTTGACCCGGTGACACGCGCGCAGCCGCCCAGGTTGAGCAGCTCCAGGCGGGGCAGCAGAGCAAGGCGGGCCACGCCGGCGTCCGTGACGTGCGAGCAGGCTGCAGGGAGCAAGTTGGAGACGTGTACAGTAAGAGCGTCAGGAGACTGCATTTATCTACACGCGGTGCTTGGCTTCCAGTGGGATGGGGAACGCCCCAGTGGCCCGCCACGCGCACAACCACCCAGCAACAGGTGCAACAGTCCTACCATTTGGCGGGGCCTTCACTACCGCACACACGCTTCCACAGGTCGCTTCTGCCCCTCCAGCGTGTGAGTGCTCCAACCTTACCCTCTAGGTGCAGCTCCTTGAGCGCCGTCAGCCCCGTCAGGTGGCCTAGCGCCCGGTCCAGGCCGCGCAGGGGAGGGGCCTCCTGGGTAGCTGCCGGGGGCAGCTGCTGGCAGCTTCCCACCCCCGCCCCCACCGACCCGTGGGTCGCGGTGGCCACGGGCGGCAGGCAGGACAGCAGCCCGGCCAGGGGGTCGCTGAGAGCGCCTTGCGACAGGGAGCAAGAGGAAGAAATGGGCGCCGAGAGGTCCACCGCCGCCATGCGTTGCTGTAGCGCCTCAACCAGGCTACTGCTGCTGTGTGCGGAGGTGCAGCTGGACGTAGATGCCAAGGATGCCATGGACATGGCCGAGCAGGGCGCGGAGGAGCATGTCGCTGAGCCTGTGCGGCCGGTGCAGCAGGTGCAGGCGGGGGTGCCGCCGCACGTGCAACGGAGGCTGCCGTCTGGAGAGGAGCACGATGAGGAGGACGCGACTGCCTCGAAGCCTTGTTGCAAGTCGTCAAACTGCAGCACACGTGCCGCTCCAGGGGCGTGAGCCGCAGCGGCAGCGGCAGCAGCGGCGGTTACGGAGGTGGTGGTTGCGTTGGCGGCGGCGCGCTGGGGCGGGCGCCAGGGGCTGGCGTTGGGTGAGGAGCTGGCGGAGGAGGCGGTGGAGGGGCAGGAGGAGGGTGCGGAGCTGGCGGCGGCGGCGCAGTCGCACCCCTCGAAGCAGGCGCTGCAGTGGCGGTTGCCCAGGCGGGACACAACCAGGCGGTGCAGGCGGGTGGCGCCCGCCAGGCAGGACAGCTCCTCGGGGTCAACCTCCTGCGGGGGGGCACCACCAAGACAGGGCTGACAGGCTCAGAATACGCCAGATGTCTCCGTTAGCCCTTCACCCTGGTGTGCCCTTGGTTTCGCCTATTCCCTGTTCTCGCACACGTAGCACCTGGCGTCCAACGACCCACCTGCCATCCGCCCAGGTCCAGCTCCTCCAGCCGCACCAGCCCCGACAGGAACCACAGCCCGCCGCGGGGGGACGCGGAGGGAGACGGGCCTGGAGAGCCTGCGGGTGCCGGGGAGCCGGGGGCGGGGGCCGCCGGCCGCGGCGGGGAGGACGCCGGGGATGCCATTGTTGCTGCTGTTGCCGCTGCTGCTCCTGCAGCTGCCGCAGGGGACAGGCCGGTGGCGGGCCCGGACGCGGAGCCGCATCCGGCCAGGCTCAGGTGCGTGAGGCTCGACAGGGCCGCGAGCACGGACAGCAGCGCGGGAGGGAAGCCGCCTGCGCGGAGAAAGCAAGACAGTGAGAGCACGTAAAGCACCCGCATGGCCATAATGGCTTGGCCGTTTCAACAGGCTAATGAATCATGCCAATTACGTGCCAGATCACTGTCGGCGCCACGCCGATGGGCTCGTAGGCAGGGTGCTGGCACAGCCTTCAGTCCTGCCCATCCGCCTGCTCGACCCCCCCCCCCCTCCCCACCTGGGTAGCTGAGGTAGCTGAGGTCCAGGGTCCGCAGGCTGCCCGCCAGCGCCGTCAGGCCGCCCAGCGCGCGCAGGGCGGCCGCCGACAGCGGCTGCGAGCTGCGCAGGTGGCTCGCCTGCACACAATCCCCAGGAAGGTCAAGGCACGTTGCGCCAGGGCGCCGGTGACAGCGTGAGCCGGACATACCCATCCGCTTGACACTTTCCCAGGTTCACCCACATGGCGCCCAGGGCCCCTCAGCGCTTCCCACACACCTTGAGCTCGGACAGGCGCGTGAGGCCCGTGAGGTCCGCCAGCGCGCCCACGCCCAGCTTGGCGCAGTGGGACGCCTCCAGGCGGCGCAGCGAGGGCAGCAGCCGCAGCGCCTCCAGAGAGCCCAGCGCCGAGCAGTGCGACAGGTTGAGGCTGTGCAGCTGCTTGCAGGGCGCCAGCAGCGACAGCGAAGAGCCTGTGGGGCACATGGGGCAGGGATGGGCGAGAGTCTCAGCGAAGAGGCCGTACACCTGGTCGAGTAGACCGGACCAGGAGATACCTCACTCCTGCCTCTGCCTAGGAGCTGCTGGTCAGAGGCACATGCTCCATTGCCCGTGTAGACAAACACAGGCTAGCCGATTAGAGAAACCGTGCGTGTACTTCCCGGGCCACTCGCAATCTGTTCTCTACCATGCGCCCTCGCAGCCCCCCGGGATCAGCCATGCATGTACCCACCTGTGATGCCCGTGCATCCGTGCAGGTTGAGGTCCTCCAGGGCGGACAGCGAGCCCAGGCAGCCCAGGCCCGCGTCTGTGAGCTGCAGGCAGCCGCGCAGGTTGAGCTGGCGCAGCCCCGGCAGCCGCCCCGCCAGCTCGCCCAGGCAGGCGCTGGTGAGGCGCACGCAAGACTGCAGGCTGAGGCTGGTCAGCGAGCGGATGGAGCACAAGCCGTGCACCGCTGCGGGGCGGGAAGCGGAGGGAGGGGAGGCGGGGGGAGAGGTTGCGGGTTCCAGGGGTTAGGTAGGCTCCATCACAGCGTGTACCGGTAGAGGGCACTTCTGACCTGTGAAGTTTGCCGCGCAGCCTCAGCCTCTTACGCTGCAGTGCAGATGCTGATCCTGTTTCCTCGCGGCCCTCGTCCCCTTTCGTTGGCCCTAAACCGCCGCCCTGCTTCCTGCTGGAGGCCCAGCGCCCCTGCCCCACCTGCGTCTGTGATGTCGATGCACCCGCTGAGGTCAAGGTGCGTCAGGCGCTGTGGGTTAGCGGCCACCACCGAGGACAGCAGCCCGTCGGTGATGAAGCACTGCAGGCAGGGGAACAGCGGACAAGGGTGCGGGGCAGGGTGCAAACGTGGTGGGGTGATGGGGCCTGGCATCCCAAGGCTTGTGGTGGTGAGAAGGCACTGTACATTTAGGGGTGTTCTAGCGTTGTAGGCATGCTTCACGTCCAGCTCAGAGCCGCGCGGGTCGCCGACTTGGTCAAGAGTAGGGCCCCTCCCACGCACCAGCGCCATGCCGTCGCCGATGGTCAGGCTCTCGAGCTGCTGCAGCAGCCGGTCCAGCCCGGGGGCCGGCTCTTGCGGCTCGCCGTCGGTCGGGCTGCTGAAGCGCATGCCGGCGCAGTTGAGGCTGGTGAGGCGGGGCATTCCCGCGAGCACGCCCAGGCTGGACCACGACACCTGCCGGTGGCATGCCATCGCAAGGAGCGCATCTGTCGAGTGCTAAGCAACCAACACACAATCCTATAGCTCACCAGACACATGCAGAAAGAGAGGGATTCAGGCGACGAGGCGCGCCTGCCTTCCAGGCGGCAGGTTGAAGCCCGCACTGCCGTATGTCAACAACGGTGATTGATGGTTGCAGCACTCGCCTGGCTGCAGTTGCGCAGCGAAAGGGTGGTTACGCTGCTTAAGCGCGCAATGTTAGCGAGGCCTTCCGCCGTCAGGAGCTTGCATCCATCCAAGTCTAGACGCAGGAGGCCCGACAACGCTCCGAGCTCCGGAATGCCTTTGTCCGTGGCACCGCACCGCAAATCCAGGTGGCGGAGAGCCGGAAACCTGTACCAACGCACATAAGAAGTAGAAAGTTGAGTGTTGTAGTATGACCCAGTTGCCCTGTGCAGGAGGGTTTGCTACCCCAAACGAACTGGGCTGGTTAGTACACCTATCACATTGCTTCCGATAACTGCTTGACAGCTTACCTCTTTGCGAGGAGCTTTAGAGAAGCTCCAGGCTTTGGTCTCAAGGAAGTACACGCAAGCGTCGCTGGCCCCATCGTCTCTTTGCTGACGCTCCGAAGAGCAAGCAGCGTTGAAGTACACTGTAAGCTCTCACATATGGTTCTTGTAATGTCACTCGGCAACGGAAACCCGTCTTGGGTTGCCATTCTTGTTGGCTATCGGGCAGCAGCACTTTCTACCTTCGTCAGGGCTGCATGTCAGCTTTGATTGTCAAAGTAATGTTCTTGTTTGTAGCCTATGTCCGTAGGGCCTTTCAGCCTGGGGGCTGGGGCCGACCTCGGGCCGACGGGCGAAGCCGTACTGTAATGCCGACCCAGCACAACAGCCCCTGACCCTGCAGAGCCCAACAATCCACCTAACAGATTGCATGAAGTACCGAACATTTCAAGCAACCCACGTCGGAAAGAGCTTGCGTTTTGCCCATTGAAAAACGCATACCTGCATGTCTGTGAGCTAACGGACAACGTGAGCATCAGCACGTTCTAATGTGCTCTGACTTCTGTATCGAGATGATCCAGTTGTAAACCCCAAACCCATGGGTTGCGGCTTGAGTCGGGTGGGACTCCCAAGCTCCCCGACGTCACGCAAAGCGTCATCTTTCGATCACAACAGCAGCAAGAGCAGCAGCTCAAGCTACAGAAAGGAGAATGTCTATAGGCACAGCGGAAAGGCTCCCGAGGAGGGCGTCTCGGGCCGCGGAGTCCCGCTCGCTGCAGTCAGTGCCTCCCCTGCCCCGGGGCCCAATGTCGACTGCCGTCGCCTCGTCCTCATCCTGTGGGACATTGAGAATGTGCGGCTGCCTCTCAACACAGCTCCTGGTCTTTCCCCAAAGCACATTGTGCGGTAAGGCGGGCTAGACACTGTTTGTGGCCCTGGTAGCGGGTCAGGTGGGGGCGTTCCGACAATATTGCGGTGATGGTGGTGGCTCTGGGTGGCTGCACGTTGCTTCGCACTCGCTTGGCACAAGAACCCACCAGACAAGCTGCTGCGCCGTTGGCCTGGACTAATCTTGAGTGTTACATTGGAAGTCAGAGGAGCTACTGCCTCTGTTTAGCGGTGTAAGGCCGCACCCTGATCACCCTGGTGCCTGCCCCAGCACGCCTGGCCACGCCGCCGCATGCCCACCCGTAATTCCGCTTCAGCGCCCTTGACCTGACTCAACTTCAAGCTCTTGCATTACTATCCTTCCTGCCACGCAGCTACCTGAAGAAGGCGTTCATCTACACGCCCGGCTGCACCGAGTACCGCACCGTGTGCGCCCTCACGGAGCGCTCGCTGGCGCGCCTCAGACGGCACCACCCCACCTTCATAGAGCAGGTGCGACCTCGTAGGACCCAAACCTTCCTTCCTTTACCGACCATAGCACCAGCATGGCGGGCGGTCAGCCTACCCGGCAGACTGTCCGGGCCGGCATGGGGTACGCCCTGACGGTGTGCCGCGAAAACCCAACCCTTGGCCCCTGCCGCCTGCTAGGCCCTTCGCGCCGACCTCCCCCCTCCCCTGGGGTCCCAGGAGCTCCCACACAGCACCATACTACTGAGGCTTGTCAGCTGCGGCTCCCAAATTCTCGGCCACGCCCGCGACCCGGGGTGCAATGATCCGCCCGGGGTGCCATGCCCACTCACAATACTGGCCCCTTTCCTTCCCCTCCGCCCTGTACCCTGCCCCTAGGTGGTCCCGGACATGACTGTGCTGCTGGCGTCGGCCACACACGCCAAGCGCAATGCTGACGTGTCGCTCAAGAAGGCACGGGGGTGAAGTTTCCTGGGTTGTGGGGCTCGGGGCGGTGCGAAGGGATTGCACGTGTTGGGCACCGACACGGTCAGAGACGCTGTGCTCTATGGGTTGTGCCTTGCCTCAGTCACCCCGCACTGCGCTGATTCCGCACAATTGCTCTTCCGCCAACCGCAGCTACAACTTTGCTCACACTCTCCGCTCCCGACCTGATGTTTCCCCCTCCTTCGGGCCTTGGTACCCCACAGCCTTGCCTCGCCCTCGGTATGCGTCACCTACTGTAAGAAGCTGCACCAATTCACACGCGCCCACGGTGTGCCTCTTTCAACCTATACCGATACAGCCCAACGTGCCACGCCCACACCACCGCACCTGCCTTGTGCCCCATCTCACCTTCCGCGCAGGAGCTGCACCAGTTCACACACGAGCACGGTGTGTCTCTTAAGATACACCGACCAAGCCCAACATGCTTCGCCCACACCACCACATACACTTGCCTTGTGCCCCATCCCTCTTGACACGCAGGAGCTGCACCAGTTCACGCACGAGCACGCACACACCGCCCGCTGCTGCCCCGGGCAGCTGGCGGTGGTGCTGCTCAGTGGGGACGAGGACTTCTTGGAGCCGCTGCAGGCGGCGCTGCAGGTGGCTGGGGTGCATGTGGGGTTTGGCAGTTGGGAGTGTTGGGGCGGTGGAGTTGGGGGCAGCAGGTGGGGGCCGCGTGCTCACTGCGAAGCGCGCATTGGCATTGCCTCCTGGTTATGCGTGTGCTCCTGCTGCCGCTGCCAGCTCACACGTGCCCACCTGGTCCCCCTGCAGGGCGGGTTTGACGTGCAGCTGGTAACACACGACACAGCCAGCGGCGCGCTGCTGGCGCAGGTGAGGGACACGGTGTGACCCGGAAGTGCTTAAGGTAGCTGCTACGGTATGGCAGCAGCAGAGCTGCACAGCTGGACCAGAGGTTTATTAAACCTTCATCCCGGTGTGCCACACGCGCTTGGAGACCATACGGCGCAGTCCCCGTCCCTGGAGTTGACGGGTATTACTGCCATTGATCTGGCCCCTGCGCAGGGCTACCGCCGGCCGCCGCAGCTCTGGAGCAGCTTCCTGCGCACGTGGAGCGGCGTGCAGGACGTCGTACTGCCGTACGGGGACGAGCAGATGCACGGCGCGCTGCGGGGGCGGGCGGTGCTGGTGGCGGGCCTGGGCACAGGCGGCGGGGGCGGCGGGCGGCGGGGCGGAGTTGGAGGCGAGGCGGTGCGGAGCGCGGTGCTGCAGCTGCTGCGCGCGTGGCCGACACACGAGGCTACAACAGGGCAGGGCGGGCAGGGGGAGGATGTGGTTGTGGAGGAGCTGGCGGCAGCTGCTGAGGTGCTACTTGTGGAACCGCAGTTTGGGGCGTACAGTGGGGGCTATTGCGTGGTGGTGTCGTTGCCATACCTCCATCCTGCAAGCTTCGGTGGGGAGGCGGCAAGCGCCGGGCGCCAGGAGGGCGAGCAGCAAGGGGCAGGGAGGGTGGGTGGCGCTGTGGACAGGGGCTTGGACCAGCTGGCGGGGTACCTGAGGAGGTGTGAGGCTTGCGGGCGGCACCTGGGGGCGGCGGCAGGGGAAGCTGGGAGTGCGGCAGCACCTGCGGGTGGTGCGGGTGGTGGTGCAGCTGCCGGAGGGGCTGTCGGCGGCAGCCCCGGGGGTGGGGGCCACGGCGGGCAGGGCAGGCCGCCGCCGCCGCAGCAGCAACAGCTGTTTGGTTGGGAGCTGATGCGCGGGGCCGCCATCTATGAGGGGCGGAGGCTGCTGCAAGTCACTATCCAGGTAAGGTTGTGGTCTCCAAGCGTTTCACCGCATCGCTTACATGTTGTTGAATGCCCTCCTACCCATGGCGTACGCGCACACGTGTTGGCTTCACGGTGGCAGGGCATGTATTGTATAACCCCTCCGAGGGGGATGCAATAGAGGCGCGGGTTCTGAGAGGCGCGGCCTGCTGCCTGCCAAGCCTTGGGCGCGTGCCACTGCTACATGCTGCACCTGCTGGCTATTGCCTATTTGGTGTCTAGTACCTCAGCATTGCCTGTCCCCCCGACTGCCTGTTCCGCAGGCCTCCGATACCGGGCTGTCGTACGCTGCCAATGCCCTGGTGGCGGCGGTGGCGGCCCCCAGCGGCGCCTCCGATGGCGGCGGCAGCGCTACCCCCAAGTCCAGCGACACGCGCGCACAAGCGGACCAGGGGCACGGCAGGAGCAGGAGCACAAGCAGAAGCAGCGTGCTGGCAACGGCGGAGCTCGCAGACGGCAGCACGGTCGGGGAAGCGGACGGGGCAGAGGACGGGGTGGGCATCGGGGCTGCAGGCGGCCTCCGGGGGATCCACGACCGCATGCACGACGCCACGGAGCAGCTTGTGGCCGTGCTGCGGGCCTACCGCCCGCCGCGGCTGCTGGGTCCAGCTGCAGGCTTGACGTCAGGTCCTGGGGGCAGCGGGGCCGATGCCGCAGCTGCAGGCGGAGGGGGAGGAGGAGGCGCAGGACCCTCGCGGCCGCAGCAGCTGCAGCTGCAGGTGCTGTGCCAGTTCTCGCGCACCCCGGAGCCGGGGGAGCTGTGCCGTACGCTGCTGGTGGGCAGCGCCGACCCGTGGGTCGACCTGGTGGCGGCGGTGGGCCACGTGCGGGGAGCTGCCGTACAGCTTGCCGTACAGCACGGCGTGGAGCTGCGGGCGGAGCTGCTGCCGCCTGCTGTGTGCCAGTCTGTGGCGCAGGGGCAGGGGCAGCAGGAGGCAGGACGTGGCGGCCAGCCGTGCACGGGTGGTGTTGGCGGTGGTGGGAAGGGGGCCTCGAGTGATGTGCTGCTGCAGCACATGCCGAGTGGGGCAGGGCTGCAGCCTAAGGGCAGGCTTCCCGCGCTGGAGCGGCCGGCGGGGGTAGGTGTGCAGGAGGGGGCGGTGGGGCCTGGGTTAGGCGGGGCGGGGCAGCAGAGAGGGGGTGGAACCGGTGGAGGGGCTTTGGAAGGGGACGGGCAGGGAGGGGAGGAGGAGGGTTCAGGCACGAAGGGGAAGAAGAAGCGGAAAAAGAAGAAGAATAAAAAGGGCAAGAAAGGCGCGAAACGGAACTCGGTGGTGCCCTTGCCTTCGGGGAGTTGAGGGTTTCTATGATAGGTGCTGCGCTACCAATTCTGCTGTTACTGACAGTGCTCTAGTCATATCGTTGGTGTGAGCAGGCGAGTGGTTGGACGCATACGCATATTCCAGGTTGAAAGCTGTTGGGTGGAAAGAGGGCAATGACTCGTGGCAGGTGCTGATGTGCGGCACGTGGGCCGTGCGACTGGCACCAGCAGTGGACGGCGGTGGTGCAAGGACGTGGCTGCTCCCAGCCAGAAGGAGGAACCGCCCACTGGCTGTGTGGGGAGCAAGCGGCCGTCAGACGTTTCCACAGGTGGGTCGGTATAATACCGCATGCCGGAATTGCTGTCCGTCACGTCTGTTGCTGGCTGCACCGCCAGGTCCCTCATGACACGCTTGCGCATGGGGCGTGTTTCACAGCACTGCATATCATGGTGCGAATATCACTCTCTCATCCTTACCCTGCACTGCGCCCATGTGGTTGTGGAGTGAGTGCATGCAGTCACCTGTCCCTGACGTAATGCACGGAATCGCCTTACCGGTCCCCGCAACAAACCCTTGCATGCAACCCTAGTCGGGTGCCCGTTTTGTTTTTATTTTGAATGTCCGGGTGTATTTTTAACTATGTGCTGCCTGTGCTCCTCGCCCGGACTTTTGCTTGCAGGCTAGCTGCGTGCTGCCCTGCTCCTCGACAGGAGGTAGATCGGCAGGCGGCCACCATCGTTGCTCGCCCCAGCAGCCTGCCGTTGCAGCACTATTCATTATGGAGGATCATATGAGCACCGCTAGCTACCTAGGGTGAAGGGCGCATTGATTTGCTGCGGCTGCTGCTCAGCCCTAGCGTCGTACAAGGTAGTGGCGTCGGACGAGGCAGGTGTTATGTACTTGCATGGGGACGTCGCTTGCTGCGTGCGATTATGCAGCACAACGCATGTAATGTAAGGTTGGTGCAGCCCGCCCCTGCCTGGCTTCGAGCGGTGGACGGCCGCCTTCTTTGCACCTGGTCGTAGGCCCTTGACACTGACCTGCACTGAGACATGCAAGTTCGGACACTGCCCAGGAAGCAACTAGGTAAACGTACATGGCCTATCCAACCTTGTTGGCCTGCCTGGAGCGGACGGGAAGGTTCTGTGCGGAGGGCGCCTGTCTGTGGGGCAACTGGGGCCATTTTCGGTGGAGGGCCCTTGGAGGGCAGCTGAGGAGCAGCTCAGGGCAGGCGTACGAGGCACCAGGGTCGCATGAGTGCGGCAGCGATGTGAGGGCGCTACTGGACCTGGTGCGGCGGCTACAGAGTGGGGGAAGGCGAGTGACGCGAATGTGTTGCTGCAAGGCATCTGCGTAGATCTAGAGCATGGCCTCTTGCCACCGCGCACATCGCTCACGCATCGGTGGTCTGTGCGTGTCGCTTGCTGCTGGGCCCATGGTATACCGTATGGCTGTAAAACGTGAAAATGGTGCCACCGTCTGGCGGGCGCCAGCTGCTGCCAGGCCCCCGTCACCTGCACCGTACCCTCTCTTCCTGACCAACACAAACGTCACGACCACAGCTCCGGAACCCCCGGATCACACGGTAAATAGAAAGCCCTATTGCCCGTGCAAGACTATGCTTGCTAGCTACGCAAAGCAAACCAACATACGCCTTCTTGTTCCCTCTAGTAGGCACTGGCGTAGGGCTGCGCATACAGTTGCTGCGCCGGAACCGCGTGAGTGCCAGGCCCCGAGGAGTGCTGCGACCTCCACGACCCTGCCAGCACGGCAGCTGCTGGCGCGGCCATTTAAACAACGCGATGGATGCAACGGGCGCAGTGACCGCACCCGCCCCGGCACCCGCCCCTGCGACAGCGGAGGCGGACGACCGCACCCGAGACGCAGCCCCAGTACAAGATGATGCAGCAAAACATGAAGAGCTTGATATGCAGGAGATCCTACGCCTGCTGCGGCAATTGCAGGACGCGCAAGGCAAGGTGAGGACATATCGCGAGGTCGGTCACGGGTTGTCACGCGTAGTACAGGTGGACGCCGGTTCTCGCTTACGCAGGACGAGCTGGGACGCCGCCCGCAGTGTCACGGCAGTGCATTGATGTTGTTAGCAGGCCACATAGCGGACACGGTTTGCTGCTGTCGCGTTTGAGGAAAAGGCCTCGGGCTTCTTGTGTCCCGCACAGCAGGCGGCATCGGCCCCATGCCCTGCAACCGCTAAGCACCACGACGCCAGCCTGCCGCCGTCGCACACCCTTCAGAAAGGAAATCATGGTAATAGCATGTGGAACATCGCCGCCGCCTCACTCTTTTGGCACCTACAACCAAAGCGCCCACACCAACCGAGCCACTCTGAGCCACTCACACCCACCCAAGGCGGTACCACAGGACCATGCTGCCGCAAGCCTTCATCCCTATTGACACTGCTGGTACGCGACCCCCCGCCGTCGCCCTCCTACCCCCGCCCCTCTGCGCCCGCCCCCAGACCGCCCAGGAGGAGGTGCAGCAGGCCATCCGCCAGGACACCACCACCGTACTATCCAAGCTGAAGACCGTCAAGACGATGCTTAGTGTCTTTGTGGACAACTTCTACGCGGAGGGGCGGGAGCGGGAGGACCTCCTCCGCGCCATGCGCGAGCAGCTGGAGAAGGTGCAGCTGGGGCAGCAGCGCGCGGACAGCAGGGCGGTGCAGGCGGAGAAGAGGGCGGCGGCTGCGGAGGCCAAGCTGAGGGCGCAGCAGGAGGGTTTCGCAAAGAGCATGCAGGTGGGAATAAGGATCGTACGGCACTGAGGGCGAGTCGTGTGAAGGGTATGCACAGCTATGGCATGCCTCCGGTTGGGCGTTACTCAGCGGACACGGTTCGGCGGATGCCATATGTGCGGCAGGGCACCTTGTGTAACGGGAGCAGAGTAAGGATACTTGGCCTACGCCACCGGGTCCAGGACGTAGGCAGTGTGGACAGCGTGAAGGGCAGGAGGTTAGTTAGTGCACGGTACGTGGCCCTTGTTCCAACCGCCCCACCATGTTGGACTGGAGCTGGAGCCCCAAAGTCTGCGACCCTCCGCACGGCCCTCACTCCCCCCAGGCCCTGGTGGAGGACGCCAAGAAGGAGATCCTGGCATCACACGCCAACGCCATCGGGGAGGCGGTGCGGGCGGGGGCTGCTGCCGTCGCTGCCGCAGCGGGAAAGCCAGGCGCTGGTGGCGGGTCTGCGGCGGCCTCCGCTAGCAAGCCGGCTGCATCGCCAGCCCCGCCGTCTGTGGACGACCTCGTTCGTGCGGCTGTGGTCAAGGCGAATGTCGGCATGTCCAAGACGCGCAAGCAGGTGGTGCGGACGGCGGCGCAGGGGGTGTACAAGTATCAGGACCCCGGTCAGATAGCCACACACATCAAGGAGGAGGCCGAGCGCATGTACGGTGGGTACTGGCACTGTGCGGTCTTCGCCAGCGGTCAGGGCGGCGCGCACTACACGTTTGACCCATGCCACCTCGCCTTCACCATGGGGCGATGGGAGGTGACCCTGTGGCAGACAGACGCAGAGGATGACGAGAATGACTGGAACTTTGGAGATGATGGCTATTACTAAGCAGGTCGGGGCCTGGAAGGGGTTCTGTCGGAGTGGGGGGTCCAGCTCAGGTCGCTGGTAGGCGGGGCCACGGGCACGTGGAGACCTTACGGCGTGGCACTTTGGCATGCTTGTGGACGCTGCCAGTCCTCTGTCTGGTCTTGGGCTGGGACACGCGCTCATGCTAATTAATTTGCGTATTGGCTGCTGGGGGCGTGACGTGTTTTACTTCGAGGCGCTGGGTTGTCCTGTGGCAGGCGGCAGGCTGGGCAGCAGCCGAGGTGAAAAGGTGCGAACGGAGCACCCTGCATGGGCAGGCATGTCGACACTGTCCACAGCTCAGGCAGGCACTGCACCATAGGCGCGCCTGTTGACAGCTGAGGCAGGCCCTTGTTGCACTCAAAAACCGTCACGTTCGTATTTTGCTCCAGCAGTTACGGGTCCTACCTCACCCGCTCCTGCCCGCTCCGGAACCGGCATTGTACTGGTATGTTGCGTGCGACCCCCAGCTTGTGCGTACCGGTACCTGACACAGACTGCTTGTGACAAACTGCCAACTTGGTTGCAACATATTGCAGTTCAAAGTACCAACATCCTGGGACACCACACACCAGAACTTCGCTCACTGCGTCGTTTCGGGCCCACCCCGCTACATTGCGGGACGGCCAAGGATGTGCCGATAAGACATACGTGTCACAACTACGAGCAAGCTTATCTCACGGACGGACTGGAAGAAGGAGCGCCTTTAGACAAAAAGCCGGCTGTGATGGCGGACGCGGAGGGTCCCGCCGGCGACACGGCCCCTGTACACGGAGATACTCCAGCCAAAACTGAAAGCAGGGAAACTCTGGAGGAAGTGCTGCGCTTGGTGCGGCAGCTGCATGCTCAGGGACAGGTGAGCCACGTGCCCAGGAGCGTGGGAGGGGAGGGAATGGGGTCCTGCTTTCCTGGTCGGTCAAAAAGCCACAGCTCACGTGTAGCCGAGTGCGGAAGTGCACCGAAGTATGTAGCAATGAGGTGTTGGGGGCTGCTGGGTGTTTCAGGCCTCGCTGGCTGCCGGTCGCCGCCCTGTGGCCGCTCCTTGCATACCGAACTGCAGTGGGGCCACTGGCCACGTTTGGGGCGGGGTGGGATGCACCCCACGCCAGGTTGCCCCCACGCCGGGCGCTCGATATACTATTCCGAGCTACGTGCATCAAGACGAACCACTACAACAGTATAAACCGTATCATATTCAGTCTATGCCAGTCCCGCACGGGAACCATGCACATGCCCTGCACATTTGCTGCCTGCATGGCGAGGCGCTGCATGCCATGCGGCATGACCCGTCCGATCACCTGTCCCCGGCAAGTGCCTTACCGTTCAACCCACATCAAGCACAGATGCCACCAACAGTGTCACCGCATCCCTGCCAGTCCCCTTTGAGGAGATACACCTGAATGCATCATGTCACTCTGCGCTACTTGCAGGGCGACGCGCTGCAGGCCATGCGGCAGGACCTGTCCGACCTCCTGTCCCGCCAGCGCCACATGTCCATGGACGTCAGCTCCCTGGTGGGCTGCGCCTTTGCCAACGGACGGAACACCGAGGACCTGCTGGAGGACATCAGCGCCCAGGTTGCTGAGCTGCGTGTGGGGCAAGAGCAGCAGCAGCAGCAGCAGGAGCAGCAGCAGGAGGGGGGGCCTGGCAGCAGCGCCGCTGCAATTGAGGAGCTGCATGTGCATGTGGCGGACCTGCGGAGGGCGCAGCAGCGGACGGACAGCAGAGCGGCGCAGGCGGCGCAGGCAGCACAGGCGGCGCAGAAGGCGGCGCAGGCGGCGGCGGAGGCAACTGCGGTTATGGAGGCGAGGCAGGCGGCGATCGCGGCGAGCATGAAGGTAGGGAGGGGCTGCAGGTGGCAAGGTGGAGGGAGTGTGGTTGACTAGTGTAGCGGCGGGAGGTTGGAGTGAAGAGTACCGGTAAACCATGGCAAGGTGTGTGTTAGAAAGGGCGTGGCATACTCCGCTGTAGCTGACGGGCGCAACGGGCAGCAGCGTTTAGAGTGGTGTCGGCGGCAAATCAAATTGTTGATATCACAAGGCACAGGGGCATGACGCCTGCCGGTGCGGATTGGCCCCGCAGCCCAGCCCTCCTCCTTCGTTGCATGCATATATTCCTTAACGGCCCCCGATCCACCCTGCTTCCCCCAGGCCCTGGTCGCGGACGCCAAGAAGGAGATCCTGGCCTCTCACGCCAACGCCATTGGGGAGGCAGTGAGGGCGGGAGCTGCGGCCGCCGCCGCCGCCGCCGCTGCTACCGCTGCTGCCTCTGCTGCTGCTCCTCCAGCGGCAGCAAGCGCGCCCGCAAGCGCGGGGTCGCAGCAGGCCGCTCCCGCAAGCAAGCCGCCCGCGCCCTCAACTCCAACGTCCTCCAACGGTACCAAGGCGGGCCCTTGCATCACCTGTCCGGCTCCGGACCTGCCACCGCCTCCTTCGCCGCCCTCCATTGACGAGTTGTACCACACGGCAGTCGTGACGCACAATTATGGAATGTCCAGGATGCAGAGGGACGTTATGTGGGCGGCGGCAGAGGCGATTTACAACACGGCGAGCCACCTGGAGACGGCCAAGCACATCCAGGCAGAGGCAGACCGCATGTTCGGGGGGCCGTGGCAGTGTGCCGTGGTCGGGAAGGAGCATGGCAGCGTGAGTTTAGCGTACAACAGATGCTGCCTCATGTTCGAGATGGGGCCGTGGAAGGTGTATCTGTGGCGGGCTGCGGCCTACAGGAAGCAGGATGATGACAACTGGTAATGGAACCTGCATTACGATGGAGTGCCGGAGGCGGAGTATCGGTATAACGGACAGGGATGAGGATACAACAGTGCAGTTGCGGGGACGGCACGGGGCGTGAGAGCGATTTGCGACTAAGCGGTGGCACGCGTTACCTAGATTGCCTTCGTCTCTGCTGGCTTCTCTCTTGCTCGGGCTTGCAGCTGCGGTCGGATTGTCCGCATTCTGGGATGTGGGGTGGCAACGGGGCCATTGCTACGGTAGAGGTCTAGAGCTACGATGTGCGGACAGGACGGTGTGCACCATACCGGTATCAACGGATGTCCTAATCCGTTCTGACAGCGTCTTGGTTTAGCATGGCGGCCCCGGATGGCAGTTTCAGGTCGTGCTGTGGAGTGCCTTTGATGCTTCGATAACCTATCCTGTGTACGATTATGCATCCGTTGCAAGCACTGTGCATCCCAATAGGGGCCTCCCGCCGTGGGCAGCGCGTTATCAAAGCACTGCAGCGCAGCCCTGTTGTAGCTGCAGCTGCCCGTGTGCGGCACCTTCTCAACATGCCAGGGGTGACGTCTGTACGTGACGTATGTTTGTAACCTTGTCCGACGTCGTAGCAGTTGTCGTTTGGGTACCAGCAGCCGTAAGTACGGTACCGGGCAGCTGTGGACGGCGACTGTGCGGCATGTCGTATGCGCATGTCTCCCTGGAGATCAGTGGCCGCTGAGCTGCACCGCCTGCAGGGTGCACGTCAATGGGGCAGGGGGGCTCCCCTGGTGGTTCCACGTCCTGCTGTCCCCTCCTGTGTCGCTGTCGCATTTTCGCTCTAATTCGTCTGGGGCACTATGGAATGGAGTGTGGTGTATGGATGTAGCAGCTGTCATGGGAGAGGGTGTGGGGTACGGTTGGGGCAGAGAAGCGCTGGACGAGCTCCAGGCTGCTCCAGGCCTACGCGCCGACTAGGGTTCGTGGGCGCGCCGCGCCGTACCTTGTCACGCAAGCACCGCCATCGAGGTAAGGACACCGGGCCTGTCTCTGAGGCTCAACTGAAGTTGCTTGACTTACATGCTGCCGTCAAAATGCTGTCGGCAACCACTTTGCGCACGGGCTTCGCACTTCAGCACCACTTCCGGAGCGGTGGCGCCGTGGGTGGCGCTCCACCTTCTTCAAACAGCCGATCGCCGTGCGCAGTTGGCTTTCCGCAACGTATGCCTTTAGAACACAGCACCAAGAAGCTATCGCGACACACCAGGTGGCGTTGCAGCAGCACCGTCAACCCTTCGCGCCCTGAGCGCGCCGACGATACACCCGAGCCGCAGGTAGAGGCTCCAAGCTCCAAATACACGAAGGATGCATCTGCGGTGAGTAGCGGGTACGTGTTTTTGTTGCTGCACAGTGGCGCTTGGTGTTGCGTTGTTGTCCGTGTGGGTCCAAGCGTGGGCGATTGGGCAGTGTCGTGGTGCGGCTGTACCTGGCTTGCACCATGCAGGAATAGAAAACCGGCATTATCACATGCTTTCTGTACCAATGGCGTGAGTGTATGTCAGGAATCAATCTGTGAGGCTGTAGGCATGTGGGGTGGAAGCACCCGTGTTGCGATGTGTAGCACCACAGTATGATGCTGGCACGTGCTCGTTGCACACAAAGCGTGACACACCCTTCGTTGTTGGAGTCGAGTGAACAACACTCGGGAGCGTACCACCTGCCTATCGTCCCCTGCTGCTCTACTTCAGCACCGGATATATAAGGAGAACACGCACACGCACTACGTGCACCTGCTGCCCACAGACCATGCCCGCCTGCCCGGCGCTTGTCCACACCACGCAGGCCAGGGTTGAGCAAGCTCAGGAGGCCGTGCTCGCCGCCAACCGCAGCGGCCGTCAGCAGCAGCCAAAGCCGGACCTAAATAGCTACGAGGAGCTCGTCAGCTCGGCCCGGTTTGTCGAGAAGGACGGCATGCCCACACGCATGCGCTCGCATGCTGCACGCGCTGCGGCCAAGGAGATCAGCAGGTACCAGGGGAGCCCGGACGAGCTTGCGCGGCGCGTTGCTCAACGCTTCGATGACGAGTATGGGCCGTCTTGGGAGTGCGTGGTAGCTAGCACCCAGGACGTTGAGGAGACGCTCGGGGGCGCCTGGTCCAACTCCTCAAAGGAGTCCTCAAAGGAGACCGAGCAGCACAGTACGAACATGCTGTTCGTTTTCCTGGTGGTGGGGCAGTGGTACGTGGTGCTGTTTCGGCGGTCAGGCGAGTACGATGAGGGGGAGGGGGAGTACGACGAGGGCGAGGAGTACGACGAGAGCGCGTAGGCGAGGATGCGTACGACGAGGGGGAAGGGGAGTACGGCGGCGACCGTGGCTTGCAATTGGTGGACACCTGACACGAGCAGGCCGTGCTGCTGCAGGCAGCTGCAGGTGTGCATGCATGTATGTGCACGCGTGGCACAGACGCGCAACCCACGGGCAGCGGGACCGCTAGGAAAGTTGCAGTGCTGTGGCTGCGCACTTCAAGGCCTTCAGGTATTTAGTGTTTAGGCCAATGCATGCGAGTACCGGTACCGTACCGTAATGCATGTTGCTTTACAACGTTTTACATAACCGCCGTGCCGCAGTATGAATTTACGAGGCCCCATTTGCATGCAGTGCGCCTCCGTTCGTAGGTACGGCGTTACAAGAGTCCTGTACGGTAGCTGAGTTTGCGGTAGCTGTTGCTGCGCATACCGGTATTCGGTACCGTAGCGAGGAGCAGGGTCTGAACGTAATCATGAGTGAACGTTTTATCCCGGTGCACATCGGACTGCTGTCGATCCGGAGAGGTCGGTGCGGTACCAGGAGCTGCCAGTACCGGGAAGCTATTGGGTGACAGCTGTAAGGCATGTCGCTGTGCAGGCCCACCTGCATATTGGTGGCCGCCAGGGGCCCGGAGCTGCGCTGCCTGCGTCAAGGGGTAATGGATTGGGGGCTACCCTAGCACTTCCACCTGGTCCCACACCGCTGTCACCATTGTGTCCTGCGGTCCTTCCCTGTGTGCTTGCCTCGACTCGGCGGCACTTCGTTCTGGAGCACCGTGGGTTGGAGTGTGTTGCGTGTATTCGGTGGTCGTCAGGGAAGGGGGTGTGGGGTACGGTAGGGGCATGAAGTAAGCTCCGGCCTGTGCGAGAACTAGGGTTTTTGTCGCGCCGTACCGCAGTACTGCAAGCACCATTGTTGTCGAGGTTGTCGAGGTGGGGACACAGAGCTGTATTAAAAGGTTCTATTGGGTGTGCTTGACAAGTATGCTGCTGTCAGTCGCTTCGCGGTCGGGCTTCGCGCCTCAGCAACCAGCTCAGCAACCGCCCTTCCGGAGTCGTTGCGCTTCGAAGAGCCGGTCGCCTTGCGCAAATGGCCTCTCGCAGCTTGTGCCTTTGAGCCGTTGCATTACGAGTCCACTGCGACATGCCAGGTGGCGCTGCAGGAGCACCGTCGGCTCTTCGCGCCCTGCGCCGGGCGATGAGCCCCTGCGCCCCGGGGATACTCCCGACGCGCAGGCAGAAGCTCCAAGCACCAATCATACAAAGGATGCAGCTGCAGACGGGCGGCGCAAAGGCCTCGCGCTCCTTGGAGAGCTAAAGGAGCTGGTTGAAAGCTGCAATGCCGAGCTCAAGGTGCGGCCTGGCACAAAGCGCACGTGCACAAGTTGTTAGACCCATCAAAAGCCCTAATGGCACGCATATGCCGTTCGGTCTGCCCCTTTGCGCTTTCTTTTTCACCAAACCGCCTGTGTCGCTGGGCACGGGCGGGGCGGGAGTTCCCTAGCTTCCCCTACCGTCCGGGAGGCAACGGGGCCACGCTTTCCAGTCCCTACCGTCCCCACGGAGCACTAGGAGCAGCTGAACTTGACAATGAACTGTAGTGCAGGAGTAATGCCATACTAAATACGCAGGTGAAGGACTGTGCGCTTAGAAGGGATAGCCCCCTTCAGTGCCTCCCTATGCCAGACCCAACGGTATCCCTCTGCCCACTCCATGTTACCATGTCGCATGCAAGCACATCAGCTATCCACCAAGCAACGGCGCCGACTCCCCGCTGAGTGCGGAACCTCCCGTCCTGCCCTCGCATGCCCGTGTACAGGCCGAGCTGCTGCAGCAGTTTGCCCTCCTGCAGCAGGCTGACGTGGAGGCCAAGCGCCGGCAGGAGCACGCCCACAGCACGTCGGTCAGCATGCACGGCACCATATCGAATCAGGTAGAGGAGGTGCAGCAGCAGCTG
>VFQN01003595.1_pt1 | contig 21854 bp, 34 predicted proteins | sample 3512371 | NCBI WGS metagenome assembly VFQN01 (sample SAMN10412370, study PRJNA504923) | tailings metagenome | isolation source: Replicate 2 from Balatoc abandoned mine | place: Philippines: Itogon, Benguet | collected 2017-08-28
ACTCCCTCGCCACATTCACGATAGGTCCTTCGCAACACACCTGCTTACACCCAAGCAGATAATAATATGTGCTTTACATGCACATGGCACTTATTACAACAGTGCTTCCTTGGAGGTGATGTCAACGCCCAATTGCAACGCACCCAACCGACGAGACACGTGAACACCCAGCTGCACGAAACAGGTAGGTGAGCCTCCTACTATTAGACATGCACCCAGGAAAGGTGTCTCTGCGTACGTACTGTAGCATGCTGGAGTGCAGACCTTGTGCACCTGTGCACTGTCCTCGGCCTTGCCATTCAAGTCCCAACTGCATCCCTGCCCCACGAGGGCCCTTGCGAGCCCAGCCCCTGCGACCGACAACCATTGACTGCGTGCCACATCATAGATGCGCCATGATGAGTTGATGACCCTTCCTTCCGCCCTCCAGCAGCGGGCCTTCATGGAGTTCTGATCTTCTCAGCGACCGCCCGGCCAGCTCCCCCCGTCACGCCGTGTCAGCACGTGCCGCCACCACGCACGGCCCCAGGACGACGCCCCACTGAGCAGCTTAGACACACATTACGGTAGAGTGTAAGAGTCCGGAATGCCTTACGTTTCGCAATCCCCAGGCGCCAAGGTGTAGTTTGATGGACAGTCCTCAACGTGGTACACAAGCGCTGGCACACAAATCTTACTCCCTCTGAACGGACTGAACCGTCTAAAGTTGGGTTAGGAAGGGACTGGAAGCCTAGGGGTACTTGCGGCGGCATGCCAGGTACCAGGTCAAGCAAGTACGGGTTAACTCGTCCAGTGCGACCACGAGTTATGGTAAAGGTGCAACGCGGACGCGGGCGCTGTGTCCCAATGCAGCATTGCTCTATTTCGCCGGTAAACACAGCATTATCGCAAGTGATTGCATGTTGCTCTGTCTTTGCCAACAGGTACAGCAAAAGTAAAAGCATACACTCATTTGCGTTCAACGCAGCGCAGCTGCTTAAAGCATAAGTAGCGATGCGCAACTGATCCCTGCCTCTCACGGCAAATGAACGTTCGCGACAAGTGCTATCCCAACAAGCCGGATTGGTTGACCCGCCCGGCACGCAAGCAGGTGCGCGTCTGCAGCGTGCTGCCTGCGTGAGCCCCTTCCATGGCGCCACGCACCAGCAGTCCCTCTAATACATGCCTATATCACTGCATGGCAACAACAGCATTGGCATGTACAGACAGCAGCGCTACATGTCTTCAAAACAGCTTGGGCTAGGGGTGGGGGCAGGGGCACAAGGCTCAGACAACGGTGGCGCCAGCCCGCCACCGCGCGGTGGCGAAGCATCGCTGCCAAGCACCATCCCGAAGCCCACGCACAAGCGGATTCTCGAAACCCTACTGCAAAGACATGCACCACACACGGTCAGCGCACCACACTCCCCTCAGCCCCTGGCTCACTCTGCAACCCTACCCTCCCCCCTCCCCCTCCCACCCGGCCCTTCCCTTGCCCTCCTGCAACCCTTTGCTCCTCCAGCCCTGAACTCTTTACCCTCTTCCCCTCCCTCGCCCGTCCAGGTTGACGATGCCACACTACAAAAGGAGCTGCAGGCCCGGGGAGGGCCCGGCGAGGTCAACCTATGGTCGGGCAGGAGGCTGGGGCCCTCTGGCCCGCCAGCAGGGGGCCCGCCCGGGGGCCGCGGCGACCGCCGACGGGAGGCCTCCAAGTACCGCTGTGTATTAGAGCTGGACGTGGGCCGCACGCGGGGGAGTGACGCCGGGCAGCACATGTTCTGCATCTACTTTGCAAAGTGAGGAGCTGCGGTGTGGTACAGCGGGCGGAGAGCTAGGGAGCTAGACAAAATGTTGCGTACACCGTGCGCCGCGCCATGCTGTGCCGTAGCGTCTGGTGCGTTGCGATGTGCCGCGCTGTGCTGCGCTGCGCTGTGCTGGGCAGGCGTTGGCGCTGGGCCGGGCTGGTTCGGGCATCCCACCACTTCGCCCCTACACACTCTCAAGAGCTGCGGCAGCCGAAAAACTACTGCCTGACCCCCAGTGCCCTTTCCTACTGAGTTCCATATGTGCTGCCTACTGTGTACGCTGACCCGCACGCCGTCCGCAACCCCACCCGCGGCCGCCCAACCGTAGGGGCTGCTGCAGCCAGGGCAGCGCCTGCACCTACCTGCACCGCCTGCCCACGGCGGAGGACGAGGCGTACGCAGTGCGGGACATGGCGGCGGACATCTTCGGGAGGGAGAAGCGGGGCGAGAGGGAGGGCTACCGCAAGGGTGCAGGTGGGGAGCTGGATGGGGGAGAGCGGGGTGCGGGACAGCAAACCGGGGGCTGGGCAGGAGGGGCATTGGGGTAAGGTGGAGGAAAGGGGTCCGGAGGAGTATCGTGCCGGGCCGTGACGCCGAGCGGTGGGTGCACCTACATCTAGGTTAGAGAGGCAAGCAGGGCACGAAGACCGATATCCATGGTGCGCATTGGGCGCCGGCATGGCCAAAGGTGCAGAGTCAGGCGTACCGTATGCAGGCTGGGGCGTGTCGGCACATGCATGCGCTTGTACACACCGCGGCACTCTTTGAAGTCGCAGGGCGGCACGGATGTGGACGTATTGCAGCGTGCGTGGGCATTGGTTGTGCTATGCAGCCCTTTTGGTAGTGCATACTGCGTGGATCCGCCTTGTGGGGCGCTGCGCTATGCACCCACCCCGGTACGGTGGTGGTGGTCCTGGCCCGTGCGTTGTCCGTGACCCACTGCCCTTGCAGTACAGTTACTGGCAGGCTTGTGCCTCCACGCTGACCTCAAGCCAGCATGTCCTGGCCAACCCGCAAAGTGACATACCGCTACTGCCTGGCCAATACTGTTCACTGCCTGATGGCAAGGTCGTCCGCCGTAAGGAAGCTGCTGCCACTTTGGCCACCTGGCGCCACGCAGGCACGTTTGAGCGCGACAACCGCACCGTGTTCGTCAGCTACGAGGGCGCGGGGTCCTACGACCTGCCCAAGATACGCCAGCTGCTGGAGGCGAACTTCCGCCAGTTCGGTCCGGTCAACAACATCTACATATCGCACCCGAAGAACATAGCCTTCGTGAGGTAGGTGCCGGGCCGGGCCGTACCTCATTCCCATGTGCTCCCTCTCCCGCTCCTCCTCCCTGCTTGCACCGAATGTGCAGTGCCAACGGCGCACAGATGCTGCCTCAGTGGGCGTGGTACCGGTCAGCTGGTCAAAGTGAAGTTACCTGCGCCACTGCACGTGCACCCCAAACACCCACACTCTTTCCTCCCACTTCACGCGGTACCCCATACGCCCCAGGTACGACTAGCGCAGCAGCGCTAAGTTCGCCAAGCAGACCATCCAGACCACTGGTCAAGTGACCTGCACCGCCCCTTGCACAACCCACACCCACATGCTCCACACACCCACCCCAGCCCTCTCGCAGGCTGACCGTTACCTTTGCCGCTCCGCGGTTGCCCACATGCACCCCGCACCCACCCCAGGTACGACTGGCGCAGCAGCGCCGAGTTCGCCAAGGAGGCCATGCACAAGCAGGGCCTGGCGGGCAGCACGCTGGGGGAGGTGCTGACCACACGGTGGGCCAGCGAGGACCCCAACCCCGTGGCGGTGGTGGCCGTCAAGCGGGCGGCGGAGGTGGGCGTGGGTGGGTGCGGGCGTGAGGGGGAGGGGGGCTGGGGCGCCGATTGGTCGGGCGAGTTAGAGGGGGTGGCACGGAGGTGCTGCTGTGGCGGTGGGGGCGTGTGGGGTGGCGGTGTAGGAGCTGCATTAGGAGTTGGGAAAGGTGCTCAACCCACCAGGACGGAGGGTCAGGGAGGGTGTTCATGTGTTCCTGCTCCCGTCAGGCTCACCGGAATCCTGGCTGGCTCACCGGAGCGCGCATACCGGGTATGGGGGCGCGGGGGTTGTGGGATGCTTTGGGCCCCGCGTACGGTGAGCAGCGGACATCGTTAACGTGCAGGAATACCGTGTCATCTGGCGTGGTTTAACAGGCAGAGAACTTGCAGCAACTCTTGTCCCGGCCCCAATGGCCCGCCTGTTGTGCCTTGGCTACCTGGCTTAGTACCGTTGCAACAACATGGCACCCCACCGACACCTGTGTGTCGCGCAGGATGCGTTCGGCTCCGCGGTGGCTTCCTCCTGGGAGGCGCTGCCGCCCGAGCAGAAGCAGGCGCGCATCCAGCAGCTGCAGCTGGCCTCGGCGCTGCGGCGGGGCCAGGCCGTGGGGCACTACCCCGCCACCGACACGCAGTTCGAGGAGCAGGAGAGGCAGCGGCAGCTGCTGCGCCAGCAGCAGCAGCAGCAGCAGACCCACGGGTCAGAGTACGACGACTGGGAGCCGTACATCCCGGACGAGCATGACACAATGCAGGCCCAGCAGCGGGAGCAGCAGCAGGGGCAGCAGCAGGGTGGTGCAGGGGAGGTGACCGGGCAGGGAGGGGCGGCTGTGGGGTACGGTGCGGAGGCAGGGGGAAGCTATGCGGGTGGCAAGGTGATGGGGGGACCGGTGGAGGAGGAGGGGGAGGAGGACCGGGCGGCGGTGGAGCAGCAGGAGGGGCTGGAGCAGAACTCCATCTACCGGGGTACCTATCGAGCGCACTACAACACCATCATGTCGCACGTGGGGGCAGGCGGTACGGCAGCGGGAGGTACGGAAGCGAGTGGTACGGGGTACGGCGCGCAGTACGGGTACGATCCGGCGTATTACCAGTACTGGTACGGGCAGCAGCAGGGTGCCGGGGAGGTGGGGCAAGGAGGTGCTGAGGGCGTGCAGGGCGATGGAGCGGCGTGGGCGGCGTATGGGCATGGGTACGGAGGGTATGCGTATGAAGCGTACCGTGGTGGGCAGGTGGGGGATGGGTTACAAGGGGATGGCGGTGAGGGAGGCGGAGGCGAGGGTGCGGGGAACGGGGGGACGGGCGAGGAGGGAGGGGGGCAGAGCAAGGAGCAGGGAGCTGAGGAGGGGCGGGAGCACGGTGGAGCGGGGAAACAGCAGGGAAACGCCCTCTCCATACTTGGGGCTGCGTATGCTAGTGACGAGGACGAGGACGAGTAGTGGACTTGGGTACGTGCTTGGTGGGCGCAGTGTTCCCGCATGACAGGCCAGGCTGCTGCTGTGCATGGAGCGTCGGGATTGAGCCGCAGACGCGATTCCCGGGCACAAGGCGCAGTATGTAAAGCATCTTATTTCTGTTAAGAAATTGTGTTTGTACTTTACTAGCAATACCGCAACGCTGTCCACCTCGCTGTCGACGAGTTCCTGAGCGCAACGCACTGTGTATGCAAGTCTCTCCTGGCAGCAACGATGGAAGTTACTGTAAGGACGGTCTTCCGACCGCTTACCCTTACCGGCGTTGAGGCTGAGGTGGATGTGTCTACTGTTAAAGCCATGCTTTACGAGCTTGGCCAACGAGAGCAGGTTCCTGTTCCTGTACCCAGCAAACAAAGGCTGGTAAGCTCCTTTGTGCCTTACAGCGATCCTTTGCGTTGGCTCCAAAGCATGGTGTAAGGCACTGCCCTTCGGCGCGGGCGCGACGCAGGTGTACAAAGGAACTGTGTTGAACACTGGGACCCTGAAGCAAGCGGGTTTCGTATCGGGTGAACAACTGGTCCTGATACTGCCGTCACGGAGCGCATGCGTCAAGGTCACGCCAGTGGACACCACCCCGGTAGGACTTGTGGCCCAGACCCCTACATAAAACCCCTTCTTTCTGAGTTAGCTGCACGGACCTCCTAAGCACTGGCTGCTCTCTTGCCAAGACCTTACGGGGACAGCGCAAAATACAGTGGTCTCCTCTCCCTGTCAGTCCAGAGCAGTTTCACAGGGCGGCTGCAACCCACTGCGATATCCCCCCCCCTCCCGGCTGCCTACGACCCTCGTGCTGAAGGGCCGCTCCCATGGGATCTTACGACCCCCTTGTCGCGCCCTGCAGGTTCCCAACCGCGCCACCATCCGCGCTGCCATCCTGGAGGAGGCCCGCAGGCGCGGCATGGACGTGAGCCGCCTGGAGGAGGGCCACCCGCACGGGGGTGAGCGCGGAGCGTTGCGAGCTCGTGTTGTAGGAGGTTCTGTGGCGTGCAAGATGGCGCAACACCGTTTGGGGTGGCGCAGCAGATGGCATTGAACTGGCTCATCAGCATGGCCCACGCCTGGGCCTACGCCGTGTTTGCGTAGGGTTGTGCCGGGCCTGGTGCAAGACACACCTGCGGTTGGTTCATGCCGTGTCCACATTAGGCGCAGCAGCGTTAGTACTGCTAGCTCCACACTGCTTCCATTTACAACGGGCTGTTGGACCCACTTTCCTTGACCCACATTCCGAATGCCCCCTATCCGCGTCCCCCCTCCTCCTACCCCGCCCCCCAGTGCGCCCGTTCACCCTCCCCGCCGAGATGATGGCCATGGAGATGGACCAGTCCCTGCTCAACCTGCTGACGGCGCTGGGGGGCGGCAGGCCCACCGTCCTGGGCGGCAGGCACGAGGGCGCGGGCGGCGGCGCGGGCGGGGCCAACCAGGAGCAGCAGCAGGGCCACAGGCGCTTCCTGCAGGTGCGGTGCGGGGGGCTGGGCGTGGGGTAGGGACGCCCTGCCCCACTGGTCGGAGCTCGTACGCAAATGGGGCACTTATGAGCAAGCTAAGACCCTTGCAACTCCGCTCTCGGCGGATGGCCCCATGCGCACGGCGGGGCTGTCCACCTCAACCCCGTGCTGTATGTCCGCCGGCCTTGACCGGCCTCCCCATATGCATGAGACCCCTTCCTCACGACACCCCGCGCCCCATAACCCAGCTACCCTTGCATGCTCCCCACAACCCCCTTTCCAACACGCATCCTCTCCACCCCCCTCCCTCGCATTCCCGCACTCCCCCTGCCCACCTCCGCCCACAGCCACTGGTCTTCGGCCAGCCGGCGCAGCCCCCTCCCCCTGCCCAGCCCCCCGCGCCGCCTCCCCCCGCCGCCATCCCCGAGCCCGACCCCGAGGCCGCGCAGCAGCTGGCCGAGATGGGCTTCGGCGAGGCCGTTGTGCGCAAGGCGCTGCTGCTGCACCGCAACGGCCTAGAGGCGGCGCTCAACTGGCTGCTGCAGCACGGGGAGGACCCGGCGGCGGCGGAGCCGCTCACGGAGGAGCAGCTGCAGCAGGTGGGGCGTGGGGGCGCCGCTGGGCGTGCAGTGGGTTGCCGCGGGACGGGGAGGCATGAGGTATGGGTAGGGAGGCAAGGGCTGTGGGTGTGGCCCGTCGAAGGCGCGGGTGGTCGGGAATGGGAGGGTGGGGCGCGGGGATGCGTGGGTTCTTGGGGTGCGAAGGAGGGAGGAGGGAGGAGCTGCTTCCGGTTGCAATGTTGGTTGGAGGGTTTGGTTGTGACGTGGCAAGGTGTGCTGAGCCCGTGCGCCTGACGTAGGCCGCTTATCGGGCAGCAGCTGCAGCAGGTGTGGCGCGGGAGCGGGACCGGCATTAGTGCGTGAGTTAGTTTGTGTCCGCGACATGGCCATGCCCCTCATGTCGCTGGCGCATGGTACGTGGTGTTGTTGCTTATCTTCTTGCGCCAAAACACATGCCGCCCACGTACTCGGCACATGTCCGGACATGGCACACCTGCCCCTCATGCGCACTGCCTGCTGCAGATCTACGCGCGCGGCCCCCGCGGCCCCCCCAGCGAGGTGGAGCAGGTTGAGCAGCTGGTGGCCATGGGCTTCGGGCGGCCCGAGGCCACGGCCGCACTGCGCCGCATGCGCAACATGGACCTGGCGCTGGCCTACCTGCTGCGGCAGCGGGAGGAGCAGGAGCAGCAGCAGCAGCAGCAGGGGGGGCAGGGGCAGGGAGTGGGTGCTGGGCAGGAGGTGCAGGGGCAGGGTGGTGAGGTTGGGCGGGCTGGCGGCGAGGGGAGGCAGCAGGGGAGTAGGGAGCGCGGGGCTGGGGAGGCGGAGGCGACGGAAGGGTCAGGGCAAGCGGTGGGGGCCGGGGGAAGGGAGGAGGGGAGGGCGGATGGTGGGCAGCGGGAGGGGGAGGAAGATGAGGAGGTTGACGAGGAGGACGAGGAGGAGGACGAGGAGGATGAGGAGGATGAGGATGAGGACATCGACGATGACGATGACTTCACAGGTGGGTGGAGGCGAGGCGAGGCGAGGCGAGGCGAGGAGGGCGGGCAGGGGCGAGGGGGGCAGGGGCGGGGCGCACCCTCGCACCGCAGGCGGCTACTTGCGGCAAGCAGGGTGCAGCATGCCATGTTCACAGATGCCTGCACGCGGTGTGTGTTACGAGGGGGGCCGCCGCTACCATCCTGGGGCTTGCCGGCGGCACTGCCGCTTAGCTGCACGTTATCTGTCAGGTCCTGCGCGAGCCTACAAACTTCACTTCGGTGCCGTGATGTCCTGGGTAGATTGGTCATGCGTCGGCCGCTATATATAGCCGGCGACCGTACCCGCCACGTGTCACTGACACGGCGTGCGCAATGCCACGTGTCGCAGGCGACGGCGAGGACGTGCCCTCCATGATCGAGCAGCTGGCGGGCGCGGCGCGGGGAGGTGTGTGCCGTGTGGAATACGGGGGGCAACGAGGGGAGCCGGACCCAGGATGCTGCATGGCATCCAGTGTGGTGTTGTGCGGGGTGGCGGGACTTGCCGTGGTGGGGCTTGCTGCGAAGTGCGAGGGCCATGTTCCGGTCCGCTTGGGGACAGAAGAGGATGCTGATTCTGATTATGTAAAGAAGCCGTACTTGTGCGGTTCGTGTGGTACTGGGTTGCCGTGTTGTTGACGTTTCTAACAGACTGTGCCTCGCCCTGCCGCTGCTCCCGTCCATCCAGAGGAGCCCACAACCATCCGTATACCCCTCGGCGGCGGCCTCGCCGCCGCCCTCGGCGCTGCCATGCCGGACGAGGCCGTCTTCGGCGGCGGCGGCGGCGGCGGCGGCGGCTTCGGCGGTTTTGGAGCCGCGCCGCAGCTGGTGGGCGGCCCGCAGGCCTCCGTGGCCGTGACACGTGGCCCCGACGGCACCGACCTGGTCCTGGGCTCCGGAACCACCATGCCGCCGCTCATGCCGGCACGTGGCATCATGCTGGGCGGCGGCGTGGGGGCGGGCGGCGGCGGCGGCATGGGGGCTGTGGCGGCGATGCCGGACCTGCCGGGGCTGGCCATGGCGGATGAGGATGCGGAGGAGGAGGCGCTGCGGAGCCTGGGGCTGCTGCAGCAGCTGCTGAACGGGGTGATGCAGGACCTGATGGGTGCGGGGCCGGGCGGAGGGGGCGCCCCGGGGCAGGGCGCGGGGGGGCGCGGTCAGGGAGGTAGGTAGTGTGGGGAGTGCTGTAGGAGTTGGGGGGCGGCGCAGGTAAATCGAAGGGGAGCAGGGCTAACTGATGTTAGCGTTGCGCTGCAGCTGTTAAGAGTAGGCTTGATGCTGAACTGCTGATGCGTATGTATAAAGTAGCTGCTTTGCGGGGAGCTATCAGCCGGCTGGTACGAGTAGTTAGTCGATTGCGAGTTACACCGTGGGACCGCGTGCACAGAGCGTGGCAGTGCAAGCCAGGGCGTCACGGTGCCCGTTTGGGTGTTCCCTCAACGAGCATGAGCGGCACGAGAAAACACCGCAACATTTACGGATATATGCGGGTGACAACGGTCAAGCCAACTATGTACAACGAACGTCCATGTTGTCCGTACACAGTACCGTAATCCGATTCAGACTGCGTCGGTACGCCGGTGTGTCACTTCGCATCCCACAGCACCTCGCAGTACCCGACCGCCAACATGGATCACCCAGCTGCTCAACATGCATTACTCCCAGGTGCCACTGCCGTCTCTTGCAGCGGCGAGTATGTGCCAGGCGTCACGCATTGCGTTGTGACGTATGCACTGTGCATGTAAAGCTTGTAAACTCCTTCCCATGTCACCGTTGCGTAGCATGCGTGCCGATATGTACAACCGCGCTCAGCCATGCACGGCATAAAGTGCATGCCAGGTGGTGACCGTAGCCGGGGGTTTGCTGGTGTAAGTGCTCCCTACGACCCAAATGGAGCATGGATATGCCAATACGGTGAAGCCCATAGTCCCAGTTGGGCTCCCCTGTCAGTGTGGTGCTGTTGAACGCGCGGCTGACGCCGCAAGTCAGTGACGCCCTTGAATGGCCAGAGCGCCCAGCGGATCAGGGGACCCTCCTCTGGCAGGACCACCAGACCCTCACTCTTCGTCCTCTGCCGGGGCGGCGCTGCACTTGCGCAGGCAGGCCCAGCTGCGCATCAGCGATCCGGTCGTGTAGGGCTCCGGGCTGGACTTGTTCTGCGTGGGGGAGGGCGCGAGGGGGGCTGGGTTGGCGGCGCAACACGCAAGGCTGGGTGCTGGGCCGTGCTGCTGAGGAACGGTGTGCGCTGCTACGGGTAAGGGGCACTGTACGAGGGCTTCTAGCGAGTGTGTTGCAGAGTAGGTGTATACTGTGCGATAGCAAGGGGAGCGGCCGCCAAGGGACCGCACGCAACGCGTTCCACTGGCTCGACCCGATGCGCGGCCGCATGATTGGGCGCCGTAAGCGCATGCTAGCACTGCTCACTTCCGTGTCTGCTGTGATATCAACACTTACGAAGCTACTAACCCAGCCACCAATAACCTAGCTATGCAACCTGTACGAGTCTCACACTGGACCCACTCCACCAACAACGGCAGCCCTAGGCAAAACTCGCCGCTGCGTCAGGTCCAACAACGCAGCGATACCCGGACGCCCTACATGTCGGCAACGCCGCAACACACAAACGCCCGCAGCTACTGCCGCTCGCGCACCGACACCATTACGAGCAACCGTAAGCTGCAGCCTGTAGCCTCATCGCAGCCACCCTGCCAAGCGCAGCCTTCAGCCTTTGCGCCTGGAATCCCTGCACTTCACGGTACCAACCCCACCCGCAGCATGCACGCAAAAGCACGCAGCTTTCACCTTGTTTTAGTCCGCCATTCCCTGCACCCAAGGCCCCCTGCACAGCTCAAGCGCCCTGCCTCCCTTTTCTATGCCCGGCGAGCTACGAACACCCCCTCCTGCATCCCGACAGCCCTCACATGTACGCAACGCCCCACGCCTCACGCATGCACCGTCGCACGCCGCACGCACCAGCACCGCCCCCCTCACGCCTGCTCTTCCCACACCCCTTCGGCACCTCCAACCCACACATCTCCCTGCCCCTCCCCATCTACAACAGCGCGTCCAGCATCTGCCCTGCCAGCATGTACAGCCGCGAGTTGCGCGCACTCACTCGCCGCGCCCACATGATCTCCCTCCGCTGCAGCACCTCCAGGAACACGGGCGTGTCCAGCGTGGCGCCGCCGTCACCGCCGCCAGCTGCTCCCCCTGCTGCCGCCGCTGGTGCTGCTGCCCCCGCCGCCGGCTGCTCGTTCCCGAACACGGCGAACAGGATGTCCAGCACGTGCGGCGACAGCGTGATGTTGAGCAGCTTCTTGAGCAGCTTGGAGAAGTCCGCCTTGGTCATGGGCCGCTCAATCTGGGGCGTGGGTTAAGGGTGTGGGTCAAGGGACGAGGGTTGATGCAGTCGGGAGTGGCAGGGAAAGCGAGGTGGTGCAGTCGGCCTTGGTCATGGGCCGCTCAACCTGGGCGGGGATGTGGGTTAGGTGGGCGTGGGTTTGGGTGTGTGGGGTATGACATGCAGGGCAGGGGCTGTGGGTGAGGGACAAGGGTTGGCGGCGGCTTTGGTCACAGGCCGCTCCATATGCAGCGTGCGTGTAGGTCTGAGGTGTGTGGGTTAACAGGGAGGTGCAGCAGGGCGTGGCCTGCAACGCCAGCCCTCACCCGCCTGCTAATCAAATCGAAGTCCAGGCATGGGCTCACCACAATAATCTTTCGAAGCATCCCTGCGCGGCCCCATCCATTGTCATGCTCACCAGCCGCCAACGCTCCCCATCTCCCAGCGCGCCCCGCGACCCCGCCGCCAGCACGCCCCCACCTGGTGGCCCGCATCCCACCCCCACACCCAACCTGCACTCGCACCCCCCTCCCCACCTGCTGGTAGAAGTCCAGCGCCACCTGCAGCGAGTGCATCTTGCGCTGCATGTGGTGCACGGCCATGAAGTCGGCCAGCGACACGCGGGCGGACAGCAGGTGCGGCGGCAGGGACTCAACCTGGGGAGGAGGAAGGGGTGTGAAGGAGGGAGGAGGAGGAGGGAGGGGGTCGGCGTTGAGGCGCGGTGCACCTGGATACCACTGTGCTTGTGCAGCCAGGTCACAGCGCTTCATTGACAGTGGCGGCGTACACCGGTGCCTAGGCGGGCAAGCGTACTCACGCTGGTTGGCCACAGCCTAAGGCAAGCTGCAAAGCCACCACCCTCAGTCCCCCAAAACGACAAAACGAGTACGGTACCTGCACACCCCCATCCCCACCGCCACCCCCACGCCCACCCCCACCAGCACCCGGCCTGTCCAGCAGCTTGTCAAAGTGCATCACCTTGACCCATCCGGTCTCCACCGTTTCAGCTAAGCCACAGCTGCCGCGCCCCACCCCACCCCGAGCACCAGCACCCACCTTGTCCAGCAGCTTGTCCACGTGCCTCACGTCCGCGGTGGCCACCAGGCTGCGCGCGAAGTCCAGCGCGGGGATGGAGCCGCGGCCGGCCACGTCGTAGTGCGCAAACTCCAGCCGCACCACCTCCTCGTGCAGCGACACCAGGAAGGACGTGAACTCGGCCAGCGCCAGCTTCTTGCTGCCGTCGCGGCCGAAGAAGGACACCAGGATGCCGCTGTCGGAGCCGCTGGGGAAAGGCATGGGGAAGGGGGTGGGATGTAGGGGAGGTTCACAATGTGTGTGGTGTAGTAGGAGAGTGGGGTGCTGCTAGGTCGTGACCGCTGTGGGCGTAAGGCAGCTGCTTCGCAGGATCGCGGCTTCTCTTAAGGCGAAGGGAAATGGACAAGGAGGTTGCATGTTTTGAAGGGATGCCAGTGAAGGACAAACACATGGCAGTGTGACTGGGACAGGCCGTGTTTCAAGAGGGGTACACGGTGGCCTTCGCTCCTACTGGTTAGAGCTGGGTGATGTGAGGGTGTGGCATGAGAGCGGTGCGCAGGTTGGGCACTTGTGCAGCGCGCGTTGGGGGCTAAGACCCCGCGCCAAGTCAACCCCAGCCGCACCTCCACCATCTCCCCATCCCCTCCCACCCCTCCGGTGTTCGCTTGCCCGCCAACCACATCGCTCCCCGCAGGCTCTACTGATTCTCACCTCCACTGCCTTGCCGCTTTGCGGTTACCCTCATCGCCTCCGCCTCCCCGCACCCTCTCCCTCACCTGGACAGCTTGTGCGACCTGCCCACCCTGCGTGTGTGCACGTTGGCCATGTTCTGCAGCAGCTCCATGACCATGGCGAACTCCCCCGCGTCCACCAGGCCGTTGCCGTCCAGGTCCACCACGTCGAAGATGGTGGTGACGTCGCGCTCGTGGATGGACAGCAGCGTCAGCACCAGCAGGAACTCGGGGTACGAGATCAGGCCGTCGCCGTCGACGTCGAACTGGGCAGCGGGGAGGGCACGACATGGTGGGGAGCGTGAGCGTTGAGAGGTCCTCGCCATTTTGCGATTACTGTGGTGGTAACCGCAAAGCGGAGCGGCGAAGAAACAAGAACGGAAACAGCGTTCTGGTGGTGGGGCGGGCCGGAGGGGCGCGGGGATGACCTTGGGCAAAGGGCAGGACGAAGGAAGGAAGGGAGAGGTATGGAGGTATGGGAGGGGTATGGGAGGGGTATGGTAGGTTGGGGCAGTCGGTGTGTGGCGTGGTAATGCCTCTTGCGTGCTGCTCGCTGGTGCTCGTGCGTTGGGTGCAGGCGGCTGTGGCTGTGGCTGCGCAGTGTTGTGGTCCACAGCAGGTGCATTCCAGAATACCGACTGGGGCGGTGGTGCCGCAGCAGCTCTCTGGTTGCGCAGGCCCTGTGCCTAAGCGGTAGACAGTGGTGGTGGCACCGACGGTTTGGCACCGGCGCCTTTGTGGCAGGGCCCCACACACCTGCTGGAAGAAGCCCGCCTGTGCCTTGCTCCACGAGGCCTGGGGGTTGCCCTTGAACCGCTCACCTGTGGAAAGGGGTGTGGGAAGTGCGGGTGCGGACCGGGGGCGCGGCTATGGGTCACACGCCACAAAGTCAGCCATCGAGCCCTGGGCGGTTGCCTGGCTGGTAGCACCAACTCCCAGCCCTGCACCACATCCTACTACACCCAGCCTTGTACAGTCAGCACACAGGCCGCGGCGTGCTACTTGGTGGTCGTGTTGCCATCCAAGCTGCACCAGCGCTGTACGACACTGCCCATGTTGTCACCAGTTTTGGCTGCAGGCGTGTCAGGAAGCACAAGAAAGCGTGGGACCCACCGTCCAGGGAGCCCGCTCGGTCCATGGAGGATTCGCTGGGGGGGTAGGTGGGCACGATGGCCCGCAGCAGGTCCACCGGCAGCATGTACTTGGTGTTGTCCTTCTCCTGTTGGGCATCGCGTGGAGCGAGGAATGGGGCCAAAGGGAGTGATAGGAGGAGGTGTGTTTGTGGGGTGGGTGGGGGCGGGGTCCGGGGGGCGGGAGAGGAGGTGCTGAACATAGGTTGGCGTGCGGGGCTTGAAAGGGTGAGCGTCGAGTTGCGGCAGGGTGCGGCGGCACTGGGACCAGGATGCGGATGTGAAGTACTTCCCTGTGTCTACTATCAGTACGGTCAGGTCCTGCAGCCGAGAGGGCATTTTGCTGTGCAATCCGACGTAGGGCCCCGGCCCACCGGTGTCCCCTCAACCCACGAAGGTCGGGCCCACCTGGGTGCAGAAGTACTCGAACACCTTGTCGAGCATGCTCTTATCGCGAATACGTTTTTCATACTTGAAGAAGATGCGCTGTCTGCTCGCCAGCGGTAAAAGGTAAAAGCCCTTGCTCTCGCTAGGGGCAATTTGCGAGTCTTGCCCGGAAGGCTCGGCCTGGGCTGTCACCGCGCATGCGACAGCGGCTCCTGCTAGGATAGGAGCTGCCGCAAAGGAGAACATGCGCCATGACGACCCAGAGCCTGACGTCGATGTGCTCGCCGAGGCTAACTCACGTTCGCCGTGAAGATATCCGGATACGAGTGCAGCTGCAGAGCTGCTAGCTTGCCTTGCTGCGTTGTTGCGCCCAGCTAGCAACAGCTGCCTGAGAGGCAGTTGCTGGCGACGCATTCCACCGAGACAGAATGCTGACCCGAACAGCTTGTGACTAACAGCAGGGCTATGGCTGAACACAAACAAGGTTCCCTGAACTTCATTCGTTGGCATCGCCATCCACCAGCCAAACGGTGCGGCTCATGGGCTCCCTTGGTCAAACGTACGGCATCGCCCACAAGACACACCCCCGCAACCCCCGAGCAGTCCCCACGCAGCCCTGCGTGATTCTTACTTGGCACCCAGCTGCATGACGCCTTACAACGAGAGGCAGTCCCGGAGCAATGCACTCGATACGTTGCGTACCTGCGATCACAGAGCGTAGGCTGGGCCTGAAACAGGCCTGAAACCTGCTGGAGCTTGGGCTGGGAGGTTCCCACACGGGAACAGGCTGAACCGGAAGCCTTTCCCTCTGGCAGGCCAGATCCCGACGCCCCCGCCCCCCACTGGCCCTGCTTCCGGACACTTCACACCACGGCCGCTGGTGTCCCGCCACCCTTGTGCCCCTGCCCCCGGTACCCCCGGGCCCAGGGCGCCCACCCCCCCGAATCGCCCACCACCAACGAGCCCACCACCCGCCGTACCTCCAGTACGTGCCGTACAGCTTATAGCACAAAAACGAGGGAGTTTGGTCTAGTGGTATGATTCTCGCTTAGGGTGCGAGAGGTCGTGGGTTCAATTCCCGCAACTCCCCTTTTCCTCCGCGCGAACGCGCTTTTTTCTAAGCACGTTAACGCCGCGTTGTGCCCGTTCTGATGTACATATAGTACACCACTTCTGCATGTGTTTGAGGGGCGGGGGTGAGTGTGAAGAGTTACATGAGCGTGTGTTTGGCACCCTGCAAGGACCCCCCTCCAGCAATGGTGCTCATGGGCCAGCAGGGGCCTCTGCGCGCAGTTACTCTCACTTCCGTGCGCAACATTGCCAGCGGAGCGCAGTGCCGCAACCGCGTGCACGCAGTAGCTGCCTAATAAACCGCAGCCGCTCACCCCGCATTGACCACCAGCACTCCATCCTTCTCCTCGCCCATCCACCATCCTCCACCGCACAAGGCCCCGGCCCCGCCTTTACACTCAACCCAAAGCTCTCACCCCCGCGTTTACCAGCACGAGCCGCGCGGGTTAGACCTGTGCACGCCCTTCTACACCGGCCGCGCACGGATGATCTTGACCTCTGTAACGGGGCGGTCCATGTTGTCGGTCTGCACGTTGCCCAGCCGCTTCACCACCTGCATGCCGGACGTCACACGACCGAAGATGGTGTGCTTGCCGTCCAGCCAGGGGGTGGGCGCCAGGGTGACGAAAAACTGCGGGGTAGAGGGGGAAGGGAACGGGACGGGGGGAAGGGGGGAGGGCTGGGTAGGCACGTGGCAGGAGTAGCGGTGGTGCGAGTGTGTTGGGGGGCATTGGTGCGGAGGACAGGGTGCGTATAGGCAGCGAATGAGGAGGATTAGGCCGTGCAGGAGAACGGGTTCACAGGCACAGTTGCTGCACAGCTAGCATTTCATATCGAATTAGATGGAGGTGTAAAAGTCGTGCAGCAATCGGCGGCCTACGCCAAAGCAAGGAGCAGAACCACACCGCCACCGCTACGTCTCCCCGCCGTCCAGGCGCTGCACACGCTGTCCTCGTACCCGCTGACATTCTCATGTACAGCGCGCACATGCCAGTGACAGCCACCTGCCACATGCCGCAAGGCGCGGCCACTACTACACCGTTGCAGCAGTGGCAACTGACCTGGCTCCCGTTTGTGTCTGGCCCTGCATTGGCCATCGAAAGGATGCCCGCTCCGGTGTGCTTCAGCTCCCGCGTAACTGCAGAGGTGGAACCGCCGTAAGAGGGCAAAGCAAGTCAGCGTTGCTCCCAGCGGTCGATGTGGTGGTGGTGAGCGGTGTCATGCCACCGTAAGAGTGCAGCGTCCCTAGGGTGGCATCCCGTATGCGGGCTGCAGGTCAGCACCCTGGAGCCGCGGCCATGGCACCTGGGAGATAGGAAATGCAGCCGCAATCCAGCCATGGCGTACAGTACGGTGGCTATTAATTATGAACACCTACTCTCGTCTTCGAACTTCCCGCCGTAGATGGACTCCCCGCCACGCCCCGTCCCGGTGGGGTCCCCCCCTTGGCACATGAAGTCCCGGATGATGCGGTGGAACTGCATGCGGCACAGCAATCGGTAATGCATGTGTAACATGAGAGGCTCTGGTGGGTATCTCAACCGCAAATCCACCAGCGTGCAGCGAGAATGGACGGGGGCCCTGAACAGCGGTGTGCCAGGCAGGGCGGGGCGGGCAGGGTGGTGACCAACTCACGACTGTGCCATCGTAGTATCCGCGCTTGGCGAGCTCTTCAAAGTTCTTGCATGTCTTCGGAGCGTGCTTGAAGTATAGCTCAACAGTAAAACTGCCTAGAGTGGTGTCTATCTGAACAAGTGGGGCCTCCATGCCCGGCTACGCAGTTGACCGCACCGCAAATTGGAGTGCCAATAGGCTCAACTCCAGAACCAATTGTAGCAGAAAGGCGCAGGAAGAGAGTCAATGGTGATCTGTTACTGCACGACCGCAGCTACCGCGCGCCCTATTGTGGCGTTGATACGTTTTTGCAGTTATGGCCACGTAACTACACCGTGCGCAAATGTAGTGATCTTGACTGCGGCTGCACACTTCATTTGAGACCGCCGCTCCAAGACCAGCCTGTCTCTGGCGGCACAGGGGAGCCCCCCAGGGCTGACTGCATGACCTACGGTGCGCCATTTGGGCCTTTGCTGCACGCCCAAGCCGATAGGTTTCCATACAAGCAGATCTGGGTGGGCAACACACGATACATGGCAATGCCTCACCTGGCCTCAACACCATCCCAGCATCTGCAGTTCTGCACCATGCCTGAACCTGCCGGCACGCCACGCACCTCTCCACCACCGCGCCCCCTGCTGTGCGTGTGCAGAATGGCCAGCACCCCGGATGTGGCCCGCTACTGTTCCACCGCGCCACGCAGCTTGCCCAGCGCCACCTCGTTCTTGCTCTCCTGGCACGCTGGCAGGACAGCCGGTTCATGCGCTGTGGGGCGGGCGCAAGGAGCCGTGGAAGTGCTGGGGGCTGAGTCGGGGCGTGCGTGGAGCAGGGGCGGCGGCCGGCGGGGCACACGAGCACACAGGGAGACCACATGTAAAGGCATTGCGTGATCTCCTTTAAAGTGCACGCCATCGCGGCATTGGAGGCAGGAGGTGCCCTCGGGGAGCGCTCTCGCAACTGCCTCGCATCCCCGTGCATCCTGGCATGGCAGGATCAATCTCCCATGGCCTCTTGCTCCGGCTGTCAGTAAGAGTACGTAGAAGAGATACCGACAATGTGCTAGATGCAGTGGCGACCCTGGAGTTCAGACCCAAAGCTTAGGGCGGGAACAACACAGGACTTTTTGCTGCGTGCTGGTGACACTTGAAGCCGCGGTGAACGGCGAACCCAGTTAAACACCAACATGCTGCGACCATGCAGTAAATAGCAACCTCACGATCGCTAGGCTCGCCGACATGGACAGCCCGGTTTCGCAATTGTCGCAACTGTCGGAGCAGCTGCTAGCGGCAACCGCGCTTGATGGAACGCTGCCAAGTGTAGCAGATCTGAGGGCGTGTCAACGCAACTTGTCTGAAGTGGACGTGACTTCACTGCGGGTCGAAGGTGGAGCCCAGCTGTCCCAACTGTGCGTCGCGGTCGCATCATGGCTCTCTGCATCCACACGCTGGCCTTCGCCGTCGTCCGCGGCTAGTGTTGCATTATCCATCGCCGCGCTGGAACTCCATGAGGAGCTGTGGCAGAAGCTGCAACAGCTGCTTTCATCCCACATCCGAACGGCCTGGGCTGAGGCACTCCTACGAAGCGACATACTGCAGTGCCTCAGCTGCGCGCTGGATACGGGAACCCAGACCGTGCTCGGGGGCTTGCAGCAGCGCAGCGCTGGGTCGGATCATGCCTGTGCAGGGAGCATCGACATCCCGAGACTGTGTCACCCAGGACCGCTACGACTTCAAGTAACAGTTGCCATGAAGCTCCTGGACACCATTGCCGCTGCCGCATACGCAGACAGCGCTGCGAGGCAGGCTGCGGGCGTTTTTTGCCCCTACGGCTCCCAGCCGCTGCGTGTGCAGCTGGTAGAAACTGTGCGCCGCAGCCACGTCCTGGAGCACCTGGCGAGGGGCATGGCGGTGCTGGCCATGCGCAGGGGCGCGGATATGGCGGCACGGGAGCAGGGCGGAGGAGGCGGAGGGACCAACGCTCAGCAGCTGCCATCAACAAACAGCATCCTCACCTGGTCCATGTACAGCGGCGCCTTCCTCAATTATACCGGCATCTTGGTGCCTCCCGCCGGCTCTCAGTTAAGGCTGCAGCACAAGTGGCCCCCCCCTGCGGCCCACGTGGACCTGGCGGTGTGCGGGCCCTGGTCCCAGCACCTGCTGCTGGCGTGGGGGCTGCACCACCTGCACGCGCTGGACGGCGGGGGCCACTGCGGCTTGCACCCGGACATGGTGCGGGGACTGCCGCCCGCATGGGAGCCGCCGGCGCAAGGAGCCGCCGGGGGGCCGCAGGCAGCCGCTTCCACCAGCAGAGCAGGGGCAGGGGCAGACGCGCGCAGCAGCAGCGGTAGTGGACTGCGGGAGCTCCAGTCTCACGCTCTGTGGCGCTTCACCGAACTGCTGTCGCTGTATGCAACAAGGGCCTCGTTTCCGAAGGGGCGTGCTGAGGTGCCTCAAGGCGTGGCTGGCGCACCGGCGGCTCGGGCACCGGGTGGCAGGGCAGGGGCAGCGGTGCGGAGGGGTCGGGATGCGGGCGAGGAGGCAACGCAGCTGAAGAGCGCAGAAGGGCCCCTGTCACCCGCCGCTGGGGTTGCGTGTGCGGAGGTGGAGCAGCAACTAACTCGCCCGGAGGTATCTGCCAATAGTGGCAGCGGCTCGCGAAACGGTGGCGAGGAGGAAGCCGGCAGTCTCCCCTGGATGATGAGGGGCCCCGTGGTGCGGCTGCTGGCAGCCAGGGTGGTGCGGGCGGCGGTGGCGTCGGCACAGGCGTGGCAGCGGGAGCGGGAGCGGGAGCGAGGTGTTCAGGGCCGGGAGGGGGAGGGGTCGCGAGGGGCTGGGATGGCGGACGGCGGCGGCTCTGGAGAGGCCGGCAAGGGGCGGGCGGGGGCTACGGGCGAGGACGGTGGCGCCTACGCAGGTCGTCTGGTCCTCAGCCTGTCAGACGCTGCGTCGCTAGCCGTCCGGGGCCTTACGGCGTACGGCTCTAGCTTGCGGACGTTGGAGTGCAAGTGGGGTACCCACGGGAGGGGCGCGGGTGCAGGCGCAGGGGCATGGGAGGTGGAGGTGGAGGTGCGCAAGCGGGAAACGGCTGTGCGGCTGTGGAGGGAGCTGTACCGGCTGGGGCTGCAGGTGCTGCAGCACGTTCCACCGCACGCATGGGACAGGGGCGTGTCCGAGGGGCTTTACGCGGAGCTGAGGCTGGGCCTGCCGCCGCTGCCCAACAACGGTGAGAGAGGGCGTCCTGCATGCCGCTTGCCGTTCGCCATGTCGACCTTCTGGGACTGGCTATGCCTGCCGCCTGCCACGCTTTTGGTCCTGGAGCTTACTCGTTTGTTACCCTCACACTTGTGAGATGCTTGTCCTCCTCGCGAACTCTACAACTAGCTCATGAGCGTTGTTGCCGCCCAACCTTGACGCCCTGAGCAGGTCCGCTGCCATTGGCGCCTTCTCTCAGACGGTTACTGTGCCTCCCCCGCAGGCTCGTTGCCCCCCGACCCGCCCCCGCGGCTGGCTTCTGCGCTGGCTGCCGGCTACCTGCCCGCCCTGGAGCGCCACACCCGGCGGTGGGGGCGGGGAGCAGTTTATTGCGACATGCGGCTGCTTGACCTGCTGCTTGGAGGACCGGCAAGCGAGGCCGGCAGGGAGAGCAGCGTTGGGGACCACACGCACGGGCAGGAGCAGGGGCAGGGGCATGAGGGGTGCCACGACCTGCTGTGGCTGCTGGCCTACGGGGACAGGGACCAGGCGGGGGCGCTGGTCACCAGCCTGGCCAAGGGGTTGGACATGCTGAGCAGCATGCCGTTCATGTCTGGTGAAGCGGTCCTGACCCATGGGTCGTCAGAGGCATCGCAGGCGCAGAGCATTGTGCGGGTGCTGGCCTCAGCGGCTGTCCTGGTGAGGCGGGGCATTGAGGTGTGCGAGCAAATGGCCGCGGCGAGGGCCGATGAGGAGGACGAGCATAAACAGGGACAGCGGGAGCAGCAGCAGGAGCAGCAGCGGGTGCAGCAGCGGGTGCGGCGGCTGCGGGAAGTGGTGTCACTCACTGTCCATGCGCTGCGGCACGTGCTGTGCCCGTGGGCGTACAATGAAAGCAGGGGGCTGCATGCCGGGCGCCGCCCTAGCAGCAGGGGCGAGCAGATGGCACGCGCCGTGCCCGCCCTGCTGCGCGTCCTGGGGTGTGTGGCCCGCACCAAGCTGCACAGGCACAGGCACGGGGGCGCGGGTGGGCAGGCTGCGGGTGCTGGCAGCACCAGGGGCGGGGACGGCAGCCCAGTGCCGCCTGGCAGCATCGTCGCCGTGAATGTCAACATCAAGCCCGGTGGTGACATGTACGACTACTACACGGCGATCAACGCGTGGCAGCACAGCCTGCCGTTCCTGCCGCTGCCGCTGCGGGCGCCGTGCGCCAGGGCGGTCGTGGACCTGGCCTGGTGCGTCCTGGCGTTGGTGCAGGAGG
>VFQN01003596.1_pt1 | contig 21839 bp, 29 predicted proteins | sample 3512371 | NCBI WGS metagenome assembly VFQN01 (sample SAMN10412370, study PRJNA504923) | tailings metagenome | isolation source: Replicate 2 from Balatoc abandoned mine | place: Philippines: Itogon, Benguet | collected 2017-08-28
TGAGGTACCAAAGTTTTGGATTTCGAGTTTCCTGTTCGGCCTGCGCCAACCTTACTTAAGGGCGGTTGGGTAAGGGTCCTCTTTCAGAAAAATAATTGCTCTTTACAAAAAAATGAAAAAAGAGAAACCTTGGGGAAAAGACAATTATGTTGCTTTCGCCTTGTGCATTTTAGTTTCCTGCATAAAATTATTGCTGCTTCCAAGCTATCGAAGCACTGACTTTGAAGTTCATAGGTAGTTGATTTTCTAGCAAGAATTAGCTCTCACTTCGAAAATCCGTTTTAGAAACTGGCTTGCTATCACTTCATCTGTTCCTCTCAAAGAATGGTACTACGAGAACACTTCAGAATGGACATTGGATTATCCTCCAATTTTTGCCTATTTTGAATGGTTTTTAGCTTTGTTTGCCAACTTATTCGACCCAGATATGTTGTTGGTAAGATGCAACTTATCGTATATTCTCTTTATTCTTATTGGTTGTAGATCGAAAATTTGAACTATAATAGTCACAACACTGTCATTTTTCTGCGCTTATCAGTTGTGGTCACCGATTTCGTCCTTTACCTTGCAAGCTGGATAATTTTGTTGCGAATGAAGTTCTGTTCCTCATTACAGAGACTTGCAACGTTTGGGCTTGTTTTGTTCAATTCATCTCTAATTTTGGTCGACCATGTGCACTTTCAATACAATGGGATCTTATTAGGGATTTTATTTCTTGCGATTTATTTCGCTGACAAGAATCCCTTCTTGGTGACCTTTTTCTTTGGAACTCTTCTGTTGATGAAACACCTATTTGTTTATCTTTTACCAGTTTTTGCTTGTGTTGTTCTTCGTCAGGCCTTTTACACCCACAGGAAATTCATTCCTCGGATGTGGACCCTCATCACAGCCCTTGGGATGGCAGTATCTTTGCTGCTTTTTGCTTTTGCGCCATTTTTGATTTTTGGTGGAAAAGATCAATTGTATCAGATGTTCACAAGACTTTTTCCATTTGGCCGCGGTTTAATACATGCTTATTGGGCACCGAACTTTTGGGCGTTCTATGTATTTTCTGATAAATTGTTGGGTGTTGTTTTGCCGCGCATATTTGTGTCGATTCAGATAGTGTCAGATGGTCTGAATTCTTCATCAGGAAAAGTTGGAAATTATACTCTTGCTTTCCTTCCCCAAATATCCGCTTTTCATTGTTTAGCAATAGTCATGACAATTATCACTCTATGCTCGGTTTTGGCGGTTTTCAAAAGTGGGAAGCAGACTGTATTATTGAGAAGCGTTGTTTTTACGTCTTTAACGTCCTTTATGTTGGGCTACCATGTTCACGAGAAGGCTATCGTCATTCCCTTAATTGTGCAAACATTTCTTCTTGATCAATCTTATCAAGATAGAGCTCTTTATCTATTTTTAGCTCTGTCGGCGACAACGTCAATATTTCCTTTGATATCTGGGTATCTGGAGTGGATGTTGAAAAGTAAGTTTACCACAAGATCCTTTTCTCGTTAACTAATTCAAAAACTAGTGGGTCTTCTTTTTCTCCATTTATCTTTGGCTGTTCTTTTGTTATTTTCTCGAGTGTGGTTGACAAATTCGACAAATACATCTCTCGTTAGAGTTTTCGTGCTGGCTGCCTTCCTGATGCTAAACATTCTCCTGTATGCTGACTTCTTCAACGGATATATCGCACCTGCATTTCCTTTCCTTCCAATTATAGCTATTTCCATGTCATGCTTCACCCTAAATTTCGTTTGTTGGATTGCGTCGTTCATTTTGTTGCGAAAGGAATTTAAAAAATACAAATGATACTTTAGTGGAGAGATTATTGACCTAAGCTGTAGCAAATATACAAATTCCTGTCTGTCCTATGTAAAAGTAGATGAACTTTGAAGCTTCATGTGTAACGTAGCAACCAAAGTTTCTGCCTATAAAGCAATGCCATCTATTGTGCAAAATTTACATTCTTACACATTCAATGTAAGCTTTCAACTTACGTGGAAGGGTATTGATGTTCAAATTTTGATTTAATAGAGGCTGCGATTTCTTGTTCGGTTGTAAAATTCGCGATTGCATCCTGCAAGATTGATTAAACGATTAGGAAATTAGACACAATCGTTTGAGGGGAACAGACCTGAGCTGCCATAATAGCAAACTCTTGCATCGCAGCGGGCATGTGAGAAGTTTTTACGACTGGTCTCGCAGACATTTGAGAAGTTTCATTCAAAGAAAGTAAAATAAAAATTTGTTTGTGACGGTTTCACAAAAAACAAATACAATCAGTGCACTTCTCTGACGCCTAAACCTCTGTGCACTTCTCTGGCGCCTATTTTTCTTAACATTAGCAAAATGCCACGATATTACTGTGATTATTGTGATGCTTATTTAACACACGACTCTATGACAGGTCGCCAGCAACACATGAGAGGTAACAAATGATAGAGTTTCGCTTATTTCTCTGAGTTTCAGTCAAGGTTGGAAGCACCGAGAGAACTTTAAGACTTACTACGCACAATTCTATCCTCAATGGTTGATGGCTCATCAATCTCTTCAAATGCAACTACAATTACAACATATGCTAACTTTGCAGCAAATTCAAGCAGGACTACCTCCGCCCCAAGGACCGCCACCCGCCAGTTCGACTCAAGTGCTTCCGCCAAACAGCGGCTGAAAGTCACACTCTTTCCAATCTCATTCTTTACATTTGCATTAAGTTAATCAAACTATCTACACTCTTTGATCTCTCAACCATTTTTCACTCAGATACCTTTTCCCTCTGGCTTTAGAGTACTCATCGATGTTCTGGTGCTTCGACAATGCGTCAAAGATCGCTCTAACTTTTGCGTACGGATCTCGACGCCCGACAAATTTGACAGATGCACTCCCGATTCCGAATAAATTGAGAACGTTTTCAGCAAAGGGGCTGGCAATCATTGCCCTGGTGGGAGGAGTCGCAGTAATATATGCTTTACAAGAGTTGTGCTTTCCGACAAGATCATGTGCCAAACCAGCATTCTCGTAGAGATCAATATGAACTAAATTTCTTAAAGCGGATCTATGAAGATAATAAAAAAAATACAATCAGATACAATCAAAATCTGTTTATCAACTTACCGAAATGCCTTATTTACCGCCGCAATTCCTTTATCGGCTTTTCCAGTACCGAATCCAGCAGTACCCCGAAGGTTTCCAACCGCCACTAAAGCTCTAAAAGATTGAATGCGACCACCAGCTGTTGTGGTTTGGACGACATCTTGACCAAGAATGTAACCACTCCAAACTCGACCATCATTGTCAACCAATTGAACCATGTCATCAGAATTCGTTGGTTCTTTATCTTCTTCCTCATCAAGTTCACTCTTCAAAAGATCGATTTCATCAATCTCATCTGAAAGGTTCTCGTTGCTCTTTAGAGGAATTCTGTACTCCTCTCCTTCCTGGCGCTTTGTTCTGGCTTTTTCTACAGAAGTAAGATCGCCCAACTCTTTGATCTCTTCACTATCTTCATCATCAGCATCATCTAAGCCGAAAATTTCGTCTTCAATCTCGTCGGAGCTTATATTGCTGCTCTCTTCTACGAGCTCACCATTTGATAAAGCGTTGTCTTCGACTTCTCCTACAACTTCATTTAATCGAGGATGCAGTATATCATTAGCGACTTCATTCATCTTGTGATAATCCTCTTCGCTTTCTGAACTAAAGGTATTCCATCGAAAAACATCATCTGCATTGGTAGAGCCATGTGCCGCTGCCTCCAATTGACGAAAATCTTTAGAAAATTTCAAAAAATCTTGCTGCTGGACAAAAAGGGTAAATAAGCGAGCACGAGCATCTTCGTCTTCTTTATTGGCCGCAATGGTCGCTATGAGTGACTCTGCTTCGAGACGCGATTCAGCTGGCATTGAAGAATCGATAAACATTGTCAGTAAATTATTCTTAAAATCTGTCGCCTCTTCATTTTCGTTTTCGACTTCTTTCTCAAATTCTGACAGAGAAACCGGCTACGCACAATTATTCAGAGGGAAAATAAGAAACAAGTTGTTATGCTTACCTTTGCGTCAAATAATCTTCGGTCAAATTCGTTCTTCAACCATCGATAGCGACTAGCTGGGTCGCTCATCAAATCATCTTTCAAAAAGGCATTTGAAGAGAAATCACTGAAAGCTTCTAAGCGACCTTCATTGTCGTACTGTGACGAAACTCCTAAAGAGGGACGGAATCGTTCAACTCTTAAGCGATTGTTCCCATCTATAGCGACCTTTTTGAGGTCTTTTATACCAGAGACGACCTAATCACAGCGATTGAACAGTGAAAATTAAAAGAAACAAGAGATAACTTACATGCCTCGCCCTTGGAAATCTCACTAATGCTTGACGACTCGTTTTAACAATTTCTTTGGTTAAGTCTTTCTCAAAGTTGGCAAGATCATCCAAAACGGAAGTCACCGATTTGGAAGAATCAAGGCCATCAATTTCTAAAACATAGCTTTCCGCACTGCTTAAAGAAACGAGAGGGGAGTTGCCACTGCCAAAGTTAATTTCACTCCTCTGGTAAGCAGACAGTGCTCGGCGAGCCTAATCAGAAGTAATTCATAAAATAAGTTACAGGAAGAGATAGATTATTTTCCAACCTTATCAACTGTCAGGAAAGTAGCGACTCCTTCTCTACCAGACAGGAAGTCCGCCTCTGCAACTGGGCGTTTAGCGATAGATCGAATAAGATCTACCTCGCTCTTCGCGGAAACCTTTACTTCAACACCAAAATCATAGATTTCGCTGGGAATCGCACGTAAGGGAGAACCATTATGAAGTTTCGATTTGTTGAGAACATCAAGCAGAACCTCTTGGTCCTCTTCACTTGAAACAGAAATAGTTGCGGTGGTAGAGGTCTTCCCACGTTCAAGATAAACTGCAATATCAGCAAAATCTTCGCATAATTGGTGGATTAGACGTTCATCAACGTCGAGAGGGAGATTGTTCACCACAAGGCAATGTTCAGCGAATTCTCTGTGCACATCAAAGTTAACCAATTTTGAGCGAAAAAAAAAAGGCGTACCTGTATGACAATGCCAATTTCTTTCCGCCAATACTTTTATTATGATACGCGGATATTAATGCAAAAGCGGCCTCGCGAGTCGGAACAAAGACTCGGAGGGAATCAGCGAAACCGTCAGGAGAAGTCTTCGCAAGCACAGCTTTGTTGATCTTAACATTTTTCCCCGATAATTCACGAAACTGTTCCTCCCCCATATGGCCAATATTTCTGATGAGAACTGTGTGCTTCTTGAGAGGTTTCGGTTGACTGAAGGAGATAGATTCGTGTCCTTTCTGAGAAAAAACAATGAAGATGAAAAGAATAAAATAAAAGGTGTCGTACCAAGTCGAACAATTCTTGTAACTGTGGCAATTTCGCACTGCTGCTTTCGAAACGCAATAGAAGTTTTTGAGGGGCATTGGAAATATTTACGGCATGAGGAGCGTAAGGAGAGAGCACTTCACTCAACTTCTCTGAATTCACGGAATCAGGGAGATTCTGAAACACTACAGTCGGCATTGAAATAGGACGCACCGAAGTCTACCAATAACAAACTAAAATCTCCTCACTCGCAATCAAATTAGCCTCACCTTAAGTCCTTTAGAACTCAAGTATTCAGCTGAAACTATTGCCTTTGACTTATCCAAATAATGAATTGAACATCCTGGCTGCAAATGTACATCCTTTTTCGCTATATCTTTCAACTTTTCGAGTAAAGCTGATTGAGTAATTTCTGGTGGCAGGTTAGTGATTAAAGCAGCATTTTTATTGTTGAGCAGATGATGAATCGAGGTTGAAGCAAATTTTGCATTGCGAGCTAAGAGCCTTGTAGATGAACTCACTCGAGAGAAGTATTTGAGAGTATTGGTGAGCATGCTTGGAACTGATCGATGATAACCTTTGCTTCCGAGTTAAGAAAATCACTAACTTCCATTAAGAAAATCCCTAAATCAAATTGTTGTGAGAAAAATCTATTGCAACGCAAAAAGCAGAGCAGGAAATGGATGGAATACAACGACAAGCATATGAAGACATTAATTTTGAGGAAATAGACGAAGATTTAGCTTCTTTTCAAGAAGATGAAATGGTTCAACACGCTTTGCAAAGAGGAGTAGATCTTAAAAGATATGGTACAGAGTTGGAGAAGGATCTAAGAAAGGTGTAACTTTGTGTTGATCGCAAGTAATATTCTGAATTTTGTTTAGGCGGAGACAGAATCGGTTACTCAATATGTTGATCATAACGAGAGATTTCTCGCTCTTCACCAAGATATCAATGAATGTGATCAGATCCTTGGCAGAATGGAAGAAATGCTCCGAGGTTTTCAAGCGGATCTAGGTGAGATCTCATCCGAAATCAAGCACCTACAAGATGACTCCTTATTCATGAATGTAAAGCTCAAGAATCGTCGCAATGTCGAGGAGAAACTTAATAAGTTCTTGGAAAAAACTACTGTTTCTCCTCATCTTACTCAACATATCATGAGTCCTAATATCAACGACGGTTTCCTTGAATCTGTTATAATCCTTGCTGATCGTCTCAAGTACCTCGAGCAGCAGTATCCGGCAACTGATGGGTCGTCATTAACCTTGGCTCCCTCCGAAACGTGTGCTGCTCGGTTGTTGTTACCCGAGTTGGAAAAACTTAAAGTGAAAGCTATTTCAAAAACAAAAGATTATTTTATTAACCAAATCAACTTAGTCAGAAAATCGAAGACGAATATTCAGATGTTACAACAAAATGCTCTTCTCAAGTACGCCGCTTTATTTCACTTCCTACAATCAGAGGCCTTCCCAGTTGCAGATGAAATAAGGTATGTTAACCTGTAAAGAAGTTACCCTGATTATTTTTGAATCCTTGAAAGATTTCTGTATGTGGAAAGTATGAGCAAGACACTCACGAGTCTTTTCAAAAGCTACTACGCTCAACTGTTAAAGTGTGAGATTGTTATAGGTACAAAGAGCGATCTCATTGTTGCTGAAGAAGCAGCTTTGAAATCTTTGTTTTCCTCAAAGGTGATCGTTTTGTGTTATTTGAGTGTTTGCTAAAGGTTGGAATAGTTGGAACTAGCGAAGAAACATGACTCTTTCACCTTATCAGGACGAGACAAAGTTCTTGAAGAGGTCTATTGATTTGATTAGATTAAATTCACACTAATGAGTTTTCGTAGATTGAGTCACAACCGCTCTTGATCCATGTTGTGACCGCGGAAAACCAAAAGTTCCCATATGAAGTTATCTTGCGTTCCGTTCTAAAGCATTTAGTTGATGCTGCTTCGAATGAGTTCCTTTTCATAATCGAGTTTTTCAAAACCAACCCCAAAGATACTTTTAATCGGTAACGGATTATTTCTTATCTTGCAACTCTTATATATATCTACTATAGTATCTTCGGGAAAACGATTTCCCTACTCCTCGAGAATTTCGAAAACTATCTTCTTGGATGTTTCGATGCGATTGGAATATTATTGATGATTAAGGTGAAGTAATTCATTAATTTATTATCTCTGAGTTAATTCGCGATTTTCAGCTTTCTTTTCAACTTCGATTGGTCATGCAGCGACGGAGAATTCCCGTACTTGATTCTCTCTTTGATAGATTATCTCTCCTACTGTGGCCGCGCTTTAAGCAAGTTTTAGATGCAAACCTGAAGAGCATGAAATTTGTTACACCCAAAAAGCTAGCACCAATTGATTGCACCCCTCATCTCGTTATCAGGTAATGTTCACTGGGTTCGCACTTTTTTCTCACCGCACATTTAGACGATATGCTGATTTCATCTCTTCTGTTATTCAACTCGCTGTATCAAGTTCTGGAATAAGCAATCAAGGTTTGAAACGTAAAAGCTGGGTCACGTTTGTTTTAAACTGTTCATTTTAGCGGCGAAATTGGGTGGGGAAAGTCTTGGTGTTGGTGGTGGTGGGGAAAATATGATCCAGCAAGATGTTCAGATTATGCGATCTGAAGTCATAGGTGGGTGAAACGCTTCGTTCCTATATAGATTTAATCTAATATTAGCACTGTTGGAGCGAATGGCGGAGACATTCCAATCCCCGAAAGAGCAGAAAGTTTTCCTCGTTAATAACTTCGACCTTATTGTGAGCGTATTCCAAGAAAAACAAATAATCTCTGATGAAGTAGCAAAATACGATGAACTCCTACTACAGCAGAGAGAGTTCTTTGCAGAGGAGGAAATCCGCGCCTTTTTCCCTCGCTTAATCCAGTTTGTGATTCAAGTAAGTAACCGACCAGTTGGCGAGGTAGCACCTTTGCTTACTCTTTAATCAGTGTGAGAGAGCTCTGCAGGATGCAGCATCTAGCGAGAGTCGATTCAGTGTAGATGAAGGTACCATTGAGAGCCTTGTGAAAGAGTTTGCGGTGAATTGGAAGTCTGGAATCCAACAAATTAATGACGACGTTCTCGCATACTTCGCTAACTATCGTAATGGAATGGAGATTCTTAAGCAAGTGAGTATTTCCCTTGAGCTAAAATTTCTCTGTGTTTAATTGATGATTAGGTGTTGACACAACTGTTGTTGTATTACACGCGTTTTCAAGACATTATTAAGAAGACCTTCTCCCGCCCCCCTCCTTTCTCTCGAGACATCGTCTCAACTGCAACTATTTTGATGGAGATTAAAAGATACTCCAGAACTTTCTAATATTACAAACATTATTTCATTTAAATCGTTTTCAATTTTCTGTTTGAAGCTTTTTCCTCCGCACAGAGCGAGGAGCGAAAGATGTCACTAAGTTTGACCGAGGATTAGACTTAGGAATGTTGACAATTTCGGTCAAGAGAGAGTCAGGGGCAGCTTTCGTATCCACAATCGCGAATTTTGATGGCAAAACAGTTATCTCTTGTCCCAAGAAGGAACTTTTATTCAGCAACAGGGCTTTACTGCGACTCTCGACTGAGTCAAACAGAATTAACGCGCTTCCCTTCTCAAATCGATAATGAATGGCATATTAATACGGAGCACTAACACTCTTACCTTCTTCAATTCACTTTTCTTGTCTTTCGCCAATTTAATCTTAGATACGGTGCCACAGGAAGAAAAATAATCAATGAGTTGTTCCTCAGAAAATTCTTGAGGAAGATGGTTCACAAATATTGTGCAAAAGATCTGGGGGTCAAAGTTCAGAAGAGAGGGCACATTAAACTCGATCTCCAAAGGTCTTTCTTCATAGACGAGCAAGTCTTTCAAACTCAAGAGCTGAACAATTTCAGAAGAATCCTTATACTCCACATTCACCATTCCACGGGAGTTTCCTGCTTTTGTAAAGATCATTTCGATTCTGTGGTAGGGAAGAATCGAATGAATGAAGTCGTAAATCTTGTTCGCTGGTGCAGCATAGGGGAAATTCTTGATACAAACTATGTTCGTCTTGATATCATCAAACCCCGCATCTCCTTGGACAGTTGAGGGAACAAAAGCCTTTAGTTTGTCCTCTTCTATCTTAGATTCGTTCTTTATTTCTGCTTGGAACTGCACCTTATACCTCTTGGTCTTAGAGACCTTTCCATCATCTTCTTCTTCAGTTTCACCTATTCGATCACGCTTCCGCCCCCCTTTCTTTTCCTTCACATTCACGTCCTTCGAATTCGATGTTACGCTGACAGAAGAAATACTCTTCGAACATATATCAGATACTTTTGGGAAAAATTTTGCGAGAGTTGCAGTAAATTCATTCATGTCACGATAATTTTCTTCGAATTTCATCCAGTCTTTCACTATACTTTTCTTATCCATTATTTGGCGAGTTCGATCCGCATAAAGCTGCCTATACACATAGGAAACAGAATTATAGTCTTTAATATTGATTAATTGGCTGATAAAATATTGATATGAAGTATAATCAGAAAAATTTTGTTGAAGGAAAAAATGCCATAATTCGTAATTGCGCTCAAAAGATGTTTTTGTCCAAATTTCAGCTTGAGGTAGTTCCTCTGATGTCCGAAGATGCTTTTCTAAAGGGGTTATTAAAGAATAAATTTGATGCGACTGATAAAACGCCAAAGTTTCCCAAGCAAGCTTCCACTGAGGGTAATAATTAAGGAGAAACTGCTGCAGCTCAGATATGCTTGACATAAACTCATCCTTTACAAATAGAAGTGCATCTAACGCACATCTATTCTTTGCAATCATCATTTGACAAAGTAGCCTTCTTGTGCAGTTAATGAAGGTAAAATAAAAATCCAAATATTCCTCTGCTTGTGAGAATCCGATCGCAAGGGCCTCGACAAAGTTTGCCCGCAAACTATTGATCTCTATATTTGCCTGTTCTTTGGAGTGAATCAATCCACTCTCTAACAATCTGATTTGCCGAAAATTAATACTTAGCAGTAATGTTCTCCTGAGAAGAAGATCGTAGTAATGGACCATTAGGCCACGTTTTACAACTTTCGTAGTGAGCAAGAAATCATGCTGAATACAAAGTGTACAGCCGCAATAGGCCAACCATATCTCCACGTCCTCAGAGAAATGAAGTAGCAGGCGCTCGTATAAGCGATTAAGCCGATCAACTTTATTTTGTCGAAGTTCAAAGGTTATATATTCTTCCCAAATCATGAGCTGTTCACACTTCGTCAAACTCCTATAACCTTCATCATATATCTTCATCTCAAACGGTAAGCGTTCCTCAAGCATTTTACTTGCACCCAAAAAGTTTGTCTCGAGAGTTGTCGGTTGGATGATATCGATGTCAGATTCGGAGTAATATTGAGATAAAATCTCCTGAAATTGTGCTAGAGTCGAATCATTACCAACCAAAGGTAGAGATAACTGACGAAGATAAACCTTTGTTATATTTTGTTTCGCTTTATTCAAAGAGCGTAGATCCATAGAGCTATCTTCCTTTAAATCAGTGAGATAATCCTCGAGATTGTCCAACTCGAATTCTGCGTACTTCTGCCATATTGAGATCCCAGTAAAAATGTCTAACCCCACAGCTTCAACTGCCATTTCAAATAGTTCCCGGATCAAATCTATAGTCTAAAGAAGAGCGAAACGAACTGAGTTAGATATTTCAGGCGGACGCGACAAAACGCTTACCACCTCATCACGATCTGAATCAACAACGTTAGTTAGCAACTGCCCTAAAACTTCATAATCGGGAAAATTTTCGCTTAAATAGACCACCAAAGGTTTGACATAGTGCGGAAACTGTTGTATTTCTGACACAATTGACAATAGATACTGCTTATTGGGAGAAAAGGCATCTTTTAAGAACTGGAACCCTGACAATCGAAATAAAAACAATTTCACCCTCAAATAGGCAATTACCTTCATCAGAATCGCTGTTTTCTTTCGCTCGCTGCCACAAAGCTTGCAGTTGTTCCATGGAGTTCAAAATTAAGAGTTGAGCTCTCGATATACCATCCTTGCTCAGAATTAGGTTATAGGGGGTGAAAGATCAACATATGCAAAGAATGGGAAATCTATTGTAGCTCTATATCAAAATGGATTTTCGGTTGAACACGCAGTAATGGCTGTTCACGATCTTCGCCCAACACCTAAATATGAAATCTGAGAAAAAGAAATTCATAAATTATGAAGTGACAAATTACCTCGAGAGAATCCCCATCGTTTTGAACACCAACAAGAAAATCCAATGGAACCCCAAGCATCGATGTAGAATAACCGCAAAAGCCCTGCAAGTTTCCGAATCCAGGAGGACGTAGCATACCAACTAAACTAAGACTAAACCCGAGACCGCCCATCCCTCTTCTCTTCTTTCTCGGAGCCTTGCTCACTGTCCTTTCCATTTTTTGAAGTTCAATTAATCGGGCTTCAGCAGTCTCTGGAAAGGCCTTCGAGATAGCCTCAATCTTATCTGTGAACTCCTTAACTTCATCTTCAGTGACTACAAATCCCAAACCTTCATCCTCTAGTCCGTTTAAGGCAGCTTGGTAATCAAACCCAAACTTGCGGATGAATTGATTGATTGCTTGTTGGAAATACTCTTGTGATTCCGCACTATTTTTCTTGTGCAACTCAATTAATCCTTTTTGAAACATTTTAGTATATTCCAGCTCTTTAATTTGAACCAGTTGTAAAAACATCTTTTGTGTTGCGCTTATAATAAAAGAGCGAAGATTTTTTGCACGATCAATTCTTTCTCGCACTAAAGTCGCTCCTAGAACTCTTTTGTTATAATCGCCAAGCGTGGAAATGAGTAAATTATTCACACGACCGACAAAGTTCGAGATTGATTTCCCCTCAGAAATACGTTTCTGCATTTGGGCCAACGCCTTTTCTGCCTGAAGAAGGTTTTGGGAAAACGCTGTCTCAATTGTATGGAGGAAAGCTTCCTCTGCCTAAAATTCGACTAAAATTAAAAGATTCGTATTTTCAACCCCTTTACTTACTTTTGAATAAATAGGAGTTACTACAGTCGGAATTTGACCCCATTGTCGCTCTAATATTTGGGGAAATTCGGCCGATAACTGAGAAAAAGTCGCTGATTGTTGATCATCGGGCTTAGCACTAGCCAGAGAAAGAATTTCAATCTTCACCTCTTTGGAGTTTTCCTTCTTAAAAGAGAGGGTTTAGTTTCGTATCAAGTATAATCTTGATACACTCACCCTTGAGCGCACCTCCTCACACAGAGAAGTAAGATATTTCCGCTCATCACCATGCTCCACTGATGATTCCAATACAATCTGCAAAGTACACTCATGTTGGACATTGTCAGCAAACTTTGTAAAGATGCGACGAAACAGTTGTTCGTATGCAAGAAAAGTTTGCTTAGGAGAATCGGTTCTAAAAAGCACAACCACTCGATTGCCAATCGAAGCGAAATAATCCGCTAACTTGCTTCCACAGAATTTATTGCTAAACATGTGATCAAACGATCCTTTAAGTACCAGAAGATTTTTGCTGGGAACTTGGTCAACAAGCACACCTACAAATTCACAAATTGAAAGATTGTCTTGCAAAGAACTTTAGCCCTACCTGTTTCCCCAGAAGTAAATTGAGTTTCAAATAATTCATTCACTAATTTACATTCACCTATTGGGCTGCTGCAATCTATGACTTGAACAAAATTATCATTCTGTTTGCAGAAGTCTCCGAGATTCTTCAAAGCAGATGAGGAAAATTTTCCTTCGGAATTCAACAAAGTAAACGGAGCTGCAGCTACAGATCGGAAAACCGCGCAAACAGATATGAAAAGCACAGCAATTAGTGATGTCATTTGTTCTTTACCACATTAATTTTCTTTAATTTACGACGTAGATTTAGTCTAAGTCTGTAATACCAAGAGTTTATTTGTTTTTTGACGACGAGTAATTACTAGTTCTTTCTCATTTGAGTAATAATAGCATGATACAGTTGAGCTTCATCTTATTATTGTTAACACTTCGATGTGCGTTCTTTTTATCCGAGGAAAACTTTCCTATACCCCTCTTCAGTTTTGAACTCGAGCAACAAACAAAAATGGGTAGGAGACTATTAAATACATCAGCCCCCTTATATGAAGGCATCGGAACACACTACTCTTTTATTTGGGTTGGAACTCCACCTCAAAGGGTTTCTGTAATCATGGATACAGGTAGCCATCACACCGCCTTTCCCTGTGTTGGTTGCAACTGCGGTAAAAGGGTAAGGACGACTTTATCTAGAGAATAAGTTCGCTAACAGAGTTTAGATGGATCCATTTTTTGATCCAACTAGATCTAAATCGTCAACAACAAAAAAATGTGGAATGAATGGAGGAAAGTGCTTCTTCCGACAATCTTATTCAGAGGGTAGTAGTTGGCACGCTTTCAAAGTTGTGGATAAGGTCTATATCGGAGGTATGTTTCAATTTAGAACCCACATCATATTCAAATGATATTATCCCTAGGTCCAATCGAAAATGATATTGTAGAAGCTGCCAATCTTTCTCTTTCCTTCGAATTTGGCTGTCAAGAATCTGAGACTGGTCTCTTTCGAACACAAAATGTTGGTGGGATTATGGGGTTATCAGCTGCTGATGAAACACTACCGTTTCAACTTTATAAGCATAAGTTGACCTCAACTCGGATGTTTGGACTGTGTTTCAAGATTGGCGGAGGAATTATGACTCTCGGTGGTACCGACCCTTCACTCAACATCTACACTCCTCCTGGAGAAAAAGATTCGAAGAGAATTTCTTCAAAATTCGAATTTGCTCGCCTTACAAAGAAGAGAGGTTGGTTTACGGTTTCTGTGATTGATATCTTAATGTTTAACCCTATCGAGAAAAAAACTGTGACGATTGGTGGTTCAATCTTTAAATGTAATGCCGGTCGTGGAACCATCGTTGATTCTGGAACAACGGATACCTATCTTCCCGTAGCATTACATGGCAATTTTGCAAAGATGTTTCGGTCAATCACTGGTTTAAAATACAAGAACGAAGCAATGTCTATTTCCAAGCAAGGATACAACAAACTCCCCTCGATAATATACCGACTGGAAAGTGTGAGCCCGGGCCAGTATATTGAAATCATAGTTCATCCCAACTCTTATATGGAAAAGCAAGGACCAGACAGATATATTCCCCGAGTTTATCTCACAGAAGCTGTTGGAGCGGTTCTAGGTGCTAATTTCATGGATCGTAATAACGTTCTCTTCGATATTGACGAGATGAGAGTCGGTTTCGCCCAGTCAGATTGTATTTACAGTCGGAAAAGAGCTTCCTGAACGACGTCAGATGTGGTTCATTTGCTGAAATGATGGGAAGTGGGGCATAAGTTCGAGGGGTCTGGGGTAAGGACTACATGAAAAATAGTTGCTGTTCTTTGCGACCCGCGCAGTGATTCTCATAGCAGGATCATAGGTTAAAAAACAGTTGAGAAGTTCCAATCCTTCATAATGCAGGAAAGGAAATCGATCTGCTAACGTATTAAAAGGAAACCTCTTCCTCTCCATTTCTAATGATAGAGATCCATTGACACAAACTGGAAATTTCGTAACATCTGGCCATATAACTTCATTGGGAGTACCTAGAAGAGCAAAGATAACGAAAAGTTGCTCTATTTCTGTGCTTGAGTTAAAAATAGGTCCTTCATTGAGTAATTCGGCAAAAACACATCCAACAGACCACATATCGATAGAGAACGCATACTCAGAACTTCCCAACAATATTTCTGGTGGTCTATACCAGAGAGTAACGACTAACGGAGTCAAGTCCGAGGTTTTATTCGAAGAAATAGTTCTTGCTAAACCAAAATCACAAAGTTTGAGATTTCCATCTCTGGTGTAAAGAAGGTTTGATAACTTGATATCTCGATGAATCACCCAATTTTTATGCAAAAACTCTACTGCACTTAAAAGTTGCTTTAATAAAGTTTTAATTTCCGATTCTTGAAAAGGATGTTGTTTCTGCTTACAAATCGTAGCAATGTCATTTTCACAATACTCTAACAATAAAAATACAGCATCACGTCTCTCACCGATTGCAACATCAATGAGCTTAACGATATTTTCATGCTTTAATCGATTTAACAGTTTGATTTCTCGAATAGCAGTGAGTGGAAATCCCTCCGCATCCTCGTGGTGTAAAATGATTCGTTTCAAAGCAAAAGATTCATCAGAGCCCTTTCTTCGAGCAAGGTAGACATAACCATAAGTTCCTTGTCCTATTCGACTGATTTTTTGAAATTCCCTAATTTTACAAGGATGAATCTTGAAAGAGTTCTTCTTAAATTCATCCAACATCTTCCAAAGCTACTATAACGCGAGAAGAGATCTTGATAGAGCAGTTTGAAAAGAAAAGAAAGAATGGATTTGAGACCGCTAATAACGATCGCCACCAAGCGAGACATTACCCACAATACAGCACTGAGAAACTTAAAGAAGCTCGTTGAACAAAACAATTCTGAGACACCTCTCATCAAGAACGGCAAAGGAGAAAGTCTTTCCAACTTAACGGATGATACCCTCGACAAGTTGAATACACTCATCGAGGAACTATCATCTGTTTCATCAAATTTAAATAAAAATTTGTTTGAAGACGATCTAAATTCCTCAGAAAAAAAGGAGAAGAAAAGAAAGCGTGGAAGGGAGGAAGAATCATCTGTTCTTATAACGTCCGAAACCGAAGAAATCAACAAAGAAGCGAAAAAGAGAAAGAAGAAAATGAAGAAAAGCACTTAAAATGTACAAGACCACAATTGCTGATAATAAAATGCTGACTTACGAAGATATATGTTCATATTTATACATAATTATACATAGATAATTATTCCTCTCCTTCTCATGTAAACAAAACTAAAAATCGTACAAATCCTCTGTTGTTGGGTTCTTGTTTTCATTTCTTCTTCTGGAAGAATCATCCTTCAAATTTTCTTTTTGTAAACTTTTCTTCAGTATGTATTGTCGAATTTCACTTTCTAACTCGGGGAGAGGTGATAGATCAATCTCTGCCAGGGGAGCTCCTGCAGGCATAATAGAATAATTTACATTCATAAGAAAGTATCCTCTTACCTGTCAAAGGACATATCCTTCCTTGCTGAGAAAACCAATTGAGAATTGCATCTTTATCATAAATATTTCCGTAGATAGTCTTTACAGGACAAGACATCGGCTTTTGCGTTAATTGACACAAATACTGCTTTGGAAAATCTTCAGCTATATTCGTATTTATCAACTTCTTCTGGGAATTGCTCTTTGGGTCTGCTCCATGCGAAACAGAGAGGATATTACTGTTATGCCTCTCGTTCAGAGTCAATACTCGGTCTAATTCAGAAGAAAGATTTTTTGGGCTTTTTCCGGGAGTTAAAGCAGGTAAATTCCCTAAAACTCGACCAGAATGAAGAAGGTTTCCTGCTAAATCGCAAGATTTACTTTCTGGGCTCTTTGAATAAGTTCTTCGAGGCGAGGAAGGACCCAAATTTTTGCGATCAATGTCTAATCGATGTGGATCAGAACTTGTGGAGTTAATAGACGTTAAAGGAATCAGCACGATTGGCATTTGCGAAAAGCCAGAAGACATTATCATAGAATGGTGGTTCTCTGTAGTATAAGAACCATAACAGTCAACTTCATGGAAAATGAGACAGGATCTTACCAGTAGTGTCATTCAATTCATCCTTATCAGAGCCATCGAGCATGGTCAGTTCAGTAAGCACCTTGACCATATCAATTGTATCCCCTTCAGCTGGCACAGCACCAACACCTCCCATAGATTCCAACATACCTCGAATCTCGTTGAGACCAGTCAAGTGGTATGGCAGCGCCCCTAAATTTGTTCGCAAGGTGGGATCTGCCCCAGCCAAGAGAAGGGTTTTAACAGTTTCCACTCGGTGATAAAAGCAAGCTTCGTGCAATGGAGTCCAACCCAAATGATTCCGCAAGTTCTTATCAGCTCCAGCATCAATAATCATCTACGTATAAGGAACAATCAAAAAGGAAAAAAGAGAAATTTGGAATTCTAACCTGGACAATTTTGTAGAAGCCACATCTCGCAGACTCACCCAAAGCACTCTGGCAAGGAGCGCTCATGAAGGGAGAAGATCCAGCAACTTGAGGATCTGGAATATAAGAGAGATCAACTTTGCTCTTAAGTAGAGTTCGAACAATATCTGCGAAGCCTCGATGACATCCTTCAAGGAGACAGGAATAACCAAAACTATTCACTGCGTTTGGATCAGCGCCGCTTTCCACCAGCTTTTCCACCAAAGGATCAATACCGTAGGCACATGCCCTACACGAAAATTTACTGACCACTAATCGAGAAAAGAGTAGTGGCTTACATCTGAAGTGGCGTCCATCCACGATTAAACGTGCCCGGTCCTTGGATAGTCTTCAGTTCAAACGACCCTCCTCTTCGAACTATCTCCTCAATGAGAGTGAGTCCAGCTGATACAGTGGATAAACTCATGCAGCAAGTATGCAGTGGTGTCCATCCAGCTTCATTGGGTTCAAGGGGGTCTTCGATATAAACATCATCACCATTAACAGTAACTTTGAAAAAATGTGAGTAAGCTGAAGGGTCAACTTCGGTTACATGATCGTTTTCTTCGTCTTCCTCGCTATCTGGTCCAAAGAAAGTAAAATTTCGGACGTTTTTCAACCGAGGAGCTTTTTTGGAGTGAAAATCGTAGATTCGATACATGCCTGGAAAAGTCATCGCTGAAATGGCTCGACCGATTAAAATCGTTGTTGTGACGAGTTCTTCAACTCCTTCCATCAAGGAAGCTCCGCCACCCATGTTGTCGTAATTTGTCAGAATGCTAAGCTCAAAAAGAAGATGGGAAAACAGTTATTTTAGTTCTTCTTCTAGAAAAGTATATTTTCCCAATATTCGATATTTATAAAAGTCGACTTTTATTAAGTGAAAACCGTTAATGAGAAAAAAATCTTTTGAAGCGAAAACCATCTTCAAAACAAGAATTTCAGCTTTTCGTATGAGTGTAAACCATCGAGTAAAGCAACGTCTACAAGCAGCTTTAGCTCAGCAAAGCGGAGGCCTTCTCGGTTTAGCTACATTGTTTAAAAGATATGATACTGATGGATCAGGATCTCTAAGTTGGGAAGAGTTTTGTTCAGCACTGCAAAAGTGCGGACTCGCTCCCTCTCCTCAAGATATTCGAGCCATCTTTCTTGATCTTGATAAAGACGGAAATAATGAAATCTCCTATATCGAATTTATACAGGTCATGCGAGGTGATTTGTCAAATCAACGTAAAGCTTTGATCAAACGAGTGTTTGATAGCATTGATGAAGATGGAGATGGAATCATATCTATGACAGACATTGGAAAGGTGTTTACTCCTGCAAATCATCCGGATGTTAAAGCAGGAAGAATCAATGCTAATGCCTTGTTGAAGGATTTCTTCGAATCTTTCTCTACTGTTTCACAGAATGGATATGTAAATTTATCCCAGTTTATGGAATATTACGCCAATTCCAGTGCTTTTGAAGATGATATCAAGTTCTCTGAGATCATGAATAGTCTGTGGAAAATCAAAACGAACAGCAAATCCAATCAAGGAAATTCGACTTTAAAATCGTTCTCTTCAGCACCGAACTCATCTGTGGGAGTAGGCAGTCTTTTATCTGATTCTAATCCTGGAGCAAATAGTCACTTAGAATTACTTCAGGCTCAACTGAAGTCGCGAGGAGTGCGGGGCTTTGTCGGTCTTCAGAGAAAATTCAAGATAATGGATGATGACGGCAATCGACAACTAAATCTTGTGGAGTTTAAGAAGGGAATCAAAGAAACTGGTTTAAATTTAACTGATTTGCAAATTAGTCAATTGTTTTCCCTGTTCGATAGAGATCGAAATGGGTCTATTGACTTCGATGAGTTTCTAACGACTTTGCGGGTAGGGTTTTTTGTTTCACTGAATGAAAAATATTAACAGTTTTTGCTCTAGGGTCCTTTGAACAACCGAAGAAAGAGTTTAATTCAACTCGCTTTCAACATATTAGATAAGGATCGGGATGGAGAAGTAGAGCCTGAAGAACTTGTTGGACGTTACAACGCGTCGCAACATCCTGAAGTCCTAAGTGGCAGAAAGACTGAAGACGATGTGTTACGAGAGTTTTTGGACACCTTTGATGTCGGAGGCGTAAAGGATGGTGTTGTTACGAAGCAAGAATTTGAAAACTACTATGCCAACCTTAGTGCAAATATCGATAATGATGATTACTTTGAGTTGATGATTCGTAATGCTTGGCATATTAGCGGTGGAGTTGGAGCAGCAGCCAACAGTGCGAATCGTCGAGTGTTAGTGACACATGAGGATGGCAGCGAGACGGTGGAAGAGATCAAGGATGACTTGGGATTACGAGCGGGGGACAAAGCGGGTATGTTATCTCGATTGAAAGTGCAGAGTATTAAACCGAGTAGTTTGTCAACCTTTACGTCGATTGATGATAAACAAGTTTCAAAGAAAAATGTAGGTAAAAGCATTGGAAAGCAGCTCGGAGAATTGAGAGTCCAGAATGATTCAAGCAAAACTGCGTTAGCCATCGCGGAAGCGGGTCCAAATAGTGGTCCAAAATCAAATTCCAACCCACAGTTAAAGAATATCGGTGTGATTGGAAATTCCAGCACTTCAGTTCCCAGTGCGGGTCTCATATACATTGTTCAAAGATTGAAATCAGAACTGAAAGCGCGCGGTGCACTTGGTTTCATTGGGTTGCAACGTAAATTTCGTATCATGGATGACGACAACAATAAGCAACTGGATTTGAGCGAATTCAAAAAGGCCATGAAAGAGATGAATATGAACTTGTCTGATGCCGAATTACGAATGTTGTTTGATCATTTTGATTCGGACGGTAGTGGATCAATCGACTTTGAAGAGTTTATCCAGGGTGTTCGAGATCCTTTGAATGACCGACGATTGCGTTTGGTTCAACTTGCTTTCAGTAAGCTTGACAAAGACGGCAACGGAACAGTCGATGCCGCCGAAGTTGCAGGTGCTTATGATGCTTCGAAGCATCCTGAAGTGATAGCGGGTCGAATGACAGCCAAAGAGGTTTTGAATCAATTCTTAGAGACTTTTGATGTTGGAGGAGTTGTTGATGGAATGGTTACTCAGCAAGAGTTTATCAACTACTATACAAATCTTGGTGCAACTATCGATAATGATGATTACTTTGAGTTGATGATTCGTAATGCTTGGCATATTAGCGGTGGAGTTGGAGCAGCAGCCAACAGTGCGAATCGTCGAGTGTTAGTGACACATGAGGATGGCAGCGAGACGGTGGAAGAGATCAAGGATGACTTGGGATTACGTGGAGGTGATGTTCCTGGAATGATTGCCAGACTTCGAGCTCAGAAAACTAATGCTTCACAAATATCCCTCTTTGGAGGAAGAGAATTCCCGAAAGAGGATTCTAAGCGTCCTAATACAGCGCCATCTACCTTATCATCTTCGCAAGGTGTGTCATTAAAGGCGGAAGCCAATAGAAGCCAGATCGACTTAGCATTCAACCGGAACGATGCTGTACCTTCGAAGGTTTGTTTCTATATTCTCTTATACAGTCGTTTCTTATACCTTCATATGAAATAGAATCAAAGCACTATTTCGTTAGGCGCTGTCATTGGCAAAGCGAAACCTGGATCTGTAGAGGAATTGTTATCCTCTTTAAGGAACGAGCTTGTTCGGAGAGGGGCAAGAGGAATCGTTGGAATTCAACGAAAATTTCGCATTGTTGATGATGATAATGATCATATGATAAGTCTTGGGGAGTTTAATAAAGCAATGAAGGAAACAGGCCTCAAATTCTCTCAAGAGGTGAGGATGTTCGCATCTTTACATCACTCATAACTCATCTTCATCTCCAGGAAATCTTATCTCTTTTTAAATACTTCGACACTGATAATAGTGGTGGAATCGACTTTGAAGAATTTATTCGTGCAGTCAGGGTAAGAATTGTACAATTTTCTGTCTATAATCAAAGTGACAATTATTTAGGGTCCACTGTCTGACAGAAGAAGAAGATTGATTGAACTAGCTTTTAATGTCCTGGACAAAGATCGCAATGGTGAAATCCAACCAGATGAGCTGATTGCTCGTTATGATGCTGGTCGACATCCTGATGTTCTCTCTGGAAAGAGAACAGAAAATGATATTTTACAAGAATTTCTTGAGACATTTGATGTTGGAGGAGTAAAGGATGGGGTCGTAACAAAGGAAGAATTCATCAATTACTATAATAACATAAGTGTCTCCATTGACAATGACGATTACTTTGAGTTGATGATTCGTAATGCTTGGCATATTAGCGGTGGAGTTGGAGCAGCAGCCAACAGTGCGAATCGTCGAGTGTTAGTGACACATGAGGATGGCAGCGAGACGGTGGAAGAGATCAAGGATGACTTGGGATTACG
>VFQN01003598.1_pt1 | contig 21828 bp, 9 predicted proteins | sample 3512371 | NCBI WGS metagenome assembly VFQN01 (sample SAMN10412370, study PRJNA504923) | tailings metagenome | isolation source: Replicate 2 from Balatoc abandoned mine | place: Philippines: Itogon, Benguet | collected 2017-08-28
CCACTTGCATTCTCCGATGATGGACCAACTTTATTGTTCTTCAAACGATTCTTTCGCATATTCCGATTTGCATTAATCAGATATGCCTTGAACATCACTTTCTTCTCTTCCTCTGAGAACTTCTGGTTATGAACTAAGTAAGTCCAGAAGAAAATCGTTGCAAATATCAAATATGAACCATTTACGACTAAAAATACAGGATTCATCGAGGAATAAAATATCACTCCTACCCCTGCACTCAGAAAGTTTATGATACCGTATATTGCAGCAAAATCACCCAACGGATTCACAAAGGTTCGTGTCATCGAAGAGAACTTGCGACGAAAGACCATGTAAGCAATAAAACAACTTATAAAGATATGGTAAGCTGCGATCAAGGAGATCGCTCTGATCGTGGCTAAGTACTCAGGATAGTTCAATCCAAATAAATTCAAACCTACACCAAACACTGCTACGAACGTGTAGCAAACATAAGGGGTGTCGGATCCTGGAATCGTTTCCTTGAACAACGGAGGTAACAGTCCTGACTTCGTTATTGCAAGCAACTGTCTTCCTCCGCAATAAAACAAACCAAACATCGCTCCAAGAGCACAAGGAGCATCCAACCACATTGCAGTGTTCGTATCCGTATTCAAGATCCACGCAAATCCATACTTCAAAGGAAGATCAACCGAAGACAATCCTGCTGATCCTGGAGCTTGAGAAATCGCTGCCAACGACACACACACTGACATCACAAGAAATACAACACAGCTTATCAACATGACTCGAGGGATTTGGTCTCTTGGTTGGGTCAGTAAGTCGCTCAACAAAGGAAGGAATTGCAATCCATTGAACTGGGAACCTGTTGTGATCCGAGCACCCATTACATTCGACCATGTCATCGCAATTAAAGGACTCGCATACTCATTGAAATCCATCGAATCACTCTCAACTGAGCTCAATGTGCCGAACAGGTAAATCAACAACAACGCCATCGAGTAAAAGCCAATCAAACTCGTAACGATGAATATTGGCTTTCCTCCGACCAGATTGAAAGCTAGACAAATACCAAGACTTGCAACAATCAAACCAGAATTGGCTGTGACATCACCCACCGGTAATCGCTGCACTCTCAACACGATCGTGGTAATACAGTACACCACCTCACTACAAGCCACTAAGAATCCCATGAAAGGACCCAACGTGGCACGAACAAATCCGAAAATACCTCCAGAGAAAGGCAGAGCTGATGACATCTCTCCCATACATAGATTCAAGCAAAGAAATCCTGACCCGCCATACAGCAGATTGAACACCAGAGACGGATAGCCATAAGACAGACCAGTATTCCACAATGCACTGCGATTGCCCAGGATCATCGCAAACCCTACCACAATCATCAAAATGAGTTTACAACACACATTCCAGTTGACTTAGAACTTACCAAATAGCAAGAGTTCTACCTCTGAGAGCTTTTGAACCTTTAAAAGTTCCAGAACTCGAACGATCCCTGAGGTTGACTTTGTCTTTGCAGATTCCTCCATTGTTGTGACAGTTCCTTGTCGTTGCTGCAATTCAAATTCGTCAGTCAACGACGCCCAAGTCCTCCGGCTAGGTCACCATGATGTTAACCTCCACACCCCTCGCCAAAGAAGTTCCGATAAAAGATTTGAAATCTCAATGAAAAAGCGTTTTTCAATATTTCTTTTTTTTTTACACTGAGTTTCTGATGTTTCTAGATTCAGAGATTCTTAAATCCTTAGATTCGTAGATTGCTTGAACGTAAATTCATCACTAGCAACAACATCAAACATCAACAAAGATCTCACAAACAATCAATGAGTTTTACAGCCTTTATCGTCTTTGGGGTTTGTAGTAAACTCTTATTGGCACGTCCAATTGATCAAATTGAACATGTGATCATTTTTATGCAGGAAAATCGACCCTTTGATCATTACTTTGGGACTTTACAAGGTGTACGAGGCTTCAATGATCGCACACCGGTCATGTTATCAACTGGACGTGATGCTTTTTTCCAACCAGTTGATGTGAATGATGAAACCAAGTACATGCTCCCTTATCGCACCATCGCGAATGAGTCGAATGCGATGTGTATGCCAGCACCTGAGATGTATTACCCTACTGATATTAAAATCTGGAATGGTGGAAGATTGGATGCTTGGAATACTGCCCGAGATGGTGGATATGGTATGGCCTATTTCACTCGTGAAGATCTGCCATACTATTACTCCCTCTATGATGCCTTCGCTGTGGGAGATCACTACTACCAATCCACCTTCACTGCCACGAACCCTAATCGCATGCATTTATTTAGTGGAAGTAATGGTCTTTCTGTTGGAGAACCTGCTGTCTTAGAGAATACCGAGCCTCGTCCAGGCTATAACTGGTCTACTATAGCAGAAGTGCTCATGACAAAGAACATCTCTTGGCGTGTTTATCAACAGTATGATAACTTTGATGATAATGGATTTGCATGGTTTGCATCATTCCAACAATCTCGTCCTGGGGATGTCTTATTTGACCAAGGTATGGCACGTCAGGTCTCTCTCATCGATGAATTACGTCAGGATATGCAATCCAATACATTACCACAAGTCTCCATTATTGTTGCCCCAACAAGAAAGTCAGAACATGCAACCAATCATCCTTGTGCTGGTGAAGATTTCACAGCGAGAATCTTACAAGTATTACAAGAGAATCCTGCGGTCTATGCGAAAAGCGCTTTTATCTTAAACTATGATGAAGGAGGACAGTTCTATGATCATGCATGGCCTCCAACACCACCATTATCATCAGAGGAAGGCTTTTCCTCGGTCACTGTTGAAGGAGAAGTGAATCGTGACGTGTTAACGGAGGTGCCAGCTCCTATTGGTTTAGGGTTTCGTGTTCCTTTGTTAATTGTTTCTCCTTGGACACGTGGTAATATTGTCGTTAGTGAGGTGTTTGATCATACGTCAGTATTACAGTTCTTAGAGGTTTGGGGTAACGTCACTTTTGAGACGATCTCTCCTTGGCGTCGTCTCGTCACTGGAGATCTGACGTCAGCCTTCGACTTCGACCATCCTGATTACACCTGGCCCAGCTTGCCCGACACCTCCTCTTATGTGAAGGATGGTGACGTCGAATGCCACACCCTGCCCAACCCAATCATCCCAACACAACAATCCTTCCCAAAGCAAGAGAACGGCACTCGCACCTCACGTCATCTCGGATATGAGGTCAAGGTCAATGATGACGTCACTGATGATACCTTCATCTTACATCTCGTTAACTCAGGCTCTATCGGTGTTCCTTTAGTTCTCTATGACATTCTTTTCTTAAAGACAGAGCTGCCACGTCAGTATGCCTTGCAGTCTGATGCTTCTTTCACTCTCACAGAAAAGCGTTTATTACAAGGAACTGCTACGTCAGAGGGCATTCATTATCGCTACGTGTTAATGGGTCCTAATGGATTCCTCAGAGAGTTTCATGGCAGTACTCAGTGCTCTGCTGTGAAGAGTTCTCTGACATACCTCACCTCTTCTGATGAGTTGTTGGTGGAAGTCAGTGTCAGTAGTAGCGCCACGTCATCGATTGACCTCACTGTTACTGATAATGCCTATGAGAGCTTCTCCTCTCAGACTGTGACGTTAGCTCCTGGCACCTCTCAGTCGTTCAAGATCTCTACTGCGACCTCTTCTAACTGGTATGACATCAGCGTTAAGAGTGTGCAGGCAGTGGAGGATTATCCTTGCTATCACCGTCGTTTCATGGGAAGGATGGAGACAGGCAAGGACACGTCATCAGATCCTGCGATGGCCTCAGCGAAGGAGACGTGGCTTGGACCAAGAGAGACTGACGCACAGTTGGTTGAAGTACATGCGTCAGGAGATTACCTGCAATATAGTTGGATTCAGAAATAAAGAATAAATAACAATAACAATGATAAGAAGAATAAATAGCAATCACCCTTCACATCTTGCACCGAGTAATAATATCCGTATTGATTTTAATAAAATAATATAATATTATATTATATGACACTTGATACGGTATGATGTGTTGTCTGGTTCTTGCACTAAGCATCGATTATAAATAACTCAGGGAGGAGCATGATATAACCTCCAGTGAATTGACATGACATGACACCTCTTCTAATGATTCTATTCGACTAATAGATATGATTATTTGAAATAATATTTACAATATAGAAGGATGATATCACACACTACTTTCACCCTCACACTACAGTCATATTCTATCCTTTGCATGCCTTCATGACGCATTAGAAGGTTATCGAATTCCAACTGAAGTGCTAAGAGAGATCAGGTAAGCCTAATGGTCTTAAGCATTAATGATGTCTTCAATATCTTGTAGTGGTTTCTTTTCTGGAACTACTGACGTCACTATCTGATATCCAGCCGCGATACCTACTTGACCTTGAAAGATCTCAGTGCTTTCATTCTCTTCAGTGAATTCCTGCAATCCTTTGAAAGTTCTCTGCTGGAAGAACTCATTCGCCGCTGACTCGAAGACAATCAGCTGAGACGAAGACTCTGTATTACTCGAGGTCTTTCCATTGTTCTCAGCGATCTGATGAAGGTTAATGATATCTCCCCTGTAGTCGATAACGTCATCTTCGTTGTAATATTCGTTTAGTTGTTTCGCTTCTTCGACTCTCTCAATCGCTTGTGTCAGATCATCTTTCAAGATCTCTCCTATATAATTATAGTAATGATATCAGAGGATAGTACTATATAAGATAGACGAACTAACCGATGTTTGTGAGGATCTTTGAATCCCATTCTCTCGCTCCTAGACCTAGTTCTAACTCGTATGGAGTAATCACAGGCACTGGAAAGGATCTAACAAGATCAAGAATAAAAGAAGAGAAAAGGTGTGGTATTTGAACTATCTTACTTTGGTTTGATGACAGCGATGTCTTCATTGGCTATGAGACAATAGACATCGATCTCAGGGAAGTTACAGAGCTTAGCCTCGTTAATACGACCCATAACAAAGGAATAGAAGTTCTTCCCAGCAGCAGCAATTAACTTCTCTAACCTTTGAATGATATCGTTCGTCAGGTTCGTCTCATAGCCCATCGATCCGATTAATAATCCGATGATCTTCGCCTTCTTCACTCTCTCGATACCACCAAACCGCTCCATCAACTCCATCGACTCTGCTCCTCTTCGACATATAATTTGATTAGTCTGAGGGTTGAGGGAATAGATTAAGGTTTGTTTGCATCGAAGGAGAATTTTATCGAATTGTTCGGATTTATTTCCTATATACAAGAGAATGCACTCCTCTCTGAGATCTCCCTCTTCATTGAATGCATCGATAGGGAACTGTAGACCACCTATGGTATACTTATTGGTGTTCGAAGGAAGGATGGGAGAAGATGGAGGTCTCCAATTGTCGAGGTCAGCGATGGCAGGCAGTGACGCGATGTGAGAGGAAGCTGATGACGGGAGATTTAAATCAAACCAAATACGTCCTACTGCCCAATAGTAACATGGTTCATATAAGAGTATTAGTTTCTTATTGGTGAAGTCTTGATGAAGGAAAGATGTGTTGATTGCAGCGGAGGACTCAGCGCAATCTAATGCTTGAGATGGGATCATAATAATGGTGGGAATACTGCTGGAAGAGCTTAAATCAGAACCAAAATAGACTAATAGATCTGCAGTAACATGACTTGCTGAGATATCGTCTACTGAAGTTCCCCAAGTCGAGTCAGCGATGATATACAGCTCGACATTATCAGGGAGTCGTTCTTGCAGAAACAAGAAGATCTCAACACTTTCTCCTAGATATTCATCGATAAATTGAAGACAAATCCTTTGGAATTGCTGTGATTGAAGAATCTCAACAAGGCGGTCGAGATTAAAGGTTGAAATGAGACCAGCCATTATTTTGTTTTTCTAAGAGATTATTCCCTCATCCTGAAGTGTATTTATAATGCCGGGTCAAAAGTCAATAGCATCACAGGTCCTCAATAGTCTATTGGTTAGGATATGGCCCTCTCAAGGCCGAGAGCGGGGTTCAATTCCCCGTTGAGGAAAACTCTTTTTCCATTTGATACTAGTATCGTGCTTAAATTCGGAAATTACTTTTTTTATTGATTTTTTCCATTCATCATCAAATACTACAACCCTACCTTTGAATAATTTGTCTTTTTTAACATATCATCCTTCATTCATGCTTCGCTGATTAATTAACGGAAATAGTGCAGCGCCTATTATTAATATGAGTGTGTGAGAGTAAGATGCTGTTATTATTGATCATTCACCTCATAGTTTTCGCCAAAGCAGGGAATGGGGAAAGAACGCTGCTCTACAGCAGTGATCACCGAGTAAGCTATCTGAAACTAAAGCCAATAGTTGAAGTATTCATTGTGGAACACAGGCCGGCATCTCTGACAGACTCTTCATTCTTCGCTCCATCCTCCAGCTTGGTGTAATACTCAATGCGAATGTATCGTTTCCTCGCCCATGTGACCTCTTAACCAAAACTCATACTCACGAACTCATTAATTGTTCTATCGGTTGGGATCACTACATTAGCGTGACTCCTAGCTTCCACGGTTATCATAGCGTGACTGACAACCGAAACATAAGACCTCTCTGTCGTGATTCTTTAGAACTTACTCCATCTTTGATGAATCGTTTGAGGGAAATCCCTTCATCTTCCTTTTGCTTTAATCTTTCTTCGCATTACTTCTACGTCAGAGAATCCTTCGGTGCAATGATGATGAGACTCGCCCCGGAAGGACTGTCATTTCCGATTGTCTCAATTCGTCACAGTAATACTGTGAAAATAGCGGCGAAAGATCTCTTAGATCATCTTGGAATTATGACGTCATTCGGAGTGATCAAGCTGAGAAGAGCTGACATCCATCGCTTCCAGAACTGCACTTCACCTTCGATAGTGATCAGAAAATGGTATGAAGTGTTAACTCAAAATATGACATCATCAATCAGTGGGAGTGTTGAAGATAGTGTCACGCCTTTGCCGTGGCTTATCTTCGGTTATGTCGAGTCAAATTATTGGGCGAGACTTCGTGGTGAGTATGAGAAGAGTCCATTACACAAGCAAGGCTTAGTGACACGGGTATTCCTGGAGTCAGAAATTACTATAAAAAATGGACAACTATTACATCAAGGGTTTCGTGATAATTATTTCCTCGTTCAAGTGATAATGAGATTAGTTGAACTAGCGACTATCTCTATCGGTACTCACTTTAATGAAGGACAACATGATTATTTTTGTAAGAATCAACAACTTCGAAGAGTTCATGCTGTCTATTGAACAGTTTGTATTGTTTCCTCTGTTGTATGTTGTATACTGTACTTTAACTTCGATATTAATGAAAAGACTAATACCGATATGCCGAGATGAGTTTACCGATATTCCGGAGTTCCTTCAAATCACCACACAGAGATTCAACTGAGTCAATCAGATCTAAGACATTACCACACCCACTCTCAAGAGATCTTAGCTTAATCGACCATCAAAGGCAATTGAAAGGTACTGCGATTCTTTATTAGTGAAATGGAAGCGACTCCTGAGACACAGAAAGAGGAAACAGCCTCTAAAACCACTGTTACTACTTCTACCACTTCAACAAAGTCTGGTAAATCATCTTTTGAAGTAAATGGAGAACTTATCTCCAAACAAATTCTTGACTTTAGTGAAAGCAAGGATTGTCCTAATCAAATTCGTCCGATCCTAAAGAAGATTGCTCCTATTGTCGTGAAGGTGTTCATTGCGATTGATAAACTAATTCCAATCTTAGAGAAGATTTACAACAAAGCTCTTGAAATTTGGGCTCAATTACAACCTTATAAACCTGATTTACTTCTTCCATCATTTGTTGGTTTGATTATGTGTTTCTTTGGTGGTTCTTATTTAACTCTCATCGCTGCTGTCGAGGCCTTTAACTTAACCTCTTCCGGTGTCATTATCGAGTCCGCAAAGATCCTTTATGAAGATTTCCAAAAGATTGCTGCTGCTAATGAAAAGGACAATGCAAAGGATGAAGACGGTGATGGAGTCGCTGACGTGTTACAAGTGAATGCTAAGGAACTTCTGCGTCGTAAGACAGTGATCTTCTTAAAGACAATGGATCCTAACCGTCTCATGACTGCTGTCGCAGCTTTAAACGCTGGTTTTATGGCAATTATCGCCACATTGAAACTCGAGTTTGCGAAAACCATTACTTTGGGAAACTCGATCTACAACACATTAGAACCTCCTTTAAAGCGCTACGTTCTTCCAAAGTTTGAATTATTATTCCCTGTTGAATATCGTAAATGGGCATATCCAATTCTTTCATCAGTATTAAGATCCTTTGTGATCTCATGGGCATGGTTCTTACAACGTATTATCTCAGCATTCCATTCAGCAATGAAAGGAGGATTAATGTTTAGTCGTAACCTCTTAGAGTATTTATCAAAGATGAATATTATTCATATTAATCATGAAGATACTTATCTTGATGAGATTATTGGAGGTGTTCTTGCATTATTAGGTTTATGGTTTCAATTATCATTTAGATTTGCTTTACCCTTCCCTCTCAACATCTTATTATTCCCATTCTCTCTTGCTGAATGGTTTTTAATGTGGATGGTCAATACTCGTTAAAGTAAAAGCACCAATAGAAAAAGGCCTTTCTATATGGTAAAAAACAAATTTTGAAGAAGTAGTTTGAGAGGTGATTCTGTTTCGTCTTTTTTTTAGTTTTTCTCTGTTTTTCCTCTAGTTTCGTTGATGTTTCATGCATTATCGAACAGTTTTGATAGCTCAGTCAAAATTTGATAGCTAATAAGAATATAGGTATAATTAATATAGATAAGAAGGTGTAGGGGATGCTTTTTGTTGAGCTCGCTGATGCTTTTCATAATAAATTTAAGAAATTTCTAATTAACTTCCTTTCTCTTCCCTTTCTTATAAGACTAACAATTGGATGAAAAGCTAAGAATCAATGATGTCGTCCGCGTTCTCATTTTCATGGGTGAATTGCTCCTCTCCGTCCTCATAGTAGTCTTCTTGTTCGTCGAAATCTTCTTCCTCCTTCTCGTTACCTGCAACGCCATCTTTGTCTTCCTGGAACTCTGCGTTCACACCCTCTCCCTCTCTAACATCTTCTTCTTCGTCGCCATCATCATCTTCTCCACGAGGGTATAAAGCCATCGAATCCTCCAACAACTGAATTTTAAAATCATCATTTGGAAGGTAAGTCAAAGACAAATAAGAGCATAATAAATTGCCAAATTTATTTCTTCGGAATTTGGTATCTAAATTTGGATAATGAAATTCTCTCATCAGCCAATTAGCAATAAATTTTCCAGCAATATGAATTTCATAAACATTCTTTGTCGCACTATCGACACAGCATAAGAAGATCATTAAAGGGTGAAGACCACAGTAATGGTTTGGCGGTTCAGCGTAGTGGCGGAAATAAGAATCCAGACCACCTGGTAATTTGTAATATTTGAGGAAAGTTTCATGGATTCCAGCGAGGAACATAATACAGCGGAAAGATTTCCCTGTAATTCGCTGGGTCTTTGTATACATTCGAATCCAAGTTTTTTTGTAGGTAGAAAGTAAATGAGTGGAGGGATCATTTAATAATTCCTTTGCTTGAAGCAGGTCGGAATAGAATGAAGATGAAAGCAACTTCAATATTCTATCCTTCAACTCATTGTTTAAATCTTCCATATTCTCGTCGACTTCAGCTGAAGTGATTGAAGGAAGGTGATTGGTCCGATCAAGAGTGGTTAAATCAGTGACATCTTCTCCTTCCTCTTCCTCGTCAACTGTCTCTTTCTCTTTTTCATTCTTATTCTCAATCTCGTTCTCATCAACCTTTTCCTCCTCTTTCCCTTCTTTGAGTGGAGGGAGGTTCGGTTTATTCTTCGAAGCACCGAACAATCCTCTTGCTTTGAACCCGAAGAAATTTAACTCTTTCTTAACCGGTACTGGTGTCACCGGTGCTGCTGCAGTTTCATCCTTTGACTTTTTTCTTTTCCCTTCTCTTTTGGCTCTTGCTTTCTTGAGCGCAGTAGCTTCGTCATCATCACGAACTATGCTGATAACTGATCCGGCGGTCAAATCGGCATTTTCAGCATGTTGAGATACTACAGCCTCTCTCCTTTGCGTAGAAGCTGCGGCTCGCTCTTTCTTCTCTTCCTTCTCTTCTCCAGACGACATCATGTCAAAAATTAAACGTTCCTCTGCGATGTAAAAGAAGATCTCTTGTAGATTCCAATCCTTCATTGGAGAACTGTTGAGTTGGTCGTAGAAAGGGCAAGTTTTCCCTACACAAGATAGAATATCTTCCTTCTGATCGAGAATATCAGCCGTACCGAGTAAAATACCCGTGTTTGTAAGTAACTCCAATCGAAATATGCGGCGAATCAATCCCGGGCCTTCACTCACTACCTCTCGAACGCAAATCGGAAGATCATCGTTTACTACCATACTTTCATCACCAAAATCAACGAGGTAGTGGACATCAGCCATAATTTCCATATCATTAATAGATTTGGTACGAACAAGTCGAGATGATCTTGATGCAAGAATCGACTGTTTTGCTCTCTCACTCGTAAAGACTGCTTGTTTGGGAGTAAACTTTCCCCGCCAATAGATTCGATGTTCCTCCTCTTGACGAGATCGAATTGTTAAAGTGAAATCCATTGCAGAAGACTCCAAAGCTTTGCGCTGAATAGCAGTCACGGCAGTAGCGGTTCCATCTTCGTTTTCTACAACGACCTCAGTACGATTCAGCAGTCGTTGTTGTACAAGTGGCGCGTTATTGAGTAGCACAGAAGTGCGATCCGCCAGATGTGCGGGTAGATTTGTTTTTCTCGGACCTCTAACTTGTAGTACCTTCTCATCCTCTTCTTCCACCTCTCGAGGTATGTTGATGTTGAAACCTTCCCCACCAAAGAAATAGCTCCAGTGTATCGCATCATTTTCCAATGTTGTAGCAATCCGCGTAACAGTGTAAGGTTTTCGGTAGTGTCGGAGCGAGGTCAATAAATACTGAGAGTTCTGAGGAATTTCTTTCTTGCCACAAATGCAAAGTAAGGAAGGAATCGCACTGATCGATGAAACCTCTTCGAGTACCAACTTTTCCACTTCCTCAAAGCGGTTCGGACAAGTAAGGAAGGATGAAACGATAGGTATGCTTCTCAACCAACGGTCGTCATTACCACTTCCTCCACCACCTCGAGTACTACGAGTGCTGGTATGAGAGGCAGTAAGAGTGCTGCTGAGACCCATGGCAGCGCGCTGCTCTTCGTTTAACTGCAAAAGATTTGTCAACGAGGAGCCAGTGTAGATCGCACTGAACAAGGTCTTAAGATCTCTGCTCTGAAGATAGTGCAAGGTTGTGGGGTGGTCGAGGTTTCCACTACTCTCTTCAACCTCTTTCACTATCCTAAACTCGATGAAGTTTTCTTCTAAGCGAGTTTGGTCAGGCAAGAGAATTTGGACTCCAGAAGAAATATTAAATTGCTTTTGACTTTCAGTAGGAGAAATGGAGCTTGTATTGTTGTTATTCGCCTTTGAAAGAGCAGAAGGCATGAACCAGCGGATCTCTAACTTGTCAGCTTGAAAGGGTACAAGCTGCAGCCTGCCTGGAATTACGTACCACAGCTCTTGGTTGAGAAGAATCCATAGCTGAACTGCATTCTTTTGAGGAGTAGTTAAATGAGCAAGATTTGCTGTCGGTACGCTTGTTGTAAGAAATGTAGCTTTGGGCAAAAAGTCGAGCTTGATAATTCGACGATCGTGAATCGATCTTGGATCCTCAATCTCAATTGGCCGTGAGATAGGAATATAGTGAGGCGAAGTTGAGGTTTCTCGAGTTTGAACATTTCCTTCCGTGCGAGGAGAGCGTGGTGATATAGCAGCAGGGGTATTTCGCTGAAGGTCGGCGATTATTTGCTCTTCTGAAGGAACTCTTTCTATCCCGATTTGTATCGAACCTTTGACATATTTGTTCAAGTTAGATTGAAGTTGAACTTGGTCAGGATTAATAGGTGCAGGACGATTGAGCGTTTGAAGTTCGTAAAACGGCAGGAAAGAATATTGATCTCGCTTCAAATCACGATTAATGTGCGTTTCAGCCAAAAGCTCCACGAGTTGCATCCCATCGAGGTAGAGAGACCCGAGAAATTCGCTTTGTTGGTGATTGTCTTCGTCATACAGCTCGAGCTGCAAGTAGCTGCTTTCTAGCGATTGTCCGCGAGCCAAAGGTAATTCAAAACCTTCATTCCACACTGGATTCAAAGAATCTTGAATAACTTTAGTTGTTCCCACCTTGATACCATTGAACCAAATCTGGGCAAAGGGATCGCTATGAAGAAATCAGTACTAAAGATGTAGGAAACTGAAGACTTACCTTTTTCCGAAGAGATCTGCATTCGCAAGACCCTTCGCTGAGACAATATGAGACAATATAAAAACGAAAGAAGTAGAGAGAGGTACTATTAAGTGCGTGTTCGAGTGGGTGGAAGCTCCCAGACGTAATTTCTTTCTGCATTGCTTCAAACAAATTGGTTTGTTGTAAAATTTGATCCTTTTTGTGATGAACTAGATTAGGATAGGCAGAATTAATGTCATTAGGGTAAGAAACCTTCACAACAGCAACTTCTATGTCACCCCGTACTGTGACTGCTTCTGGGAAACTAGGATTGGGTGACTTTTGCAAGGTGAAGAAAACTGACTTATTAGAGCTCGAATACTCACAAGCACCGCCCAATCCGTCAATATTATGAGTTGCAGTCAATACTTTGCTCAATTCCTTCCATTTCTTTATCTGTTCTGCGTTTTCACCTTTATCAGCCGCAAGATTGCTACCAGCAACGGAGGAGAAACGTTCTGCAACATCAAGAAATTGCTTGAGTGTTTTCCCTGTAAGAATGCGGACACCAAGAAGATCGCTTTCCGACAGTTGATCATAATCGTACACTTGAAACTCAAGCACGTTATCCTCAACACTTTGATGCAGAGGGAGGATAATAGTGTGCTCTTCATTCTTGCCGATCCAACTGGGGTTGATCGTATTGTTAACGTGATTGGTCTCGCCGATATACTGACCGTTAAGGAACAACTTGACGAAGGGATCACTGCGATGTAGATTTCATCAATGGTATGCACGAAATATACAAAAACTACCTACCTCTTCCCAAAAAGATCTGCTTTAGGGAGATTTCTCCCCGAGCGGATGATAAGCCGATAAGTTAAGGGCATTGGTTTCCAGAGCGATGGATAAAATGACAACCGTCCAAGCGGGGTAGTGTGATTAGGGTAAGAAATTACGAACTGTCCTTGATTATGGTAATACTCTTCAGACACGATTGTTAAGTCCACTTCTTGAGCAGTCATTATAGGGACATTTGATGCTGTAGTTGCAGCGGTAGATGAGAGGGAGTCTTGATTCAGGAGATACAACGAATGACGCAATAATGCTTTAAGCTGTTGGCCGGTCACCTTCGTGCGAGCAATTAGTTCAGGTCTTCGCTTTGGTTGTGAAAGGAAAATGGCAAAGTCCAATTCACACAAAGCAAGTGGGAATGCTTCTGCAACGCGACATTCGACGGGTACGGTAGGATTGATGTCATAAAAAGTTAAAGTATCTTGGAGGGATTGCGAATGGGCTGGTGGAGGGTAAGGATAGGCGAGAGGTACAGTAGCTTTCACTACTTTATGGGAAGACCGGTAGACTTCTTGATGATTGAAGTAAACCACGACGATAAAGCAACGAGTGTCAGAACCTCCGAATCCCAAAAGAGGTTTTTTCCCGACAAGTATTTCTGATGAGAACAAAGCAGTATGGATTGCAAAGTGTGGAAGAAAGAGGGCAAAGGATTTGAAGTTTGGATCAATCGGATGATCTCTGACAACTGCGACATCCATGCCCGGCACAGACATATCGCTCAAACGATGACTGGTACTCTCGGTAGCTACTGCCGTGCTACCTTTATTAGTAAGGACAATCTTTGTTCCCTTCAGAAACATAGAACCCTTGACATGTCTATTTTCTTGATCAGAGATACGTTTAGATCTCTGTAATTCAAAAGCAGTTTCATCCGCAAGGTTAGCTTTCTTTCGACTCTGCTGCTGGTGTTCATCGAGAAGGGAAAAGAGAGAATCACCTTGCAACTTGACATGACCGAGATAGTCAGTTGTCTTTCCCCGAGCATCGGTGTCGAAAACTTCAATCTCGATTGAGCAAGTAGCAAGCATTGATTCTTTATTCATATGGATTGTAAAGACATTGTTATGTTCTGCTGTGTCGTAAACGGGATGGATTGTATTTCGGATCACGTTTGTTCGTCCAATTTCTCGCATATTAAACCGTACTATACATAAAGGATTGCGCGATCCAAATGCACCTAATCGAGCAAGATCTTGCATGCGTACAATTTCGATAAGGAGGCGAAGTGCAGTTGGTGTTTCCCTTCGGCGGCCTCGACTGCTAATCATTTTCCCACTCGCTGAAAGTTGTTGTAAAGGTGGGAGTTCTCTCAAACGGGCAATTACAAAGACTTCATCATTTACCGTTCCTGTCTCTCCAAAAGTATCCTTTTCCTTCTCACTGAAGCCGTCATCGGCGGGAGGCGGTTGGTTTTGGAGATATAAAATCAGCCCTTCTTGATCGTGGTCATCGAGTTGCACTTCAGACAGACAGTCATCAATGATGTCGTATGCAATTGATTCATCGAGATTTTGAAGGTCATCGTCAAATTCTTCAATATTCTTATTGAGGATGCCAGCCATTTGCTGAAAGGAGAAAAAGCGTGAGACTTCATGGAATGATCTGGGATCATAAACAACGTAGAGGAACCCACGCTTGGAGTTGTTGTTGGAGCTGCTATTCGTATTAAGTACAACAGAAACTTGCAAATTACCGTACAGCTCAGACAGAGACGCTCGATCGAAGTAGATCGCAAAATGCCAATCGCCAGGTTGGTCTTTTACTGGCTTATTGTTGCTCTTCAAGGATTGGCGCGCCAATGCATCGGCGGCACCCGAAGTTCCGCTACTACGACTCATAAGACGACTGTTGCGGCTACTGCTACCTTGACTGAAGTCATCAGTACTACCAACGCTGTTCTCATCTTCATCATCGTCATCTATAGTCGTAAGTATAGAGTACTCTTTTTCACCTTCAATCTCATACTCGGAAACTAATAAATCTTCCTCAAAATTCACTGGTAAAGGCATACTTTCGTCCTGCAACTCAGGAAGGGGTAATAAAGTCCGATGATCTGATTGAAGTTGAATATTGCAATAGACGAGTTTAACGCGATTTATAATTTGCTGAATGAGAGAAGGGAAATCTTTGAATAGCATCATCCTTTCCATACTAGAAAGGCGATATTCGGCAGTTTTACCCGTATAAAAATGAAACAGTGAGACTCGTAGCTCATGCAAGTTTCGGGCAGTATTGATCTCATAGATGGTAAGCAAGACTAATAATCTTCCGTTAGCATTATGATACTTTCCTGAACTCCTTAAGTTTCTTCCATTTTTATCTCTTCTCTTTCTACTTTCATCTTCTTCTGACAAAAATGTAGTTTGATCTTCATAGTTATCGTTAAAAAACATCTTTCTCAAATTTAACAGCTTACTCCCAACCAATCTACCAGGACCATTTCTCAGACGGATTGACAGCTCCAAGGGTTTCGGTAAGAATTTGGGGATTAATTCACCAGAATTAAGGAAGAGATACCAGTTGATTGAGGGAGAAATCTCTAAACGATCTGTGAAAATGTAAGCTAATGCACCACTGTCTAGCGCTTCAAGTTTATCTTTTTCCACCCCCTCATCACAATGGCTGATCAATTTCTGAATTTCATTGCGCCGAATCTTTAGTTGATAAATCACAGAACCTCCTACTGTGGCAACAGTAGTGGTTGGCAGCACCACTTCGCTTCCTTTATTCGGTGCTACCTTCCCGGAGGTCACAAAAGCTTCCTTTTGCTTTCCCCCAACCTCTGCGACCGCATTTGCGTTTGTGTTCCTTCGTTGAAGCTTCTTTTGATACGCCTGTTGCATAGTTAAGACGGCTTGATCTAAACCAAAGACCAACACTTGAATTTCTCCAAACCTTTCCTCGTATACCTCTAACCGAACGAAATAGCCGGCAATATTACCTAATCGAGACAAGACGAGATACCTTGCTCTAATTACTGACAGATCGAGCTGTCCACCAATACAGTCCAGACATACCCATTGCGTGATGGCTTTGTAAAAGTCCTCTTGTGTAGCAGATGAGGCGAATATGCCCTTTTTCACGTTGCCTTCAAAAATCTCTGTGTAATTAGGTTGTATTAAAGTGACGAAGTCGTTTGCATGAATTTTCGTAAACAAGCGACAAATGCCTTCCGTTTCGTCCATACTTTCCGCGGGTGGAGTTTCTTCAACTATCTCTGGATACAAGCCAAGTTGCTGCATGGTTTTTCTCGCTTTTTCATCTGGAAAGGCTTGTATAAAGGCCGGATGGCTTGTGTATAGCGAGAGCTCAATGTATAACTCATCCCCATTGTGATAAATGACTACGTGCGAGCCAGATTCGGTCGAAACAGATACATCTTTGGCCCCTTTCCCTATCGCAATAGTACCAAGAGATTGCTGCGATATGCTTTCCATGTTATCGCGATTGTAATAGAATTTCCAAATCGGTGACTTTGTTTCTGCAACTTTCCTCTCGGCGAGAAGGTGGTTGAAGATATTTGCCAGTTGTATCTCTCTCGCAACTTGATGGCGAAGGAAGAGCTCAACGTGATCCTTGGTCGGGTTCCAATAGAAATGATAGGGTGATTTAGTTGGAGAGGTTAATGTTTGTTTAGACGTTCTATATTATGGCGATAAGAGAAGTGAGTTACTTGAAAATGTGGGTACTTACAGCGCAATAAGCTCTCTCATCGAGCTAATCCATGCCACCAGTAAATAACGGAAAGGTTGCTTGTAAAAATCTATTTTAAACAGCTCTTGCCAAACAGACCTGAAGTTTACCTCTTGATCCGATAGCTGCTGATGAATATCCACCGCATCTTCATAGAAGTAATTCTTCTGATATTTAAATCGATTCTCTTCAACTTTGTGATCTTTTCCAATTTTATTGCTCAGACTAGAAAGAGGGAGCAAAGAGAAGGCCTCACATAATTGTGTAAAATCAGCCTTTGCGAAAAAGATCCGCAACCTCACTGCACCAGATTTAACATCATCTAAATCCCATGCACGATAAGGACCACAGTGCACTTTCCATAGAACAGATAGATTCATTGCCAATAGCAAATCTTTCATTACCACAATATTCTCTTGATTTTGAAATTCTTGGATTCTTCGGACTGTGAGTTTGATCGACATAAGGAAATTATGAAAATCCTCTTCAAAGAGTTCCAATATCCTTGCAGAGCTAGGAGCAGAGGTAAAAAGTGCAGCAGTTGCTTGTTCGAATGGTTTTAAACCTTCACTGGTCACAGTTGACAGTTTCGCAGAATTTGCCTTCGATGACGGAGATAAAGGAACAGGTGGTGCAGGGGCAGTAGTAATCAACAAATAACGCAAGTACTCCGAGAGCTTTCGAACTTTACCAAAGAGCAGATCATAAGAATAAAGGAATTGTTTGTTAAGCATATGAGACGTCGGAGAAATATCAGTAACCCTTCCTGTTCCGAAGGGAAGCTTTCCTTCTCGGATTTGTCTCTTGTCTTTCTCATCCGTGGTGCATTTGCCCTCTTTTCTACTTCGATTTTCTGTCTTATGTATCTCCTCCTCAAATTCTTGAGGAGAGGGAAGGAATGGGTGTTCTAGGAAAAGATTTTGATTCTGGAGTTTGTCATACAGCGGATTAGCCTGAAAGCAACTCTCGGCATTGATAATCGCAAGTCGGGGACAGGGAATTAGGACTCTTACGAGACTTTCCATGTAATGGTCAAAAAGCAGGGCAGAAAGTGTATGGAAACCACGATGTGCTACTAGGAGGATATTCTCCTTCTCACTGATTATCTCTTGAAGAGTCTTCTGCAAAATTGTATGATCGATATCTTCTCCTTGTTTTTCTTCTCCTGTGGAATGAAATTTTACGATGTGCTCGAGTTGACAGAGTTTGAATCGGTATCTATCATTACAAAGGCTGCGCTGTACCATCGAAAGGTATTGATGAGGAAGTTTCGCGTCTAAAATAATCATCATGGGTATCCATTCATTCACCGCTTTCAGAGAAATTACTTCTAATTGACGTCGTTTCCTGAACTCCATTTCGTAGTCGCGACGAGAGCACTCTCTGTTCTCACTTTCCTCATGTTCTGACTCAACTGTGGAGGGTTTATCCCATTTCTTTCCAATCTGCGACTGGTTTACAGCGTAAATGAAAGCATAGACCTTTCCATACTCTGCTAACAATCCCTCTTCAATTTTATCAAGGAGCTGGCGCCGCATTTCTAATAGCTCGTGCGCACTCTTGGCAATAACATCATAACGCATCTTTCTCTCTCCGATCAGATCTTTTACATACTGAACGCCACCTATCTCATGTACAAGTGCGTTCCATGACTCATACAGCATCATTAAGTCTCCTTTTACCTTGCCAAGTGTAATACAATCTTCATAAATAGTTCGAAGACTCATAAGCTTATCAAAATCTCTGAAAGATTGATTTCGCGTTATCATCTCTTGCTGAACTATCAACTCTGTTTTTGATTGAATTAGTGCAATAGTTTTCGCATCTAATGTATACTGAAGGGATTTAACATGAACTTCATCAGGAATGATTACCCCTCTCATATATTCTTTCAGATCTCCTTCGCTGACATCGCGCGCCAGCGCTTTTGCTCGGACTATAGCTTCTAAAGTCCAGATTTGCCTTTGCTCATCCTCCCCAAGCTCTTGCATCATTGTGCTAAACCTTCTTTTGGAAGATGAATACTCTTGCTTTGAAACTTCGACTTCAGTGGTGATAAGATGAACCGCGTTAGAAATATGTTTATATCTCTTTCCTTCCCGTGCATGTATTCTTTTCACATCTTCAATCCTTTTTGCAGCTTGACTATTAATTCGCTTTTGGATATCAGCACGATCATGTGATTCTTTTGCTTTCATTAATGTTCGGAACCAAGAAGGTAAACCTGGTTCAAAGTACTCAGGGAAAAGGTCTTGTAAAGTGAAGGCGATATAGACATGCATCAAATATGCATGGAGTTGACGTACTGCATGTGCAATTTTTTGATAGTAGTCAGCTTCCACTTGTTGTTGATTTAGCCGGGTCTGTTGCTGCGATAGTTGCAGAATAACTTCATCAATTTTAATTCCTTCATGAATAGCTTGTAGATGTTGTTGAGTGTCGTCGCTCATCACGATTTTAGAAGGGTTTGGAAGACATGTATTTTGAATTAGGCTTCTCAGTCTGCGCAGGAAACGTCCTTTTCTCCTAAGTATCAGCTTCATAGATTGCCACGACGATTGCGACGGGTGTATATACTTCATTTCTTGATACCCATCATCATTACAGATGATCACACACTCTGAAGAATCACCGTTAAACAAATATAATACACCACGTAAAATAGTCAAAATATCTAAAGGCAGTGTGATAGTATAATCGCGAATATAATCTTCAATAACATCGGCGAGGGTTTCAATATCAGATGGCTTTAGCTCAATGAGGGAAACTGATTGTTTAGCTTCAGTAATTGATTTTATAAATAACCTTTTTAGTTGCAATCGTCTTCGGCCGCGAGAACCACGATATGCTCTTTGAATAAGTTGTGCAGAAGAGCGTTGTAAAGCTTCTAACAGTAGTTGACGTCGAAGATGAGCAGCTTGCCTTATCCGATAGAGTCGTTGTACCATCAATGCCAGCCTTAACTGTTTCATTCGTAATTTAACAGTTTTATTGACTCGCGACATGCGATAGCAACATTGGATCTTGATTGCAGCTTTAGTACGCCGTGCTATCTCCGCTTTACGAAGTGCGCGACCAAATGCGCGACGAACGACTAATTGGATTTTCTTCATCATCTTCTCTTCTAGTTGTATGGAAAGAATTTGATCCTTCTCTCTTGTCTGACCATCACTCAGTTGATGACGTTGTCGTTCAGATTCGAGAGTTGTGATCTTCCCATTCTCTGTTACCAGTTGGTAGTGATGGTATAAAAGATTTGTGAATTCTAATCGTGTGAGAATATCGCGATGCGCTTCGATCTTCAGATGAATCTCTTGTAAATAGACCATCATCATAGGATTATTTTCGACAGTACTTAACCTATTGCGCGGTGTAGATGGCTTTGAAGTGTTTTGGGAAAGGTTTTGCTTTTGATTTGGATTTCGCAAAACATCAATTACTTGTCGGATTTGAGCAACAAGATCCGCAGTATCATTCTCCGTTGTAGTCAGACGAAGAAGTTCAGATAATAAATCTTCAATCATCATACCAAACTGATCTGATAACTGTGATAAATGTGATAGATCATTTACTAATCGTTCGTAGCGAGTGCGCCTCTTTGGGGCAAGCATGCGACCCTTCGTTCCTGCGACAGTGAGTATGAATAACTCGCCACCACGTCTTTCAACTTGTCGTTGAAAGTTAATGTCCTGACTGGACCATATTTGAGTTCTTCCTTTCTTAGAAGTAGTGGAGGTAGTATTGAAATGATGTCGATCGTTGGTGAAAGTTGTGGTTGCGGTGAGCGAAGGGTGTAAAGTTGAATGGTTTATCGTCGAATATTGACGAAGGATGGAATTCTGAAAGGAGAACTGAGCTGCGGATGTTGCTTGAGGAGGAAGATGTTCTGAGGAAGAGGATTGCTCTTGGATAAAATGAAAAGGACTGTCTGGAAGATGTTGAATTGTTGAAACTGCGGGTGGTGCATCTTTTGGGAGCGAAGAAAGTCCCGAAATAACTGAACTTTCTCCCTCTAACATCTCATCATCTCCATTCTCTTTTGCTAAATCCTCAAATTCTTCCTCAATCTCCTGATGTGGGAAGAGTTGACTACCAGGCGGGAGGTTAGCCGTCGATCCTTTCGGATACAGCTTGAAAAGACACCTTTGAATGCGCATTACAACTTCCGATGATAAATAACACTGGAATAACCCTTCTAATTCTTGAGTTTGTCCTTCCCGTGAGAGAGGAGCGGCAGGGTTTGCTGTTTTGAATTGTTTGTCCAATTTACTCTTTGCTGACAGGTTGGCGAATACCTCCGGGTCGTTGATGATTGGAGCCATATACGGTGACTTAATAAGCTTTTTTACTTTTTGCTTCTGGTGCATGGAGCTTTTTTCTGGCATGGAACCAAAAATGACGTAACTATTTTTCTGTAGCATGGACGACGATAGTGAAGATGAGGTTTGGAGCCTCGATAAACTTCTCGATTGTTGCAAATGTTGAAGCTCAAAAAGATCAGGTGGTACTATGAATGGATTATCTTGTAGTTCAAAGGATAACCAGTCATTCATCATAGGATAATCAGCTAGAAAGTTTAAATCGCTTTTCATCTTATCAAGGTAGTTTTCCTTATTCCACGTGAAAGGGATTATTTCATTAGGGTAATTTACTTGAGCTTCTTCCCATCCCTCAATTGCCTCTACTACTTCAATAGAGGTTTCCCGAAGAAGATCAATCAAGCCAATGATCCCAATATCAACAACATTCGTCTTTAATCCTTTCAATTGCTGATTTAATCTTTTCAAATAAGATTCCCTCAAAAGAACGAGGCGAAATAATTCTACACCCAGGTGTGGTCTTAAAGAAGGAACTTCCATCTTGCCTTCGAATTACTCCAATTTTAAAATCAAATAAATGAACATTGGAAGTAACTG
>VFQN01003599.1_pt1 | contig 21827 bp, 33 predicted proteins | sample 3512371 | NCBI WGS metagenome assembly VFQN01 (sample SAMN10412370, study PRJNA504923) | tailings metagenome | isolation source: Replicate 2 from Balatoc abandoned mine | place: Philippines: Itogon, Benguet | collected 2017-08-28
TACATGGAGCCTACGCGCCGGCCAGCCTGCCGGCGCGCGCTGTGGGAGCTGGAGCCAAAGGCGGACCGCAACTTCAGTGGGTCGAATTTCTCCTGACCTTACCCTCCTCCTCCTACTACCACTACCTCCCTCGCGTTACTAGTACTTTGTTCCCCCCCCGCCCTCAGACGCCTTAGGGTGGCCTGCTGCTGCTCGCTTGCCGCTACCCTCGCTCTCCGCAGGCTGACCGTTTCCAAACCAATTACTCTGCCGCTCCGCGGTTATCGGGCCTCACACACACACACACCCCGCCCCACCCGCACGCGCCATGCATCCAGCCCCTGCCAGCTGGGCCCCGCCATCTGCCTGCTCCTGCTCAGCGGCATGCTGCAGCCCTGGCATGGCCATCTGGGCCACAGATCGCCATGCCGCCGCTGTGCCACTGCCATACACAGCGTCGCCGAGTGCAGTGCTGTGGAACCCCCTTCCGATTGCAGTAAAGCTCACAGCCCTGCCAACGATCCCGTCTATGCACCCCTTGCAGACTGGCCGTGGACAGGGATGGATTAGACTCAGTCCTGACGCACGGCCGCCGTGACCCACCATGCTGGGGGCGGTGCTGCTGCTACGCCAGCGCCAGGCAACCGGAGGCCCCCTGGGGGCGCTTGGCCTTGCCTGCAGTGGCAGGTAAGTGCCATCAGTATGCCTGATCAGGCGAATCGTTATGTACACCTTGAGGAGTGCTGCTGGACCTGTGCATGACCAGATACGAGCTGGCACCTGCGTATCAACGCCGGGTCTTCCATATGTCCGTGTCGTCACCCTGTGGGTCGCTGCCTCATCCCAAACCCCGCCACAGCTGCTCGCCATCCCCTTTGCGGGAGGAGCTTACCGAAGCGCCAGAACCATCGGGTCCCTGTCTGCTTGTTTGCGGATATCCTGTATTGCAGGGACCCACCAGGCAGGCCCAGCAGTCAACGGGGGCGGGAAGGGCTACGGGGGCCTGGCTCCCTTGGCGAGGCATTCGCAGACGCCGCCTTATGCTTTCTTACCGTGTCCTCTTTCTCTGAGATGCCTAGGATCTCCCGCGCCTCTTCCAGAAGCAAATCTGTATCCTGCTCATCAGGGGTGTGCACGCTTTAAAGCTGCACCGCTGCGAGCTGTTTCCAAGGTGTGGCAGGTACAGCCCCCGGGTGTCTCACCGGCGCCCAAAGCTTTTCATCATTCTGAGCTGCGAGGGCGAGGCAAAGCGCATGGTAGGCGCTGTGGCCCAGCTGTGAAACCGGGTCCATACAGCCACAACTGAGCTCCTAAAATGTATCAAGTGAGCTAGATAGGGGCTGCAGAGTCTAGCTCAGTGCTGGAAAGGGTCAGCTTCTAATTCTATTGTTCATCCCGGCCCCTAGCCGGGTCAAGTTGTCAGGGCAGAGTCATGATCATGACATGCGGTTGAGATGGCCTCCGTAAGCTGCAGCTAGAGAGCAGGGCAACTGCCAGGTGTTCTTCAACCAAGTTGACTGGCCGGGGTCGCGCGGGTGGAAGTTTTCTACGTTGAGTCTACTTTTCTGTTCAGGACGGTCGGTATGTCCAGGTTAGACTCCCGCGTCTGTAACTGGTTCCCGGGGCGGAGAGCGCAGGGGAATGCAGGGGAGAGCACCGATGCTGCAATGCAGTGCAGCCTGTTTCAGCTGCAATTACTGTACCTCCGAACCGCTCGCCAAACCTTTCGCATACTTGCATAACTTCAACAGTAAACATGAGCGCTCAGCTACTCGCACGGAGAGGCCTTTGCGCCACTGAAAGGCGCGGAGCCAAAGGCCTTTCCTGTGGATCTGGGTCACGGCATGCCATCGTGGTAAGCATATTGTCGAGCGTTATCGTCCTACGGAGCATACTCCAGGCGCGCTGTCTCAACTCTTGCTCCTTGCAAGGATACAGCCTGCCGCGTTTGCAGTAGGCGATGTTCATGACTACTAAACATTAAGGCCTACACATGACATAGGAAATAGCTTGCTTGTCGCAACCCTCGCCCCGCCAGACCTTCGCCAAGCGGGGTGGGGGCATCAGCAAGGAGCTCCGCGAACTCCAACAGCTGTGAGTCTGACCGCCCCAGGTCTTGTTCCACAACCATGCCTCCTGCGTGGAAATGCCGTCCCGCCACAACCGAATGGTTATGCTGCACAGGCACGGCCACGTGTATGCTGGCCCTCAACACACACCTGCCCATCACAAGGTTATCAATACACCCGACAGGGCGACCCCCTGAACACAGCCTCCTTACACTCACACATGGGTCTCGTAACACACGCAGGAAGGAGGGGGCTGCCGCAGCCCCACCTCCACCCGCCCCAGCCCCCACCGCCAGCTCCCCCGCTCCCGCACCCGCCACCACCACCACTCCATCCCCAGCCCCAGCGGCGCCCGCTTCATCTCCCGCGGCACCAGCCGCAGCGACTCCAAGCACTCCCACCACCACCACCACTACCACCACCACCAGCACGACCGGTGGTGGTGGCCTGGCCGACAACCTGCTGGTGCGCATCCTCCTGTCGGTCACAGCCATCATGGCGGTCATTGGCGTCTTCTACAGCATCGTGTTCTACGCCGGGTCAAGTGAGCTCGGGGCAGCAGTGGGCTGGTAGTGGGCGGCCTAGGCACTACCGGTAGTACACAGCGCGCCAGATTGAGCTGGCCGGGCGCCAGGCGGCTTGTCTATACGGGGTGCTGGTCCACCGGTCCTTGTGCCATAGCGATGGTGGTGCGGAGCCAGGCAGCTTGTGCTTGCTGTGGGACACACAGCTAGCTTGCGGGTCCACACGGCATCCATGCGCAGATGTGTTGCCACACTTGGGAGCACGGACGCATCTTGTTGTATGTTCTGCTCGTATGGCCCGACTCGGCGAGTGCCTCCCCCAACCATGCTCCCACCTCTGTTGCACTTGATCTGCCCCCACCGACCGCACCACCGCCCCCGCAGACTTCGTGTACGTGTTCAAGGACCAGCTGGGGTCCATCACTAAGAAGGATTTCGTGCCGTACAGCGAGCGGCGGCGCATGGAGCAGGAGGTGCTGGCCAAGCTGGAGGCGGAGAACGTGGGTGCGGGGGAGGGGGTCATGAGTGAAACGCGTGGAACCTGTGCCAGGCGTCAGGGAGTCACGAAAACGCTGCTACCTGCGCGCAAAAGGGTAGCGACCCGACAAAGCAAACGCAGTAGCAACGGGATGGGCGGTAGGCACCGGGGGTGCGGGGCGTTGGCTAAGGTACTGCGAGTGGGTGGTAGGCTATCCCACCGTCAGCATGTCCCCACGGCCCTCACTCCAGCACGAGGGGGTGGAAGGCAGCTAAGCACGGAACAGAGGACATGGGTGCAGGAGTGGGGGCCGTTGGGGACATGCTGGCGGTGGGATAGGGGACTGCAGCTCTGCAGCGTGGCCGTCGAAGTGGGCGTTAGCTGGAGGGGAGTGCAGCTTGCGCTGTTGTGCGCAGCTGACGGTGTGCCGTGGCTCTCTTATGGCTACGCACCGCCACCAAGGTTGTCAGGATAACACCATTTGGCTTGTGCGTACGGGTACCACACTAGTCCTCGCATCCTGTGCTGTTCCCCGGACAGGAGGCACGCGTGGCGCAGCGTGCGGCAGCGGCGGCGGCGGCAGCGGCCGCGAGCTCAGAGGCGGGGGCGTCGGAGGCGGCAGCTGAGGGCGGTGAGCCGCGGCTGGGTGCGGTTGGTCGTAACCTACCCCCTGGACCCTCTCACACCAAAGCAGTGGATACCCATGCTCACATTGGGAGAGCTCGTGCACATACGTAGGAACGTTTTTACAGGCACAGCCATGGGATGATGCACATATCGTCCGATGGGACCCACTTTTTGTAGCTGGTAGCGAAACGTTTGCCCTGAGCCTGGCGTCGTGCGTGCTTCCGTTGCAATCCGCAGGTGCTGAGGACAACTCCGAGCTGCTCAACCTGCTGCCGGGGGCGGGGAAGCGGTGAGCCGCTGACCGCGTCAAGCGGTATGCATGAAGACGGCAAGTGGCAATTTGTGAGACTGAGGCATGGCAAGCCACGCCTGACGGGGTGCATGGGCTGACGTTGGCTACGCGATGCCGGCTTGTCACGGTAGCGGCACGTTAGTAGCAGGGAAGCGTGCCGGAGAAGTGTATGGTACTGGAACACGGGAGATGGCACGCAGTGCGGCGTAGCATAGGGCACTGGAGCACGTCGCGGTTGCACAAGGTGGTGACCCACCACGGCATCAGGAAGGCGTTGTTGGCGGGACCTGACGGGACGCAGTGGATAAGGATCCTGTCTACCTGCTTTATTTCCTTTCGGCTGTGCTGGGGTTTAGCCATCTGTGCATGTAGTCGGCTAATTAGTAGCCATGCACCGCCTACCACCTCTGACCACCTTGTGTGACGAACCTGGGAAGGTTGACCGGTACCCTGTGTGTGAGGTTTCCGAAGGGGCCAAGCAAAGGGGCCCCAAGGGGCTGGCGAGCCTTGTAAGGTGAAACGGTTTCTAAGTTTCACCCCTGTTACGGGGCACGAACTGGATGGGACTACACCAACACCAAGCTGCTACGTGGTCACATCTTGTGCCTACGTGACGTTCGGGGCCGCAGCATTTCGTTGTTGCCAGTTGCCCAGCTGTACATGCTAGACATCATTTTTCGTGGTAGGTGTGGTCCAGACCAGCGCATACCCAAACCACCTTCCGAGTGCAGCAATAGCGATGCCAGCAAATACATCAGCATACACACACCCGTCGGTACCGTCAGGCTGCGCCCAAGCTGGTCCAAGGCTCTGTACGCAACAGTAAACAGCAGGGGAGCTCCCCTGCTACACAGCGCCACGCCTCATCCGCGCTCCAAAACCGCCATACTCATGATACCCACAGCACCCAGCGTCCTCCTGCCACGCCCGCTCACTGTTTAACAGCTACTCCCTTGCACTTGCCCTTACCCCTCCAGCACCTCCCTATCTCTCCAAAGCAAAGTCCCTACCTCCCCACCTTTCCACCAGTCACCCTCCTCCTCCTGCTGCTAATGCTAGTGCTGTCAACGCTCAGCCCGGCCTGCCGCTCTTTTCAGGTTAAAGCTCCTCGTTCATGAGGTCGTCCAGGCTGAACTCGTCCACCACCTCCTCCTTGGCGTCCTGGCCGTCCCACGGGGACACGTCCTTCACCTCGGCCAGCTGGCCCTGCGGGAGGAAGGGCAAGAGGCGCAGGCAGGGCGTACCGGGTAACAAGGTGTCCATACCTGGTTGAGTGCACCGTACACTGCCGCAAAAGGGGGGCTATACGCCTTAGATCACCGGCGGTGCAACAACGAGACCTGCACATAGCGATCGAGAAACACCACAGCTCGTTGCCCTTTATGCAAGTTGGGTTCCGAAGGCGCAATGGCGCCAGTGCCCCCGCGCGTACCTGCACGGCGGAAAACTTGGCGCCCGCCAGCCGCATGCCGTCGATCCACTCCTTGATGGCGGCGAACTCGAAGGCGGCCTTGGCCACCGCGAACTTCTTCTCGGTGGGCGTGAACGCGACCACGGCTGCATACCAGGACCGTGGCGGAATGGCAGGGACAGGGCTGGGTTCAGTGCCAATGAACAAGGGTGTGCTGTGGGGAGCGTTTGGGTCACCAAAGGAGCGCACGTGTTGGTTCGTTGGAGCACATGGTAGCTCTACGGCCGCACGGGCCTTACAGCTCCTGCATATCGCTGCACATGTCCGATGCCGCCGAGGTACACACGCTGAGGCAAGCTTTTCTTATTGATTCGGAAAGTGAACACAACCACCAGCTTCACTGACCGCATGCTTGTCCGTTACCGTAAGTCCCCGTCACGACCCACCAGGGTAGCCGAAGCCGCCCACGCCGAAGTTGGCCTCCAGCTTCTCCTGCACGCCGCCCTCGGCCCACAGGTAGCTGTAGGGCTTGCCCTTGTACGCCTCGGCCAGCTTCTTGAGCGTGGCCACGTAGCGGTTGCGGCCTGCGGGGCAGGCGGGTGCGTGTGTCAAGCGCCGCGCGCGCACAACCGTTCGCCCCTGCCGCCTGGAAAGGCCTCTAGCAAAGGACTGGACTGTGCACAACGGTGCCACCGGGCAATATGGAGATGCTCTTCGGCTGCACAGGGGCACGTCACGATGGGGAAGGGGCATGCGCAAGGGCTGTCAAGGCTGTTGAGACCACGGCGCCTTCCAGGCTGCTGCTGCGCCGCGCGACCCACCCGCGGCCTTGGAGTCCAGCAGGTTGGGCAGGAACACCATGAGGCACATCTTCTTGGCCTTGGTCTCGCCGTCGCCCAGGCACTCCTGCACCAGGGAGAACAAAATCACATTTCTGTCCGACCTATCCCCACAATAGGCATCCATTTACACGCGCTTGAGGGCCCCATACGCCAGCCGCTTGTGACCAGAACACGACACAGACGCAGCTTGGAGTCGGCGATCCACGTAGCAGGCACGACCTATCCACAAGCCGATTCCTGTTGACAGCCCCAGTCACTTCCAGTCCGGCTTCCCCCCCGGCACCCGTCCGTCCTCCTGTCCTCCAGCTACCGCACCCTCTCTCCTGCCTGCACCCATCAAACTTCCCCACACTCGCCTCTTCCCACTCAAACTGCACACCACCCAGTGCGTGTACCCCGCCGGCCCCTGCTCAAACACGTGCCCATCCCCTCACCCTCAAATCGGCTCCTCCCACTCCATCTGCACCCCTGTCCCCCACCTGCTCGAACACGTGCTGGCCGGTCAGCTCCTCCGGCTGGGCGGGCGGCACCATCTCCTCGTGCTTGGACGAGCAGAAGGCCACCATGGAGCCCGAGTCGCGGCCGGAGCGGTACTCCTCGGGGGAGGTCTTGTCCTCGCCGAAGAACTTGATGGTGGGGTAGCCCTGTGCATCAGGGCGAGGGGCGCCGAGTACACGTCAAGCGGTCGGGGCTTACAAGAAAGGAAGTCCGCAGCACCGTCTTAGTTGATGCCCTCGGAACCGTGGATACTTGAGGGCACTAGCGCAGCACAGGCCCCGGCGCGTGCCACACCTGCACGCCGTACTCGGAGCACACTGACTGGTGCGCCGTGCAGTCCACGGCGCCCAGCTTGACGCGGCCCTTGAGCTCCGAGGCCGCCTCGATGTAGGCGGGCTTGAGGTTCTTGCAGTGCCCGCACCTGGGGGGCGGGACCGGGTCGTTTTGTTTGTCTGATACAAGGCTGCAGGCGTGTCTGGGCACGGCCTGTGTGGCAACGGTAGTTCTGGTGCAGTAGGAACACAGCTCAGCACCACCAACTGTCGGAGCTGCACCGCCCCAACCCTGTCAGCCCCCAGTTCTGTTACGGACGCTGCGGCTACAGCTGCAGCCGGGCACACGCACGCAGGGCCGCACCGCGCGCTTGGCCGCCGCTCTCACGGCCCCAGCACCACTGCCCCACACGTGCCACGCACCAGGGGGCGTAGAACTCCACCAGCCACAGGTCGTTGGAGCGAACCACCTCGGAGTCAAAGTTAGAGCTGGTCAGCGTCACCACGGCCGTCCCGGAGTAGAAGCTGTCGCCGCCAGCGCCGCCGCTGCCGCCGCGGGCGCCGCCGCCGCCACCGCCACCGCCACCGCAGGAGCCGCTGTCGCCGCCGGCCGAGCCGCCGGAGGAGCCGCCGCTGGGCTTCTCGCCGATGCGCTTCAGCGCCAGGTTACGGGCCTGTTAACGAGGATGCAAGGTGCACGCTTGGCCAAGTAGCAGAACACAGTTAAGCAGATGATTATGTAGGTATCGATAGCTGCACACACACAATGCTTCAGCTCGCTGGATCCACTCCCAGCACGCCGCGCCAGCCACCCGGCAGTGCACCCCACCTTGTCCAGGGCCCAGTTGACCAGGTCCTTGGCCGCGCGGCCGCCGTTGTAGTCAGCGGACTTGATGTTGCCGCTGGCGTCATCCACGTACAGCAGCTTGATGGTGGGGAAGCCCTGGGCAGAGGGAGGTGGTGTTCGAATGCACTGGTCAGTAAATTGCAAACGCCCGTTGTACGCAAATGCAGGGACAGGCCCGTGTGGGCTTCCTCCCTCGGGGCCACGCCACCTCGGCACCCTGGAGCCCTCACGCCAGCTTGCAGTGTACATCCAGCAAGCTACGTTGAAAGAGTTGGGCTCGTTAACTGGATTCCGTGTCCTTGTCCGGCATTTGGGTCCCCTGCCGGTGAACGCGCCTGTGACATCCTGCGTAGCCCCTTACACGGGTCCTCCCACTCCCTCAGACAGCCGCAGTCCCGACACACGGTTGCGTAGATTCAGGGAGGTGGTTTGATGCCGTTGCCGCTGCGCTGCGCATTTGCGCGCCATCTCCCAAAGCAACCGTGGGTGTAACCGTGCTGATCCCCTGCGCGCGCGTTTACCGGTATGCTGCACACCCGTTCCCGTTTCCACCTCCCCCGGTCTTTCCCGCTCCCGCCCAGCGCACCTGCTTCCGCCTTCCCCGCCCCTGCCCACCTGCACACGGTACTCGGAGCCCATGCCTCGGTGCGCGTCGGCATCGATGGCACCCACAGCCACGATGCCCTTCAGGGCGCTAGCAGCCTGCTCCCAGGCGGGCTTGAGGGCCTGCGGAGACCGCCGTGTGTGGACCGACAAGGTGAGATTGGACAGGTCCACTGCTTTTGGGGTGAAGCGCAAGGATGCTACGACCGGTGAAAGAGGAGGATCCCTGACTGTCTGGCGCTGCAAGACTCATTTGGTTGACTGCTGTTGGGCGGGACTGCCGTACACTGCCCGTCAGCACCGCCAGTACAGTAAACAGATACTGGCGCGCTGACAGCCGTGCCAAGGGGTGTGTGCCAGCATGCCCATACCGCCAGGTCGTTGGCAAAGTCTCTACAGCGCTGCAAGACCAACCTTGCAGTGACCGCACCTGCGCACAGTGTGAAAGACAGCGTGGTGAAGTGCTTCCATCGGGTCCCTTGCCAAGTACCTCTGTGTAGTTATGTTGGGTGCAGGATGCTGGGGTGTAGCAGCAGCAGCAGCGGCAGCAGCAGCAGCACACCTTTGAGAGTGTCTACCCCGTGTGGCATAGCAGCAGCACGGCGCTTGAGAAGAGCATGCTACAAGCAAGAGTGCACTGCTCACCATGGCGCGTAGAACTCCACGAGCATAATGCCCGCTGCCTTGACCTTCGCCTTCAGGTTGCTGTCAGTCAACTCCACGACAGGCCCGCTGTGTAACAGTGGAAGGTAGGATCCGCCAGTTCAGCAACGCTATCATACTTCGCTGGCTGATCTTGCACTTATTGTCGCTTTGTCCCAGTAGCGGTTAAAGCTAACCTGCTGGAGTACATGGCGTTCGCCCCCGCCGCACACAGCCCCAGCAGCAGGGCTGCTGCAAGCAGCGTCCTTGACGCCATACCAAGCCGATACAGTGCTTTCGCTTTAAGTTGTGGCCGAACAATGCCTGGTCGATAACACGGGCGAATGTTGCGTTGATCTCTTGACGAAGGCTCGCCGCTACCAAGCTGAGGTGTATCTATTTTCAATAGCGGTCAGGTAACGTAGCGGATGCTCTGTACGCCTCGTCTGCGAAGGCATTACACACGAACAGAGTGTCTCTCTGTACGGGTTTTCTGGAAAAGGAAGCAGAGGCGGGAAGAGCCACGCGTGCTCCGTAGTACGCTGGGACAAGGCCAGGAAGAAAAGTGAAAAATCATAGTGCTCTGCTTCACGCCGCTGCTCAAGCCAGCGAGCTGCGCAACAGCCGACCGGGTCTCCCCTGCGCGCCGTGCAGCGCCTGGCACCGCGCACGCACGACATCTTCGTGTGCCCGCACACTACATCTTTTCACGACGTCCAGCACACTAAAATGCTTGCAAATTACTGGCCAAGGACACACTGGCTTGCACTCCTTGCCAGCCAGGACCAGAACATAGGCCAGGACATAGCTCTTGCACCACCATGCATGCCTGCGTCGCCAGGCATACAGGATATGGCAGCGCCACGGACCATGGTCTCAACCATAAGGCTATGCCGCATGCAGTGCTCTCCTCAAATTCCACACGCTCTGTTCCTCGTTAGTTACAGGCTACCAGAGCCAGAGCCACCTGACGCATGTATGCCCCCTCCAGGCCGCTCCAGGGCTGCACGCACTCCAACCGCAGGGGGCCAGCACACCGCCCTTAGCTCACGTTCCCAGACGTGGACGAACCGGAGAATATGCGGTCCTCGGCCTTAAACTGGCTCTTCTTTGCGCTCATGGCAGAGGACGACGACGACAGCAGGTTCTCGTACCCTGGGCCGGTCATGCAAGGCACAGAACAGGAGGTAACGGCGCATACCCCTGCTCACTGGTGCAAGGGACACACGGTGGCAGTGGAATGCAGAGCAGGGACCTTCCCCAGGATCCGGCGAGTGGTTGTTGCAGAGTATGGTTCAAAAAGTGTTTTCCCAACGACTTGCCTTTGAGGGCGTTCCCCTGCACGTTTGCAGTCTCCAGGTACTGCGTCTCCAGGCGGTGTATCTGGGCGGATGCAGACAGAGAGGATGACGTTACACTGCAGTACTGCAGCAGGATTAACCAGTAGCTCAACAGCTACAGGATTGCCTCCGCAGCTATAATTGTAGGGTGCACGACTGAGCGTGGGTTCCCAGGTTTGTGCTGGCCCAACACCACCACTAGCCCAGTTGGTCCAGCTGCTTCCCTCGCACCCTTCGCTTGGCCTAGCTGCAGCCCACTGGACTGTAGCCAGTGCATTTTGAGGTCTAGCTCCTTGAGGCCCAATAGCAAGGCACTACGGCAAGGTGCGGGAGTGCCTGCGCCGAGTGCCCCACACACTTGCCTGCGTCTCGCACTTTTTGAGCTGGTCCGCAAGCTCCTTCCGCCGCTTCTCCAGCTCCTTAATGTCGAGACCGCCTTCAGCTGCAGCGCTAGCAACCTTAGCGATGTCCTTTACAGCATCCTTCTTCTTGGTGGGAGACTTGTTGACACCCGGCGCGCCTGTCCGCGTGACCTTTGACTTCAAAGCCGGAGGTGGGGCAGGTCCACCCCCCGGGGTATTACGCGGCATCTCAGTCTACTAGAACATCGTTACTTTGGTCGGAAGTCCGGTAAGGCCTGAACCAGGACGGCAGAAGCGCAGGTAGGGCTTACTGTTGTCAGCCACGTGTTGGAAACAGTTGATATGTGCAGAGTGTGCGAAAGGAAAACGTTGTTGTTTGGCAAGGAACTCCTGAGTTTTTGGTCAGGTTTGGTTCTGGAGCCATTATTATACTCATTCCTTCGTCCTGTTGCGTTGCAAAGCAGACCTGAATCTTACTGTTGAAGTAGCATGGCATTTTAGCTATTTGTGGCTTATTTTCGCGCTTTTCGGGCCTTCGAGTTGGGGCGACATCGAAAATGGCTTACAACCCCAACACCATGTCATTTGACTGCCCCGACACGGACACTGTGTACGTGACGGGGCTTCCCCCAAACACGACCGAGCAAGGTGTGGGTTAAGGGCTAGGCGGCGCCAAGTGCCCCTATCCGCGTTCGCGAGCATGGGCCGGCCCGGTCTCGGGGCTTTGCCTGGTCTCGAGTCTCGTTCCATGAGCCTGGGGACGGGCGCAAGCGGGTTACGGAGGCCGCCCTGGACGTCGGCACTGCAGATCTTGCCGAGTACTTTGGCTCTATCGGCATCATCAAGATCGACAAGAAGACCAGGAAGCCGAAGATTTGGTTGTACCGTGATAAAGTCACCGGCGAGCTGAAGGGAGACGGCACTGTCACATATGATGACCCGTTCTCAGCTGCATCGGCTGTTCAGTGGTTTGGCAACAAGGAATGGAAAGGTGCGCAGCCGACAGCGTAGGGGGGATGTGCGGGATTGGTCCTTTTGCATCGGTGTTCTCGTCGTGTTGGCTGGGGTTGGGACCAGGGGTTGGCACTCCGACGTGAGCGCCACCACGTCTTGCACACCTGCCTGGCATGCTACCTTGACCTGCTCATGAGCACACGTACACCAGGAAGTTAGTGCACATACGCGCATACAGGTTGCGAACGCCGCAGAGTCTTGTTTGGCGATGGTACCACCGGCCTGCGGGGGCGTCGTTGCACACACCTGCTCATGGGAGATAGGGGTGGTTCCGCTGCATCCTTTTCGACAATCTGTCACTCCTCGCCACACAGGCTCGATGATGCATGTGAGCCTTTCCGAGAAGAAGCAGGGCGGCGGTGGTGGGTACGGTGGCGGCTATGGCGGAGGCGGCGGTTACGGAGGTGGTGGCGGTGGTGGTTACGGTAAGCGCGCGCGACATAGCAAGCTGCTTCCTTCTCCTTGGCCTTGCGCAGGGGAAAGGAAGGTGCATCAGCTGGGATGTCGCGAATGACCACACCGTAATCAGGGCATCCTTCACATGCAGGGGGCGGCGGCGGTGGCTACGGCGATAGCTACAACCAGGCGCCTCCTCCCGGTGCGTCACCTCGGCGTGGGTGTCGTATGTCTCGGCCATGCGGCAAACCTTGAAAGCGTCTTGCGCTCGTGACCTGTTGTGTGGCATAGGTTGGTTGGCGCCGTTCCGGTGCCTGTGCCATCGGGGCACAGCGCCCCTGGCGTTGCAGCGCGAGGCTCGGGTCCTGGGGCCCCTGGCCTGGGCCGACACTTTGCTGACCTGAGCATCCGCACTGTCCCTGTACGCAGGCATGGGCGGCGGTGGCGGTGGCGGCTTTGGTGGTGGTGGCGGCGGCGGCCGGCCCGGCGACTGGCCGTGCTCCAACTGCGGCAACGTCAACTTCGCCTTCCGCCAGGCGTGCCACAAGTGCAAGACGCCCAAGGGCGGCGGCGGCGGTGGCGGCGGTGGTGGCATGGGCGGCGGAATGGGAGGCGGCATGGGCGGAGGCATGGGTGGAGGCATGGGCGGAGGCGGAATGGGTGGAGGCATGGGCGGCCCTCCTCCCGGTAAGCCTCCACGACGTATCTGTGCGCCTCACGTAATCGCATGGTGCAGTAACCTACAACATTCCACCCCTGCCAGTATGCCTGCCAGCGCTCCGCTGCGATTTTGTGCACAGCGTCGCTAGCTTCCCACGTTGCAGCCTGTGCTACAATCTAACGGTCTCTGCCGGTGTCTTGCTGCAGACATGGGCGGCAGCGCTGCCCCCGGCCCGGAGCCCACCACCGCCAGCGGCAAGCCCCGCGTGGTGGCGGCGCCGCAGGGCCCCCCGGGCCTGTTCGCGCCCGAGGACTGGGCCTGCCCCAGCTGCGGCAACATGAACTGGGCCCGCCGCGGCAAGTGCAACATGTGCGGCACCAGCAAGCCAGGTAGGGTTGGGTGTTACAACATGCACGCGAGCACGTTTTGCCTTGGCGCAGGAAGAGGTGTTCCGCTAGTCCGTGCACGTGCAACGTAGGCTGTGGCCTGGCTATCTGCTGAGGCGGAAAGGTGCACTTGCATACCGATAGCCTGGTCGGGACGCTGCGGCACGCACGCTATTCCCGTCGAAACACCCGACGCCTCTTACAAGAACCGCAATGACTGCCTGCCTGTTGGTTGTCATACGGTGGCCGCAATCGCATCGCATCGTACCCATATGTGCTCGTGACTGCAGGCACCACGGACATGCGGCGCGAGGGCCAGGCTGGCGGCTTCAAGGAGCTGGACGAGCAGGAGGTGGAGGAGGCGCGCAGGAGGCGCAAGGAGTACGAGGAGAAGGACCAGTGAGCAGCGGGAGGGCTGAGGGGCGGGGCCCAGCACGGGGCGGCATCAGGGACAGCAATCGGTAGTTATGGAGGTCCCAGGTTGACCGGCGGCTGGCACATGCGAACAAGAGCTCATTCATTTTGTTGGAGCGGGGGGGCTCCCCTGGTCTTGGCTTGTCTGCCAGGAGGGGTTGTGACTTGCAGCCTGCCGAGACGCCTGGCTGCCTTGCTTCTCGGCTTCGCATCTACCAAATCGTGTTGTGTCCTCGCGCAGGTACGACGAGTTTGGGCGGCTAAAGAAGCAGTTCCGCTCAGGCATGAGCGAGGCGGACCGCAAGGCCCGGGAGGAGGCGGCGCTGGCACGCCTGCGCGGGGAGTACAACCCGGCGCCCTCGGCAGGGGTGAGCCTTCCGAATTGTGGTGTGCACACGCGCGTCATACATGCTCGCACACTCGCCCGATCCTGTCTGATGCTTGCCGTGGTTGTAATGAGCTGCACTGCTCACGCGCTTTGTCCTGTGTGTGTCCTGCGCTTCCCGTGTGCACAGGAGCGTGGCAGCGGCGGTGGCGACGACCGCGGCGGTCGTGGGGGCGACGACCGCGGCGGCCGGGGCGAGGACCGCGGGAAAGAGCGGCGCAGCAGGAGCCGCAGCCGCAGCCGTGAGCGGCGCGACAGGGACCGGGACCGCGACGGGCGGGACAGCAGGGGCGGGGGCGGCAGGGACCACCGTGACTCGCGGGGCAGTGACAGGGACAGGGACCGGAGGTACTGAAGGTTGTCTGCAAGGGCTGGGCATTAGCTAGGATGCACTTACCGGCATGTGAAGGTTGACCATGACGATGAAGGTCGCGGATGGATGCATGGGCGTTTGTGCCACCTGCGGTGTGTGGGGCAGCTCGGGTCACGGCGTTCTGCGGCAGCACCAGATACCGGTATGAATGTGTCTGCGTAGCGGCTTTGGGTAGCGGAGGGGGTGGAAGGGGGTTTCGGGGCTGGGGACCTGGGGCGTCATAGCGTCACGACACGTGCGAAAGGAAGTGCAGGGATAGCGGTTGGGTAGGGGATGACGCGCCGGTGCTGGCGTCAGGCAGTCTGGTCACAGACCTCTTGGCGCTGTGCGTTGCGTGGGAGAGGGACGGTGCGCAGGGTGACGGGGTTCGGCATCCATCCGCGTGAGCTCACTTACGTATTAGCAAGAATTGCTGGTGTTGGGACGCACGAGTGCCACTCTCCGTAGCATGGCTTGGGGATTCGCAGGAGCCTGTCTGTGAGGAGTGCACGGCTGGTAGACATACGACGGTGCTTAGATGCAACGGTGCCGGTATGTTGGGCCGAGGGTTTGCAATGGAGTCCTGCTTGCAAGTGCCAAGCAGTTGAGAAAAGCAGGTGCTCAGTTACGCCTTGCTCGCTGGCGCTTTGGCTACTATGAGAGGGACGTCAACCCAGTATTCACATTGACAGACGTGGGAGAAGATGACACTTCACAGGGCAAGCAATAGTGAATTTCTCTGCGTGCAAGCCTGTTGGATATATGTTGTCTTTAAGTACGCCGCCCTCGCCCTTAAAGCCAGAGTTCCTTAGGAGTTACGCAACTGTTCCTGGTGGTTGTTAAAACTTCCTGTCCGGACTTCATGATATCATGAACAACTTCAACTCTCGTGGACACAGCAACATACCGGAGTTTGGTTTGCTGAACTGCCTTGGAACGGAAGCAAGCAGCGCACAGGTTGCATCGTCTAGCTAGACCAAATAAAGCTCGCCCCACTCCTCCCTTTCTTCGAGGCGCCAACTCGAATCCTTGCCACTCGTACTGAAAGTATGGGGAATCGCATGGGATTGTGCGGTAGCGCGAAGGTGCACAATCATGATACCACAGCGCCTGAGCAACCTACAGCGCCTGAGCAAGAGCCGGACGGCGTGCTCGACACTGATACAGAAATTAGCCTCAAGGATACATATGAAAGTATAGCTTTGCATATCATCGATTACATGAGCTCAGAAGATCGAAACGAGAAGGAACAACTCCAGGAGGCCCTGACCAGCGTCGTCAAGACTGCACAGGGCATCCTTACGCACCTTACGGACGCACCCATGGGGATCGGCACAGGTGCGATGATCAGTCGACCAGATGATTGACTGCGTTATGCATATGCAGAGCAGGAAAGGTGCCGTACTGCTAGGTTCCCTGCGGTAGGTGGCCCGACACGCGTTCATTTGTCCTGTTACCGGTAGAACCATCCAGTGACCCTCATTTGTCCTGTTACCGGTACAACCATCAGTGACCGGGAGAGCCCTGCGAGTCATGCTCGGCCTCACTGCCAAAAACCCAGGCTCATCGAATTGGTCAACTGCACCTGTTCTGTGGGTTGTCCGCGTGTGCCAGCATTGTAGCTCCGGTAATGTCCCCCAGTTGCGTGGCTACACGGCCACCGGTGCCCGTGCCTTTGCCCTATGCGTAGGTTTACAGATATGCTGCTCGGTGCTCGAGAAGTGCCAGGAGATGCTTGAAGTGGAGGGCAGCATCAGGATGCTGGTGCTGGACGTGGTCATGGTGTGCGAGCTCATGAGCAGCGCGCTCGAAGCACTGGTACCGCAGCAGCAGCAGCAGCAGCAGCAGGAGGTTCCAAGTGGAGAGAAGCAGCCCGCACCACCTGCGGCAGCTGCCGAGCAGGGGGTGGGCGGACAAGCCTCTGGCCAGCAGCCCTTTGCATCAATGCAGTACAACAGCATCGCAAACGCCATCAACTGCGCCATCAGGAGCAAGGCGTACGAGGCCTTCCTTACGTCCAAGGGCGGCAAGGTTCATGTGGCGTACCTGTACATGGTGAGCAAGCGAGCGCAGGGAGTAACACGTGTTACCCTTCCTAAGGTCTTGTGCCAGGTACTGTGCAGTTTGCTGGGGAGCGCGTACCGGCAGGGGTTGAGAAGTGGTGCTGAAGCAGGCTGGCTGAAGGGTAGCAAAGCGGACGAAAGGTGGCTGTTGCTGGGGTGGGGTTGGGGGCACGTTTGCCCCCCTGTGGCGTACTGAACGTTCCCCGGTGCGGGTGGCTGAGGCTTTGGGCATTGTCTTGATATACAGCAGCGACCACCAGTACGCACGTCAACACAAGACAGGCTGTTCATTTACGGCACGTCCTTCCGGCCGGTCCACTTCTGCCGCCAGCGTACCTAAACAACGGAAGCGCATGGGCCCTGGCTGCAACCCTCAGCTAATCACGTAATGCTTACAACCGCTGACCTCCGTGCCCTTGGCGCCGCGTCGTGCAGTCTAGCACCTGGACCCAGCTCCCAGCCAGTCTGAACTTGGCCATGGTACTCCACGGAACTCATCGTGCCTTGATTGAGTCCCGTTCCCTTTTGTTTGTGAGTATCCCCCTCCCGCTCGCTTGACGCGATGGTTGCCTGGCTATGTTTGTACTCTCATTACGGCAGTCTACTGCCGCCACACAAGGGGTTCACCTCCTACTGGCAATCTACTCCCTTCCCACGTCAGGCCTTGGATGTAGCCCAGAAGCTCATACACGAGTACGATCAGCAGGACAAGTGCATGCCGTGGAAGGCGCTGGCAGCTGGCAGCATGATTGCAAAGGCCCAGGCGGCAACGGAGCTGCTGGCCACGGCCCGTGAGCGGTTCTGCCAGGCCATCGTGACAGGCAAGGCGCTGGGGGAGCTGGCGGCGGAGAGGGTGGCCAGGACACAGGCGGAGCAGGCGGGGGAACGGCCGCCGGCGGGCTACGTCTTACTAGGACGCGGAGGTAAGCGCGTGCTGGTTGTCCCGTTTTACTGCAACTTAGTCCGGCATGGTCCCGTCGGGGTAGTACAGTACTCGGTTGTATTGAGACGGGCGCCTTCCTGCCGTATATCTGTGGCAAGCATATGATCGCATCCCGGTGGTGCTGTACAACTGCAGGCCGTAAGAAGATGTTCGTCGTCGATGAGGAGCTTGACAATAGCTACCTCGCCAGCAGCAGCAACAGGGACAACAATGACAGCGGCGGCGGCGGCGGCAGCAGCACCGGGGGCGGTGGTGCAGGCGGAAGCGTGGCCAAGTACAGCCGCTCTACTCTGATGAGTAAAAGCAACACGCAGCGGCAATGCATGGCCCTCACGCCTTCCCTGGAGCAGTGCAAAAAGGCGGCCACTATGGTGTTCGAGGTTGACGATCCCGCTGCTGGCACGGGTGGCGGGAGCGGGAAGCACGTGCTCTGCGTGTGCAGCAGCCACGGCAAGGGGAACCCAGTATTGCGTCGGAACGACCTGCGGTACCCTGTGGGGCAGCCGGAGGCGCTGAACACGATCATCGATGCGCCCGTGCTGGTCAGGCAGTCGAATGCGGAGACGACGTTGTACGGCCATTGCATCCGTATGACTGCCGAGCAGGCGCGCAGCTACACGTCCGCAGATGAGTGGAGTGAACTGCAGCGAGAGCTGGCGGGGGCGAAAGCAGGGCGAGACGGTCAGGGCAGGCCCCCGGCGGACAACCCCAACAAGCACTACTGCTGCGCTAGTGGAGACTGCACTGCGGCAGCAAAGCGCTTCTACGTCAAGTGCGGTTTGGCCTCCGACGCGGGGAAGCAGGCGGATGTGGTCTACACTTGCGGCAAGCCCGGGTGCTACAAGGCCCTGGACCAGTCGTCCACGTGGAAGCTGGTATACGCACACGACCTGAAGATTGGAGACGATCAGAAAAAAGAGGTGGAGGCGAACGTGAGAGCGTTTGTAGCGTGGTCGCGGGAATGCTGATTGGGCAAGCGGGAGGACGGCAGTGTTGCACTGCTGGAAAAGTTGCTTGCGGGGCACTGAGGGCAAGCTGGCTGCTGTTGACTCTGTTGAACTGGAGGGACCCCACTGCAAGCTCGTTAACGCGAATGCAAAGGCAAAGCAGCTGGCCATGTGTGTCTGTCGTCCGGCATGACAGTGGTGTACCTTGCACCATACCGGTAGGGGGGCTGTATGTGACATGTGCTGATCCGCAAATGCCGGTGTGCGTCAGCTACATGCGCCTTGACCGTCGGAGTACCGACGACGGCATGTTAACCTGTGATACCTAGTCACAAATGTCTGCACCGTGCAGTGTTATGCGCCGTGATGCGCAACGGAGTGCAGTATGTGTTATGCGTCACTGAGGGCGCTCTGCTGAATAAGTGGCGTGACCTTCGCCGTGGGGGGAGAATATTTGTGAGCTGTGGCCAGTGCTGCCGTTTGCCACCTGCGATACGGTGGAGGCAGGTTCAGCAGGATATGGCAGTCGACCGTGCGGTCATTAATCGCTGAATGGCGTGGACGTCAGCTGTTTCTAGGCATGTGTAGCTGCTTCCTGTCCTATGGAGTTGCCTGAATGTGAAGTGCAGGGCGTGTAGCGTGGCACCCTCAATTAATACACCATCAGTTCAGTGCGGTGTGGATGGTCTGTGCGGCGCCGTTGGCCGTGGGGCAGGAGCTGGTGGCCGTGGAGGCCGCAGCAGGCGGGCGGACGGGCAAGCGGCGGGGGAGCTAGAGGCTATGCCGCCCATGGTGGCAGCTGCGCAGGGCTGAAAGGCCAAGCGGCACGCTCTGGGTACAGGCTGGGAAGGTGGCCAAGTGGCCCAAGGAGGGGAGCATAGCGGGAGGGGTAGCGAGCCGCGAGGGGTGAGGGGCGGCGGGTAGGGGCTTCTGCTCTAGGCTGGGGGCTAGCGGGCTAGGGTACGGGCCCGGCTCGGGGTCGGGCTGTCATGTGCGTGGCATCTTGCATGAGGGTGGCGCTGCGCCTCCGACTGGCTGTACTGCCAGCTGAAGAACAGTGTAGACGCTTTCCCCAGGTACTGGCTGGCTAAGCCGGCGGCTATACCGGTATCCGTAGCCAGGCGGGAGCCTTGGCGGTCGCGTGGGCGTGTGGCGGTTGGCTTCGCGTCTGTGCGTGCGTTTCCCTGCGCTGTCGTGACAGAGCGTGGTGCGTGATTTCCTTTTTGTCCCGCCCCAAGAGGTGGGGGCTCGTTAGGAGTGCGTGCCGCGGGTGTGTTGCAGGAGCTGTTCGTTGGCGAGCGTGAGGGGCTAGGGCAACCCGGGGAACGCCCCCTGTGGCCACCTAGGCTTGTGCCAGCGTTTTGTTGGGCCACCTCTCTGTTTGCTAGGTGGTGTGCTGCGAGTCGGAAGGGTGTGGCCTGCTTGTGTGCTCTTTGCGGGCGGTGGGCTCTCCGGTGGGGTGTGGAGGGTGCCGGGTAGGTGGTGCAGGGTGGGTGCCGTGCTCTGCTGGGTGGGTGCTCTGCTGGGTGCGTGCCGTGCGTGTGGGCCTGGGCTCGGGGGCAAGGGGGTCTTGCGGGTGAGGGGCGCTGGGTGGAGGCTCTTGGTCTGCGGGCTGCCGACTCACTGTTTTGTGAGGCGCCATACTTGTGCTTTTGACCCGGCGGGGGGCCGGGCGGCTTGTTTGGCCTAGGCGTTCCCGTGCGGTGCTGCCTTTTCCTGCTCCTTGTTCCGTCCAGGCCTGGGCCCTGCGTGCGGCGCGTGGTGTGAGCGTGTGGCCTCGCCTCTGCTGTCTTTCGCGTAGCTCTTCGCCATTGCGACGGGGGGTGCGTCAGGGAGCGTGCCTTGTTGGGGTCCGCTGGGGCCGCTCCCATCCCTTGAGGTCCCTTGCAGGGCCTGCATGCTGTGAGCTGGCTCTGCAGAGCGGCGTAGCAGTGCAAACCCGTATGACCTTCAGTTGCAAACTCCACCTCGGACCTCGCTTGCTGTCGATGCCCTCGGCTGCCCGGCCGCCTTGGGAAGAGCATATCAGTATAACTGCTACGTAGTGTTGCAAGAGGGTCTTGCTCGCAAGTCATATGCAATTGGTAAGGGCCATCGGCCGCCATCGGCCTGTGGGCTGTGGCTTAGGCAAGCTCCACAAACGCACTGTACGGCTCTTGCGCTCGGTGGACCTCACTACAGTGCAGGGATATCGGCATGTTGGCCCGTGATGCCCCGCCAGGCGCCCTCATAGCAGGCCTCATAGCGTGCATGACACACATGTGCTTACAGCATGGGCAGTTCGTCTGCGTGGGCGTCGCACGTGACATTCCCGCCCAGTCAGGAACGTGCCTTCGCAAAAAGCGATCGTGCTTACAGGAAAATTCCAAGGCATCCTGCAGTATGGGTGACCCGGGGCCACGCGGCCTGAACCAGTACTAGTACAGCAACAGTTCCTCATTTGCCAATTTCTGTACGGAGTGTTCCGGCCCAGGTGCCGTGTCCTAGCCCCCCTGGTGCTCCAGCTTCCTGATAGCACGCGTGCGTACAGTCAACAATTGCCATGCCGTGCCACATATGTGAATAGTTACACGTCGTCAGGTCAGCCAGTGTCCTAGAGCGTGTCGCATGTCGCATGCCTCACAGCTGCCGGCACGGCCTCTTCCACCCCGCCTCCCATTGTACACATGCACACACACTCTACACAGTTGTAGGGTCATCACACACACATGCAACGGACACACGCAACAAACACATGCAGCCGATACCGCTGTCACAACGCTGATACTGAGACCTAGTTACCGTATGGCGCAGAAGGTATGGCGTCCAACGTGGTTGGCAGTCTCGTGTTGCCGGTAGCGGCCGGTAACAACAAAAACGCTACCTGGCCTGTTTCAACTCCATACTGCCAGCCCGAGTCCTGGGCTCCTCACACGCTTCCCGCATATCGTCTCTCATTGTGTGTTGCACCCTGCCCCCACATAGCTGAGCGGACCTACTACACGACCAGTCAGGTGGCCGTAGGCGCCGCGCATCCGAGATCCACGTGCACGTGAGCGTGCCCCCAGCCCCCGGCCTGTGCACACAGCGTCATGCTACCCAGTTGCACCCAGTGTGCAAGCCGCTCTGATGCACGCTACTGCTGCAGGCACCGCGTCCTTCCCCTCCCGCCGCCGCCTCCCCGTTGCCGCACAGTCCTGCCGCCCCCTCGCCTGCGGACCCCGCCACCCGCCTGTCCTGCGCCCTGCTCCCCTCCCTCCTCCTCACTGCTTTCCCCATCCTCCTCACCCTCCCCGCCCGCCTCCTCCACCCCCTCCCCATCCCCTCCATCCCCACCCGACTCGTCTGTGCTGCTTTCCTCCCCTCCTCCCCCCTCCTCCCCCGTCCCCCCCCCCCCCCCCCCCCCCCCCCCCCCCCTCCCCGCTCCCCCCCCCCCCCCCCCCCCCAACCCCTCCTTTTTCACCCCCCCCCCCCTCGTCCCCCCCTTCTCCCCCCCCCCCG
>VFQN01003600.1_pt1 | contig 21821 bp, 13 predicted proteins | sample 3512371 | NCBI WGS metagenome assembly VFQN01 (sample SAMN10412370, study PRJNA504923) | tailings metagenome | isolation source: Replicate 2 from Balatoc abandoned mine | place: Philippines: Itogon, Benguet | collected 2017-08-28
CACCGGAGCGCGATCATGCAGCGCACGCAAGAGCCTGATTGGGTTCAGAGCCTAGCGCTTCACCAGCACGCTCACGCTCCCTCGGTGCAGCCGGATAGCAACGGACCGCTTTTCTCGTGCGCACGCTGCCGTGGAGAACCTGCCTCATAGAATATACCTGGCAGCATAATGGTCAACGGCACCGCCATATTGTGAGGCCAAACATCTGGCTATGGCCTGCGCGCCTCATGATATAGTTGCGTTACTTCAGCCGCCGACAAGGTCCAATCATAGATGCGTACGTCATCAATCGCCCCTTTGAAGTAGCTCTTGAAATTTCTTGTTCCAATTCTGATGGGTGCAATGCCGTTCTTTGGATCAACATGGCGCCAGCTGTTAATGAACGGATCCTGATCCTGTTGCTTGCCATTTTTGTACCAAGTGATAGTGTCATCTTTGTAGCTCATGACAGCCACATAATGATACCATCGTCGTGGAATCACTTGTTCCTGGACAAAGCTTCCCGCTCCTTCACCTATCAGGTTGAACAGATAGAAGCTGGTTCGATTGTCCCTGCGCTCGGTGTTGCTGCGGCTGTACATTCTGAACACCCATTCGTGCTGACCCGCCTCTCCCTTTCCCAGCCAATGCACGTAGCCGGTTCCTTCCTTGCTGATGAACTCCAAGGTATCGGGGCGCATCCAGACCGAGATCGAAAACTGTCCCGTCGTCGAAAGGCTGAAGACATCGTGGTCAGGGACCTCAACATAGGCATCAGACCCATTGAAGAAATAGGCTTGGCGCGGCCTACCGAAACGATCCCTTGTCAGCCTTGCGTGATGGACGGTGCCATGGTGTCCTTGACCGGATAAGTCCAGAGCACTGCCGCTGAAGTCATACCTTGCGACCAACCTATCCTTCGGGGCCGCTGCAGAACTCGGCGCCACGGTCGCCAGGAGCGAGAATGTCAGCAAAGACGCAGCGCTGAGCGTTCTCCAAAGCCGCTTCACGGTCCAGGCATAGCTGTCGCTCCCCTGATTGCGCCGGGCGCCAATAATCGGATGATCATCGGTCGTGCTCAGCATGATGCTTCTCCTTACATGCCTTTGACTAGATTTAAATATTAGTGATACTTTTTTGGGTATTTAGAAGCATGTTTTAATTGATTGAGATTATTTTGGAAAACTGGATTTTAGCAATAGGAATTTTTTGTATAATCATATTGGCCATGGATATCTTTGGGCTGTATTTACATAGCATTAACAATTGTATCAAATTTAGTTCACCGATTGTAATTTATAATATGTGTATCTTCTCATATCTATTACCTGTTCTAACCATAGATGCTTTTTCAAGAATGTGATGACCATCACATGCTGGTTTGAAGCTGCATTATGCGCCGACGACAGACGCCCAGCGGGTACCGCAGTGCGATCTACCAATCCGCCGCATGTCCAGTCTGACGGGGGCAACTCCAGGCTGGCAGAGGGGTGCTCAAGGCGCTGTCGGTCGATCTTCACGCGAGGGGTGCAGGCCGATTCGGCAGGAGCATCGGGCCGGGCGGCTGCGGCACGCGTTGGTGTCAGTGCGTCGAACGCCATCCGCTGGCGTACAAGGCAGTGCCAGACGGGTTCGGCCGTGCCAGGATCGTTGGGCGGCAGAGGGCGCGCGGAACGTATCGAGGCGTGACGCTGATCCTACAAGCGGTGGACCGCACACCCAACCTCACGCTTGGCGGACTCAGGACGGCTGCCGCCAGATGCTGCGCCGGTACGGCATTCGGGTCACCGCGCCACCAGGTAGCCATGGGATCGTCACGCGGGTCCAATGGCCGACTGCGGTTCCGTGGCGGCCGGCGGCACCGCCGGCTGCATCCGAACGTCGTAGGCAAGCGCCGTTTCGCGCTTGCCCTTGAGCTTGAGGGCAACCGGCACAGCCAGCAGGTCATCGACCTGATCCAGTGCCTCGTAGGTGGCCTGGCTGACGAGCGTCTGCCCGCGTTCGGCGATCCCGCAGAGCCGGGCAGCGACGTTCACGGCATCGCCGAGCACGGTATAGTCCATCCGTTCGCTGCTGCCCATGGCGCCCATGATCACCTCGCCGCTGTTGATGCCGATGCCGATCGTCAGGTCCCATTCGGGTCGATCGGCGGCCAGGCGCGCCATCTTCGCCTGCATGGCCAGGCTACAGCGTACCGCCCGACGCTCGGCACCTTCACCCGTGAAAACGGCCAGGATCTCGTCGCCGACGAATTTGTCGATGTCGCCCTGGAACTCGCGGACCAGTCCAGCGAGGTGCTTGAAGTAGAAATTCAAGACATCGACGACCAGGGCCGCCTCATGCTGTTCGGCAAACGCGGTATAGCCGCGAATGTCGCTGAACAGCATGGTCGCGCGCCGACGGGTCCCGCCCAGTTCGATCGGCTCGTTCTGGGACAGCCGGATGGCCGCCATCGTGCCGCCAGATACGAAGCGCTCGAGCTTCAGGCGTTCGGCGAGGCCGACGATCATCTCGTTCATCCGCCGCGCCAAGTCGCCGATCTCGTCGTTGAGGCGCACGCCGCGCACGACCCGCACGGCCAGATTGCCCCGCCCCACTTCCACGGCCACCCGGTCGATCTCCAGGATCGGCCGGCTGATGGCGAACGACAGCACCACGGCGCCCAGCACGGCAACGGCAAGACCGATCATGCCCCACCACAGGAGGCTGCGGGTCATCTTGGTGACGGCGAGATAGGCATCCCGCTCCGGCCTTTCGACCAGAACCGCCCAACGGAATGGCCGCGGGAAGGCATAGGCGCCCAGCATCACCTCGCCATTCGGGCGCCGATAGGGCTCAACGCCGAGCGAGCGCGACGTCGACGACAGGAGGCCGAGTGCTTCCTCCACGATCGCACGCTGGCCGAGGTCGGCACGGTCGCGGCCGAGAACCTCGCGTCCACCGTCGTCGACCACGGTGATCTCCCCGGTCGTGGCAAACGGGTTGCCGGCGATGATCTCGCCCAAGCGGCCCAGGTCGACCCGGGCCGACAGGACAGCCTCTTGCCCAGCCAGCGGAGCCCGCAGCGGCAGCACGATGGTGGCCAGCCAATCGTCGGTTTTGGGAACATAGGTCACGTCCTTCGCGACGAGGTCGCCGGACCGGGCGATGTTCCTGATCTCCGCCGGCGCCACGCGCAGCACGCCCAGCGGCTCCAGGCCGGCTCCGTGCAGTCGATGCGTGATGTCGTCCTTGGTCACGAGCAGCGGGAGGTCGGCGCCGGCCAGCGTGATCTGGAGCGCCGAGATGTCGGCGATGGCCGACAGTCCCAGCGTGAGCAGGGACACCTTTTCCTCGACGCCGAGCCGTTCGTCGTCGATCGCGTTGCGGATCAGCAGCAGCGGCCCAAGCCAGCTGCGCTCGAACATGTCGTTGATCTCGCGGGTGATCTCGGTGGCCACGCCCAGGAGTTGCTCGTTGGCCGAGCTCTTCAGCTCGTCCTCGCCGATCCGGATCATGGTCTGGGCGGCCACCAGGATCGGCAGGACCGCGATCGCCACCGCGAACAGCAGAAGCTTCCAGCGCAGGGTCAGCCGCGGCATCCGTGTCTCTCCACCTGCCTAGGGACGCGGCCGGACATCGACCTCGACCTGCTGCACCGCCTGTCCGCAGGCGAGGCCCGAACCGTCGCTCGCGGTCAGGCGCACTGGGTAGACACCCGGCTCTGCGAAGGCATGCTTGACCTTGTCCCCCGCCAGCGTGCTGCCGTCGCCGAGTTCCCAGCGAAAGGTCAAGGGCGAGCCGTCGGGATGGGTCGATCCGGACGCATCCAGCAGTAGCTCGTCATGGGCGCCACCGACAAAGCCGGTACGGTCGCCCGAGATGGCGACGATCGGTGCTGCAACGACGTGGACCTTCGCGACGCTGCTGTCCGTGGCACAATGCGAGCCCGAGTCGTCGGTGACGGCGAGGCGCACCTCGTAGTGGCCCGGCTCGGCGAAGCGGTGGGCCACCGATGCTCCCTCGGCCGTGGTGCCGTCGCCGAGATCCCAGCGGAACTCTGCCAGCCGGCCGTCCCAGTCGGCCGAGCCGCTGCCGTCGAAGACGACCTCCTCCCCGGGACAGACCGACCGGTCGGGTCCTGCTTCGGCGCGAGGCGCGCGATTGACCCGAAACGGCAGCACCGCCCGGCTCTGCGCGTTCTTGAGCCCGGTCCCGTCATCGACGGAGAGCGTCACGTCATAAAGGCCCGGCGTGGCGAAGGCGTGCACGACCTCGGGGCCGGAGGCGGTCCCTTCATCGCCGAAGCCCCAGGCGAACGTGCTGATCTCGCCGTCCTCATCCTCGGAGCCGCTGCCGCTGAAGGTCAGCCGCTCCTCCGGGCAGGCTGCCGCCGGCGCAGCGATCACCGGCCGCGGCGCATCGTTGACGACGACCTGGACGATGTCGGTTGCCGTGCTGTTGGGCAGGCCCATGTCGTCGGTCACCGTCAGCCTCACCTCATAGCGCCCGCTGCGCCGGAAGCTGTGCCGCGCATTGATGCCGTCCGCGGTCGACCCGTCACCGAAATCCCAGGCATATCGGACGATGCCGCCATCATCGTCGTGCGCTCCTGTGGCATCGAAAACGACCTCCTCGCCCGCGGCGGCGCGTTGGTCAGGGCCGGCATCGGCAATCGGAGCAGCATTAACGGTGATGGAATGACTGGCCGTGATGCTGCTGCATGCCTCCACACCGCCCTCGGTGCGCAGCGTCAGCGTCGTGATGTAGTTGCCGGGCTTGACGAAGCGGTGCTCGACCGTCGCCCCTTCCGCCGTGACACCGTCGCCGAAGTCCCACGCCCAGCCGACAATGCGGCCGACAGCGGTGGTCGAGGCGGTGGCATCGAAGCGTGCCACGTCGCCCACGCCGATCCGGTCGGGTGCCGTGATGCGGGCGACCGGCGCCTCCACGACCCGAACCTTCGTCTCGTCGGCGTTCGTGTTCGCGCACTGGCCGATCTCGTCGCCTTCAATGGTCAGCATCACCCGGTAGTCCCCGGGCTTGGCGAAGACATGCACGGGCCGCTGGCCGCCCCCGGTGCTGTCGTCGCCAAAGTTCCAGGTGAATCGGTTGACCACGCCATCCGAATCGCGCGAGCCGGAGCCGTCGAAGGTGACCTCGGTACCGGCGCAGGCGAGTTGATCGGGACCGGCATCAGCGATCGGCGACTCCCTGACCCGGACCAGCACCCGGTCGGTATGCCGGTTGGCCGGAAACCCGGAATCGTCCTCCACGGCCAGCGTCACCGGATAGACCGACCCCCGCAGGTAGGTCTTGGTCGGGTTGACGATATCGGCATGGGTGCCGTCGCCGAAGTCCCACTGGTAGCGGAGCACGCCTCCTTCGGGATCATGGGACCGGCTGGCGTCGAACACGATGATGTCGCCGGCACACGCATCGCGGTTGCCGCCCGCATCGGCAACCGGTGGGCGATCGATGGTGACGGTGACGGCAGCCACCGCGGTGGCATTGCGCAGGCCCGTACCGTCATCGACCGTCAGCAGCACAGGATAGGCGCCGCCCTCTGCATAGGTGTGGTCGACCCTGGCGCCGCCGGCAGGTGGCGAGCCGTCGCCGAAGTCCCAGCGATAGACCAGGGCGTCGCCATCCGCATCGGCGGAGGCGGAGGCATCGAATCGGACCGTGTTGTCCGAGGTGAACTGGTCGCGTCCGGCATTGGCCGCCGGCTGATGGTTGATCCTGATCGCGACGTCGTCCTGGTCGGTTCCATTGATCGCACCGCTGTCGTCGGTGACCATCAGGCGTGCGCCATAGACTCCCGGCTCGGCATAGGTGCGGCTTGCTTTGGACTGCTCCACGGGCAGCGGATCATCGCTGAGCTCCCAGCGATAGCCCGTGATCCGGCCGTCCGGGTCGAACGAGTTGCGCGCGTCGAGCGTGACCTCGTCATTGGGTGCTGCCAGCAGGTCGGGTCCGGCCTTGGCGACCGGTGGCGCGTTGACCGTGATCTTCGCCTTGTCGAAGGCGATGGCGTCGGCCTGCCCGGTATCGTCCTGGACGGTGAGCTGCACGTCGTAGATGCCGGGCCGCATGAAGCGATGCGTCACCTGCTCGCCGGAGTCGGAGGTGCCGTCCTTGAAGTCCCAGCGATACGAGACGATGTCGCCGTCCGGATCGAGCGAGCCGGAGCCCGAGAAGACCAGTTCCTCGCCCGGCGCGCCGACCTGATCGCGGCCGGCATCCGCGATGGGCGCCTCGTTCACGGTGACCTGCAGCTTATCAACGTCGCTGTTGCGCAGGGTGCCGGAATCATCGGTGACCGTGAGCCGGACCAGATAGGTCCCGGACTTGCGGTAGATGTGGGTCGGCCGCGGGCCCTCGCCGGTGCCGCCGTCGCCGAAGTCCCAGGCATAGCGGGCAATCCTGCCATCGGGGTCGGACGAGCGGCTGCCGTCGAACTGCACCTCGCTCGCGGTCACGACCTGGTCATCGCCGGCCCGTGCCACCGGCGGCGCATTGACCACCACCGTGAGCCGGTCGGTGGACTGGCTGGAACTGGTTGCCGAATCGTCGGTGACCGTCAGGATTACTTCGTAGGTGCCCGGGCGGTCATAGGCATACCGCACCCTGCTCCCGGTGCCTCTCGCACCGTTGCCGAAATCCCAGTTGTGGCGGACGATCTTGCCGTCGTGGTCGCTCGAGCCGCCGCCGTCGAACAGGAGCAGTTCACCCGGCGCAGCACTCCGGCTGAGGCCGGCCACCGCGACCGGCGGCTCGTTGACGACGATGCGGGTAACAGCCTGTGCCGTGCTGTTGCCAAGGCCCACATCGTCGGCCACGGAAAGGGTGATGTGGTAGCTGCCGGGCCTGGCATAGCGGTGCTCGATCTTCTGTTCATTGGCCTGGGTGCCGTCGCCGAAGTCCCAGCTCCATCCCGTGACCGTGCCGTCGACATCGTAGCTGCGGCCGCCATCCAGCTGGACGACCTCGCCTGCAGCCACCCGCCGTTCCGGACCAGGCACCGCGACCGGAGGCGCATTCACGGTGACGATGACCTGGTCGGTGGAGGAGTCGCAGGCACCCGGTTGGTCGTCCTGGACGGTCAAGGTCACGGCGTATTTCCCGGACCGCTGAAACGCGTGGGATACGGTCTTGCCCTGGCCAAGGCTGCCATCCTGGAAGTCCCAGTCATGGCGCGAGATCGGCCGGTCGCCCGCTTCGGACGCCCCGCCCTCGAAAGTGACCATGGCGCCCGGCGCCACGACCATGTCCTCTCCGGCGTTCGCCGACGGTGGCCGCTTGACCGTCACCGTGAACGGCAGCGCCACGCCGTTGCCGACCTGAGCCGAGCTGTCGCGCAGGCGAAGCATGCCGTGGTAGGTGCCGGGTGCGGGATAGCGGTGGGTTACGGCCACCCCTTCGGCGCCCGTGCCGTCACCGAACTCCCACGCGTAGTGCAGGTCGCCGCCATCGGGATCCGTGGAGCGCGACGCATCGAAGGCGATGGCGGAACAATCCGCCAGCGGGGCATGATCGGCTACGGCCACAGGGCGCTGGTTCGCGACCTCGGCTTTGGCCTGAAGGCGCAGCGGCAACCGTTGCCCAGTGGCGTCGGCCACGAACAGGGTCAGGTCGTTGGGCAGCTCCTGGCCACCCGACATGATGAGCGAACCTGCTCTGTCCCGCTCCTCGGGCAGGAGTTCCAGCGTGCTCTCCTGCCACCGGTCCTGTCCGGACGCACCGAGCTCGACGGTCCGGTAGGTGCTGGCGAACGCCACCCTGGCGGACGCCGCGTCGAAATTGCCGACCACCAGCCGTTCGGCATCCCCAGGCACATCGAAAGCCAGCTCCGTGGTCCGCCGCTGGTCGGGGATCCGCACCGTCGGCGCATGGTCCAGGACTTCGAGGTCGGCGGGCGGTACGTCACGCCGGTCGCGCAGGCTGAGCGTCGCGGCGAACACGTTGCCGTCATTGCCGGCGGCTCCGATCGCTTCCAGCCGGAATACATAGTGCCCATCGACATGGTCGCCCTGGGCGGGCAGGAAGCTCGCGAGCGTCTGCCAGCTGTCGTCGGTGGCAGCATTCTCGCCCATGGTCTTGTCGGCCAGCGCCTTGCCGGCTGCGGCTGGAGCGGCGGTTCCCGCCTTCGGCACGGGCAGGCTTCCGCCCGGTCCGGCCACCGCGTCATCCGGAACAATGGCGGCGCCAGGACCACCATAAACCACATAGCGGATGTCGGTGTCCCAGCCCTTGCCATAACGCGTGTCGTGCGCGCCGCCGGTATCGGCATCGTAGACCCGAAGGTAGAGGCGATCCGTGGCGCTGTCCGGTACGCTCAGATAGATGACCTCGCGATAGTCGCTGTCGCCCTCGGCGGTGGCGGCGTCGGGACCATAGGCTACCGAAAGCGGCTCGACCGTCGCGGCCAGGCCGGTGGCGCTGCTCAGGAGGAATGGAACGAGCAGGAATGGCCGGATGGACATCCGCCAAGCAGTACAGCCCATTTTCCCCTCCCCACGGCCTAGCGGCCGAGCACGAAGCGCGCCTTGTTGCCGGCATAATCCTCGATTTCGACTTCCCGCAGTTCCACCGGCCCGGCTGCATCCTCCGGCAGCAGCAAGGTGGCCCCATAGCTGCCTGTATCACCGCCGCGTTCGAGGAACTCCTCGTAGTCGGTGCCGGCCACGCGCAACTTGATCGGCGCTGCCTGGCGCAAACCTGACGCATCGCTCGCCCGCACCTCGACCCGGACCGGCTCGCCGGCGCGCACCTCCTTCGGCGCGATCCGGTAATCGACCAGTTCAGGGGGCTGCTGATCGAGCTGGACGTCGAAGCTGTCGGTGCGGGCATTGCCGACCAGATCGACGGCTTCCAGCGTGATCCTGTTGCTGCCGGGAGCGAGCGTCACGGTCTCGTCGAACTGGTCCCCGATCAGCTGCACCGGCCGCCCATTCAGGGTCAGCCCCGTCGCATCGGCGGCACGGCCGCGAACCGGCAGCCACTCCACCGACGTGATCACCGGCGGCGGGCGGTCGAGCCGGATGGTTGGCGGATCCCGGTCCAGGCTGACGCTGAATTCGTCCTGGACCGCAAGGCCGGAAGGTTGCACCACATCGATGCCGTACGCCGTCGTCCCCGCGACTACCGGAACGTTCAGGGTGAACCGGCCGTCCGGGCCGGCATAGGTGGCCTCACGCATGGGCTGGCCCGCCGCCCGCAGCACGAGACGGGCGCCAGCATGGGTGACCCCCGTCAGCGAGATCACGTCGTGGCGGGTAACGAAGTGCCGGGGCGCCAGTCGAGGGATATCATCGTCGAAAGCCAGCACCGCTGCCTCGTCCGGCACGAATCGGTAGGCACGTTGACGCTCGGTGAGGTTGCCCGCCCGGTCGGTGGCCTGAAAGGAGATGTGGCCCTCGCCGGGATCGGCCGTGACCTCGGCGGTGAACCAACCGTCGTCGCCGACCTTCACCGGCTTACCGTCGAGCAACAGGCGTGTGCCGAGTTCGGTCTGGCCACGCACGGTGATCGGTGAGTGCGCGATCGTGGCACCTTCCGCCGGCTCGGCGATCATCAGGAACGGCGGCATCTGGTCGACGCGGACATGGAACCGCCAGACCGCGCCGCGCTCTCCCGGCAGGCCGAACTTGTCCAGCGCCGCGACGCGCCAGTAATAGGTGCCGACGTCCAGTTCGCCCGTCTGGAAGCTCGTGTCCTTGAGCCCCCATCGGCTCAGCTTCATGCGCTGGAACGCGGGATCGAAGGCAAGTTCCAGCCAATAGCCGACCGCGTCCACGACCGGCCGCCAGCCGAGGCCGACATCGGCGCTGACCGTCTGGCTGTCGTCGGCTGGCACCAGGAGGGTCGTCGTGGCGCGGATGTCGACCTTGTCACTCGGCTGCTGGCCCGTGCGCACCAGCGCTGCCTCGTTGCGGCCGAGTTCCACCTCGGAACCGTGCGCCGCTACGCGCAGGATGCCGTCGTCGTAGTTGGTGAACTTGGCGCCGCTGCCGTCGTGGCGGACCCAGAAGCTGCGCGACTCGACCTCGGTCTCGACCTCCGGGACCTGGAGCTCGAACTTCCTGCGCTCCGACTTGCCGCTGAGCAGAGCATAGAAGTCACCCTCGACGAGGCTGACCTTGGCCTCCTCGGTTCGGCTGAGCGGATCGGTGCGCATGCGCCGGATCACCGCCTGGGAATTGGCGTTGAGGCGGAGCCGGCTGTCGTCGCGGAAGGTGATCTGCGCAGAGGAGCGGGACAGGGTCCGCACCTTCTCCTCCTCGATCAGGATGGCGTCGCGCTCCCGGTCGGTCCAGACCAGATCCTGGGGCGTCCGCCCCTCGACGGACCCCTCGCGATCGGTGAGACGCGCTTCGGCGGCGGCATCCCGGCCTTTGGCAGCAAGCTGCAGCGCTGCGGTGGCGGCACGCTCCGCCTCACCCGCGGCCGCGACGGCGTCTGCCCACGCGCCTGCCTTGCGCATGGCGACGCCCTCGTCATAGCGGGCAATAGCCTGCTCGATCTGCCGGGGCGCGAACAGGCGGGCACCCTGTTGGGTCGCTTGCTGGATCTTTGCCAGCGCCTGGTCAAGGGCACGGCCGGCACCGGCAATCTCGCCCGCAGGAACAACCAGCTCCATGCCCGGGTGCACCTCGGCCGGGGAGGTCAGGCCATTGGCCTGCAGGATCTCCGTCCACAGATCGGGATCCCCCAGCTGCGCCCGGGCAATGTCACGCAGGCTCTGCCCGTCCTGCACGCGCACCTTGATCTCCTGGGCACCGGCCGTCGTGACCTGGGCCTGCAGAAGCAGGATCGGTAGGCCGACGGCCGCGACCCACCAACGGCGTCCCTGTCTGCATGCCGCATCGCACCAAGTGGGCATCTCCATGAAATGCAGCAGACGGAAAGCTCGCTCCATCACCGGTCCATAGGCGCATAAAATTTCGCCAGTTCTTTTCTATCGAGCCGAGGTCATGGCAACAAGATGGCTTCGATATCCGGAAATAAAAACCTCACCCGATGTCGCTACCTGTTTGATCCCGCGCTGTGGCGATACAGCGGATTACCATGCTGCGAGGGAGGCGCTAAGGGCCAGGTTCTTCATGGCAGCGCCCGCACGACGGAGGCGATTCATCGGGCGATCCAGCTGCACCAAAAGAGCGTGCGAGCAGCGGCCGGGCGCTACGGCGCCAGCCCGACCAGATGGGCTTTGCGAAGCGAGGTCTCATGTCAACTGCATCAGCCAGCAGCAACGCCAGTGATCGGAGGCCCGTCCTGATCGACCTTGCCCTGCAAGGTGGTGGGTCACACGGGGCTTTCACCTGGGGCGTGCTCGATCGGCTGCTGGAGGAGGAGTGGCTCACGATCGACGGGATCTCCGGGACCTCGGCGGGTGCCATGAACGCTGCCGTGTTGGTCGCCGGTCATGCCATCGGTGGAGCCGCGGGTGCCAGGACAGCGCTGGAAAGGTTCTGGCGCAGCGTGTCGTGCGCAGCCCTCGCCAGCCCGTTCCAGCGCAGCCCGCTCGACGTGCTGCTCGGCCGCTGGACGCTCGACTACTCGCCGGTATTCGTGGCCCTTGATCTCGCCTCGCGCCTGTTCTCTCCCTACGACCTGAACCCTGGAGGCTCCAATCCGCTCGACGCGATCCTGGCCGCGCAGGTCGACTTTGCTAGGCTTGCCGGCGCACCGATCAAGCTGTTCGTCACCGCGACCAGCGTACACACCGGGCGCGGCCGGGTGTTTCGCAATGCCGAGGTCCGGCCCGAGGTGCTGCTGGCCTCAGCCTGTCTGCCGACCCTGTTTCAGGCAGTGGAGATTGACGGGGAGCCCTACTGGGATGGAGGCTATTCCGGCAACCCGACCATCACGCCCCTGGTGCGCGAGTGCGCCTCGCGCGACACGATCCTGGTGCAGATCAACCCCGTGGAGCGCCCGGGCACACCTAGGTCGGCCCGTGACATCCTGAACCGGCTGAACGAGGTGTCGTTCAACGCTGTCCTGCTCAAGGAGCTGCGGATGATCGCCCTCCTGCGCGAGATGGTGGCGCAATGCCATGACGAGGCCGCCGCCTGGGCCGAGATGCGGATCCATCGCATCAGCAGCGCCAGGATGGTCGAACTCGGCTATTCCTCCAAGCTCAACGCCGAATGGGACTTTCTCGTCATGCTGCGCGATGAGGGCCGCCGCGCCGCCGGGGCATTCTTGGGCGAGCACGGCGCGGCGCTCGGCCAACGTTCTTCGTTCGACCTTGCCCAGTTGCTGCAAGGCGTGTGACCCGATGGGACTGGCCGGCATCCTCCTTGGCCTGGCCCTCCTGGTATGGCTGGCGTTCCGCGGCTGGAGCGTCCTGCTGCTGGCACCTTCGGCAGCACTGAACGTCGCGGGCTTTTCCAGCGAGCCCTTGCTGGCGCACTGGACCCAGACCTTCATGGGCAGCGCCGCCCGGTTCGTCGCCCAGTTCTTCCCGCTGTTCCTGCTGGGCGCCCTGTTCGGCAAGCTGATGGAGGATTCCGGCTCGGTCGCAACCATCGCGAGGTTCATGACCGAGCGGCTGGGGCCAAGCCGGGCGGTGCTGGCCGTGGTGCTGGCCGGCGCGATCGTCACCTATGGCGGCGTCAGCCTGTTCGTCGCGATCTTCGTGCTGGTGCCGATGGCCCAGGCCCTGTTCCGCCAGGGCGACATCCCGCGCCGGCTGATGCCCGCCGCGGTGGCGCTCGGTACCTCGACCTTCACCATGTCGGCCCTGCCGGGCACGCCCGCGATCCAGAACGCGATCCCGATGCCGTTCTTCGGCACTACCCCGTTCGCCGCTCCAGGCCTGGGCATCCTCGCCACCACGATCATGCTGAGCTTTGGCCTCTGGTGGCTTGGGCGCAGGGAAGCGGCCGCCCGAAAGGTTGGCGAGGGCTATGGCGCCCGGCCCGATGCACGACCGCAGGACGGTGTGGCCGACGAGCTGGTGCGGGAACGAGCCACCACCGCCCGCGAGTTCGACCCGGCCGAGATCGATCGGGGTCGGCGTGCGCCGAACGACTCGCCGGTCCTGTTCGCGGTGCTGCCGCTGGCCGTGGTGGTTTGCGTGAACTTCCTGATGGTCATGCTGGTGCTGCCGCGGCTGGACACCAGCTATCTGGCCGAGGAGCGGTTCGGCGGCGTGCCGCTGGATGCGGTCGCGGGCGTCTGGGCGGTGGCGACCGGACTAGCCGCGGCGATCCTTGTCCTGCTGCTCGTGAGCGGGCGGCGGCTGGCCACCTTGCGGGTCAGCATGGACGCCGGCGCCAACGCCTCGGTGCTGCCCATCTTGAGCGTGGCGAGCCTAGTGGGTTTTGGCGCAGTGGTGGCGGCGATGCCGGCGTTCGCGCTGGTACGCGACTGGGTGCTGTCGATTGGCGGCGGGCCGTTGGTGTCCTTGGCGGCGGCCACCAACATCCTGGCAGCACTCACCGGCTCCGCGTCGGGCGGGCTCACCATCGCCCTGGATGCGCTGGGCGCAACCTATCTCAGGATCGCCGCCGAGGCCGGAATCGACCCGGCGCTCCTGCACCGGGTGGCGGTGATCGGTGCCGGCACGCTCGACAGCCTGCCGCACAATGGTGCGGTCGTCACCTTGTTCGCGGTATGCGGCACGAGCCACCGGGAAAGCTATCTCGATTTGTTCATGGTGGCGATCATCGGTGCGGTGCTGGCCCTGGCGGCGGTGATCCTGCTGGGCTCGCTCACCGGCTCGTTCTAGCGGTCGCCACGCGGGGCCAGCGCTCTTGCCAGCATGCCGTACTTGACCCGCATCGTGCTGGCTTGGCGGAAGAAGCTGACCAGGTCCCGCCACGGACCCTCGATCCGCACGAGCCCGGTCAGGCTCGCCACCACCGTGCCGACATCGCTCTGGCCGCGCAGCACCAGCCAGCCGCCCAGGAACAGGATGCCGACCTTGCCCACGGCACTGACCGCCGCGAGCGCCGCCTTGGAGGATAGTTTGAGGGCGAAGACCTGGCGGCGGATGCGGAAGATCGCGTGGAAGTCGTCGACCACTGTGGTTTCCACCCGGGCCAGGTCGGTGGCGGAGATCCGGTCCGACACGTCGCGCAGCGCCTGCACGCGCTGGCGCACCTTCCGGTTGATCCGGTTCTGGACACCCACCACGATCGCCGCCTGCGGCACCACCACCGCCAGTGCCAGCAGGCCCAGCCAGGGCTGGCTCACCACGATGAAGCCGATCACGCTGACCAGCGTGCCGACCTGCACCAGCGGCGAGGCGATCGCCGCACCGGCGAACGCGCCCACCACCTCGGCCTCGGCGGTGAGCATGGCGACGAGCGTGCCGCGCTGCGTCACCCTGTCGGCACCGTTCGTCCAGTCGTGCACGGCGTTGCGGTAGAGCCGCTCGCGGATCAGGAGAACCACCCGCTCGCCCACGGTCGCCATGCGCAGCCCGAGCGCGAACTTCAGCAGGGCGCTCAGCAGGAGGGCGGCGAAGAAGCCGGCGCACAGCCAGGTCAGCCGCCGCACGTCCCCACCATACACCAGGCTGTTGATCACGAGCTGCTGGAACTTGAGGGGCAGGGCGGCCAGGACCGCCACCAGGACGGACAGGCCGATCAGGGCAAGCTGCTGCCGGCCGGTCGCCCGCCAGACCGCGCGATACAGGTCGCGCATCCGCTGGTCGCTCACCGTGGGGCTTTCGCCGCGCCCGGTGGGCCGATCTCTGCCGCGATCCGGTCCAGCATGTAGGGGAAGAACGGGTTGGAGGTCATCCGTAGGAGGGAATCCAGGCTGACGATCAGCGCGCCGCGCTCGCCGCGGGTGGCCATGGCACCCAGATGGATGCCGAAATCCTCGTGCTGGTTCGGGGTCAGGCCATAAAGCCCGTCATCGATCGGGAATGGCAGCGCCACGTGCGAGAGCGAGAACACGTCGGGCGGGTAGAGCAGGTCGACCGGATGGACCTGCTCCTCGGTGGTGCCGGCTTCGGTGACCCGCTCGACCATGTGGGGCGAGTCGGGACCGGCATTGGCCAGGATCGTGGCGCGGAACGCCCTTGGCACCGGCGGCAGGACCCGGTTCAGCACCGCGTCGACCCGGGTGTTGAGCAAGGGCCCGAACTTGATCGTCCGGTTGAGGTCGAACAGCACCAGCTCGCTGCCGTTGGCCGGAAGCTGCGCATACAGCGCCGTGATGATGGCGCGGGTGCTGACGGTGAAGTCGATCACCGACTGGAAGGTCAGGATCGGCGGCAGGTCGTCCAGGCGGTTTACGCGGGCGAGCCGGGCGATCCGCGGCTGCAGCTCGCGGGTCATGAGGAAGGACTGGCGGGCACCGTTGACCGGGAACGAGTTGTACTTGAACGGGATGAACTCCGGCAGCACCGCCAGCCAGGCGGCCTTGGCAAACGCCGGGAAGATCGCGGGCCAGCCGGCGATTCCGGCAAAGCGGGCGAACGCGGTGATGCCGATCATCGGCGAGATCAGCACGAGCCGGTCGGCCCGGGTGAGCTCCGGGTTCTCCAGGGCGTCCAGCGCGTACTGCATGGCAAGCGCCCCGCCATTGGAGAAGCCCACCAGATGCAATGGCCGGTCCGGGCCGATCCGCCGCCGGGCCTCGCGCACCGCCAGCCGGGTCGCCGCCGCCCAATCCTCCCATTCGACCGAGGTGAGCGCGGCCGGCACGGTGCCGTGCGCCGGCAGGCGCGGGATGATCGCGACAAAGCCCTTGTCCCGGTACAATTCGCCGATATGGCGCTGGCTGTAGGGCGCATCGGTCAGCCCGTGCAGCAGCACCGCAGCACCCTGCGGCGGTCCGGCAGGCTCCAGCAGGTGCGAGCGGTTCCAGTCGTCGGCAAAGTGGCCGGGATAGATCGGGCTGGCGTCGAAGTAGCGGTTGACCGGAACACGGTCCTCCGGTTCCAGCTTCTGGGTGACCTCGACCCGGAGATCGTCGAAGATCCGATCCTCCGCGGCGAGGTAGCCGGCCCAGTCGGCTTGGTCGAGCTCCGCGACGCTCAGCTCCTCGGGCACATTGGTGTGCCAGACCTCCAAGGGCAGGCCGCGCTGGGAATCCCAGATCCTGGTCGCCAGGAAGGTGGCGAGCCCGATCACGACCACCAGGGCGGCGCGCCTGGCCAGCCAGCCTGACTTCGCCCCGATCCAGCGAAGCCGGCTCATGCGCCGTTCATCCGGTCCGCCTCTTTCTGCCGCGACGCACTTCCACGATCAGGTACCGGCGCGCTCGCGCTGCCATTCCTGGAACAGACGCTGCTCCTCGATCTCCAGGCGGGTCTGCTCGGCCTGCAGGGCCCGCTGGCGCTCGAAGTCGAGCTGGAGCTGCTGGTTGGTCTGCCGGTCCTCGACCGCCTGCTGACGGCGGCGCTCCTCTGTCTGGCGATCCAAGGTCATGTTGCCGGCAAGCCCGCCCACGGCCCCACCGATCAACATGGCCGAGCTGCTGTTGCCGAACACAGCCCGGCTGACCCCGGCCCCGGCCACCGCCCCGCCCACGGTGCCCACGCCCGGCGATGCAGTGCCGCCGCCATCCGCGCAGGCGGCCAGGCTGCCGGCCGCCAGCAGGGTGAGGGCCAAGACAGCGAGCCGGCGGCAGGTGCGGCTGGTGGAGCTCATGGCGCTTCTCCTGTCTCGGTCCCGACGATCGCCAGCATCTCGTCATAGCTCAGGCCGCCATCGTCGTTCCGGTCGCCCTGGTTGAAGGCGCGGACCTTATTGGTCATCACCTCCTTGAAGGTGAGCAGGCTGTCGCCGTCCGCATCCACCTTGGCAAACAGCGCCGGGTCATAGCTGCCCAGCTCCGTGGACGTGAGCGTGACGCTGCCGTCCTTGTCGAGCGCTGCGAACCCAACCGCGGCGTCGCGGGCCATTTCCGCCTCGTTGATAATCCCGTCGCCGTCCGTGTCTGCCGCGTCGAAGGCGACACGCTCCCAATCATAGGCCGGGGCCTGCTGCGCCCACGCGGTGCCTGCTGCGCCGACAGCACTTCCCGCTGCAACGGCGGCAACAGCCCACCAGCGCCCGATCCTGGATTTCACCATTGTGTATTTCCTCCTCAACCGGTGCCGGCGTGGCCTGCCGGCGCCGGGGCTTCGACCTGAGCCGAGGTCCTGCGCAGGCTGAACCACGCGACATAAACCGCCGGCAGAAAAATCAGGGTTAGAAGCGTACCGATCAGCAGCCCGCCCATGATGGAGAACGCCATCGGCCCCCAGAACACCGTGGGCGCGATCGGGATCATGCCCAGCACAGTGGAGATCGCGGTCAGCATGATCGGCCGGAAACGTGCGGCTCAGATCAATCAATGAGATTGGCCCTACGGCTATCCTCGCTGTGGAAAGACCGAATACTGCATTCGGTGTAGAACATGCGCACTACCTCTTGGTCTTCAAGAAGCCTTTTCACTCTCCCTAAATCAAGCGGGTGCCAGCTGCCATCCGGCTCAACCCAGGCGGTAACCATGCTCCTGATCGACTGCCGGCAATCGTTATCTTGATCGTAGCCGACCCGAGATGATCGTAACATATCTCTGCTACGGTCGCTCGGCAGAAGCTTGAATTCAACTTAACCCTGCCGCTCCGAGAGTTGATCCTTTCCGAAGGATAGGTCGGTCCAGGAACAATAACCCGTTGACCATACAGAGGACATCGCGGGATGTTGTACTAAATGTTTTGCATCTTAGGAAGAGTGTCGACGGATTCGATCAAAGATTGTATTGCTGACAGCAGGTCAAGCTCTTTCGTTTTTGATAGAACATGGGCACCGCAACCTGCTGACTCGTGTCACCTTCTTCGTATACGCCTCGAACTTGGACAGCTCCAAAGAATGGCAGCGGCAAGGAGGAGGATGATTTGGAGGATCTTGACAAAACTCGCCTCGGCTTTGCTAGAATCCGATCTGAGCACAAAGATCATATCGGTATCAATGCCAGTCATGATTGGGCTGCGACAAGCTATACTGATAAAGGTGAGATCAGAAGGCCGAAGGTGGGTTTGAGCCTCGTCCCTACGAAAATTGATCTGGGATGGTGCATATTCTTGGGCACAGTCATTTGTTCGGCTGCACCCGGTCCTGCCGAGGCTGGCGGTATTTACATATCTGAGTTCGCAACGCCCAGTATGGGCACTGCTGATGCAGGGTCGCAGGCCTGGGCCGACAATGCCTCGACTGCACTTCACAATCCCGCCGGCATGACGCGGCTCAAAAGCAGCTCCGTCCTGATCGGTGCCGGCTTCGGTGCCACGCAGGTGGAATTCGATGCCGATCGTTCCGTTGTTCGCGGTGACAACGGAGGCGATGCCGGAGCCGTAGCTCCCCTCGGCACGATCGCCGGCGTATGGAAGATCGACGATCGCTGGGCAGCGGGCCTGAACGCCGGCGGCATCACCGGCGCGGCGCTGGATTACGATCGGAACTGGGTCGGCCGCTTCCAAGTCGACGACGTTTCGCTGCTGGTCCTGGGTGCCACACCGTCGATCGCCTACAAGGTGACGGACTGGCTCTCGCTCGGCGCCGGCGCGACGCTCTGGTATGCGAATCTCAACCAGACGATCAGGCCCAGTCAGGTTGATGGTGATGCCCGGATCAAGATCGACGATGCCAACGATACCGATGCGACGTTCAAGCTCAGCGCGCTGTTCAGCTTGAGCGAGCAGACACGTCTGGGCGTTGTTTACAATTCAGAGGCCGAGCTGAAACTTTCCGGTGATATTACTCTTCGGAGGATCAGCGAGCCATTCAACGCTGGGCTCGACTTTGTCTTTCCACAATATGTCAAGGCAAGCGTCTATCATGATCTGACCGATCGGATTGCCTTGCTGGCGTCGGTCCGTTGGGAAGACTGGAGCAGCTTCGACGAGATTCCGGTATCGGCCGATCGGGGCAGTGCCGCGATCCCGGCGAACTGGCGCGATACCTACGGTTTTTCTCTGGGCGTCCATTACAAGGTCGCGGACGACCTCCTGCTCCAGGCCGGCTTTGGCTACGACACCAACCCGGTCCATGCCGAGGACCGGCGTGCCGACCTGCCGGTCGATCGTCAACTCCGCTACTCACTTGGCATGCAATACTCGCTCTCAAAGCAGCTCACGCTGGGCGGCTCGATCGTCTACGTGGATCTTGGTGACGCCAACATCAATGCACGGTTGTTCAGTGGAAGTTACGACAAGAACCAGGCGATTTTTATGGCCGTCAATCTCGGGTGGAAGTTCTAGTTGGATGTTGACCTGCGTACCGGGTGTTTGAGAACTGCGACGTCGATGCCGGACATTGCGTAGCTCGACTGAGTCAGCTGAAACTCATCTTTGGCTCGCCATAATCTGGCTAATTTGGCAGGCAGGGTTGAGGTGGCTGGATACTCTTTTGCTTGGAAACCTGATTGTTGGCGGCAGTATTGATCCGCGGCTGGTAGATAGGCTTCTAGATGGAAAGGACACCGCATACCGCGACGACGGTGAACAAGTTGGAGTTCAAACGTGTGTGCGAATGAATACATTATGGCGCTGCTTTTGATCTAAGTCACTTTGATGTGTGGGAGAGATCGCTATGACAACTCGACGCGAGCTCGTGGGGACCGTTCCACTCGCCGGCGCTGCCCTTGCAGTGGCCAGCAGTTTCATCGTTGACGGCGGTTCCGCTCGCGCACAGCAAGCGCCGCTGGCTGGGCACTTCCACCCGAAAGGCAAGGCGCCTTCGCAACACACCGTCAATGTACTGAGGCAAGCAAGAAACGGGCTGCCCTTGGGAGACACACGGGATCTCGACGAGCAGAAGAAGGGCCTGATCGCGCCGATGGAGGAGATGACGATCATGGCCGACGCCGGCCATGTCGCTTGGGACATGGAACGTTTCCAGTTCCTCGATCAGCAGGATGAATTTGACAGCATTCACCCATCACTGCTTCGCCAGTCCCGCCTCAACAACAACTATGGCCTCTATGAGGCGATCCCTGGCATCTACCAAGTGCGCGGGTTCGACCTGTCAAACATCACTTTTGTCCGCGGCAAGACCGGCTGGATCGTCTTTGACCCACTTGTGTCGGCCGAGCCAGTGCGTGCTGCCTGGAAGCTGTTCCAGGACCACATCGGAGAAGGCCTTCCGGTCACGGCAGTGATTTATTCGCACACTCATGGTGACCACTGGGGAGGGGTGCGTGGACTGGTCGATGAGGCGGACGTGCGCTCTGGCAAGGTCGCGCTGATCGCGCCGTTCGACTTCATGGAGTTCACCGTCTCCGAGAACGTCTACGCCGGCAACGCCATGAACCGGCGGCTGTTCTACCAGTACGGTCTTTTGCTGCCGGCTGCGCCGCACGGCTATGTCGGACAGGGGCTGGGCCAGGCAGTATCGGCCGGCGCCACCGGGCTGATCGCCCCGAACCGCTTCGTAACCGAGCCGATCGAGGCGTTCGAGGTCGACGGCGTGAACATGATCTTCCAGAACACGCCCAACACCGAGGCGCCGCGGGAGATGAACACTTATCTGCCCGACCTCAAGGCGCTGTGGATGGCGGAGAACGTCAACGCCACCCTGCATAACATCTATACCCTGCGCGGTACCCTCGTTCGCGATCCGCTCGCCTGGTCCAAGTACATCGCCGAGGCCCTCTACCGGTTTGGGCTGGAGGCGGAGGTGCTGTTCGGGTCACACCACTGGCCACGTTGGGGCAACGAGCGAATTCAGGAGGTGCTGCGTGGCCAGCGCGATATCTACGCCAACATGAACAACCAGGTGCTGCATCTCGCCAACCAGGGCGTGACGATCAACGAGGTGCACAACGTCTACGAGGTTCCGAAAGAACTGCAGGAGAAATGGTACTGCCGCGGCTATCATGGCTCGCCACAGCATAACGCCCGCGGCGTGATTCAACGCTATCTGGGTTTCTGGGATTGCAACCCTGCCACGTTGATCCCGCTGTCGCCCAGCGATTCCGCGCCGCTCTATGTCGAGATGATGGGCGGCAGCGCGAAGATCCTCGGGCGTGGCCGCGAATTGCACGACAAAGGCGAGTATCTCCTGGCCACCGAGATCGTGAACAAGCTCGTTCAGGCTGAGCCAGACAATGCCGAGGCCCGGGATCTTCTCGCCGACATCTTCGAGCAGATCGGCTATCAGCAAGAGAACCCCGGCTTGCGCAACAGCTTCCTCAACGGCGCCTACGAACTGCGCACAGGGATCTCGCAGGGCGAGACGGCGAATAGCTCCAGCCCGGACATCATCCGCGCGATGACGACCGAGTTGTTCTTGAACTTCCTCGGTATCCGCATGGACAGCCGCAAGGCAGAGGGGCTGCGCTTCACCATGAACCTTTTTACACCGGACAACGGCGAACAGTTCATCGTCGAGCTAGAGAACGCCACCTTGACCAACATCAAGGGATTTCAGGCGAAGGCGCCGGACCTCACGTTAACCATCAATCGGTCGGATCTTGAACAGACAATGATGGGCGCCAAGACGCTTGAGGCGCAGATTGCGGATGGGACGGCCAAGGTTGAGGGTAACGCCGCTATACTGGCCGCACTCGCCACGACCATTGTCAACTTCGACCCGCGATTTGAGATCATGCCGGGAACCCATGGCTCCGCTGGGGCTGTCGCGCTAGGCGATCCGTATCAGGCCGTGCCGAACAAAACGATTGCGGAGTAGCACCGATCAACGGCAATGGCCGCCATGTCTTGAGCTTCCACGATTGATGACCGTTGCATCTGGAAGCACCGCATAGCGCCCGTTGTAGGTATCGGTGTCTTTCCCCAATAGCAGTACTACTGCTGTCTTTTTGACGGTAATTTCCTTTATAAAGAGGATCTTCCCTAGAGCCCGTTAGCTCCTGAAGCCTGCCCCTATCTGCTATGCCATGAGCAGCAG
>VFQN01003601.1_pt1 | contig 21811 bp, 24 predicted proteins | sample 3512371 | NCBI WGS metagenome assembly VFQN01 (sample SAMN10412370, study PRJNA504923) | tailings metagenome | isolation source: Replicate 2 from Balatoc abandoned mine | place: Philippines: Itogon, Benguet | collected 2017-08-28
CGTCTCGTGATCTCGATCGCCAAGAAGTACACGAACCGCGGCCTGCAGTTCCTCGACCTCATCCAGGAAGGCAATATCGGCCTGATGAAGGCGGTCGACAAGTTCGAGTATCGCCGCGGCTACAAGTTCTCCACCTACGCGACGTGGTGGATCCGGCAGGCGATCACCCGTTCGATCGCCGACCAGGCCCGCACCATCCGCATTCCCGTGCACATGATCGAGACGATCAACAAGATCGTGCGCACCTCGCGTCAGATGTTGCACGAGATCGGCCGCGAGCCGACCCCGGAAGAACTGGCCGAAAAGCTCGCCATGCCGCTCGAAAAGGTCCGCAAGGTCCTGAAGATTGCCAAGGAGCCGATCTCGCTCGAAACGCCCGTCGGTGACGAGGAAGACAGCCACCTCGGCGATTTCATCGAGGACAAGAACGCGCTGCTGCCGATCGACGCCGCCATCCAGGCGAACCTGCGCGAGACGACCACCCGCGTGCTCGCCTCGCTGACGCCGCGCGAGGAGCGTGTTCTGCGCATGCGCTTCGGCATCGGCATGAACACCGATCACACGCTCGAAGAAGTCGGCCAGCAGTTCTCGGTGACGCGCGAACGTATCCGCCAGATCGAGGCGAAGGCGCTGCGCAAGCTGAAGCACCCGAGCCGCTCCAGGAAGCTGAGAAGCTTCCTGGATAGCTAAAATGCGCAAGCTCCGCTCGTTCCTCGACCGCTGAGGAAGCCCTGCGCTGCCGGGTCTTTCCGGCAGCCTTGAAGACTGTTCAAAGCAAAGCCCCCACGGCCGGTTGGTCGCGGGGGCTTTTGTGTGTTCGGCAGTACTGTGTTGGGGCTCCCGGTATCAAAGGATGCCGAGCAGATCGTCCAGCACTCCGCCCGGGCCAAGCAGGTCGTCCAGCAACGACTGCGTGAGACCGAGATCGGCGAGATCGACGACACCATCGATGAGGTCGTCGAGATGGAGGCCTCCGTCGCCGATGTTCTCGCCAAGAAGCGTGTCGAGGAGGCCGTTCAGGCCGACCTCGTTGAGCACATCGCCCAGTCCGGCTCCCACAAGATTGCTGAGATCCAGATCGAGATTGATCACGCCATTGGCCGTGACGATCTTTTCGACGCCGAAGACCGCCTGTTTGTCGCCATTGCCTGAAATTTCGAACAAGCCACTGCCATTCAGCGTCAGAAGATAGTCGCCGGCATTCCCGTCGAGATAGGCCGTATCCTCTCCGTTCCCGCCATAGACGGTGTCGTTGCCATCCATGTAGATGATGTCATCGCCGTCCCCGCCGCCGATCAAATCGTCGCCTTCGCCGCCCCGCAGCGTGTCGTTCATGTCTCCGGCATAGATCGTGTCGTTACCGGCCCCGCCGTCGATATCGTCGCGCCCCGAGTTCGGTGAAATGCCGGGTCCGCCATAGACGATGTCGTTGCCGCTTCCGCCACGCACGATGTCGTCGCCAGCACCATGGAAGAGTGTATCGTTGCCAGCCCCGCCGTCGATCTCGTCATTGCCGGCGTTGCCCCATATGACGTCGTTTCCCCCTCCTGCCTGGGCGACGTCGTTTCCGGTTCCGAGGCCGATCCTGTTGGCGCCGTCGTTGCCGAGAACACTGTCGTTGCCACCCTGTGCAAAGACACTTCCTTGCCGGTTTTCGAAGACGAAGGTGTCGTCACCGGCCGTAAGAAAATAGGTGTCGCTCATATGATTTACTCCTCGCAATCATTGCGTTCACCGAGCCAAGGCGTTGGCCCGTGAATAAGAGGATGTGCTTTTGAATTTGAAATTCAACCATTGCGGGAAATTCATTTATTTTTGCTTTCTTGATTCTCCATGCACACTTTATAAGTGTACAAAACTTGACAGGAAACAGGACAGAAATCCCGGAACCGGACAGGTTTGGAGCGTGCCTAACCAGGAATTTACCCAACGGGTGAGCTGCCCCCAGCGGCGCGTTTCTGTCATGAGGCGTCTGCGGGAGGACGCGTAACCGTGTCCTGCGGCCCTCTGTTCGGGGAAGGGGATACGATGGCTTGCCTCCTTCCTCCCGCCGTGCAAGGCTCGCCGGGCAAGGGAATGGAACGGCGGAAGGGTTGTCATGCGGGATTGGTTCTGGCGCTTTGTCCTGTCCTTTTCCGCGACGGGGCTGATCCTGGGCACGCTGTGTTTTGCCGCCTCGCTGACGCCGAGCCTCCTGCCGCGCACCTATGTCACGCAGGGTGTGCTTTCGGGCGTCGCCATGGCCTGCGGCTATGGGCTTGGTGTGGCTCTTGCAGCGCTGTGGTTCTGGCTTGAACTGCCGGAACCGAAGGACCGGGCGCGTCTCTGGCTCGCTGCGGGGGCGGGTGGCATTTGCGGCATCGTGGTGCTGGTCTTTCTCTGGCGCACGGCGGAGTGGCAGAACTCCATCCGAACGTTGATGCGCCTGCCGCCGATCGACACCGCGCATCCCTTCTATGTCGGCCTTATCGGGCTTGCCGTCTTCCTCGTGCTTTTCGGCCTTGGGCGGCTCTTTACCTTCCTTGCCCGGCTGTTTGCCCGGACCTCGCGCCGGGCGGCGCCGCGAAGGCTCTCCTATGTCATCGGCACGGCGCTGGCCGCGACGCTGTTCTGGACGCTGGCGGACGGTGTCCTGGCGCGGTTCGTGCTGCACACGGCCGATTCCTCTTTCCGCCGGCTCGACCAGGTGATCGAACCGGATACGGCCGAGCCCACGGATGCCAGAAAATCCGGCAGCGCCGCCTCGCTGGTGCGCTGGGACGCGCTTGGCCGCATGGGGCGCTCCTTCGTGGCGAGCGGACCGACGGCAGGGGATATCGCCGCCTTTACGGGCAAGCCGGCGATGGAGCCCCTGCGCGTCTATGCCGGCCTCAACGCTGCCGAGACGCCCGAGGCGCGGGCGAAGGTCGCGCTCGACGAGCTGATCCGAGTCGGCGGCTTCGAACGCTCGACGCTCGTCATCACCATGCCGACGGGCACCGGCTGGATCGATCCGGAGGGCATCGATACGGTCGAGTACCTGCATCATGGCGACATCGCCAGCGTTGCCATCCAGTATTCCTACCTCGCCAGCTGGCTCTCTCTGCTTGCCGAGCCGGACTACGGTGCAGAGGCCGCCCGGGCGCTCTTCCGCGCGATCTACGGTCACTGGACGAGCCTGCCGAAGGACAAGCGGCCAAAACTCTATCTCTATGGTCTCAGCCTCGGCGCCTTGTCGTCGGAGCAATCCGCTGAACTCTTCGAGGTGATCGGCGATCCCTATCAGGGTGCGCTCTGGGCCGGTCCGCCGTTTCCGAGCCGCATCTGGCGCAAGATGACGGCGGCCCGCAATCCCGGAACGCCCGCCTGGCTGCCGCGCTTCCGCGACGGCTCCTATGTGCGCTTTACCAGCCAGAAGAATGCGCTGCCCGAGGCGGGCGACCATTGGGGGCCGATGCGCATCGTCTACCTGCAATATGCCAGCGACCCGATCACCTTCTACGATCCCTATGCCTTCTACCGCCAGCCGGCCTGGATGGTTGTGCCGCGCGGGCCGGATGTCTCGCCGGATTTCGAATGGTATCCTGTCGTCACTTTCCTGCAGCTGACGCTCGACATGGCCATGGCAACCACGACGCCGATGGGGCTTGGCCATGTCTATGCCGGCGAGCACTATATCGATCCATGGATCGCGGTGACCGATGTGACGGACTGGAGCGCGGCGGATATCGCAAGACTGAAGGAAAAGTTTCGCGCGGGGCGGTGATCAGCTTTTGACGGCAATGATGAAGAGCCGAGGGAAGCGCAGCAGCCGGCGACCGTCGGCCATCGGCGGATAAGCACTCGCGATGCGGCGCCCGTAATCCGCAAGGAAGCCGTCGCGTTCACCGGCCGGCAGGCGGTCGAGATAGGGACGCAGGCCCGTCGCCTTCACCCAGTCGACGATGGCGGCCGCATTCGCCATGGGATGGTTGTAGACGGTGTGCCAGACATCGACGCGGGCTGCCTTCGGGCCGAGTGCGTCGAAACAGGCCGCTGGAGCGGGCATCGGGCCGCGGCGCGGCGTACCTTCGGCGAAGGCGCCCTGCCAGGGGCCGGCAAGAGCGCTTTCTTCCATCAGGAGATGGGAGGGCTCGTTGCGGTTGTCCGGCATCTGCACCGCCAGCACGCCGCCGGGACGCAGGCCGTCCATCAGTCGGGCCATCAGCGCCACCGGATCGGGCAGCCACTGAAAGACGGCATTGGCGAAGAGCAGGGCAGCCGGCTCGTGCGGGCGCCATCTGGCAAGATCGCATTCGACGAAATCGACGCCCGGCAGGCGCTGGCGTGCGGCCTTCAGCATGTCGCCGGCATTGTCAACGCCGCGCACGCCCCGGCCGGGAAAACGCTCCACCAGCAGCTCCGTCGAGTTTCCCGGCCCGCAGCCGAGGTCGTAGACCGTGCCGGCGACAAGGTCGGCCGGCACCTGCGCGAGCAGGTCGCGGGCAGGGCGGGTGCGTTCGTCCTCGAATTTCAGGTATTGCGCGGCGGACCAAGCCATGCGGGCTCCGTTCAGAGGCTTTCGAGCGTGGGCAGGATGAGAGCGGGGCCGAGGTCGAAATATTCGTCCGGCATGTCGCTGCGGTTGATCCAGACGGTGCGGAAGCCGAATTTCGTCGCGCCGGCAATGTCCCAGCGGTTGGAGGACTGGAAGGAGACGGCGTTGGGATAGAGCCGGTAGTTCGTCGTCACGAGATCGTAGACGGCGGGGGCGGTCTTGTAGGTCTTCAGTGCGTCGACCGAGAAGATGTCGTCGATGACGGTGTCGAGTGCGGCATTCTTCACCGCCGAGGCCAGCATGGCGGGCGAGCCGTTGGAGAGGATGGCGATATGCGCGCCGCGCTGCTTTAGCGCTTTCAAGACGGCTGGCACTTCCGGATAGCAGTCAAGCTTCCAGTAGGCGTCGAGCAGCTTCTGGCGCAGTGCCGGATCGACGCCGCCGATGCGCTTGAACGTATAGTCGAGCGCCTGCTCGGTGAGTTGCCAGAAATCCGCATAGGCGCCCATCAGCGCGCGCGTCCAGGAATATTCGAGCTGCTTGGCGCGCCAGATCTCGGAAAAGATCTGGTAGTTCGGCCCGACATCCCCCGCATGGCGGCGCACAGCCGCGTGCACGTCGAACAGCGTGCCGTAGGCGTCAAAGACATAGGCGGCATGGGACATGGGCGGCGATTCCTTCTGGCATTGTCGATGGCGATTGGTCGCCATCGACGTGGGAATGTCAATCGGTCAGACGCGCGGAGCCGCTGTCTCAGAACCGCGTGATGACACTGATGCCGAGGTCCGTCGCCTTGTCCATCGCCATCAGCGCCGGCACGGCCTCATCAAGGCTGATATGGCGGCCGATCAACCGTTGCGGGGCGAGCTTGCCGCTTTCGATCATCGCCAGCATGGCGTCGTAGCGCCAGGCCTGCATGCCGTGGCTGCCGTAGATTTCCAGCTCGTGGCCAATGACCTGCGCCATGGGAATCTTCGGCGTCGCATGGTCGGCGAGCATCAGGCCGACCTGCACATGCCGCCCGCGTCGACGCAGGTTCTGTATCGAGTTGAAGCAAGTCGTGGGAGAGCCGAGCGCATCGATCGAGGCATGCGCCCCGCCGCCGGTGATCTCGCGCACGGCCTCCGCGACATCGGCGACCTCGCGGGCGTTGATGGTGGCGACGGCACCCATCTTCCGGGCAAAGTCCAGTTTCTCCACGGATATGTCGATGGCGATGGGATTGGCGCCGAGCGCGGCGGCGATCATGATCGCGGAGAGGCCCACCCCGCCGCAGCCGTGCACGGCCACCCATTCGCCGCCCGTCACCCGCGCCTGGTCGACGACGGCACGGAAGGAGGTGGCGAAGCGGCAGCCGAGGCTGGCGGCCGTCGCGTAGTCGATGGCATCGGGCAGGTGCACGAGATTGTGGTCGGCAAAATCGATGGCGACGAGTTCGGCGAAGGAGCCCCAATGGGTGAAGCCGGGCTGGAACTGTTCTTCGCAAACCTGTTGGTTGCCCGAGCGGCATTCGCCGCAGTGGCCGCAGCCCGAGACGAAGGGCACGGTCACCCGCTCGCCCTCGCGGAACCGGCGCACATTCCTGCCGACGGCCACCACCTTGCCGGCGAGCTCGTGGCCCGGCACATGCGGCAGGCTTATATCCGGGTCGTGGCCCATCCAGCCGTGCCAATCGGAGCGGCAGAGTCCCGTCGCCTCCACCTTGATCACCACGCCGCCGGGCGTCGGCGTCGGGTCCTGCAGGGTGCGGACTTCAGGTGTCGCCTCGAAGGCTTCGTAATACATCGCGCGCATATTGGCTCCCTTCCGGTCAGACGACCCGGCGCATCATGAGGATTTCATCGATCTCGCGGCCTTCATGCAGGAAGCCCGCGGGCATGTACCCGATTTCCGCAAAGCCTTCGCGGCGGTACAAGGCGAGGGCAGGCGCATTCTCGGCGGTGACGGCAAGCTCGATCTGTCTGAGGCAACTGTCCCGGGCATGGGCCGTGACGGCAGCGAGGAGGGCGCCGGCAACGCCTCGGCCGCGTTCGGCGGTGCGCAGGTAGACCATGATAAGATTGGCGCGATGGGCCATCTTGCTCGTATTGAACCGCATCAGGCCCATCATCCCGACAGGCTCTTTGCCACGAAAGGCGGCAAAGAGGGCAAGATCGGTGAGAAGCTTGCGGATCGCCTCGTCGGACAGCTTCTCCAGATCCTCCGCGGTGCTGGCGAAGGCGGCGGGGGCCTGCAGCAGGGCCTCGCGCCGGAGCGCGCGAAAGGCCTCGGCATCTTCGGCGGTGAGGCGGCGGATCGGCGGCGGGGCAATGTCTTCTGCGGTCATGCCTTTCTATCGCATGGCCTGCGGCGCCCCGCCAGAATATCACCCATGATAAGGCCTGATGCACCCATTCAACATCTTGAATGGACAAGCGGGGCTGGCTGTCGGAAGGCATTTGTGACTTGACCGGCCCGGCCCACCGGGCGTTGATGGGCGAAAAGGAGTTTTATAAAATGCCAGTCGATACCGCACCACGCTCGACGACCTGGACCTTCGTGGATGGCGAATGGGTTTCAGGCAATCCGCCGCTCATCGGCCCCACCTCGCACGCCATGTGGCTCGGCTCGACCGTCTTCGACGGCGCGCGCTGGTTCGACGGTATCGCGCCGGACCTCGACCTGCATTGCCAGCGTGTCAACCGTTCCGCCGAGGCCCTCGGCCTCAAGGCGGTGGTGACGGCCGAGGAGATCGAGGCGCTGTCCTGGGAAGGCGTCAAGAAGTTCGACGGCAAGACGGCGATCTACATCAAGCCCATGTACTGGGCCGAGCATGGCTCGTTCAGCGTGGTTGCGCCGGATGCGGAATCGACCCGCTTCGCGCTTTGCCTCTTTGAGGCGCCGATGGGCGACCCCAACGCGGCGTCCTCGCTGACCGTCTCGCCTTTCCGCCGTCCTACGGTGGAATGCATGCCGACGGATGCCAAGGCAGGCTGCCTCTATCCGAACAATGCCCGCATGCTGGTGGAGGCCCGCAAGCGCGGCTTCGACAACGCGCTGGTGCGCGACATGCTGGGCAACGTTGCCGAAACCGCCTCGTCCAACATCTTCATGGTGAAGGACGGCGTCGTCTTCACGCCCGCTGCCAACCGTACCTTCCTTGCCGGCATCACGCGCACCCGCGTCATCGGCCTCCTGAACGAAGCCGGTTTCGAGGTGGTCGAAACGACGCTGACGGTCGCCGATTTTGCGGCCGCCGACGAGATCTTCACCTCGGGCAACTACTCCAAGGTGGTTCCGGTGACGCGGCTCGACGACCGCGATCTCCAGCGCGGCCCGATCACCGCCAAGGCGCGCGACCTCTATTTCGACTGGGCGCATTCCAACGGCGACGCGTGACTGCGATAGATGGCCAAACAGAAACGCCGGGGCAGGACCCCGGCGTTTTCCGTTTCGGATATGCTTCGCCTTATTCGGCGGCGACGATCTTGCCGTCTTCCCACTTGAAGAGCGAGAAGCTCTGCGAGGTGAGGTCGCCGTTCTCGCCATAGGTCAGCTTGCCGATGGCGGTTGGGATGGCTTCACCGGACTTCAGGGCGGTTGCAACGGCGGCGGAGTCTTCTGCACTGCCGGCCTTCTCGATGCCGGCCTTCAGAACTTCGACGGCGGCGTAGGCGTTGAGCGTGAAGGCTTCCGGCGGGATGCCCTTTTCCTTCAGCACGGCGACGGCAGCCTGCGAGTCGGGGCTCTTCAGCGCGTCGGAGGCGTTGGTGAAGAGCGTGCCGGCGGCTGCTTCGTTGCCGATTGCCCAGTATTCGCTGTTCGAGAGGCCTTCACCGCCGATGATCGTGGCGTTGACCGACAGGTCCTTCAGCTGGCGGGCAAGCAGGCCGCCTTCCGGATGGTAGCCGCCGAAATAGATGACTTCGACGCCGTCGGCCTTGAGGCGGGTGATCAGTGCGCTGAAATCCTTGTCGCCCGGGGTGACGGAATCGTAGAGAGCCTCGGTGACGCCGCCCTTGTTCAGCGCGGCCTTGAAGGAATCGGCCAGGCCTTTGCCATAGGCGCCCTTGTCGTGAACCACGGCGACCTTCTTGTCCTTCAGGTTCGCCAGCACATAGGCGGCGGCAACTTCCGCCTGCTGGTCGTCGCGGCCGCAGGTGCGCAGCACGTTGGTGAGGCTGCGGGCCGTCAGGTCCGGCGCCGTCGCCGTCGGGGTGACCATCAGCACGCCGTTTTCGGCAAAGACGTCGGAGGCCGGGATGGCGACTCCCGAGGTCACCGGGCCGACGACGAAGCGGATGCCTTCACCGACGATCTGGTTGGCGGCCGAAACGCCCTGCTTGGGCTCGCCCGCATCGTCGGCCAGCTTCAGCACGACCTGTTCGCCCAGAATGCCGCCGTTCTTGTTGATCTGGTCGACAGCCGCCTGCGCACCGTTCTTCACCTGGTCGCCATAGGCGGCGACCGGGCCGGTCAGTGGGGCGACGAGGCCGATGACGATGTCCGCATGGGCGAGCGGGGCAAAGGCGACGGATGCGGCGAGCAGGGCGCCGGCAAAAATCTGCTTCTTCATGGGATTCTCCTCAACTGGGGCCATGGAGTGGCCCGGTCGCAGATGCTCACGCGCCCGGACGGCGCAGGCCGGATTCCGATGCGGAGCGGGTTCTTTCACGGTCCGGAACAATCGTTCGCGAAGGGCCGGCGTGCTGCAGATTGATTAGGCCGGAAGGGGAAAAAGCGCAACAAAATAATGCATTTGCATATTTGATGGGCGGATCACTTGCGTGAATGGAAGGCGGTATTGGGCATTTGAATCAAAACGGATTGTTAAGATTTACGATTTATAAATATCCGGAAATTTTGAGGATCTGCGATGCGTTGCGTCTTGATCGTCGTCCTCTTGTTGCTCGCCGGATGCGCGTCTGTTCCAAGGCAGACGCAGAACGCCTGTGCCATCTTCGAGCAACGTGACGGCCTGTTCGACAACTGGCGGCGAGCCGCCTACCGCGCCGAGCGCGAATATGGCGTGCCCGTTCCCGTGCTCATGGCGACGATCTACACGGAGTCCGGCTTCCGGCACAATGCGCGCCCGCCGCGCACGAAGCTCCTGGGTTTCATTCCATGGAAACGCCAGTCGACCGCGCTCGGCTTCTCGCAGGCGCTGGACGGCACCTGGGCGCAGTACAAGCGCGTGACCGGCCGCTGGACCGCCAACCGTACGGACTTCTCCGACGCGATCCGCTTCATCGCCTGGTATCACGCCGAGAGCAACCGCAAGAACGGCATCGCCCTTACCGACACCTACCGCCTCTACATCGCCTACTATCACGGCCATGCCGGCTATTCGCGCGGCAACTGGAGCGGTACCTCCAAGGCCGGCGCGAAGCGCGCAGCCAACATGGCGGCCAGCTATTCGCGCCAGCTGAAGAATTGCGGTGCGTGGTAAGGGACGGCCGACGGCGTAGCCGTCGACCGGACGATCCGTGCGATCGGTCTGGATGACGGCCCGCCCCTTGGCCGTGTACACTGGTGTCTCCACGCGCAAATTCTCGCTGGGACAGGAGGCCGTCTTTGCCCACGCCCGTGATCGTTGTCGGTTATGATGCGGCATGGCCGGATCGGTTCTCGGAGGTTTCACAATCTCTTCGGGCGCTGCTTGGCGATGCGGTTCATGCGGTGGATCATGTCGGAAGCACTGCGGTGCCGGGTCTTGCGGCAAAGCCGGTCATCGATGTCGATGTGACGCTCTGCAGCCGGGAACGCATCGAGGCCGCCTGCCGGTGCATGGCGGATGCGGGGTACGGTACCCGGGGAAACCGCTATGACGACGACATGTGGGCCTTCCTGTCAAAAGGGGAGCCTGCCTGCCGCGTCTATCTGTGCCCGCCGGAAAACGAAACGCATCGAAGGCGCCTGGTCTTTCGGGATCGGCTTCGTCAGGACGGTGCGCTTCGCGCCGCCTATAGTGCATTGAAGCAGCGGCTTTCCGTACAGTTTCCCCTGGATGGGGATGCCTACACCGCAGCAAAGCGGAGTTTCATCGAGGCGGCGATCGGCAGCTCGCCTCTGTCAGGCCGATAGGCTCCGGTTTCAGCCCCTGAGCCGGTAGCATAAAATTTTCTCCCCCTTGTCGGATCGGTTGCGCGACACACGTCCTTGTCATGTCCAAACCAAAGGAGGAGACGATCATGACCTATGTCGATGGATTCCTGCTGGCCGTGCCGAAGGCCAATCTGGAACGGTACAAGGACATGGCGCGCACGGCGGGCGATGTCTGGAAGGAACACGGCGCAATCGACTATGTCGAATGCATCGGCGATGATGTGCCCTATGGCGAGCTCACCTCGTTTCCCCGCGCCGTGCTGGCGAAGGACGACGAGGTGGTGATCTTCTCCTGGGTCACCTACACGTCGCGGGCGTCACGTGACGAGATCCTTGCCAAGGTGATGGCGGACGAGCGCCTGAAGGGCGGCGACTGGAAGGACGTCTTCGACGGCAAGCGCATGATCTATGGCGGCTTCGAGGCGGTCGTCGAGTTGTGAGGCGGAGGGGACTGCGCTAAACCGGTCGGAACCGGAAGAAAGGAAGCGCCATGACGAACCTCTACTATGCGATCGTCGGATCCACGACCGACACGAACATGGGGCTGGCGCGCTTCATGGGGGTCATCCTTGCCTTCATCGTGGTCGTCGGTACCCTGTTCTGGGCCATCGGCGGCTGACGCCATGCCGCAAAAGAGCGTGACGGTTCCGACCCGCGGACAGGGGCTCTACGAATTCACCGACGAGGCGACGGCCTTCGTGCGGGGCGCCGGCGTGGAGGAGGGGTTGCTGACGGTCTTCGTCCGCCACACCTCCTGTTCGCTGCTCATTCAGGAAAATGCCGATCCGGATGTCCGGCGCGATCTTGACCAGTTCTTTCGCCGCCTCGTGCCGCCCTCGGACGATCCGGCCATGCGCTGGATCGTGCATACGCTGGAGGGGCCCGACGACATGCCGGCCCATATCAAGGCAGCGCTGACATCCGTTTCGATCGGCATACCGGTTTCCGGCGGCCGGCTTGTGCTCGGCACCTGGCAGGGCCTCTATCTCTTCGAACATCGCGACCGGCCACACCGGCGGGAAATCGTGCTGCATCTCGGGCCTTGACGGAACCGGCCCGCAGGATGGAACGTTCCTGTGCCGGTCCCTCTGAAGCGTGGCATGGTCAGTCCCGTCCATGGACCGCGTTCTTGGGCCCTGGTCCCCACCCGACACCAACGGGGCCAATGGGCTTGCGCATCGCCGGCTCCGAAGGAGAAGTTCATGGTCAATACCGAAAGCATCAACCACGCCGTCATCGAGGCCCTGAACGCCCGTGACTTTGCCGCGCTTGCCGGCAAGGTTCACGAGGATGTCGCGATTTCCGGCATCGGCGAGGGCATGGACAACGGCCGCGACGCGCTGCGCGATCGTCTCGCCCGGTATTTCGAGGCCTTTGACGAAAGGTACGGCGACGCGCTGGTGATGAGCGATGCGCTCGGCAGCAATGTCGCGATCCGCCTGACGGCGCGCGGCAAGTCTGCGGCGGGCGATGCCTATTCGAAGGAGAAGATCCTGCTGCTCGAATTCGAGGAGGGGACCATCACCCGCATCGCCTTCTTCACCGGTTCATGAAGTTGAACGGAGGCTGAACGACGGCTTCGGCCTGCATTCAGCCTCGCCCCTCTAAGGTCTCCTCAATCGCCGGACGAAACGACCCGGCCGGTGTGAACAGGAGATCCCTCGATGACCAGCTTTCTGAAAAAATCCCTTCTTGCCGTCGTTCTCGGCCTCGGTGCGCTGACGGCTGCCATGCCGGCGGCGTCCGCTGCCAATATCGAGCTGTCGATCGAGCCGGCGGGATACCGCAACGGCTTCTACGAGGTGCACGACCAGGACTGGCGCCGCGACCGCTGGGATCGCCGTCATGACCGCCGTCAGGGCGAATGGGGCCGCCGCGGCCGCTGCGACCTCGGCTTTGCCGTCGCCAAGGCCCGTGACCATGGCCTGCGCCGCGCCCGCATCGCGGACGTGACGCCGCGCAAGGTCGTCGTCGACGGTTTCCGCCGCGATGGCTACAGCCGCATCGTCTTTGCCAACGACCGCCATTGCCCGATCCTCTGGCGCTGATGACGGGGGCCGGCACACCGGCCCGTTCCCCGGAACGCCGTTCGTCACGTCACCCCCGGCCGGCGAACGGCCACCCTCCCGGTCCTGCCGGGAGGGTTTTCGTGTTTTGCGGCGATGCATGACGCATGCCGCACATAGTGCTGCGACACATCCTGCGCCGGGAAACGCATCGAACTGAAGGATTTTCCCCAAGTGCCGGTCGCGGCGCCGGTTTTCCATGCCCGGTGGCGCAGGGAGGGGCGGCCTTGCCATTCGCGCTGTTGCGCAACGCAAAAAGGGCCGGCACGACGCCAGCCCTTTCTTTCATTCCCGTCGTTCGGCTCAGTTGCCGAGTGCGAAGGTCACGTTGACGGTGACGGAGTAGCTGTTCTCGCCGGTGGCGAGCGGCACGGCGCCGCCTTCGGCATAGTCCTTGGCCATGGCGCGCATCATCGGCATGGGTTCGGCGCGATAGGTGGTTTCGGAGATTTCAAGCACGCGGCCGAGGCCGACGCCGGCGGCATCCGTCAGTTCCTTGGCCTTGGCCATGGCGTTCTCGACGGCCTTCTTGCGTGCCGCGCTGACGGCGGTGTCCGGCTTGTCGTTGACGAAGCGGATGCCGTTGCCCTGGTTGGCGCCGAGCGTCACGGCCTTGTCGAGGATCTCGCCGAGCTTGGAAAGGTCGCGCACGCGCAGCGTTACCGTGTTGGTGACCTGGAAGCCGATCAGCACCGGCGGCGGGTTCTCGCCGGTCGAGCTCTGCGGGTACTGGTACTGCGGGTTGATCATGAAGCCGGAGGTCTGCAGGTCGCGCTCGGCAATGCCGGCTTCCTTCAGGGCGGCCAGGACGTCGGCCATGGCCTTGTTGTTGGCGTCGAGCGCCTCGCGGGCGGTCTTGGCGTCCTTGACGACGCCGAGGTCGATCAGGGCCATGTCGGGCGCCATTTCCGCGCTGCCTTCGCCGGTCACGACGATGGTCGCCTCGCGCGGCTTTGCACTGTCCTGCGCCTGCGCGGCCAGGGGAAGGGCAGCGGCGAGAGCCAGCGAAAGCGCGACGATGCTGGCGCCCGTACGGCGGCCCAGAGTTCCGTAGAACATAAAGAAAATCTCCTGATGGTTGCGTCCCTTGCGCCGTTCTTCGCCCGTGATTGTGTAGAGAATACGGCGGCGCTTGTGAGGCCCGCCGAATTCGTCTAGACGATCTCTACACGTCGGCCGCCATTGACCGACGCCCCCGGCCCCGCGCCGGGCCGGGCCTGTAGCTCAATGGTTAGAGCCGGCGGCTCATAACCGCTTGGTTGGGGGTTCGAGTCCCTCCGGGCCCACCACTCCCCTTCGTCCAGTAAAGTCCAGCTTGGGCGAGGGGATGCAGGATGAACCGGGTGAACGAGTACCCGTTTCGCCGCAAAATCTATGACGGGCCAGCTCGGTGCAGCGCCGTCGCTTTGCCGCCGTCAGCTTGTGGCCTTCGCCGCATTGCGCAGCACGTCCTCGGGCCTCGATCCGACGATGTTTTCGTAGGAAGCCGGATCGGTTGCGCCTTCGGTGTTGATGAGCAGGACCCTGCTGTCTTCGTTCAAACCCAGCGCATGCCGGGCCTGCGGATCGTTTGCCACGGCGAGAAGGCCGGCCAATCCGGCGGCGCCGCTTTCGCCTGCGATGACGGGGTGCGTGCGAAACGCCAGCCGGTGCATCGCGTTTTTGGCTTCGTCCTCGGTCACGGTGACGAAGGCGCTCGCGGTCGCGGCCAGGATCCGCCAGGCCACAAGGGACGGCGTGTAGCATTCGAGCATCGCCATGATGGTCGGCTCGGTTGGCGTGAACGAGGTGAGGCGGCCCGCTTCTGCTGAGGCGTACAGGCAAGCCGCCCGGTCGGGCTCGACGATGATCGATCGAACCGCATCCTGCCCGAGAGCCTCGTTCAGGTGAACCGAGATGCTGCTGGCGAAGCCGCCGACGCCTGCCTGCAGGAAGACATGCGTGGGAGGATTGCGCTTCAGCGCGGCGATCTGAGCAAGAGCTTCGTTCGCAAGGACCGTATAGCCTTGCGCCACCAGGGACGGTATCTCCTCGTAGCCTTCCCAGGACGTATCGGATACCAGCTGCCAGCCGCGCTCCCTGGCGATCCGCCCCGCTTCGTCGACGGACATGTCGTAGTTGCCGTCGACGCGCACCACCTCGTCGGCTCCGATCGCCTCGGCCCGGGCGGCTGTCACGCCTTCATGGACGAAAACGACGGACTTGCACCCGAGGATGCGTGCGCCGGCCGCCACCGACTTGCCGTGGTTTCCGTCGGTGGCGCAGCAGAACGTCACGCCGGCGGCAAGCGCGCGCGCTGCCGGGGAAACGAGCCGGGCTATGGAGACCTCGCCGTCGAGATGCGCTTCCAGCATCCGCTTGAACAGCGTCATGACGGCGTAGGCGCCGCCAAGCGCCTTGAAACTGCCGAGGCCGAGACGCTGGCCTTCGTCCTTGAGGAAGACGTGCCCAATCCCGGTGGCAGCGGCGATCTCGGGCAGCGACACCAGAGGTGTCGCGCTTTCGTCCCGCCAAAGGGCGAGATACGGGCGCACGAGATCGGGAGCCCCGACGCCGAGAAGCGCCTTGTCGGCGGCACTCAGGGACGCGTATTGCGGAGCGTTAAGGTGGATCATGGCGGCCTCGGTTCGGTGGTGCCGAGAGAATAGTGCGACACACGCTTTGTTTGCGCTCTATTTTTCCACTATCGTTGCATGAAAATTTCATCAATGGAGGCTTTCGTGGCTCGAACTCTCGCAACCGGCCTTGATGCGTTCGACCTCAAAATCCTGCAGCTGGTCCAGCAGAACAACCAGACGCCGCAGCGTGTGATTGCGGAAAGGATCGGTCTTTCACCTCCCGCCGTCGCCAGGCGGCTGCAGCATCTCCGGGATGCCAAGGTCATACGCAGCGACATATCGGTGCTGGACGAGGCCGCCATCGGGCGACCGCTCACGGTCATCGTCCACGTGGCAGCCGACAACGAGAGGCTGGACCTCCTGGACGGGATGAAGGATCGGTTCAACAGGTGCCCGCAAGTCCAGCAATGCTACTATGTGACCGGAGAAATCGACTTCGTCCTGATCGTCAACGTTCGGGACATGGCCGAATACAACGAGCTCACGCGGGCACTCTTTTTCGAGGGCGGAAACGTAAGGAGCTTTCGCACCTGCGTGTCCATGGAGAACGTGAAGACATATGGGCCGATACCGGTGTGATGGAGCCGGTGCGTGCGGAAACTCTTCCCGCGCCTGCCGAGACAGGTCGTTGCTTTCCCATTTCCGTCCGGCGGTTATTTTGCCTGGAAAATCTCCAGCGCGACGATCTGGGCCAGCGTGCGGGCGAGTTCGTCGACAAGCAGCTTTTCATGGGTTTGGAATCTTGAACTCGGCGTCGGCACGGACATCGCGTAAAGATCCCCCTGCAGGTCGTAGAAGGCTGCGCCGACTGCGGAAATGCCGACCGTGTGCTGATCCCGGTCAAATGCGACCCCGGTAGACCGGACCGTTTCGATCTCGGCGAGATAGGCCTGGAGCGATGCGGGATCTTCCGCGATGGAAGGTTTCTCGTCTGCCAGGCGGGCGAGAACCTGCTTGTCGCTGAGCTTGGCAAGGCATGCCTTGCCGTTGGCGGTGTTGCAGAGCGGGAAGCTCTCCCCGACGAACGAGACCGTGCGCAGCCGGTGCGTGCCGGAAATCTGGTCCACGAACACAAGCCGCTTCGATCTGAATATGGCCAGATCGACCGTTTCCTTTGTCCGCCGCGCCAGGTCGACCAGATACGGCCTCAACATTTCGAGGACATCGATGCGTGCCGACTCTGCCAATGCGCCTATTTCCGGACCGAGGCGAATGCCCCGGTCCGGACTTGCCGCGATAACGAAGCGTTCCGCCTGAAGTGCGCCGACGATGCGCTGGACGGTGGATCGCGGCAAATCCACGCGCTCGGCGATCTGACCGAGGCTGAGGCCGTCATTCTCATTCTTCAGGCTCCTGAGGATCGCCGCCGCCCGTGCGATGACCTGGATCCCTGACCGGCTGTCGTCATTGCCCTTCACTGCATCCGTCATGTATCAAACCTCGTCTGTCTTGGCCTGCGCCCTGGTCAGAACCCTACCTGATCGCCGCCTTTGAGGCCCAGGATCTGGCGTGCCTCGGCCGGGGTCGCGACCTCGTGACCAAGTTCTTGCAGGATTGTCTTGATCTTGCCAACCTGCTCCGCATTGGATTTCGCGAGCTTGCCGCGCCCGATGTAGAGGGAGTCTTCCAGGCCCACGCGAACCGAGCCGCCAAGCATTGCCGACTGCGTTGCAAACGGCATCTGGAATCGCCCGGCCGCCAGAACCGACCAGCGATATTGATCGCCGAAAAGCTTGTCGGCGGTCCGCTTCATGAACATGAGGTTCTCCAGGTCGGGGCCGATGCCGCCCAGAATGCCGAAAATCATCTGAACGAAGAACGGCCCTTTCACGAGCCCCCGGTCGACGAAATGGGCCAGATTGTAGAGATGGCCGACATCGTAGCATTCGTGTTCGAACTTCGTGCCGTGCTCCTCACCGAGAATTTTCAGGATACGCTCGATATCCCGAAACGTGTTGCGGAAAATGAAATCGTCCGTACCGCGCAGATACGGCTCCTCCCATGCATATTTCCAGCTCGAGTAGCGGTCCGCGAGCGGGTAGATCCCAAAATTCATCGACCCCATGTTCAATGAGCACATTTCGGGCTTGGCGATGAGGGGCGCTGCAAGCCGTTGCTCGACTGTCATGTTGAGGCCGCCACCTGTTGTGATGTTGATGACGGCGTCGGTTGCCTGCTTGATGCGCGGCAGGAATTGCATGAAGACGTCGGGATCGGGCGTCGGCCGACCGTCCTGCGGATCGCGCGCGTGCAGATGCAGGATCGATGCGCCTGCCTCGGCCGCTTCGATCGATTGCCGGGCAATGTCGTCGGGGGTGAAGGGAAGTGCGTCCGACATGGTCGGCGTATGGATGCCGCCGGTTACCGCGCAGGTGATGATGACTTTCTTCGACAGGTCGCTCATGTGTGGTTCCTTTCAAAGTCTGGCCGTCACTTGCCGTGGAAGACGACGTGACGGCGGATCGGTGCAAGGCTCAAGCCCGTTTTTTCGGCGAAGATTCCCCAGATCCCCTTCGGCGCCTTGAGCATGATGACGATGGCTACGGCGCCGAGGATCATGAGGTAGGCGGTGCCGAGATCGGCGAGCGCCTCCCGCAGCAGGAAGAACAGGATCGTGCCGATGATAGGCCCTTCGATCGTGCCGATTCCGCCAATGACGGCGATGAAGATGACATAGGCCGTCCAGTCGTTGACGCTGAAGGCTGCATCCGGAGAGATGCGCAGCTTCTGGAGGAAGATGAAGGCGCCGATCATGGCGGTGATGCCGGAGACGGCGACGTAGACCCCGAGCTTGGTGCGCTGGCCGCTGATGCCAAGGCTGTCGGAGGCGATCTCGCTGTCCCGGAGTGCCGTCAGCGCAAGGCCGATCTTCGAGCGGAGCAGCAGGACGACGAAAAGCAGCGTGCCGACGGCAAGCGCAAGCCCGGTCCAGTAGATCATCATTTCACGCAGGTCGCGGTTCTTCGTCATCTGGGTGATCACCGATGTCGGCAGGCTCGAGCCCGAGCCACCGCCGAGCGTGGAGACCTGTGCGAAGGAGAGGCGGAAGACCTCTGCCAGAACCCAAGTGCCGATTGCGAAATAGGCGCCGTTGAGCCGGAACAGCAGCGGCGCGATCGGCAGCGCGAGGATTGCGGCGGCAACGCCTGCGATCACGATGGCGAGAAGCGGATGCACGCCGAGGAACATCGCCAGCGCAAACAGCGCATAGCCACCAAAACCGACCCAGGCCTGCTGGCCCACGGAGACAAGCCCCGTATAGCCGGCCAGAAGGTTCCACAGGCAAGCCAGCGCCATGAAGGAATAGATTTCGCCAAGCAGGCGCATATTGGCGCGGCCGGCCCACCAGGGTGCCAGGGCGAGCACCGCGATGGTAATGACGAACAGCGCCATGCCAAAGCGGCTTGCGGGCGTGGATCGCCGGATTTCAAACTGCTGTTCCATCAATCCATCCTCGGAAAGAGACCACGCGGGCGGATCGCAAGGACCGCGAAAAAGACCAGATGCCCGGCGAGGATCTGCCAGCCGGGCGAGATTTGCGCGCCGATCGCCTGCGCGACGCCGAGCACGATGCCGCCAGCCAGCGTGCCCCAGAGATTACCGAGCCCGCCGATGATGACCGCTTCGAAGCCGAAGATCAGCCGTGCCGGACCGGAAGCCGGATCGAAATTCGTGCGGATCGCGAGAAAGATGCCGGCAATTGCCACAACGGCTGCAGACAGCGCCATGGCCATTCCAAAGACGTGGCCCCGATCGAGTACCATGACCTGGGCCATCTCGGCGTCGTCGGAGGTGGCGCGGAAGGCACGGCCGAGCGAGGTGCGAAAGAAGACCCATTCCAGCCCGAAGATGATCGCCACCGACACGCAGAACATCAGGAGCGGCAGCACGCCGATGCTGAGGCCCGGCAGGAGTTCGAGGCTCGCGGTCTCGATGGACCCGGCCGCAAGACGGCGGCTATCGGCGGTAAAACCCGAAAGCAGGCCGTTCTGGAGGATGACCGAAATGCCGAAGGCGACCAGGAGGGGCGACAGAAGATCCTTGCCGATGGTCGGGTTCAACAGGAAGCGTTGCAGGCCGTACCCAATCGCCGCCATGAGCGGCACGACGAGAATGGCGGAGAGCAGGGGATGAAACCCGGTGAGGTCGACCACGACCATCGCGAGATAGGCCGCAAGCACGATCAGGTCGCCATGGGCGATATTGACGAGGCGCATGACGCCGAAGATGAGCGACAGCCCGGCTGCAAACAGCGCATAAAGCCCGCCGAGCATGACACCTTGGAGAAGGGCGTTGATCCAGTCCATCGTCAGGTTCCGAAGTAGGCAGCAGTGATTTGCGCACGGGTGAATAATGTCGGCTCGCCCGTCAGCGAGACCTTGCCTTTTTGCATGCAGATGAAGCGGCTGGCGAAGGAGAGTGCCCGGCTCACGTCCTGCTCGACCAGCAGGACGGAAACGCCGGTGCCGGTTATGGCGGGAAAGGCGGCGTAGATGTCCTTGATGACGATGGGCGCCAGCCCGAGGGAAATCTCGTCGAACAGGATCAATTCCGGATTCGCCATCAGTGCGCGGCCGATCGCCACCATCTGTTGCTGGCCGCCCGACAGGGCCGTGCCCGCATTCCTGCGCTTTTCCTTGAGGACGGGAAACAGGCTATAGACGGCCTCAAGATTCCAGGGGCCCGCCTTGCCGCGTTCGCCGCCGATCACCAGGTTCTCCTCGACCGAAAGCGAGCGGAACAACCGGCGACCCTCGGGCACCAGCGCGATTCCTCGCGCGGCAATGCGGTCCGGCCGCATGCCGCCGATCGGTTCGCCCTTGAAGGTGATCATGTCGCGGGCGGTGGGCGTCAGACCCGTTATCGTGCGGATCAGCGTCGATTTTCCCGCTCCGTTCGCGCCGATCAGCGCCAGGACTTCTCCCTCGAAAACATCCACGTCGAGGCCGAACAACGCCTGGAAATCGCCATAACCCGCCTTCAATCCGCGGATCTTGAGGAGCGGTTCAGCCATGCTCCTCCTCCACGCCCATATAGATTTCCTGCACCGCCTTGCTCGACATCACCGCCTGCGGCTCGCCCTCGGCGATCTTCTTGCCGAAATCGATGACCGCGATGCGATCGACCACAGCCATGAGGGCATGCACAACATGCTCGATCCAGATGATCGAGACGCCCGCGCTCCGCACCTCTCTGATGGCAGCGACCAGTTCCCGGCATTCGGGTTCCGTCAGTCCGCCCGCGATCTCATCGAGCAGGAGAAGCTTGGGGTCGCTGGCGAGTGCGCGTGCCATCTCCAGCCGCTTGCGTTCAAGAAGCGTGAGCTGGCCTGCAAGCACGTTGGCTTTGTGCTTGAGTGCTGTCAGTTCGAGAATCTCGATCGCCTTCTGCTCGCTGTCGCGCTCGGAGCGCTGGCGGCCGAAGGCTGCGCCGATCAGCACATTCTCATAGGTCGTCATGCCGATGAAGGGATGGGGGATCTGGAAAGAGCGGCCGATGCCCATATGGCAGCGCATCCGCGCCGGCAATCGCGAGACATCCCTTCCGTCGAAAATGATCTTTCCGGAATTCGGCAGGATCGTCCCGGCGATCAGATTGAAGATCGTCGTCTTGCCGGCACCGTTGGGGCCGATGATGCCGAGCGCTTCGCCGGGGGCGAGCGACAGTGACACCTTGTCGGTGACCTGCAGATGTCCAAAACGCTTGCTGACGGTATCCAGTACCAGAATTGCCATGGTTCGCTCCGGTCCGAGGAGGGGCGTCCCGCCCTTGCGGACGGGACGGATCGATCATGCAAGCAACTGGAGCTCGCCGCCGACCGGGATTTCCGGCGCCGTCTTGTTGGTGGTAACAACGAGTTCAGGTTCGCCGGTGGAGGATTTCTGCCATTGGCCAGCGACCAGCGGCGTCTTGGTGACGTTCTTCACCGGGCCCTTCGACCAATCGACAGGCCCGACGATCGTCCGCATCTTGGTGGCCTTGATCGCCTCGATGATCGCGGCGCTGTCCTCGAGGTCGGCTGCGCGCTTGGCCACGTCGGCCACGACTTCGAACAGCGCGTGCTTGAACCCGATCGGCTGGGTCCAGGGCCGCGAGGTCGCCGCCACGTAGCCTTCGGCGAGCGCTCTGGCGCTTTCGCCGGTCAGGCTCGAGGAGAAGGGATGATTGGGTGACCACCAGATTTCCGAGGATAGCCCGAAGCCGCGCTCGCCCAGCGACCGGATGACCGAGGGAAACAGGAGCGCCTTGCCGATGGTGACGATCTTCGGCTTCAGGCCCTGCTGGCCTGCCTGGCTCCAGAACGTGGCGAAATCCGGGGGGATCATGTTTCCGGCGATGATCTCGGCGCCTGCGGCCTTGAAGGCGGAGATCTGAGCGCTGAAATCGTCGTTCGTGGGCTGGTAGCGGCCGGGATCGGCGAGTTCGTAGCCAGCCGCGGCCAGGGGTTTGGGAAAACCGCGCTCCGGGTCGCCCCAGGCATTGCCGTCGGCATCGTTCGGAAACAGGCCGCCGACACTCCTCGCGAC